>Ga0307500_10000016_pt1 | contig 47079 bp, 44 predicted proteins | sample 14_S_MG_FD_201362 | JGI IMG/M metagenome (GOLD analysis project Ga0307500, IMG submission 201362) | Soil microbial communities from Populus trichocarpa stands in riparian zone in the Pacific Northwest, United States - 14_S | ecosystem: Environmental > Terrestrial > Soil > Riparian zone > Trees... | reverse complement strand
CTGCATCTCGCTGCCGCCGGAGCTGAGCGTGGCGGCGGCGACCTGGCCCTCCGGGCTGACGTCCACCCGGACCTCGACCCCGCTGATCACCGGGATCTGCAGCGCGCCGAGGTCGAGGCGGTCCAGGTCGTCATCGGGCCGGTCCGCCTCGTCCCAGGGGCCGGTGGTCGGCGCGACCTCCTCCCTGGGCCGGTCGTCCCACGGTGGGGTCGCGTCCAGCTTGGCCCGCTCGGAACGGCGGGTGCGGCGTCCTGATGCCATCAGCGTTCTCCCTCGCCAGCCGGTATCGCGCCGGGGACCAGCCGGGCGTGCCCACCGGTGGAACCGTGCCCGCCGGTCCCGCGGTCGGACTCGGGCAGCGCCTCCACCAGCCGGAACTCGGCCCGCTCCACCCGCTGGATGACCAGCTGGGCGATGCGGTCGCCGCGGGCCAGCCGCAGCGGCTGCCCCGGATCGTGGTTGATCACGATCACCTTGACCTCGCCGCGGTAGCCCGAGTCGACCGTGCCGGGCGCGTTCACCAGGGCCATCCCGCACCGGGCGGCCAGCCCGGAGCGCGGGTGCACGAACGCGGCGTACCCGACCGGCAGCGCGATCGCCAGCCCGGTCGGCAGCACCGCGCGGGCGCCGGGGGCCAGCTCGACGTCGATCGCCGTGACGATGTCGGCCCCGGCGTCGCCGGGCAGTGCGTACGTCGGCGGCGGGACGCCCGGATCGAGCCGGTGCACCAGCACCTCGACGGTCGGGCCGGACCCGCCGGCCGGGTCGGCGGGATCGGGAATGTCAGGGACGCCGGCGAGCTGGGCCGGGGCCGGCCGGGCCGGGGGCACCAGGGCGGGAGATGGGTCGGACGATGACACAGCGGGCAGGCTACCGGCCCGGGCCGCGGGACCGGTGCCCCGGATCAGGAACCGCAGCATCAACCGGGCGGATCACGCTGTTGGAACGGGCGTCGCGGCAGCCGAACCGGCACCTACCCACCGGTCCACGCACTAGCCGGGCAGCGTCAGCTGGCGGCCGCGCAGTTCGGCGCCGACCTTCTCGCCGAGCGAGCGGGTGGCGCGCCGGTTGACCTCGGCCCCGGCGACCGCTCCAGCCAGGAACGGGGCCATCGAGGTGGTGCTGCGGCCGAGCCGGCGCAGCAGCCGGCTGCGCAGCTCGCGCTTGGCGGCGTGGCCGAGCACGGCGGCCAGGCCGGCGCCGGCAGCGGCGGGTTCCACGGCGCGCTGCCGGACCCAGCTCATCAGGTACGCCGAGCCGCGCTGGGTCAGGCCGCCGTGCGCCGGCTCGCCGTAGAGCTCGTGCAGTTCGGCGACCAGCTTGATCTCGACCGCGGCGATCGCCAGCGTCTCCGCGGCCAACTGGACAGGGGCGGCCAGCAGCGTCGGCGGGGCGACGACCGCGGCCAGCCCGCCGGCGGCCGCGCCGAACCCGGCGGTGACCAGCGTGGCCTGCTTGACCAGGGCCTCGGCGATCTGGTCGGTGGTCCGGCCGGGGTGCTGCGCGGCCAGCGTCGCGGCGTCCCGGACCGGGATCCGCGGGGCGGCCTCGGCCAGCACGTCAGCCAGCCAGCGGCCGGCCGCGACCGCGCGCACGCCGGCCGCCCGGGCGCTGCCGCCCAGCCCCCGGGCGAGCGCGAGCATCGGTGCCCGCCGGTCGGGCTGGTCGGACCCGGCGACCCGGGCGACCAGCTCGCCGACGTCCTGCTGGGCCGGCCCGGGCCGGCCCAGCTCGGGCCGCCGGTCGCGGCGCCGGTCCCGATTGCGGAGGACAGGAAGCATGTCCGGGGTCATACCCCCCGATCAGGCGGCACAGTCCCGGCAGATCGGCTGACCGTTCTTCTCGCCGGCAAGCCTGCTGCGGTGATGCACCAGGAAGCAGCTGGAACAGGTGAACTCGTCCTCCTGCTTCGGCAGCACCTTGACGCTGAGCTCCTCGCCGGACAGGTCCGCGCCGGGCAGCTCGAGCGCCTCGTTCAGCTCGGCTTCGTCGACGTCGATCGAGCCGGACTGGGCCTCTGCGCGGCGGGCCTTCAGTTCCTCGAGCGAGTCTTCGCCGAGTTCGTCGACTTCGCTGCGCCGCGGGGCGTCGTAGTCGGTAGCCATCGGTAATGTCTCCTGTGCGTAGTGCGGGCGCGGGTGGCGCGTGGGTAACGCATCGGGTGGTCGTTCTGTGCCCGCGCTCGCAGGATTTCCCCTGCCGCGGTAAAACCGCTGGTCGGCGGGAGCCGCGGAACGTTACCGTGCCCGCCGAGCACACCGGTTGGAGCCTCGGCAGCGTGTCGCGGGTCAGGGTGTGTCGTGTTGGTCATGGGTGGCTGTCCGCGGCGTTCAGGCTGCGCCCGGTAGCGGGCCCGGTAAGCGGAGGAGGAGCCGTACCGGGTTGTATCGGCGACGATGCCGCCGGGCACGGCCCCGGGCGTTGTGGGTGCCGCCGGCTGCCGGGCGGCAGGGTACACGCGGCGGGTGTGTCGCGTCCCGGCACCCGCAGGTCACCGCACCGAGTAGGCGCTCCATAGAGGGAGGTGACGAGTTGACCGTTTTGCACCGGCGCGCGGCCAGACGACCGCGGGCCCGATCGTCCGTCCCCGGGAGGCCCCCGTGTCCTCGTCCCACCCGAACGAACCGACCCGACTGACCGGCCGCCGGCACCTGCGGCTGGCGACCGACCTTCCGCCGGCAGCGCCCGGCCCGGCCCGGCCGATCCCCGACCCGCTCGCGGAGCTGGGCTGGGACAGCGGCTGGAGCGCCCTGGTAGCCGGCTACCGGGATGGCCCGGGCTCGCTGCCCGGCCGGATCATCCGGGCCGACCGGGGCCGGGCCATGGTGGCCACCGTCGGCGGCACGGTCCGGGCGGCACTGCTGCATCCGGACGCCACCACCGGCGACTGGGTGCTGCTCGACCCGGACGCCGCCGACGGCACCGTCCGCGCGGTGCTCCCCCGCCGCACCGCGCTGATCCGCGGCGGCGGCCGCAAGGACGCCCGCGGGCACCTGCTGGCCGCCAACGTGGACGTGGTGCTGATCACAGTCCCGCTGACCACCGCGCCGAACCCGCAGCAGCTGGACCGGCTGCTCGCGGTCGCCTGGAGCTCCGGCGCCCGGCCGGTGATCGTGCTCACCAAGGCCGACCTGTCCCGGACCGCGGCCACCGAGCGGGACGAGGTGGTCGAGCTCGCCCCCGGCACCCCGGTGCTGCTCACCTCCACCGTGGACGGTCGGGGGCTGACCGAACTGCGCCGGCAATTCATGCCCGGACGGACCGCGGCCCTGCTCGGCGTCTCCGGTGCGGGCAAATCGAGCCTGGTGAACGCGCTGGCCGGGGCCGAGGTGGCCGGGGTCGCGCCGATCCGGCCGGACGGCAAGGGCCGGCACACCACCACCGCCCGGGAGCTGACCGTGCTGCCCGGCCTCGGCGTGCTGCTCGACACGCCCGGGCTGCGCGGCGTACAGCTCTGGGCCGCCGACGAAGGGCTGGACCAGACCTTCGCGGACGTGGTCGAGCTGACCCGGCAGTGCCGGTTCCGGGACTGCCAGCACCGCACCGAGCCCGGCTGCGCGCTGCTTGGCGCGGTCGAGGCCGGCCACCTCTCCCCCCGCCGGCTGGACAGCTACCTGCGCCTGCAGCGGGAGAACGACTGGCTGCAGCGCCGGTACGACGCCCGGCTGCGGGCCGAGCAGCGCCGCCGCTGGCGCAACGAGGTCTACGCGGCCCGCCAGCGCCGCCACCGCGGCTCCAGCTGACCGCGCGGGCCAGCCTCGGTGACCGTCCGTCGCGCGTGGTGGACCGGTAGTCACCGATCGGGGCCCGCTCGCCGGCACCAGCTGACCCCGGCCGCGGCTGGCGGTACCGTCCCCCGGCAACCGAGCGGGCACGGAGCGGAGCGGACACTGAACGACGAGACAGCGCGGCCCGGCCTGGCGCCCGGGCCGCTGGGGGCGGACGCCGGCGTGGTCGGCCGGTACCTGGCGGGTGTCCTGAGCGAGCCGGCCTGGCTGGACGCCAGCGTGGAGGTGATCGCCGGCGGCCGGTCCAACCTGACCTACGCGGTCAGCAGCACGGCCGGCGAGCTGGTGCTGCGCCGCCCGCCGCTGCGCGCGGTGCGGCCGACCGCGCACGACATGGTCCGCGAGCACCGGGTGCTGTCCGCGCTGGCCGGCACCGCGGTGCCGGTGCCGGCGACGGTCCACCTGTGCACCGACCCGGACGTGCTGGGCGCGCCGTTCTACCTGATGGAGCGGGTCGCCGGGGTGATCGCCCGGGGCGGTCTGCCGGCCGGGTACGCCGCGGCGCCGGCCGACCGGGAGGCGCTCGGCTACGGCCTGCTGGACGTGCTGGCCGACCTGCACGCGGTGCCGCCGGCGGAGGTCGGGCTGGCCGACTTCGGCCGGCCGGACGGCTACCGGGAACGGCAGGTGCGCCGCTGGGTCGGCGAGTGGGAGGCGCTGCGCGACCAGGACCGGCCGGACCTGGACCGGCTCGCCGCCGACCTGGCCGCCGCGGTGCCGGCCGGCCCGTCCGGGGCGATCGTGCACGGCGACTACCGGCTGGACAACGTGGTGCTGCATCCGGACCGGCCCGAACAGGTGCGCGCGGTGCTGGACTGGGAGATGTCCACCCTCGGCGACCCGCTCTCCGACCTGGGGTTGCTGCTGGTCTATTGGCGGCAGGCCGGGGACGCCCCGATCGGCGGCGCGATGCCCTCGGCCACCGCGCTGCCCGGCTTCCCGACCCGCCGGCAGGTCGCCGAGCGGTACGCCGGCCGGACCGGCCGGGACATCAGCGCGCTGCCCTGGTACGTCGCGTTCGGCTTCTTCAAGCTGGCCGTCGTCGTGGTCGGCATCCTGGCCCGGCAGCGGGCCGGCGCGATGACCGGGGACGTCGCCGCCGGGATGGCCGCGACGATCGGCGGGCTGGTCAGCGGCGGCCGGCGCGCGCTGGACGCGGACGGCGTCGAATAGGACATGTCCGGACCCGATGGGACCCCCGCCGGTTCGACCGGTCGTGGCTTACCCTCGCGGCATGCGTTCTGCGGGTGAGCGGCGATGACGATGCTGAGCCCGCTGGGCCGGGTCCCGAAACAGCGCCCGCCCGGCCAGCGCCGGGCCCGCCGGCCGGTCCCCGCGCTGATCCTGCTGCTGGTGCTCTCGCTGATCACCGCGGTGGTCTGGTGGAAGGTGCTGCACCGCAACACCGACGCCGACGACGTCGCCGGCTGCCAGCCGGTGCCCACGCTCGCTTCGCTGAAGGTGGACCCGAAGACGGTCAAGCTGCGCGTCTACAACTCCACCGAGAAGGCCGGGCTGGCCAAGACGGTGGCCGACCAGCTGCACAAGCGCGGCTTCGCGATCACCACGACCAGCAACGACCCGCTCGCCTCCAGCCGGGACGTGCAGGGGGTCGGCGAGCTGCGGTACGGCCCGAGCGGCACCAACCAGGCCCTGCTGACCAGCCTCTACCTGCCCGGCATCAGGCTCATCCCGGACCCGCGCACGGACGCGGTGGTGGACGTCGCGATCGGCCCCAGCTACAAGACGGTCGCCAACGCCGCCCAGGTCGCCGCGGCCAAGAAGAAGGCGACCACCCAGGCCAAGGCCGGCGACGTCCCGCAGGGCTGCTGACCGGCCCGGCACCGACCGGCCCGGGGCCAACCGGCTCCGCGGGCCGGCCGGCGCGGCTCAGCCGATCTCGTCCGCGCCGAGCTCCTCCAGCAGCGCGACCAGCTCGCCGGCCACCGCCGGAGCCGCCGCGACCGTGATCGCCGGGCCGGCCGGCCGCCCGTGCAGGCCGCTGACCAGCGCACCGGCCTCGGCGGCGACCAGCGCACCGGCGGCCATGTCCCAGGGCGCCAGGCCCTGCTCGAAGTAGCCGTCGAGGCGGCCGGCGGCGACGAAGCAGAGGTCCAGCGCGGCCGAGCCGAGCCGGCGGATGTTGGCCACCCGGGGCAGCACGCCGGCCAGTATCCGGCCCTGGGCGCCGCGCCGGCCGGCGTCGTAGCCGAAGCCGGTGCCGATCAGCGCGGTGTCCAGGCTGGCGGCCCGGCCGGCCGCGGTCAGCTTGCGCGAGCCGAGCCACGAGCCGGCCCCGCGCAACGCCATGAACGTCTCGCCGGAGATCGGGTTGTGCACCGCCCCGACGACGGTCTGGCCGGCGTACTCGGCCGCCACCGAGACCGCGTACTGCGGCACGCCGTAGTAGAAGTTGACCGTTCCGTCGATCGGGTCGATCAGCCAGCGGACGCCGGTGCTGCCGGCCTCGTCGGCGCCCTCCTCGCCGAGCACCGCGTCGCCGGGGCGGCGCTCGCGCAGTTGCTCGACCAGGAACTGTTCGGCCTGCTTGTCCACCGCGGTGACCAGGTCGGTGGGGGTGGTCTTGGTGTCGGCGGTCAGGCCCGCCCCGGCGGCCTCGCGGCCGTCCCGGATCAGCGCCCCGGTCAGGTGCGCCAGTTCGACCGCGACGCCGAGCAGTTCGGCATGCTGGACCTGCACTTCGTGCGCTGCCATGGGGTCATCCGACCATGCGGCGTAGTGTCCCGCCACGACGGGGTTGGGTCCGCCGCGGCGGGCTGGTTTCTGAAGGGGGCCGCGAGGTGTCCAAGCGAAAGATCCCCACCGCATCCGGCATGGCGTTCGGCGTGGACATCGGCGGCACCGGGATCAAGGGCGCGATCGTCGATCTGGCCAGCGGTGACCTGAAGACCGACCGGGTCAAGTTCCCGACGCCACATCCGGCCACCCCGGACGCGGTGGCGGCCGAGGTCACCCGGCTGGTCCGCGAGGCCGGCTGGTCCGGCGAGATCGGTGCCACCTTCCCGGCGGTGATCAAGCACGGGGTGGCGAAAAGCGCCGCCAACGTGGACCGCAGCTGGATCGGCACCAACGTGGACGAGGTGTTCACCAAGGCCACCGGCTGCGACGTGACCGTGCTGAACGACGCCGACGCGGCCGGGCTGGCCGAGGTCCGCTACGGCGCGGCCAAGGGCGTGCCCGGCCTGGTGATCCTGCTGACGTTCGGCACCGGGATCGGCAGCGGCATGTTCATCGACGGCGTGCTGGTGCCCAACACCGAACTGGGCCACCTGGAGGTGGACGGCGCGGACGCGGAGAAGCGGGCCGCCGCGTCCGCCAAGGAGAACGAGGACCTCTCCTACAAGCACTGGGCGAAGCGGGTGTCCCGCTACCTGCAGCACGTGGAGAAGCTGTTCAGCCCCGATCTGATCCTGGTCGGCGGCGGGGTGAGCAAGGACGCCGACCGCTGGGTGCCGCTGCTGACCGTCGACACCCCGATCAAGCCGGCCGAGCTGCTGAACAACGCCGGCATCGTCGGCGCCGCGCTGGCCGCGCACGAGCACTTCGAGGAATAGCCGCCTAACCGGCCGGCTGAACGGCCGGCGGGGCGGCGGTCGCGCCGGCGATTTCGGCGCGCAGGGCCGGGCCGTGCTGGTCCAGGGACGGGGCCGGCGGACGGATGACCGGGTCCGGGTAGCCGGAGATCTTCATCGGGTTGCCCGGCATCGGCTGGCCGCCAGCCTCGATCACCATCCGGCGGGCCGCCACCTGGTCGGAGTCCAGCGCCTCGCCGACGCCACTGACCGGGCCGCACGGAACTCCGGCCGCGCCGAGCAGGTCGAGCCAGTGCGCCGCCGGCTCGGCCCGCAGCGCGGCCTCCAGTTCGGCCACCAGGGCGTCCCGGTGCCGGGTGCGGCCCTCGTTGCTGGCGAACCGCGGGTCGGTCACCAGGCCGGGCCGGCCGAGCACGGTGCACAGCACCCCGAACAACCCGTCATGCGCGGCACAGATCACGATCGGCCGGTCCGCGCAGCCGAAGGTGCCGAACGGGGAGATCGTGTAGTGCGCGTTGCCGATCCGCGGCGGCTCGGCCCGGTGGGTCAGGTACTGCAGCGCGGCGCCTTCCAGCAGCGACACGGCCGCGTCGAACATGGCGACGTCCACCTGGGTGCCGCTACCGGTACGGTCTCGCCCGTGCAACGCGGCCATCACGGCTCCGAACGCGTACAGACCCGCGGCCAGGTCGGCGATCGACGTGCCCGGCTTGGTCGGCGGGCCGTCCGGCGCGCCGGTGATCGCCATCAGCCCGGCCGCGGCCTGCACGACCGTGTCGTACGCCGGCCGCTGCCGCCACGGGCCGGTCTGGCCGAAGCCGGAGATCGAGGCGTAGACCAGCCGCGGGTTGCGGGCGGCCAGTTCCGGGTAGCCGAGGCCGAGCCGGCCCATCACGCCCGGCCGGAAGTTCTCCACCAGCACATCCGCCCGGTCGACCAGGCCGAGCAGCACCGCCCGGTCGGCCGGGTCGGCGAGGTTCAGCGCGATGGATTCCTTGCCGCGGTTGACCCGGTCGAAGTAAAGCGACCGACCGGACCGGAACGGCCCGTACGCGCGGGAGTCGTCACCGCGCTCCGGGCGCTCCACTTTGACCACCCGGGCACCCAGATCGGCCATCATCATCGTCGCGAATGGACCGGCCAGAACCCGGGTCAGATCGACAATCAGCAACCCGACCAGCGGTCCGGCACCGGAATTGGTGTCATCAACCGGCATTCGGTCACTCTGCGTTTCAGGTCGATCTCGGTTAGTCGCCACCGGACGCCCTCCCGGGAACACGGGCGGCACGCTGGGGGTCCGGTGTGGACGGGTTGCCGCACGCCCCGCCCACGCGAAGTTACACTTACGGCACGGCACGAGCCGGCCGGCTCCCGGAGGTACCCGGGGCCGATCGGTTGGTGGCGCTCCTGCCCCGGTCGGGCAGTATCCGGTCGCGCGACGTGACCTCCCCGCCTGCGAGACGTGAAAGGGCGTTCGTGGCAGCCGCTGAACCCTCGTCCAACAGCATTACCACTCGGGCCGCCACCGCCGACGCGGCGAAAGCCGTCGCCGAGCACCTGGTCCGGCACGGCCAGCACCAGGGCTTCCTCCGCGCCGACGAGATAACCAGAGCTTTCGAGCAGGCTGGAATCCCGCCGACGCATGGCAAGCGGGTGCTGCGCACCCTCAGCGAGTCAGGAGTGACCGTGATGGTCGATGCGTCCTCCGCCAATACCGCCGGTTCCGGCGGCACCCGGCGTCCCCGGCCCCGGACCGCGGCCGCCGCGGTGACCACCAGGGTGACGGTGACGACAACCGCGGCCGGGGCGAACCCGGCCGGGCCGGTGCCCACCGCCAGCCCGGCGGCGACCCCGGATCCGCGGCCCGCCCGCCCGGCCGCCGCGGCCAAGTCGGCCGCCGGCCGCGCGGTGACCGCGCCGGCCCGGGCCGGCGCCCCCAAGCCGGCCGAGGCGGCTCCGTCGCCCGGCTCGGTGCGGGCCAAGACGGCGGCCAAGCCGGCCCGTCCGGCCGCCCGCCCGCCCGCGCGGGGCAAGGCCCCGGCTGCCCCGACCGGCCCGACCGGCGTGGTGCCCGGCCCGGGTGCCGAGCCGACCGATCTGGTCGATCCGGCCGACGGGATCGAGCCGGACGGTCTGGACGGTCTGACCGACCCGGGCGAGGACGTGGCCGAGCTCGAGGAAGAGGTCGTCGTCGAGGCGCTGACCACGACCGAGGAGCCGGCCCCCGCCGCGGCCGAGGCCGAGGAGGAGTCCGACGAGTTCGTCTGGGACGAGGAGGACGAGGAGTCCGAGGCGCTCCGGCAGGCGCGCAAGGACGCCGAGCTCACCGCGTCCGCCGACTCGGTCCGGGCGTACCTGAAGCAGATCGGCAAGGTCGCGCTGCTGAACGCGGAGGAGGAGGTCGACCTCGCCAAGCGGATCGAGGCCGGCCTGTACGCCGCGGAGCGGGTGCGCAAGGCCGAGGACGCGCGGCTGGCCGGCAAGAAGGACGCGATGTCGCCGCAACTGCGGCGCGACCTCAGCTGGATCGTGCGGGACGGCGAGCGGGCGAAGAACCACCTGCTGGAGGCGAACCTGCGGCTGGTCGTCTCGCTGGCCAAGCGCTACACCGGCCGCGGCATGGCCTTCCTGGACCTGATCCAGGAGGGCAACCTGGGCCTGATCCGCGCGGTCGAGAAGTTCGACTACACCAAGGGCTACAAGTTCTCCACGTACGCCACCTGGTGGATCCGGCAGGCGATCACCCGGGCCATGGCCGACCAGGCGCGCACCATCCGGATCCCGGTGCACATGGTCGAGGTGATCAACAAGCTCGGCCGGATCCAGCGCGAGCTGCTGCAGGACCTCGGGCGCGAGCCCACCCCCGAGGAACTGGCCAAGGAAATGGACATCACCCCGGAGAAGGTGCTGGAGATCCAGCAGTACGCCCGGGAGCCCATCTCGCTCGACCAGACCATCGGCGACGAGGGCGACAGCCAGCTCGGTGACTTCATCGAAGACTCCGAGGCTGTCGTCGCCGTCGACGCCGTTTCGTTCACGCTGCTGCAGGACCAGCTGCAGTCCGTGCTGCTGACGCTGTCCGAGCGCGAGGCCGGCGTGGTCCGGCTCCGGTTCGGCCTCACCGACGGCCAGCCGCGCACCCTGGACGAGATCGGCCAGGTCTACGGCGTGACCCGGGAGCGGATCCGGCAGATCGAGTCGAAGACCATGTCCAAGCTCCGGCACCCGTCCCGGTCCCAGGTTCTGCGCGACTACCTGGACTGAGCCTCAGCCCTCATCAGCGGCGCTGACCAGCGGATTCGCATCCGCCGGTCGGCGCCGCTGACGTTGCGCCGTTGTTCCCGGCGGTTCCGGCGGCTACAGTCGCGATGTCTGAGAGAGCGCTCTCACGGCCCGTCTGTCCGATGTGTCGTGGCGCGCCGACCAGCATCCGCCCTGCGGCGCAGGCGTGGCCCGGCCGGTGTGGCCCCGGTCGTGCCTGAGGCGGTCGAGCGTGTGGGCCGGCCGGCCCGGTGGTTCCGGCGACGGTCCGCGGCACCGCGACTGCGTCCGGAGGAGCGACCGTCCGATGAGATCCCGAAACCTGCTCAGACTGGCGCTCGGCGGCCTGCCGCTGCTGGCCGCGGCGATCGCGGTCGGCGTCCTGCCGGCGGCGCCGGCCACCGCCGCCTCGCTGCAGGAGGTGACGAACTTCGGCACGAACCCGAGCAGCCTGCGGATGTTCGTCTACGTGCCGACCACCGTCGTGGCGCGGCCGCCGATCGTGGTCGCGGTGCACTACTGCCACGGCGACGGCCCGGCCTTCGCGGCCGGCAGCCAGTTCAACGCGCTGGCCGACCGGTTCGGGTTCATCGTCGTCTTCCCGTCGGTGACCCAGGCCCCGGACGGCTGCTTCGACGTGGCCTCCCCCGCGGCGCTGCGGCACGACGGCGGCAGCGACCCGGTCGGCATCATCTCGATGGTCCGCTACGTCGAGCAGCACTTCAACGGCGACCCGGGCCGGGTCTACGCCACCGGCGTCTCCTCCGGGGCGATGATGACCAACGTCCTGCTCGGCGACTATCCCGACGTCTTCAAGGCCGGCGCGGCGTTCGCCGGCGTGCCGTTCGGCTGCTTCGCCGGCCCGGTCAGCTGGAACACCGACTGCGCCAACGGCAACATCAGCAAGACCCCGCAGCAGTGGGGCGACCTGGTCCGCGGCGCCTTCCCGGGGTACACCGGCCCGCGGCCACGCATGCAGCTGTGGCACGGCACCGCCGACACCACGCTCTTCTACGCCAACTTCGGCGAGGAGATCAAGCAGTGGACGAACGTGCTCGGGGCCAGCCAGACGCCGGCGTCCACCGACCATCCGCAGCCGACCTGGACCCGCACCCGCTACACCGACAGCGCCGGAGCGGTGCTGGTCGAGGCGACCAGCATGCAGGACGTGCCGCACAACCTGCCGGTCGTCGCCGACGCCGCCATCCACTTCTTCGGCCTGGACGGCGCGACCCCGCCGACCAGCACGCCGCCGGTGACTACCACGCCGCCGGTGACCACGCCGCCGGTGACCAGCCCGGCGCCGGCCGGCGGCTGCCGGGTCGCCGATGCGATCAACGCGTGGAACACCGGCCTCACCGCGAACCTCACCATCACCAACACCGGCGGCACGCCGGTGAACGGTTGGTCGCTGGTCTTCACCCTGCCCGCCGGCCAGGTGCTCACCGGCGGCTGGAACGCCGGCTACGCCCCGACCAGCGGCCGGGTGACCGCCACCAACCTCAGCTACAACGCCACCATCGCGCCCGGCACGTCGGTGGGCATCGGCTTCCAGGCCAACCACACCGGCAACGCCGCCCGACCGGCCGCGTTCACCCTCAACGGCACGGCCTGCACGGTCACCTGACGCCGGGTGCGGGCCGGCCGGCAACACCGACCGACCCGCACCGGATCAGTAGCCGGCCGGCGGCCCGACGGTGGCGGCGGCCGGGCCGAAGGCGGCCACGTAGCCGGGGTGCACCCGCTTCCACGGCTCGCCGGGCGGCGGGACGGGGCGGCCGTCCAGGTCGGCGACCAGACGGTCCAGGCACTCGTGCCAGCCGGCGGCGTCCCGGGCGGCCTTGCCCTGCTCGCGGATCGTGTCCAGCAACGTGAGCGTCGAGCCGCCGGGCCGCTCGGCCACCTCGATCCGGATCGTGTCCGGGCCCCAGCTGAACTCCAGCAGCCTGGGCGGGTCCAGTGCGAGCACCTCGCCGTCGAAGCTGTCACCGGTCTTGAACCGGAAGCACAGCTTGCCGCCGAGCACCCAGTCGCCCTCGACCTCGTCCGGGAACCAGACCTGCTGGTGTTCCGGCTCGGTGAGGGCCCGCCAGACCCGCTCCGGCGGGTGGGCCAGTTCGCGGGTGAAGCGCAGCCGCCAGCTGCCGTTGCCGGGATCCTCCAGGACGCCGTTCACACCTCTCCCCTTTCGTCGCGGGCCATCCGGTCGGGGCCCGTCTGGTCGCGGCCCGTCCCGTCGCGGCCCGCCTGGTCACCGGCCGGTTCGTCGCGGGCCAGTTCGGCACGGGTCAGCTCGTCGCGGGCCAGTTCGGGACGGGCCAGCTCGTCGCGGGCCATCTCGTCCAGGTGCTGTTCGAGCCGGTCGAGGCTGGTCGACCAGGCCTGCCGGTAGGGCGCGAGCCAGTCGTCCAGCTCGCGCAGCGGGCCGGCGGTGAGCCGGTAGGCGCGGCGCTGCTCGTCCACCCGGGACGCGACCAGGCCGGCCTCGCGCAGCACCTTCAGGTGCTTGGACACCGACGGCTGGCGCAGCCCGAGCAGGCCGACCAGCTCGCCGACGGTGCGCTCGCCGCCGCGGACCAGATCCAGGATCTCCCGCCGGCGCGGCTCGGCCAGCACCTCGTACACGCTCATCACAGGCCCGAGCATTCCACTACGAGAATATTCTTGTCAAGGAATATGACCGCGCTTCCGGAGGGGACCGGACGTTCCCGCCGATCGGGGTAGCAGCGATGATGGAGTCGACCGATCGGGGCGGCACAGGGCGGTGGGATGGCGGACGAGTCGAGGGCGGAGCGCCCGGCGGCGGCGGTGCTGACCAGCACGCGGCGGCTGGAGGCGTTCAGCGACGGGGTGTTCGCGATCGCGATCACGCTGCTGGTGCTCGACCTCGCCGTCCCGACCAGGGAGCAGGCCGCGGACGGCGGGCTGACCGCGGCGCTCGGCCGGCAGTGGCCGGCGTACGCCGCGTACCTGGTCAGCTTCCTGATCGTCGGCATCATCTGGGTCAACCACCACACCGTGTTCGACAACGTCCGGCTGGTCAACCGGCAGGTGCTGTTCGCCAACCTGGCAGTGCTGCTGTTCGTGTCGGCGCTGCCGTTCCCGACCCGGCTGCTGGCCGAGTACCTCACCGACGGCAACGACTCGCACATCGCCGCCGCCATCTACAGCGCCACCATGCTGGCGATCGGGCTCACCTACGGGCTGCTCTGGCTGGTGATCACCGGCGGTCGCGGGCTGCTGCACCAGCAGATCGACGCGGCGGCCAGCCGGGCCGCGCTGCGCCGGTTCGGCGTCGGCAACGTGTTCTACCTGGCCACCATCGGCCTGTCGTTCATCAGCGCCATCGCCACCCTGGCCGTGCACGGCGCGATCGCCATCTACTACTGCTTCGACCAGCTGCCGATCACCCGGCACGCCGGCGGGATGTCCGGCGAGCCACGGGGCGGCGACCGGTGACCGCCATGGCGAACAGATTCGGGTCCGCGCCGGCCGCGGCACCGACGGACCCGGGCCCGGAGACCTGACCGAACGACCGAGTGAGGTGATGCCCCATGACCGAGCGCAAGCCGGCCGGGATGCCGTTCGAGACCTGGATCGACAAGCAGATCCGGGAGGCGGAGGAGCGCGGCGCCTTCAAGGACCTGCCCGGCGCCGGCAAGCCGATCCCGAACCTCGACGATGACGACATGTGGTGGGTGAAGCAGCTGATGCGGCGGGAGAACCTGAGCTACCTGCCACCCACCCTGGCGCTCCGCAAGGAGGCCGAGGACGTGCTGGCCGCCGTCCCGACCGCCCCGTCCGAGGCGGCCGTCCGGACGATGATCACGAACCTGAACGAGAAGATCCGGGCCGCGATCCGCGTCCCGCCGCCCGGACCGCCGCTGAACCTGCTCCCGCTCGACGTCGAGGAGGCCGTGGCGTCCTGGCGCCGGCGTCCCACCTCCTGACGGTTCGACCCGCCTGCCGGCTAGGGTGCCGGCATGGGTGCCGATGTTCGGTTGAACGGGTTGCCGGGGCCGCTGAGCTGGCAGGTGGAGCCGGTCTCCTGGGAGCCGGTCGGGCCGGACGGGCTGACCGTCACCGCCGGCCCGCAGACCGACCTGTTCGTCGATCCGGCCGGCAGCCCGGCGCAGCTGTCCGCGCCGCGGGCGCTGCTGCCGGTCAGCGGCGACTACCGGTTCTCCGCCCGGCTGTCCTGCGCGGCGGCGGCCACCTACGACGCGGCGGCGCTGGTGGCCTGGGTGGACGACGAGCAGTGGGTGAAGCTGGCCCTGGAGCGGTCGCCGGCCGGGCTGCTGACCGTGGTCAGCGTGGTGACCCGGGGCCGGTCGGACGACGCGAACGGCTGGCCGGTCCCATCCGGGTCGTGCTGGCTGCGCATCTCCCGGACCGGCCCGGCGACCGCGCTGCACGCCCGCGCCGACGGCGAGCCCTGGGCGCTGGTCCGGCACCTGGCGCTCGGCGCCGGGGACACCCAGGTGGGCCTGCTGGCGCAGTCGCCGACCGGGGCCGGCGCGGTCAGCACCTTCGACCAGGTCCGGCTGGAGCCCGGCGGCCTGGCCGACGTCCGCGACGGGACGTAGCCGGGCACCAGCCGGACCGGCAGCTGGCCGACCCGGCCGAGCTGCCGCCCGGCTACCTCGACCGCTGCCGCGACCGCCGGCAGGATCGACCGGCGGCCCGGGCGGAACCGCCTCGGCTCGGCGTCGTGATCGATGTGTTCTAGCCTCGGTCGGCATGACCGTGGCTGAGGTTGATGCGGTGGTCGTCGGCGCCGGTCCGAACGGGCTGGTGGCGGCGAACATGCTGGCTGAGGCCGGCTGGGACGTGCTGGTGCTGGAGGCGGCCGGGTCTCCCGGCGGGGCGGTCCGGTCGGCCGAGCTGACCGCACCGGGCTTCATCAGCGACGTGTGCAGCGCGTTCTACCCGCTGGGTGCGGCCTCGCCGGTGCTGGCCCGGCTGGAACTGGACCGCTGGGGGCTGGTCTGGCGGCATGCCCCGGCACCACTGGCGCATGTGCTGCCGGACGGCCGGCACGTGCTGCTGGCCCGGGACGTGGACGAGACCGCGGCGTCGCTGGCCGCCTTCGCGGCGGCCGACGCGGACGCCTGGCGGACCGAGTTCGAGGCCTGGCAGCGGATCAAGCCGGCACTGCTCGGGGCGCTGCTCGGGCCGTTTCCGCCGGTGCGGTCGGCGGCCGGGCTGCTGCGCCGGCTCGGGGCCGGCGACGCGCTGCGGTTCGCCCGGTTCGGCACGCTGCCGGTGCGCCGGTACGCGACCGAACGGTTCGCCGGGGAAGGTGCCCGGCTGCTGCTGGCCGGCAACGCGCTGCACACCGACCTGGGCCCGGACCAGTCCGGTTCGGCGATCTTCGGCTGGCTGCTCGCGATGCTGGCCCAGGATGTCGGCTTCCCGGTGCCGGCCGGCGGGGCCGGGGCGCTGGCGGTGGCGCTGGTCCGGCGGCTGGCGGCGTACGGCGGCCAGGTGGAGTGTGGCCGGCCGGTGTCCCGGGTGCTGATCGCCGGCGGCCAGGCGGTCGGGGTGGCGGACGCGGGTGGCAACCTGGTGCGGGCGCGCCGGGCGGTGCTGGCCGACGTGCCGGCGCCGGCCCTGTTCGGTGACCTGGTCGGCGCGCCGAACCTGCCCCCGAAGTTCGTCGACGACCTGAGCCGGTTCCAGTGGGACAGCGGCACGGTCAAGGTGGACTGGGCGCTCTCGGCGCCCATCCCGTGGCGGGCGCCCGAGGTCGGTCGGGCCGGCACCGTCCACCTGGACTGCGACCTGGACGGGCTGACCCGGTTCGCCGCCGACCTGGCCTGCGGCGCGGTGCCGGCTGACCCGTTCCTGCTGCTCGGGCAGATGACCACGGCCGACCCGTCCCGCTCGCCGGCCGGCACCGAGTCGGTCTGGGCGTACACGCACATCCCGCACGCGCTGGCGACCGACCCGGACCCGGGCCTGGTAGCCGATCAGGTCACCGGTGTGGTGAAGCGGATGGAGCGGGTGATCGAGCGGCACGCCCCGGGCTTCGCCGACCTGGTCGTCGGGCGGCACGTGCTCAGCCCGGCCGACCTGCACGAACACAACCCGAGCCTGGTCGGCGGCGCGCTCAACGCCGGCACCGCGGCCATCCACCAGCAGCTGGTGTTCCGGCCGGCGACCGGGCTCGGCCGCGCCGACACCCCGATCGACCGGCTGTTCCTGGCCGGCGCCTCGGCGCACCCCGGCGGCGGCGTGCACGGCGCCTGCGGGGCGAACGCGGCGGCCGCCGCGCTGGCCCGCAACGGCTGGGCCGGCGGCGGCTACGCGGCCGCGGTCCGCGGCGCCCACCGGCTGCTCTACGGCTGACCGCCGGGCCGGCCAGCGGCGCGATCGGCGCGGCGACCCGCCCGCCCGAGGGCTGGATCTTGTCGCAGATATCCGGCATGTTGCGAGTCACGCATCCGCCCGTGGTCGGCGAGGGGGGCTGGCACGGTGACTGGCATGGCGTACGGCGACTGGTCCGGGCATGTGATCGTCTGCGGGCTGCACGGGGTCGGGCTGCGCACGGTCGAGCAGTTCGTCGTCGCCGAGATCCCGGTGGTGGTGGTGGACGACGAGCCGGACCGCGGCCTGGTCCGGCAGTTGGACGGCTGGGGCGTGCCGCTGCTGGAGGCCAGCGCCCGGCAGCCGGAGACGCTGCACGCGGCGGGGTTGGCCGGGGCCCGGGCGCTGGTGTGCGTCGAGGAGGACGACGTGCACACGCTGGAGACCACGCTGCTGGCCCGCCGGTTGCGCACCGACCTGCCGATCGTCGTGCAGCTGAGCAACCCCGCGGTGGGCCGGGCGCTGGCCGGCGTGGCGGTCCCCGGCCGGGTGCTGGACACCGCCGTGCTGGCCGCCCCGTCCGTGGTGGAGGCGTGCGTCCGGGCGGACCGGCACGAGTTCAGCCTGGCCGGTGAGCAGTTCGCGCTGCGGCACCTGACGGTGACCGAGTCCGGCACGTTGCGGGAGCTGTACGGGGACCTGGCGCCGATCGCGGTCGTCCCGGGCGCGGACCAGGCCCAGTGGGTGGACCTGGACCCGGACGAGGCGGCCATCGAGCCCGACACCGACACCGGCCAGGCGGACGGCGGCGGGATGGTGGTGTGCCCCGGCCGGGACCACCGGGTCTGGCCGGGCGACCGGGTCAGCCTGATCGGCCCGGCGGACGCGTCCGTTCCGCCGCCGGGGCGGTCGACCCGGGAGCGTACCGACCGGGCCCGGGTGGGGCTGCGCAACCGGCTGCGGGCGGCCCGCGGCGCGCTGGCCAACCTGGTGTCCGAAGTGGACAAACCGTTCCGCTGGACGCTGGCCGCGATGCTCATCACCGGCCTGGTGTCCACCGTGGTGATCTGGATCGGCTACCAGCCCCCGCGCGGCGGCCGGCTCAGCCTGCTGGACGCCGCCTACTTCACGGTGGTCACCGACGCGACCGTCGGGTACGGGGATTTCCACTTCTCCGGGCAGGCGGTATGGCTGCTCGTCTTCGGGATCGGCGACATCATCGTCGGCGCGACGCTGGCCGCCGCGCTGCTCGCACAGATCACGAACCTGCTGGTGAACCGGCGGCTGGCGCAGGCGCTCGGCCGGCAGCGGGTCACCGGCATGTCCGACCACGTGATCCTGGTCGGGCTCGGCTCGGTCGGCATGCAGGTGCTGCTGGGCATCGAGGCGCACGGCATGGACGTGGTCGTGGTCGAGCGGAACGAGAACAGCCGCTACCTCGCCCAGGCCCGTGCCCTCGGCGTGCCGGTGGTGATCGCGGACGCGTCGCTGAGCGCCACCCTGGAGCTGGTCAACCTGGACCGGGCGGCTGCGGTCGCGGTCATCACCAGCAGTGACCTGACCAACATCGAGATCGGCCTCACCGTACGCGAGCAGCTGGGCCTGCGCTGGTACGAGGTGCCGGTGGTGCTGCGGGTGCTGGACCGCCCGCTCGCGGTCACCGTCGAGCACAGCTTCCTGTTCCGGCACGTCCGCTCCACCGCCGCGCTGGCCGCCCCCTGGTTCGTCGGCGCCGCGCTCGGCCTGGACGTGCTGGACACGTTCTATGTGGACGACCAGCCGTTCCTGCTCGGCCGGCTCACGGTGGCCGCGGATGGCGGGCTGGTCGGCCGGGCGATGCAGGATCTCTCCGCGCGCATCCGGGTGGTGGCGTTGTCCCGGGCCGGGCTCGGCGGCCTGGAGCACCCGCTGCGGCGGGGCACCCGGTTAGGCCCGGGCGACGAGGCCTACCTGGTCGGCCCGTACGAGGAGCTGCTGCGGGTGCTGCGCGAGGATCAGCGGCTGTCCGCCGGCACCCAGCCGCCGGTGGGGAGCTGACGCCCGCGTCCGGCCGGCCGGCGTGCCGGTCCACAGTGGACGTCAGCGCCCGGCCGGCCGGCGTACCGGTCCACAGTGGACGTCGGCGCCCGGCCCAGCCGGCGGCAAGGTCCACAGTGGACCGAGCTGCGCTCGGCCCGGCCGCCGGGGCCGCGGCTCCCGGCGGGCCGACCTACCGGCTCACCAGGGCACCGGGCCGGCGTCGTCGAAGAAGCCGCCGGTCGGACCGTCCGGGGCGAGCGTGGCCAGCCGCACCGCGATGGCGGCGCCCTGGGCGGGGGTCCGGTGGCCGGCATGGTTGTTCAGGTCGGTGGCGCAGTAGCCGGGGCAGGCCGCGTTCACCAGCACGCCGTCCTTCCGCAACTGCTTGGCGTACTGGACGGTGAGCGAGTTGAGCGCGGTCTTGGACGGCACGTACGCGGCCGAGCCGGGCATCACGGCATAGGGTCCGTCCAGGTCGGAACCGATCGCCAGCGAGCCGACCGAGCTGGACATGTTGACGATCCGCGGCGCGGCCGACCGGGCCAGCAGCGGCAGCATCGCGTTGGTCACCCGCTGCACGCCGAACACGTTGACCTCGTACGCCGCCCGGACCGTGGCCAGGTCCGCCTCGGCCGGCTGCTGCCCCTGGCCGCCGGTGATCCCGGCGTTGTTGACCAGCACGTCGAGCCGCCCGAACTCAGCCTCGATCCAGGCCGCGGCGGCGTCCACGCTGGCCTGGTCGGTCACGTCCAGCGCGACCGGACGGACGTCGCCGGACCCGCGCAGCTCGGCGGCGGCCGCGGCCCGGCGTTCCTCGTCCCGCGCGCCGAGCAGCACGGTCATCCCCCGCCGGGCCAGCTGATCCACGATCTCCCGCCCGATCCCCTTGTTCGCTCCGGTCACCAGCGCAATCACTTCGGTCATGGGCCAACCCCACCACCGGCCGGTACCGCGGGGCAAAGACCAACCGGGTCGGCAGCGATACCGTGGCGGTATGGATGGGTTGGAGACGCGGGAGTTGGTGTACTTCGTCGCGGTGGCCGAGGAACTGCACTTCGGGCGGGCGGCCGAGCGGGTGGGGATCGCGCAGCCGCCGCTGTCCCGGGCGATCAAGCAGATCGAGCGGCGGGTGGGCGTGCCGCTGCTGGTCCGCAGCAGCCGCCGGGTGGAGCTGACGCCGGCCGGCGAGACGCTGCTGCACGAGGGACGCAAGGCGCTGGACGCGGTCACCGCGGCCACCCGGCGGGCCCGCCGGGCCGGGCAACCGGAGCTGACCGTGGTGGCCAAGCCGGGCGGCGACGCCGGGCTGCTGCCGGACATCCTGGCCGAGTTCGGCGCCGACCCGGCCGCGCCGCGGGTGGACGTGCGGCTGTGCGGCATCGGCCAGCAGGCCACGATGCTGCGCGACGGTCGGGCCGACGTCGGCCTGCTGCACCGGCCCTGGGACGACCTGAGCGGCTTCGACACCGAGGATCTGCTGGTACAGCGGCAGGTGGTGGTGCTGCCGGTCCGGCACCGGCTGGCCGGCCGGGCCGCGGTCGGGCTGGCCGACCTGCGGGACGAGCCGATGCCGCAGTGGCCCGGCGAACCGCCACCGGGCGCCCGGGCCGCCGGCGTGGCCGGGCCGTTGATCCGGGACGGCGCGCAACTGTTCGAACTGATCGCGCTGGGCCGGGTGGTCGCGGTGCTGCCCGAGTCGGTCCGCGACCGGCTGCGCACCGACCTCACCTGCGTGCCGGTGCTGGACGCGGCACTGTCCACTCTGGTCGTCGCCTGGCCGGAGCGCAGCCGCTCGCTCGCTGCCGCCGCCTTCGTCCGGGCCGCGGTCGCCGTCGCCGCCCGGCACCACTCCCCCGTCGCCGCCCTCCCCGGCTGACCCGCCCCCGGCTTGCGCGGGCCGAACCGGGCCGGATCGAACCGGGCCGGGGCCGGGCCGGGCCGGGCCGGCTGAGCCGAGCCGGTCGGGCCGAACCGGCCGGGCCGGGCCGGGGCCGGCTCAGTCGGTGAGCCAGTGCGGCCAGACGGTGAGCTGGCCGAGCGAGGCCCGCATGTCGGCGAGGGCTTCCAGGGTGTGGCCGTGCGCGGCGGCGCGTTCGGGCGGGGTGACCGGGCGATGGCCGAGGGCCCGCCACAGCAGCCAGGCCGCGGCACCGACTTGCGCGCGCAGCAGCCCGGCGAACGCCGCCGGCTCCGGCGGGATCTGCCGCCCACCGGCCGCCCGGTACGCGCGCAGCGTCCGTCCGAATTGGACCCGATCCCAGCCCGCGCGGGTCCGGCTGAAGGCCAGCGCCGCCCGGATGGCCTCCCATTCGGCGAAGTCGGGGCCGGCCCCGTCCCAGTCGACGAGGATCGGGGTGTCCGGCGTGACCAGCACGTTGTCCGGCTTCACGTCCCGATGGGTGCGGACCGGGGTGAGCCAGCCCGGCGGCTGGTTGGCGACCCGCTCGGCCCGATCGACGTCCGGCAGGTAATCACGGACCGCGGCCAGGAAACCCGCCGAGGTCTCGGCCGGTGGGTCCCGCAGCCAGACCGCCCACTCGTCCGCCGGGTAGACCGGGTACTGCTGCGCGACCCCGGGCTCGACCGGCAGCGCGTGCAGCACCGCCAGCGTGGCGCCGACCCAGTCGGCCACGGCGGCCGGCACGTCGAGGTCGGGCAGCGGGCGGCCCGGGCACCACTCGTGCACCAGAACGCTGACCAGGCCGGCACCGATCGGCAGATCGGCCAACGTGCCGGCGCCGGGCCGCAGCGGCGGCACCGGCCGGGGCATCGCCACGCCGGCCCGGAACGCCGCCGCCTCGACTCCGGCCGCGACCAGGTAGTCGGCCAGCCACCACGGCTCCCGGGACCGGTTCAACTGCTTGACCGCCCACCGCCCGGTGCTCGTCCGCACCTGCCAGAGCAGGTGCGACCGTCCACCTGGGACGGACCGCGGCTGGCCGCGCACCGGGCCCAGGCCGAACGCGGCGGCCACCGCCGCGGCGAGGTCGGCCGGCCCGGATGCACCCACACATCACCGTAACCCCGAGGCTTACAGTGCAGGAACCTGACCGAACGGGAGGCAACGGTGCGGTACGAGCATTCCGTCGAGATCGAGGCGACCGCTGACACGGTGCTCGCGGTGTGGACGGATGTGGAGCGGTGGCCGGAGTGGACGGCATCGATGACCAGCATCCACCGGCTGGACAGCGGCCCGCTCGGCGTCGGCAGCCGGGCCCGGGTGAAGCAGCCGAAGCTGCCGGCCACGGTCTGGACGGTGACCGAACTGGAGCCGGGCCGGGCGTTCGTCTGGGTGGCGAGCAGCCCGGGCGTGCGCACCGAGGCGGCGCACCGGGTGGCGCCCTCCGGCACCGGCGTGACCGCCACCGTGGTGCTGGACCAGCGCGGTCCACTCGCGACGGTGGTGGCCTGGTTCGCCGGCCGGCTGACCCGCCGGTACCTGGAGATGGAGGCGGCCGGCCTCAAGCGCCGCGCCGAGACCGGCCCGGCCTGACGGTCCAGGCTCGGGGTACCCGCCGGGCGGTCCCCGGCGGCCCGGCCTGCCGCGGGGTCCGGCCCGCCGGCCCGGCCTGGCGCGGAGTCCAGCCTGAAGCCGGAGTCCAGCCTGAAGCGGGAGTCCAGCCTGAAGCGGGAGTCCAGCCCGAAGCGGGAGTCCAGCCTGAAGCGGGAGTCCAGCCCGAAGCGGGGGTCCTGGCGCGGGAGCGGGCCCGCGGGCCGTGCCCGGGAACACGGCCCGCGGGGGTCGCATCCGGCATGGGGGCTGCCAGATACGAGGTAGGGCAGCGCGCCGGGGGCGTGCGCCGCTGCCCTAGGTCACACCCCGGGGATCCCAGAATCTGCCAGCCGCCCCTGGAAGGTGCCTGACGCGCCGCTGGAACCCCGCCCACGCGCCAGCCAGGGCCGGGTCGCCGACCCCGCCTCGACGACCGGCCTCAACGACCCGCCTCGACGACGCGGCTCAACGGCCGGCCTCAACGACCGGCCTCGACGACCCGGCTCGACGACCCGGCTCGACGGCGGATCCCGGCCATCCGGCCGGCACGCTCCCGGCCGCCGGTGCCCGGTTCAGGCTGCGGGTAAGGCTGCCGGCGGCGACGGGTAGGGAATTGTGCCCTAACGATCCCGCGACCGTTCGACCACGCTGGGCGCAGTGCCAGACGCGATCCGTCCCGGGAGGAGAACCGGTGGACCAGATGGCTCCGGCAACCGTCGACGCCGACCTCGCCGGGCAGGAATTGGATTTCCTGGTCGCCGCCGCCACCCGCGGCGACCAGCAGGCCTGGGCAACGCTGGTCCACCGGTACAGCCCGATACTCCGCAGAGCACTGCGCCGATATCGACTGGACGATGCCGATGGCGCGGACGTCGTCCAGATCACCTGGCTCCGGTTGTTGGAACATTTGCCGCTGTTGCGTGAGCCGCGGGCATTGATGGGCTGGCTGCTGACCACGGCACGGCGTGAGGCGTACCGGTTGCTCCGGCAGTCCGGCCGTATTGTTCTGGTTGAGGACGTGCCCGACGGCGGTGCCGGTGCGCAGGATTCACCCGAGGAAGAGGTAGAGCGGAAAGACCGGGAGCGGCACGTTCGTGCCGCCGTTTCCCGGTTGTCGAAAAGTGATCGGGACCTGCTCGGCGTACTGCTGGCGTCGCCGCCGCCGAGTTACCGGGAGGTGGCCGCTTCGCTCGGTCGGCCGGTCGGCAGCATCGGCCCGACCCGGGCCCGCTGCCTGGCCAGACTCCGTCGTGAGCTGGCCGTTCTGACCGACGAGCCGGCCGGCCTGGCCGTCGGGGCCTAGCCCCGGATCGAGCCCGGCGGCGGCCGGCCATCCGCCGGAAATGCCGAACAGCCAGCTCGTACGGCCGTGGGTTCCCACCTTTCGAAGCGGGAACCCACGGCCATCCAGCCGGTCAGTGCGGCGTCGGGCACCACACCATCATCGCGTTCGGGTCCGGCCCGTACGGCGTCGGGACGGCCATCGCCGGCGAGTTCAACTTGCCGACTCCGTGCGTCTTCCAGAATTGCTGCAGGTCGGCGTTGCCGGTGTTGGCGTCGGTGGCCGAGTCGAACTGGACCGCGATCACCGGAGCGGCCAGCGGCACGATGACCACCGATCTGGCCAGCGGCGAAAAGGCCGAGTTGGCGCCCCCGTTCTGCAGAATGAGCGGGAGTTGCTGCTGCCACCAGGTGCGCACCGCGTTGAGCGTGGTGTTGCTGAGCGGGTAGAGGGCGACGACCGCCATGAACGCCTCCTCGGTGAGTTGCGGATAGGACGCCTAGACACTGCAACGGTTCCTGATCGGCGGGCAGTGGAAAACTGCTCAGGCCGAACAGGCAACGCACTTACCGGGAAAGGCAACAGCCGGCGGCGGCGCCGATCAGGGCAGCAGCCCGAGCCGCCGCGCCTTGGCCACCGCCTCGCTCCGGCTGGCCGCCTCGAGTTTGGCCATGATTCGGGAGACGTGCACGCTGGCGGTCTTTTCGGTGATGAACAGAGCGCGGGATATCAGCCGGTTCGACATCCCCTCGGCGAGCAGGTCGAGGACCGACCGCTCCCGCGGGGTCAACCCGATCCGGGCGGCCAGGTCCAGCGGCGCGGGCGCCGCCGGCTTCACCGTCACCGCCAGCCGGGCCCGCTGCCGCAGCTCCTGGATCTGCCGGCCGAGCAGGGTCGGCTCGCCGAGGCCGGCGAGGCGGTCGGTGGCGGCGTCGAGCAGCGCCGCGGCCTGCTGCCGCTGCGCCTTCCCCGCCGGCTGGCGCTGCCCCTCCGGCTGGCGCTGCCCCTCCGCGGCCCGCGGACCGGCCGCGGCCCGGTGGCCGGCCCCGGCCCGCGGGCCCGGCCCCGTCCGCAGTGCCGCCTCGGCCGCGCGCAGGCCGGCGTACGCGGCGGGCCACGGGCGGTGCAGCTCGGCCCAGGCCGCGGCGTTCCGCTGCCAACCGTCCACCGGGTCGATGCCGTGCAGCCGGGCATGTTCCAGCCGGCAGCGGGCCAGCTCGGCACCCGGCCCGCCGGGCGGCTCGGCGTCGCCGTCCACCGGCGCGCGGGCGTAGGACCACAACAGCGCCACCCGGCTGGCGATCTCGTCGGCGCCGAGCGGATCGAGCGCCGCCGGCTGCTGGCGCAGTTCGGTCAGCGCGCGCAGCCCGACGATCACCAGCCGGCGGGCCAGCGGGTCGTCCTCGCTGGCCGCGTACGTCTGCAGGGTTTCCAGCGCGATCCGCAGCGCGGCCCGGGACTCGCCGGCGGCGAGCGCGACGTCCGCCCGCAGCTCGCCGAGCTGGGCGTGGAACTGCGGTGCCGCGACGCTGGCGGCGGCCTGCTCGACCGCCGCCAGCTCCCGGCGGGCCTGGTCCAGCCGGCCCCGGCCGAGCGCGAGCTGCGCCGCCGAGTGGTGCACCGCGGCCAGCACCTCGACCGGGAACGGCCGGTGCACCGCCGACCGGACCAGCGCCTCCGCCGCTTCCCACTGGCCGAGCCCGACCTGCCCCTCCAGCGCGTTGCAGAGCAGCAGCCCGCCGAGGCTGATCTCGACCCCGTGCTCGCGCGCGGTCTGCAGGCCGGTCAGCGAGACCTGGACCGCCTCGGCGAACCGGCCCGCGTTCTCCAGCAGGAACGCGGTGTTGGTGTAGGCGCGGCAGGCGTCCTCGATGCTGCCGGCCGCCGTGGCCAGTTCGAGCGACTGGTGCAGCAGGTCCAGGCCGCGGTCCACCTCGCCGCGCAGCCCGACCGCCACGCCCAGGGTGGTCAGCAGGTTGCCGCGCACCGCGGCCACCGCCGCCGACCCGGCCGGCCCGGCCACGCCGTCCGGCCCGGCCGCCACCGCCGACCCGGCCGCACCCGCCGACCCGGCCACGCCCGCCGACCCGGCCACGCCCGCGGCATCCGCGGTCCCGGCCGGGACCGCGTTCAGCACCGGCAGTGCGGCTTCGACCAGCGCTATCGCCTCGCGGTAGCGGCCCTGCATCATCGTGGCCGCCGCGTAGCCGGCGTGCGCGCGGGCCACCGGCAGGCTGGGCGGCGCGTCCCGGACCGCCGCGTGCGCCCGCTCCAGCGCACCGACCGCCGCCCGCACCTGGCCGGCCGCCCGCAGCGCCCGGGCCAGCTCGAGCAGCAGCTCGGCCGACTCGTCCGCCGCCCCCGGGGTCGGGCCGGTCCGCTCGGCCAGCAGTTCGAGCAGCAGCGCGGCAGCCTCGTCCGGTGCACCGGCCAGGTACGCCTCCTGCGCGCAGCGGCGGCGCAGCTCGGTCAGCGAGAGCGCCCGGTCGGCCGCGGGCGCCTGCCGGGCCAGCGTCAGCGCCCGGACACACAGTTCCCGCGCCTCCGGATGCGCGCCGTCCGCGGCGGCCGCGGCCGCCGCGGCGACCGCGGCCCGGATCGCCTGCTCCCGGTCACCGGCGCCGAACCAGTGCTCGGCGACCAGGCTGAGGAAGGCGGTGTGGTCGCCGTCCGGACCGGCCCGCTCGAACGCCGCCGCGAGCCGGGCGTGCAGCCCGGCCCGGGCGCCGGGCACCAACCGCTGCACCGCCGCCTGCCGCAGCAGCCCGTGGCCGATCTCGTACCGATCGCCGGCGATGACGATCAACCGCGCCTCGACCGCGACCCGGACCAGCTCATCCAGCGGTACGGAGAGGTCGGGCAGCGCCGCGGCCAGTACCTGGTGTGGCAGCGGGACGTCGGCCACCGCGACCGCGTCCACCACCGCGCCGACCCGCGGCCCGACCCGGCTGAGCCGAGCCTCCAGCACGCTGCGCAGCCCTGGTGGCAGCGCCATGCCCGGCTCGCTGGCGGCCAGTTCGCGCAGGTAGTACGGGTTGCCGCCGCTGCTGCGGGCGATCGAGTCGAGCCAGTCCCCGTCCGGCTGCTCCCCGTCGACCAGCAGCGCGGCCAGTTGCCGGGACTCCGCCGCGGACAGCGCCTCCACCGGCAGCAGCACGGTCGCGTCCAGCGGGAAGAGCTCGGCCAGCAGATCCTGCACGTACCGGTCCTCGTCGGCGGCCAGTTCGGCCCGCACCGAGACCCAGATCAGCACCGGGCTGGTCGCCGGCAGGCCGCGGACGACGTAGGCCAGCAGCGCCAGGCTGGATCGGTCGGCCCACTGCAGATCCTCCAGCGCGAGCAGGGTGGGCCGGCCGGGGCGGGCGGTCAGCAGCGCCAGGACGGCGTCGCCGATCCGGTCCAGCGACGGCGCTTCGCCGACGGCCGCCGGGCCGGCCGCCTCGGGGGCCGGCCAGACCGTCGCCGCCGCCTCGCCCAGCGCCGCCTTCCAGGGCCCGTAGGCGAGGCTCGGGCCGACCAGCGGTGTACACCGGCCGAGGTAGCCGCGCCAGCTGGCGGCCAGGCCGGACCGGAACCAGTCCAGCAGCCGGGTCTTGCCCATTCCGGCCTCGCCGCGGAGCACCAACTGCATCGCGTGGCAATTCTCCACATGCCGCGCGCACCGGGTCAGTACCCGGCAATGGTCATCACGACCGACGAAGGGAGCCGCGCCCCCGAAGCACATGGCGCGACGATACCCGCCGCCCCCAGCGCCCGTGCATTCTTCACAGCGCGTCGCGGGTACCGGCCGGAAATATCCTTTCGGGCCGGTATTCACCGGCCGGGCTGCGCCCTCTCCCGTATACCGGCGGGCGCGGGGGCGGGTCGCCGGTTCGGGCCGATCAGCGGGCCCATCGGGCCAGGCCGGCGGCGTTTCCTGGCGGCTGTGACCCAGCCGGGCGCCGCGGCACACCACCGGACGGGGGACGACCATGACAATCGGCGGCCAGTGGAACAGCCGGCTCGCGCTGCTCGCGCACGGCGACCGGAGACTGGAGGTGCTGGCCATCGGTGGCGATGGTCGCCTCTACGGGAACTCGCAGGTCAGACCGGGTATATCGGCGTTCACCGGGTGGCGGCCGGTGGGCGCCGCCCGGCCCGGCAGCGACCCGTACTTCGTCCCGGGCACCCGGGTCGGCTACGCCCTCGAACCGTCCGGGCTGCTGACCGTGTTCGCCAGTTGCCCGGGCGGTCAGGTGGGTTACGCGTACCTGGTTCCCGGCGAGGGGTGGAGCCAGTGGCGCAGCCTCCGGGTCGCCGGAGTGTCGATATCGGGCAGTGTCATCGCGTCCGGGCGAATGGCGGCGACGCCACCTGTCGTGCTGCTCCGGGACGGCACCGGCGGGATCCGGATCGGCTGCCGGCCGGACTTTGCCGACCCGGACGGATGGCCGGCCGCCAAGTGGACGGAACTGGACGGGAACAATGCCGAACGGCCCTCACTCGGGGTGAGTGAAAACGGCCGGCAGGCCCGGCTGGTGCTATTTGCGGTCGGTGTCCGGGGCGATATCTGGACCTGTTCGCCGCGGCTGGTCGGGGGCGCCGGCATAGCCGATTCGGCGGCTGCCGATTGGCTGGCTGCCGATTGGCTGGATCGGGAATGGGTGCCCGGAATTGCCACCCGGGCGCCCGGAGCCCGGGTGGCCGGCCGGCCGGTTCCGGTCGGCGCGGACGGCGTGGTCTGGCGCGGTGAGAACGGCAACCTCTGGTCGGCGACGCTGAAGACGCCGGGCGTCCTGAGCGAGGTCCGCGACCTGGGCCGCGAACTGGGCTTCGACCTGGCCGGCGCCCCGGCCACGGCCACCGGTCCCGGCGTCTCGGTGCTCGCCGGCCGCACCCGGGCCGGGCGGATCTCGGTCTGGCGCCGGCAGGGCGGGCGCGACTGGGCACCGGTCGGCCTCACCGCCGGGTACCCGACCGCGCCGGCCGCCGCCGATCCGGCGGTCGCACTCGGTGCGGACGGCCTGGCCGACGTGGTGTTCCTGGGTCCGGACCGGCGCATCCACCACATCCGGGAGGCACCGGCCGGCCGCGCCCCGCTGGACGGCCGCGCCCCGCTCGACGGCCGGGCCGAGCACGGCCGCCCGGGCCAGCCGGCCCACCTCAGCACGGTCTGACCCCCGCCAGCGGAGCACCCGGCCGACAGGAGATCCGGCCGGCAGGGAGCCCGGCCAGCGGAGCACCCGGCCGACAGGAGGCCCGGCCAGCAGGAGGCCCGGCCAGCCGAGCGCCCCGACCGGCAGGAGATCCGGCCGCCGGAAGCCGGGCCGACGCCGGAAAATCAGGAAACAGTGTCCTGATTCGCCGGTGCGGCGGTGGGGGCGGTGGGGATCCAGACCCGCATGGCGCCGCCGGCCCGGTTGCCCCAGAGGAAGTACGGGATGGCGGGCAGCCGGACGGCGGTCCCGGGCCGGGCGGCAGCCGGCGGTTGGTACAGCTCGGCCGTCGCGGGCGGGGCGACGACGACGGCCGGCACGGTGAGCATGACCGCGCCGGCCGGGCCGGGCGCACCGTCCACAGTGATCGGTCCGGCCGGGTCGAGCAGCACGTCTTCCAGCACCGTGCCGGCCGGCAGGTCGGCCTGCTCCAGGCAGTAGACCAGCGGGCCGCGGGCCACCGCGAGGCTGCCGCGGATCGCGTCCACGCGCGGGTGCGCCGCCACCAGCCGGGCCGGCATGTCGAACTCGACCACCACCTCGGTCCACGCCGCCCAGCCCCGGCGCAGCCGCAGGTACCCGTCCTCGACCGGGGCTTCGACCGGCTCACCGGCCACGGTGACGGCGAACCGGGTGCACCACTGCGGCACCCGCACCGAGAGCGTCCACGGACCGGCCGCCGCGCTGGCCACGGTGAGCGCGACCCGTCCCTGCCAGGGGTATTCGGTCCGGATGGTCAGCTCGACCGGGCCGCCGAGATCGGCGCGCACCGTGCCCGGGGCGAACAGGTGCAGCTGCAGGCCGGTCGGGTCGGTGGTCGCCAGGTACCCCTGTAGCGATGCCATCAGGCGGGCCAGGTTCGGCGGGCAGCAGGAGCACGAGTACCAGGCCAGCCGGCGGGACGGGGAGTCCTCCGAGCCGTCGTGCCCGGTGCGCATCTGCAGCGGGTTCGAGTAGAAGAAGTGCCGACCCTCCACATCGGACCCGCCCGCGATCGCGTTGAGCAGCGTGCGTTCCAGCTCCTCGGCGTACCGGGCCCGGCCGGTGGCCAGCAGCAGCCGCCAGTTCCAGTGGAAGCCGGCGATCGACGCGCAGGTCTCCCCGTACGCCCGGTCCGGCGGCAGTTCGTACGGGTCGCCGTACGCCTCGTCGCGGTGCCGGGAGCCGTGCGCGCCGGTCAGGTAGACCTTGCGGCCGTAGATGTCCGCCCAGACGCGTTCCGCGGCGGCGAGCAGCTCCTCGTCGCGGTTCTCGACGGCCACGTCGACCGCGCTGGCCATCAGGTAGAGCTGGCGGACCGCGTGCCCGGTGCCCTCGACCGCGTCGCGTACCCGCACGTGGTCCTGGAAGTACGGGCTGCCGAACCGGCCCTCGCCGAGGGTCCCCGCGCCGCGTCGCTCGATGAACGCCGCCGCCAGATCCAGGTAGGGCCGGTGCCCGGTCACCCGGTACAGCTCGACCAGCGCGGTCTCGATCTCCGGGTGCCCGCAGGTGCCGGTCGCGTCCGGGCCGCCGAACCGTTCCACCAGCAGGTCGGCGAACCGGATCGCGATCGCCGCCAGTTCCGGGCTGGCGCCCGAGCGGGCGGCCGCGACCGCCGCCTGGATCAGGTGCCCGGCGCAGTAGAGCTCATGGCTCCAGTCCAGCTCCTGGAACCGGATCTCCGGCCGAACCAGCGTGAAGTACGAGTTCAGGTAGCCGTCCGGACCTTGCGCGCGAGCGAGCAACTCGACCGTCTCAGCCAGAAACCGGCGCAGCTGGGGGTCCCCGCCCGGGCGGGCCAGTTCCCAGCCGATCGCCTCCAGCGTCTTGTACACATCGGTGTCGGAGAACCACATGCTGCCGTAGCCGACCTCCCGGCCGGCCGTGAGCGGGGTGGTGCCGTCCGGGCCAGCCGCCTCCGGGCCGCCGGCGTCCGGGAGGCCGGCACGCGAGCCGGCCGCGTTCGGGCCGGCGCCGTCGGCGAGCCGGGCCGCGGTCCGCCGCAGGTTGCCCAGCACCCCGGACGTCTCCAGGTGCTCGATGCAGTGCGGCAGCGTGGCCGCGGCGTTACGGGCCTGCCAGCTGCCCAGCAACCCGGCCGGGTCGAGTTGGGCGTCGCCCAGGCCGAGCGGTGCCAGCGCCCCCAGCGCGGCTGCCGTCGGCGCGACCGGGCCGGCGGTGCCGGCCGGCACCGGCTGCGCTGGGGCGTCCACAATGGACTGGGTGTGGCTCATCGACGTTGCTCCTCGGTGGTCGGTCGAGATGGTCAGCCCTTGAGCGCGCCGGCCGTGAAGCCCCGCACGTAGTACCGCTGCAGCAGCAGGAACACCGCCACGCTGGGCACCGCGGCGGCGACCACGCCCGACTGCAGCGCGCCGAAGTCGACCGAGCCGAGGTTGCCGGACTGCAGGTTGAACAGCGCCAGCGGCAGGGTGAACTTGCTGCCATCGGTGAGGAAGATCAGCGGGGCGACGAACTCGTTCCAGGACGCCAGGAACGAGAACAGGGCGACGGTGACCATGCCCGGCGCCACCGCCCGCAGCAGCACGTGCCGCAGCGCGCTGGTCGGCGTGCAGCCGTCGATCAGCGCCGCCTCCTCCAGTTCGATCGGGATCGCCTCGAACGAGTTGCGCATCATGAACAGCCCGAACGGCAGCTGGAACATGGCCAGCACCAGCCCCAGCCCGAGCAGCGAGTTCTGCAGCTGGATCCAGCCGAGGAGCACGTAGAGCGGGATCAGGATCGTGGTGTACGGCACCATCAGGATCGCCAGCGTCACCAGGAACAGCACGTTCTTGCCCGGGAAGGAGAACCGGGCCACCGCGTACCCGCCCAGCGTCGTTGTCGTCACCGTGACGAGAACCGCGATCAGCGAGACCACCGCGGTGTTGCGCAGGTAGGCGGTCAGCCCGAGGCCGTAGTCGGCCAGCCGGCGGTAGTTGTCGATGCCCCAGCCGCTGCCGCCGGCCGCCGCCTGCCGGCCGTGGATCGAGGAGTACGCGGTCCAGACGATCGGGGACAGGAACACCACGGCGAGGGCCGCCGAGCCGAGGTAGTAGGTGCCCCGGCCGACCGGGTTGTGTCGCGTGTGGACCATCGCGCTCCCCTCCCGGTCAGCGGCCGTCGCGGCGCAGCGCCGCGAGCTGGCCGCCGTTGATGACCACCAGCACGGCCAGCGTCACCACCGAGATGGCCGCGGCGCGGCCGAGGTCCTGGGACAGGAACGCCTCCCGGTAGACGTCGATGACCACCGTCGCGGTGTCGTGCCGGCCGCCGGTGAGGATGAAGAACTGGTCGAACGCGAGCAGCGAGCCGGTCACCGAGAGCACCATCATCAGCGCGATCGTCGGCCGCAGCAGCGGCAGCGTGACGTGCCGCAGGATCTGCCAGCGACCGGCACCGTCGGTGCGGGCCGCCTCGTAGACCGTCTGGTCGATGCTCTGCAGCCCGGTCATCAGGATCAGCATGTAGAAGCCGGCGAACCGCCAGGTGATCATGCCCACCGCGGACAGCAGGGCACCGGTGTTGCTGCCCAGCCAGTCCACCGCGCCCAGGTGCAGCACCCGGACCGCGCCGTTCAGCGGCGACCCGGTGTTGTTGAACAGGCTGTAGAACAGCAGGCTGGTGGACGCCAGGCCGACCGCGGCAGGCAGGAAGAAGACCGTGCGGAACAGGCCCACGGCGGGCCGGCGCTCCTGCACCAGCAGCGCGAGCCCGAACGCGATCAGGCTGAGCACGACCGTGGTCACCGCGGTGTACTTGAGCGTGAACACGACCGCGCGCAGGAACAGCGGGTCGGCCAGCGCCCGGTAGTTGTGCACCCCGTTCGGCTTGGACGCGCCGAGCAGCGGCCAGTGGTTGACCGACATCCACACCATCAGGCCGAGCGGCACCACGAACAGCACCGCCACGATCAGCGCCATCGGCAGCACGTAGATCACGCCGGTCCGGCTGCGCCGCCGGGCCAGCGCCGACACGCGTGCCGGCCCCGATCGGCCCGGCCGCACCGGCCGGGCCACTGTCGCGGACACCGAGGACACCACCGCGGTCCTCCTCCCCTGCACCCGAACCCCTGCGCGCTGGTACCCGGCGCGCTCCTACCCTGCGTGGCCGGTACGCCAACGCCCGGGTGACCGCCCCGGCCGGTTGACCAGCCGATCGGCGGCGGCACCGGACCGCGGGGCGCCCGTCAACTGGGGCACCCCGCGGCGGGCGTCCGGTCAGCCGCTGGCGAGCGAATCGGTGACGGCCTGGTTGTGCTGCTTGAGCGCGGTGGCCGGGTCGCTGGAGCCGAACACCGCGTCGGTCACCATCGCCGTCCACGGGCCGTTCGGGTCGTTGTACGTCTTGCCGAAGTTGACCGAGATCGGGGTCTGCCCCTCGCCGGCCAGCTTGTTGAAGACGCCCAGCCGCGGGTCGGCCTTGGCGTAGGTGTTGTCGGCCAGGTCGCTGCGGACGGTGATGTTCTTGTTCTTGGCCACCACATCCACCTGCGCGGCCTCCGACAGCGTCCAGGCGATGAAGTCCCAGGCCTGCGCGGCGTGCTTGCTATTCGCGCCGATGCCCAGCACGTCCCCGCCGACGAAGGAGGAACTGCCGCCGGTCAGGCCGGGGATCGGCGCGACGCCGACCTGCAGGTCCGGCCCTTCCTTGATGGACTGCAGCACGGTCGCGCCGAGCGGCTGGATGCCGATCTTCCCGTCCTGGAAGGCCTGCGTCCAGGTCGGCCCGTTCTCGTTCTTCGCCGCCGACGGCACCAGGCCCTCCTGGTACATCGTCCGGTACAGCGCGTAGACCTTCGCCGCGGCGTCGTTGTCCACAGTGGACGCGGTGCCCTGCTCGTTGATCACGGTCTGGCCGGAAGCCCAGATCATCGGCCAGGTGGTGAACAGCTGGCAGCCCGGGCAGGCGCCGCCGAAGAAGTAGCCGTGCACGCCCCCGCCGAGCGCGTTGATCTTCTTGGCGTCGGCGTGCACCTCCTCCATCGTGGTCGGCGGCTTCTCCGGGTCGAGCCCGGCCTTGGTGAACAGCACCTTGTTGTAGAACACGGCGGACAGGTCGATGTCGTGCGGGACACCGAACACCTTGCCGTTGTAGGTGGCCGCCTTCATGTGCGCGGGCGCCAGCGTGGCCTTGAACGGCAGTTTGTCGACCCGTGCGGTGACATCCTGGTAGACGCCCTTGGCCGCGTAGTTCGGCGCGTAGACGACGTCCGAGGCGAGCACGTCGGGCAGTTGCTTGGCGCCGGCCGCGGTGCCGACCTTCTGCTGGTACGAGTCGGCCGGGATGGTGGTCAGCTTCACCTGGTTCTTGTGACTGCTGTTGTACGCGTCGATCAGCGTCTGGGTGAAGGTCGCGGTCGGCGCCCGGGTCCACATGGTGACCGTGGTGCCGTCATCGGTGGCCGTGGTGTCTGACGATGTCGCCGTCGACCCGCCACTCTGGCACGCCGCGAGCAGCGCGGCGGTGCCGGCGACGAGCGCCAACAAGCGGAACCTGCAACGTCCCTGCGGCATGGAACTCCCTCGGGCAGTGGAGACCGGGACGTCTCTCGGCAAAGCCGGGAAAACGGTTGCCGTACCGTAGGCCGGAGCCGGTCGCAGCGTCAAGGCCGTCGTTTCGGTCTCGTTACCAGACGTTGGCCATAGCGGAGCTGGTCGCTATCCTGGCTCGGCGACTAAGCGGGGAAACTGGAGGGAAAGTGGGAAACCCGGGGCGGCCGGCAACGATCAGGGAAGTGGCGGCGCTGGCCGGCGTCTCGGTCGGCACCGCGTCCAAGGCGCTGAACGCCCGCGGCTCGCTGCGGCCGGAGACCCGGGCCCGGGTGCGGGACGCCGCCGAGCGGCTCGGCTTCCGGGTGAACGCGGTGGCCCGCAGCCTGAACACCGGCCGGACGTACACCGTCGGCATGATCACCACCGACACCATCGGCCGGTTCAGCATCCCGGTGATGATCGGCGTGGAGGACGCCCTCGGCGCCGGCCAGATGTCGGTGTTCCTCTGCGACGGCCGGGACGACGCGATCCGCGAGCAGTACTACCTGCAGACGCTGCTGGCCCGCCGGGTGGACGGGATCATCGTCACCGGCCGGCGCAGCGCCGAGCGGCGGCCGATCGGCGCCGACCTGCCGGTGCCCGTGGTGTACGCGTTCATCAGCTCCAGCGACCCGGCCGACTGCTCGGTGGTGCCGGACGAGGAGGGCGGCACCCGGCTCGCCGTCGAGCACCTGCTCGCGGTCGGCCGGGCCCGGGTCGCGCACGTGACCGGCCCGGAGCACCACCACTCGGCGAAGGTCCGGGCCGACGCCGCGGTCGGCCGGCTGGCCGATGCCGGGCTCGCCCTGGCCGCGCCGCCGATGTACGGCGAGTGGAGCGAGGCCTGGGGCCGGCACGCGGTCGGCATGCTGCTGGCCAACCGGGTCGGCTTCGACGCGGTCTACTGCGGCAGCGACCAGATCGCCCGCGGCGTCGCGGACGCGCTGCGCGGCTCCGGCCGCACGGTGCCGGACGACGTCGCGCTGGTCGGCTTCGACAACTGGGACGTGATGGCGCTGGCCAGCCAGCCGCCGCTGACCACCATCGACATGGACCTGGAGGGCCTCGGCCGGGCCGCGGCCGACCGGTTGCTCGGCGCGATCAACGGCGACCCGGCGCCCGGCCGGCACGTACACCCGTGCCGCCTGGTCGCCCGCGAGTCGACCGCGATCCCGGTCAGCCCGGTCGCCAACTCGGCCTGATCAGCCCACCGGGGCCGCGGGCCGGCCGGTCCGTGCCGCCGCGGCGCGGGTGGTCGGCGCGATCAGGCCCGCGGGTCGACGAGCAGCTTCCCGCGGGCGGTGCCGGCGGCGAGCGGGGCCAGCGCGTCGATCACCACCCGCTCCAGCGGGACGACCCGGTCCACCAGCAGGCTGGCCAGGTCGCGGGTCGCCAGCAGGTCGAGCGCGGCCGGCAGGTTCTGGTCGCAGACGTGCGCGACGGTGCTGACCACGTCGATCTCACGCAGGATGAGATCGACCGAGTCGAACGTGACCGGCTGCTTCGGCAGCCCGACCAGCAGCACGGTGCCGCCGCGCCGGGTCAGCCGCTGCACCGTGCCGAAGCCCTGCGGCACCCCGCTCGCCTCGACCGTGACGTCGGCCAGCGCGCCGCCGGTCAGCTCGCGCACCACCTCGTACGGGTCCTGCCGGCCGGCGTCGACCCGGTGGGTGGCGCCGAGCGCGGCGGCGACGGCGAGCCGGCCCGGGTCCACGTCGACGGCGATCACCGCGGCGGCGCCGGCGGCGACCGCGCCGGCCAGGATGAACGAGCCGATCGCGCCGGCGCCGTTGACCACGGCCACGTCACCCGGGCGGATCCGGCTGCGGCTGACCGCGTGCAGGCCGACCGCGAGCGGCTGCGCCAGCGCCGCGTTGTCGTCGCTGACCCCGGCCGGCACCGGGTGCAGCATCGCGGCCGGCACGGTCAGCCGCTCGGTCAGCCCGCCGTCCGCGTTCAGCCCGTAGGTCCAGTAGCCGGCACACAGGTTGGTCTGGCCGCGCTGGCACCAGGCGCACCGTCCACACCAGACACCCGCGCCGGCGGCCACCCGGTCGCCGGCGGCGAACCGATCCACCGCGCTGCCGGCGACCTCGACCGTGCCGATGAACTCGTGCCCGAGCACGATCGGGCCGAGCCGGCCGGTGGCCGGATGCCGGCGGGTCAGCGGGGTGAGCACCGGGCCGGCGGCGTACTCGGTGGCGTCGGTGCCGCACAGTCCACTTCGGACGATGCGGAGCGTGACCTCGGCCGGACCGGGGGCCGGCGGCTCCGGCCGGTCCTCGATCCGGGCGTCCCCGGCGGCATACAGGACGGCGGCGCGCATCAGCCGGCCACGCTCGCGACAGGCGTGCACCCGGCCGCGGCCGGGTCGGGCGCCTCGCCGGCACCGGCGGCGCGGGCCGGTGGGCCGCCGGCCGGGTTCGGTTCGGCGGTGCCCAGCGGGCCGGCGACCGCGGCGCTGCCGGTGCCGGGCCCGCCGGCCGGCTCCGCTGCGGGCCTCGGCGCTCGGGCCATCCGGACTCCCCGTCGTCCAGCACCACGGACTGCGGTGCGTTCCGTCATACTGAACACCCGGCCCATCCGTGTCAATCACACGGAACGAGCTCTCCGCCCGTCCGGAGCGTCGCCGCGAGCCGGACGTGATCGGGGCGACCGGGCGGGCGGCCCGGCCCGGTCGCCGCCCGCCGCGGTCAGTCCCGGCTGAATGCGCGGAGCACGTCGACCGCGGAGGACGGCGCGGCGCCGTCCCCGGTACCGCCCGTGCCCATCTGCCGCAGCAGGCCTTCCTCGGTCGGCACGGTCTGCGTGTCCAGCACGTACCAGACGCCCTTGGCCGGCACCTTGCCGGCGTTGAAGTAGAGGTGCGGGGTGGACGCGGCGAACTCCAGCGAGTCGCCGGCCCGCATCAGGTGGGTCTCGAAACCGAGTTGCAGGGTCAGCTCGCCGTCGATCAGGAAGGCGAACTCCGTCCCGCCGTGGGTCATCAGCTTCCCGGACGAGGACGAGGCCCCACCCGGCTCGTACGTCACCAGCAGCGCGTCCAGCACACCGCTCGGGCCGCGGGTGAGCCGCTCCCAGACCACCCCGGAGTCCATGTGCAGGATGCGCCGCTCCCCCGGCCGGACGATCGGCCCGGTGCCGGCCGGCCGGGCCGGTGCCGGGGTGGCCGGGCCGCCGGGCGCGGGCCGACCGGGCGCGGTGGCGGCCGGCTGGGCCGGCGCTGCCGCGGGTTTCTGTTCCAGCAGCGCGTCCAGGGACAGGCCCAGCTCGCCGACCAGCGCGTACAGCGTGGACACCGACGGGTCGCTCTTGCCGTTCTCGATCTGCGACAGCTGGCTGGCCGAGACGCCGACCCGCCGGGCCAGCTCGCGCAGGCTCAGCCCGCCGGCGGTGCGCGCGGCGCGGATCCGCTGCCGGGCCGTGGCGTCCATCATGGGCAGCGTCTCCCGCCGTCAAAGGTCTGCCGTCGCCGGGGCACTGTCGTCCCAGCGCGACGTTACATGCTCGCTGAACACGGTCGTACGGCGCTTGTTCCGGGCCGGCGGCGCTCCGCGAAGCGGCCCGGCGCGCCGGGCCGGGATCACCGGTCAGGGTGACGGGCCAAATGGCCGGCCGGACCGGCGTCGGCGACCTTGACCGGGCCGCCCTGGACGGCCAGCACCGGCGCTATCGCCCGGCCCGGCCGCCGCCGGTCACCACTCCCGCCATCGCAACCCCTAGTTTATCTAGAGTGAACGTCGTCCGTTTGTACTGAACACCAGCGACCGGACGCCGTCAACCGTTGGGGTCCGGGTCTTCGCTGGTCACCGACCTGCGGCTGGGCCGGCGGTGAGCGGATGGTGAACTGGCCGGCATGACCGTGCCAGCCCGGCGGCCCCCGCCGCTCCGCTCCGCGGCGCCCCAGCCGGCACCTGCGATGCTCACTCCGGGGACCGCCTGATGACCGTGCTGCGTTCCACCGGTCTGTTCGTGCTCGCGGCGCTGGCCGAGATCGGCGGCGCCTGGCTGGTCTGGCAGGCCGTCCGCGAGCATCGCGGGCCGCTGCTCGCGGCCGGCGGCGTCCTCGCCCTGGCCGGCTACGGGTTCGTCGCCACCCTGCAGCCCGACCCGCACTTCGGCCGCGTGCTCGCCGGCTACGGCGGCATCTTCGTCGCCGGCTCGCTGGCCTGGGGCGTCGCCGTCGACCGCTTCCGCCCCGACCGCTACGACCTGATCGGCGCCGCGATCTGCCTGGTCGGCGTCGCCATCATCATGTACGCACCACGCGGCTGACCCGGCCGGCCCGACCGCGGCCGGGCCGGCACGTCGTCCGGTGTGGACGGTGGAGGGCCCGGCGGCCGGGGGCAGGGGTCGCCGGGCGGGGCCCCGGCGGGCCCGGCTGTCGCCCGCCGGGGATGCTCTGGTTGAAGGTCCGTGGCCGCGGCAGGCGGGGGTGGATACCGCGGCCACGGACCGTTACCCGGCCGGGGGTCCGTCCGGCCGGGAGCTCATCAGCCGGTGAGCGCGCAGGTGGCGAGGCTTTCGAGGCCGGTCGGCCTGGCGGCGTGCCGGCCGATCGCGATCTCGATCCGCTGGATCGTCGCCACCCGCTTATCCGCCAGCGGCCCCAGAATCGCGTTCTGCACGAACGCCGGCCCACCCTGACCAGCACTCGTCACCAACCGCTGATTCGCCTCCACGATCTGCCGCTGCAGCAACGCCAGATTCGACGTCACCTCCGCCTGCGCCGCCGCCGGCACCGCCGGCAACCGACCCGCCACATCCGGACAACTGATCGTCTGGGCGACCGTGTTCGTACCGCCGCCGCTCGCGGCCGCGATGCCGATCGCCGCGACCGCGCCGGTCACGGCTATTCCGGCGAACAGCGCGACCTGCTTCAGCCGGCGCCGCGGCATACGCGCCGGCCGCCGGCCGGATCTCGCTGGTTCGTGCAGGTACCTGGACACGCCGATTCCAACCACCTTCCTGAGGGGAGACCGCCGCGCCCAACACCTGCGGCCGGGCAACCGTTAGCCCGGACGCGGCGGTCCGACCGGTCGGCGACCGTGCCTGCCCAAGGCGCGACCACCGGCGCTGGACATCCCACCCACCGGCCTGTCGACGGGCCGGCGGGTGCCCGGGGATGCGACGGGGCGGTGTCGGTGACACCGCCTCGGACCTCACCACGGGGCCGGTGACCTGCTGGTTCATACCCTAATGGGTTACGTTCCTTACGCGATCAGCTGTGTGCGTACGGTAGTCGACATCACCCAGCGTTCCCAGCCCGGGCGGCGCCGCGGGGCGGCGGGCGGGTCAGAGACCGTCGCAGAGCTTGCGGGCCTGGATGAGATCCGCGTTGGCTCCGGCGATGTCGAACTGCTCCAGGTGCTGGTACGACGACTTGAGCGCGGCCGCGAGCTCCTTGTACTTCGGGTCGCCGGCGGCCGCCGCCTCACCCAGGCCGTACACGGCACCGAGCCGCTGGATGTCGGCCGAGCTGAACTCCTTGGTCAGCTCGCCCATCCGGGACAGCACGTTGCAGGCCGCGGCTCCGTCCGAGTCGACCGCACCGCCGCCGGACGCCAGCCAGACCGAGCCGACGATGCCACCACCGAGCACCAGCCCGGCGATCAGGGCGAGCACGGTCGGCCGCCGCCACGGCGGTTGGCGCGGCGCGCCGACCACCGGGCCGCCGGCCGCGGCCGAGCCGCCGGCCGCGGCTGGATACCCGGGCTGCGGCGGCGGGTAACCGGCCTGCTGGTAGGCCGGCCCCGGCTGGTAACCAGGCTGCGGGTACCCCGGCTGGAACCCGGGTGCCGGCTGGAACCCAGGCCCGGCAGCGGGCTGGGAGGCCGCCGGCTGGGAGGCCGCGGGCTGGGAACCGGACGCCGGCTGGGGCGGGGAGGTCGAGGCCGGCCCGGCTACCGGCGGCGGGTCGGACGGTGGCTCCACCACGACCTCCTTCGGCATGAACGCGGACTTACCCTACCGAACCGCCGCGGCCGGGCGGCAGGTACCGATCAGCGCCGACCGTGCCGGCCCGAGCGGCGAACCAGGCGGCGAGGGCGGTGGTGATCGGCACCGAGGCGGCCAGGGCGGCGCCGCCGATCAGCCCGCGCAGCAGTTCGGTGCCGATCTCGTCGCTGGTCAGCACGTCCCCGAGCGGTTGCTGGGCGAGCGAGACGAGCAGCAGCAGCGGCAACGCGCTGCCGGCGTACGCCAGCACGAGGGTGTAGACGCTGGACGCGATGTGGTCCCGGCCGATCCGCATCGCCGCCCGGTAGAGGCGGCCGGCCCGGGCGGTCGGGTCGGCGGCGCGCAGTTCCCAGACCGCGGCCGCCTGGGTGACCGTGACGTCGTTCAGCACCCCGAGCGCGCCGATCACCACGCCGCACAGGATCAGCCCGGTGAACGAGACCTGCGGCGCCGCGGTCTGCAGCGCGACCGCGGCGTCCGAGGAGAGGCCGGTCAGGTGCGCGCTCGCGGTGAACACCGCCGCCAGCACCGCCGCCAGCACCAGGCTGATCAGCGTGCCGAGCAGTGCGATCGACGTCCGCGCGGACGGCCCGTGCGCCAGGTACAGCACCGCGAACAGGATCGTCGAGCCGGCGACCAGCCCGACCAGCAGCGGTGACTCGCCGGCCAGCAGCGCCGGCAGCACGAACAGCGCGAGCACCGCGTAGCTGACGCCGAGTCCGAGCAGCGCGGCCAGCCCGCGCCAGCGGGCCACCGCGACCACCGCGACCACGAACAGCAGCGCGACCAGGCCGAGCGGCAGGGTCCGGACGATGTCGACGAACGTGTAGGTGGCGGTGCCGGTCCGCGGGTCGGTGCCGACCGCGAGCCGGACCCGCTCGCCGCCCGTCAGCCGGACCGCACCCGGCCCCTGCCCGGTCTCCAGCGTGGTGAACGTGCCGGCGTCCGGACCGCTGTCGAGCCGGACCGAGGCGCCCGCGCAGCGCAGCGACCGGTCGCTGGCGCACGGCCTGTCCTCGACCACGTCCACCCGGCCGGTGACGAACCGCGGCCGCCCGCCGTCCGGGCCGCTGAACTGGATCGGCACCGGGTAATTGCGGTGCGCCGGCCAGAGCAGCAGCAGCCCGGCCGCGGTCGCCACCGCGAGCGGCACCAGCAACATCGCCAGCAGCCGCACCCCACCCGGCCCCAACCGCACCCCGGCGCCATGCCCATGCCCAGGCCCGCCCGCGGGCCCGCGGCGCCCGCCCGGATCGGCCCCGGCGGCCGCCGGAACCGGCACATCCGGGCTGAGCCCGGATGCCGGTGGGCTCGGGTGGTAGCCGCCGGACCCGGGGGCACCGCCACCGGGGCGCCGGTACGGGATGGCCGATGGGGCCGGGTCGTCCGGAGCCGCGGAGTGTCGTCCTGGCATCGGCCGCCTCCTGTGGCGGACACGGTACCGGCGGGCGGATCGGCGACACCCGGACGGGCGGCTCGACTGCCACGGCGGGCCGGCCCGGGGTGCCGCCACCCCGGGCCGCCCGCCAGCCGACCGTCAGACGATCGAACAGGCCGTGTTGTTGAACCGGAAATCGGTCGGCCGCGCGTTCGTCCCGCTGTAGTTGGCCTGCAGGCCGAAGCTGACCGTGCCACCGGCCGGGACGGTGGCGTTCCAGTCCAGGTTGCGGGCGGTGACCGCGGCGCCGGTGCGGGTCAGCGCGGCGTTCCAGAAGTTGGTGAGCTGCTGGTTGCCGGTGAAGGTCCAGCCGAGCGTCCACCCGGTGACCGCCGTGCCGCGGTTGGTGACCGTGACGTTCGCGGTGAAGCCGGTGTCCCACTGGTTCACGTCCCAGTGCACCGCGCAGGCCGCCCCGCCCGGCGGCGTGGTCGGCGGGGTGGTTGTCGGCGGGGTCGTCGTCGGCGGGGTGGTGCCGACCGGCGGGAAGCGCAGCACCCGGTCGTCGGCGGCGACCGGGGTGCCGCGGCCGTCCCGGTTGCTGGTGGTCACCCACAGCCAGCCGTCCGGGCCGAGCGCGACGGTGCGCAGCCGCCCGAACTGGCCCTGCAGCACGGCGCTGGGGGTGCCGACGCCGCCGGTGCCGGTCAGCGGCACCGTCCACAGCCGGGTGCCCCGCAGGGCGGCGGCGAACAGCCGGTTGCCGACGATCGCGGCGCCGCTCGGCGACGCCTCGGCAGTGGTCCAGACCACGAGCGGGTTGCGGAACCGGGCGTCGTTGGCCATGCCCTCGACGGTCGGCCAGCCGTAGTTGCCGCCGGCCACGATCAGGTTGATCTCGTCCCAGGTGTTCTGCCCGAACTCGGCCTCGAACAGCCGGCCCTGCGCGTCCCAGGCCAGCCCCTGCACGTTGCGGTGGCCGAGGCTGTAGACCAGCGAACCGGCGAACGGGTTGTCCGGCGGCGCGCTGCCGTCCGGCCGCATCCGCAGGATCTTGCCGTTGCGGCTGGCCTGGTTCTGCGCGTTCGCGGTGTTGCCGGCGTCGCCGACGCCGGCGTAGAGCATGCCGTCGGGGCCGAACGCGATCCGGCCGCCGTCGTGGATGTCGGCCTTGGCCAGCCCGGTCAGGATCGGGGTCTGGGTCTGCGGGGTGTCCAGCCGGAACCGGACGATGCGGTTGTCGGCGCTGGCCGTGAAGTAGGCGTAGACCAGGTTGTCGGTGGCGAAGCTCGGCGACACGGCGATGCCGAGCAGCCCGCTCTCGCCGCTGGCCACCACCCCCGTGATCGTGGCCACCTGGGTGGGCGCCTGCCCGGGCCGCAGCCGCAGGACGCGGGCCCGGTTCCGCTCGCTGACCAGGGCGCTGCCGTCCGGCAGGAAGGCCAGCCCCCAGGGCACCTCCAGACCGGTCGCGGCCACCTGCGGGCTGCCGAAGTCGAAGTCGCCCAGCGCGAGCGGGCCGACCGGTGCCTCGGGGGCGAACGTGGCGGCGGCGAGGCCACCGCCGGTGAGCGTGACCGCCGCAACCGTCGCGGCGAATACCAGACGTCTACGCACAACTACTCCTCGGACTCGGGGACGTCTCGGATGGCCGCAGTCCGATTCATTCCCCTGGATCCGGTTCCGTCAAGCGCGCAAACGAGCGATGTTCGACTGATTCGACCGCTCCGCCCCGGCTGCGTGGGCGGCGACGGCGCTGGCGAAGGCGGCGACGATCGGGTGTGGCCGGCTGCCGTCCCCGGCCAGTTCCGGCTGGAACAGGGTGGCCAGGTAGAACGGGTGCCCGGGCAGTTCGGCGACCCGCACCGCGCCGTCCGCGTCGGTGCCGGTGAAGCGCAGGCCGGCCGCGCCCAGCCGGTCCAGGTACCGCTGGTCCAGGCCGTACGCGCAGAGGTAGCGCTCGACCGTCCGGTCGGCGCCCATGATCGTGGCGACCAGCGAGCCGGGGGCCAGCCGGACCGGCTGCTCGTGCCCGACCAGCGAACAGGCCAGCTCGACGATGAGGGTCTGCTCGGCGTCCGGCCGGTACTCGGCGTGCTCGGCGTCGGTCAGACCGCAGACGTTGCGGGCCACCTCGAGCAGCGCGTGCTGGAAGCCGCCGCAGGTGCCGAGGAACGGGATGCCGCCCTCCCGGGCCGCCCGGGCCGCGGCCACCCCACCGGCCTGGCTGCGGTACGGGCTGCCGGGCAGCAGCCAGATCCCGTCGAAGCCGGCCAGCGCGGCCGGATCGAGGGCGTCCCCGGTGGGCACCCAGTACGGGTCGAGGTCGAGCCGGTCCCGCGCCCGCAGCGCGGCGAGCAGGGTCGGGATGCGGACGTGCGAGCGGACCTGCGGCGAGCGGTCGCCAACCAGGGCGAGCCGGGCGACCGGTGCGGTCGGGGTGGTTGTCATGGGTGAATCGTCGGGCGGCCGGCGAGTTCACGTCCAACGATGATTAGACCTACCTGCATAAGCAACACTGATCCGGTGGATCCGCAGTTGCTGCGCACGTTCGTCGCGGTCGCCCGGCTCGGCTCGTTCTCGGCGGCGGCGCGGGAGCTCGGCTACACGCAGTCGGCGGTGTCCCAGCACATCGCGGCGCTGGAGGGCGACGTCGGCGCGCCGCTGCTGCGCCGCCGCCCGGTCGAGCCGACCGGTCCTGGCCGGCGGCTGCTCGAACACGCCGGACCGATCCTGCTCCGGCTGGCGGCGGCCCGGGCGGACGTGCTGCGGGCGGCCGGCGAGCCGGCCGGCCGGATGCTGCTCGGCGCCTCCCCGCTGGCGGTCACCGGCCCGGCCGCCGGGCTGCTGGCCCGGCTGCGGCAGGAGCAGCCCGGCCTGGCGATCGCGCTGCGGGTGGCCGGCCGGGCCGCTGTCGCCGCCGGTGTCGCGGCCGGCGAACTCGATCTCGGCCTGGTGGACGGGATCGCCGCGCCCGGCGACCCGCTGCGGCTGCCGGACGCCGGCTGGTTGACCGCGGTGGAACTGGCCACCCAGCCGGTCGTGGTCGCGCTGCCGGCCGGGCACCCGCTGGCCGGCCGGCGCGGCCTGCGGCTGGCCGACCTCGCCGACGCCGGCTGGATCGACGCGCCCGATGTCACCGGCCCGCTGCCGGACCTGCGCGCGGTCGCCGGCACCGACACGGTGCGCGCCGCGTTCGGGTACGCCGGCGCCGACACCGCCGGCCTGCTCGCGCTGATCGCGGCCGGCCACGGCCTGGCCCTGCTGCCCGCCGCGGCGGTACCGCCGGCCGGGGTGGTCGGCGTGCCGGTCCGCGAGCCCGAACTGGAGCACCGGACCGAGCTGCTGCACAGCCATCTCACCGCGCCGGCCGCCCTGCTGGCCGGCATGCTGCGGGCCGCGCGTACCGGCTGACCGGCACTCGAGATGCGCCGCGGACGCGGCGGCTCAGGAGTGGTGGGCCTGGGACTGGTCGACGATCGTGCCGCCCAGCTTGGCGGCCAGCTCGGGCAGCCCGGTGGGGGTCTGGCCGTTCACCACCCAGCGCAGCCCGACCAGGTACGCCCCGCCGTACGGGATCGCGTCCGACAGCCAGGCCTGCTGGCCCTGGTCGGTGCTGAAGGTGGTGAGCACCAGCCGGGCCGCGGGGGTACGGCAGACCGCCTGCCGGTAGCCGGTGTTCTCGGCACTGACCTCGGCCCGGCAGCCGGCCGCGGCCGCGAGCTGGTCGAGGTCGTGCGTGGTGACCGGCGGGTTGACGGCAGCCGGGGTGGACGCGGCGGACTTCCCGTCATCCCGGACCCACCAGGCGACCAGGACCGCAGCCAGCACGGCGACCGCACCGGCCCGGACCAACCGGCCGGCCGGCCGGCCCCACCACCGGGCCGGCGATGAGCCCGCGTCCCGCCGAGACCACATCATCGGCCAACAGCTTAGGGCATTTCACCTGCCAGGAGGACGCCAGCGCTGACGCTCCGCAGCCCTAACTACCGTCAGTAGGTGGCCAGCGGCTGACCGGAGTCGTCCAGCAGCACCAGGCTGCGGGCCACCCGGTCGGCCAGGTCGGCGTACTCCTCGGCCCGGTCCACGTGCGGCGTGGTCAGGCTGAAGACGCCCAGCCACGGCGAACCCGGCACCAGCAGCAGGTGCTGCACGATGGCGACCGGGCGGCGGCTCGGGGTCAGCGGGATCGGGGCGGACTGCCGGCTGCGTACCCGCAGCGCCTCGCCGTGCCGCAGCCGAACCCGGCTGACCTCCCGGGCGCTCAGATCCTCACCGGGGCCGGGCTCGTCCTGCCGGCAGAACTCCTCCAGCTCGGCCAGATCCATGCCGGCCAGCTCCTGCCAGGCCAGCGCGAGGCCGGCGGCGACCAGGCCGTCCGCGGTCGGCGCCCGGGTACCCAGAACGGCCGCGAACAGCACACCGGCCTGCTGGTGCTGCTCGATCATCAGCCGGAGCACGTCACCGGCCCGGGCCCACTCGATGCCGGGCAGGTCGAGCGCGTGTTGGGCCAGGAAGTGGTCGACCCAGCCAGCGCAGGTGGCTGGCTCGAGGTCGAGGACGGTCCAATGATCCGGCACGTCAAACCGGAAACCGATAGGTGGGCGTGGCACTGTCACCGCTGGCCCTGCGGCGCGGACCCGCCGACGAGCCGCCGGCGGTCCGCACCTTCGACCATGCCAACGCCCTCAATTCAGGACTATCTAGGCAATGCGTCGGCAAGGCTATTACCTCGCTACCGGCGCGTCCACGACCACCCCGGTAGCGAGGCCCCACAGCTACGCCACGTGCTTGTCGCTGCTCACATCGGTAGCCACCGCCCGGACAGCGGTGTCGTACTTGCGGGCGTGGTGACCGCAGAACAGCAGCTCGCCACCGGCGGCGAAGCGGGCGCGGGTCGTGGCGCGGGCGCCACAACGATCGCAACGATCTCCGGCGGTGAGCGGCTCGGACAGGTGGGCCGGAACCAGGGTGGGGGTCATCTCGGGTCCCCTCTCGGTTAGGGCGCCAACAGCGGCACCGATGGGAACAACAATCCTCCGAAGCCGTTGCTTCGGCGTTACACGAGGGGCGCGAACTGGGTGCGGACCTGTTCGCCTGCCGCGAACACGGCCTACGAGCTGGGGCGAAACGGACGGATGGTCGCCCCGGAGACGGCAGTGGCCGCCGGTCTCCCGGCGGCCACAGCTATCTATCGGTGCGGGTGGTCAGTTCTCCTCGGCGGCGGCCGACGGCACGATCTCGACCGCGACGGACCGGATGGTCGCGTCGTACTCCCGAGCGTGGTGGCCGCAAAAGACCAGGTCACCGCCGCCGGCGAGAACTA
>Ga0307500_10000015_pt1 | contig 47589 bp, 59 predicted proteins | sample 14_S_MG_FD_201362 | JGI IMG/M metagenome (GOLD analysis project Ga0307500, IMG submission 201362) | Soil microbial communities from Populus trichocarpa stands in riparian zone in the Pacific Northwest, United States - 14_S | ecosystem: Environmental > Terrestrial > Soil > Riparian zone > Trees... | reverse complement strand
GCCGATTCGCTCGAACATCGACATTTCCACTGCGACGTCGGACATCATGCTCTCCGGGCTATTCATCCATGCTTGGCAACAGTACCACTTCGGCCGGCGCGCCCGGCCCTCGCTGTTCGACGAAATCGAGCGCATCGACCCGCGACAGGCCGCCGCCGCTTTCGATCAGGACCACGGCCTCCTTCGGCAATTTTGACAGCGCATCGAGCAGCTGGGCAACCGTCATGATACCTGCGATCCGGCTTTGTTGAAGCTCATGGCGACGGGCTCCTCGTCGAGCATTGCGATCTCGGTCCGTTGTAACCGGCCATTGTCATCGTGCCTGCCGCCTGCTGTTACTACTCGGGGTGAATCATGATTTCCATGGTGTCGTCGCTGTCGTCGAACGGATCGGGATGTCCGCTTTCTTCCAACTCGACACCGCAGAGACAGACTTCGCCGTCGACGACGGCAAGCGCGATTGGCTCCAGACTGCGGTCCTTGCACGGGCCGTCGATGCACAGTCCGCTGTCGATCTCGAATATCGAGCCGTGCCGGCCGCATTTAAGGAAGGCCCGGTCCCGCGTGAAGAAACTCCCCTCGCCGAAGTTGAGCCAGACGCCCCGGTGCGGACAGGAATTGACATAGCCGATGTAGTTGTCGGTGTGGGTCCGGATCACCATGATCGCATACGGGCGGCTCTCGCCGGTCTCGTTGATGCGGAATAGGCTGAAGGCTTTCGCATTGCTTCGCTCGATACTGTCGGCGGCGCAGATGACGAAGAGCTTTGCTGCTTCCCGACGGCGATTGGCAGTTCCGCGGCAAACCATCGCCATACCCGCCTCTGTCGTAAAGACGACATTGCTGTCCGACTCGCTCCAACGGCGAATCCGAAAAACCTGCTGACCCGATATTTGCATGAAGCGTGCCGAGCCGGGCACTTTGTCCGCGGCTTGGTTCTAGATTGTCTGGGGACGCCGATGGCCGCGATGAAACTCTACATGACACCTGGATCGTGTTCGACCGGCATTCACATCATCCTGGAGGAACTGGAGGAAGCGTTCGAGGCCTACATCGTCAACCTGCCCGCCGGCGATCAGTTCAAAGCCGACTATGTCGCAATCAATCCAAAGTCCACCATTCCGACCCTGGTGCGCCGCGACGGCAGTTCTCTGACCGAGGTGCCGGCGATCGCCTATTGGCTCGGGCGCAGCCAACCGCGCGCGGCGCTGTGGCCGGATGATATCGAGACATCGTGCCGCCTGATCGAAGCCATGGCCTATATCGCGGGAACCATCCACGGCCAGGGTTTTGCCCGCATCTTCGCCACCCATACATTTGCACGGAATCCCCTCGACCACGACTCGGTGCGCGACCTCGGCCGCGACATCGTCGCCAACGGCTTTGCCGTTATCAGCACGGCACTTGGAGACAGGAACTACCTGGCAGACGCCTATTCGGTCGCTGATCCCGTGCTGTTCTATGTCGAGTTCTGGGCCGACAAGACCGGCATGGCTTTGCCCGCCAATCTCGCCGCGCATTACCGCCGGATGCTGCAACGCCCGGCGGTGCACCGGGTCTTGCGCGAAGAGGGTTACGATACCGCAGCCCTTGGCCGGCTTGCGGGCCGCCAGAGCACGGATCTTGCAACGTCATAGAGCGGATGCAACAGCGAGGCAGAAACCATGGCCGAAATGATCATCGTCGAAGACCGCAACCAGGATAACATGTCACGCAAGGCCGGCTGTTATCTCTATACCGATACCCAGCTCTGGCTGGAGAACGACATGGTGCACAGGGGCGACGGACCGGCGGTGATTTCCCCCGATGGCGTCGAGCGCTGGTACATCAGGGGAAAAGAGATCACCCGCAACGTCAACATGTTCTTCTTCCAGAACCAGTGGCCGGCGCGGCGCGGTCTCGACACGCCGGAAAAGACGGCCTGCTTCCAGACCGCCTTTCTCAAATGACGGGCGCTTCGATCGTCATGCCGCGGTGGGCGGATATTCGGCCTTGAACGCCTCGACCTCCGCTGCCGTCAGCCGAAACACGCCACGGCCTCCGGATAACGCCTGATAATTGTTACCAGCCTTGTCACTCAGGTAGTTGAACCATTCCTGCGGGCTCAGCGACTTCGGGCGTTCGCTGATCTCCACCACGGTGCCGTTTGGCGCGAAGCGCAAATGGATCAGGACTCTGTTCGGCTCCATCGTATTCTCCTTTTTTCCAGGGCGTTCTCAAGCGAAGTGGATGCCGGTTGGCGTGAAGAAAACGCGTCAAAACGACACCAGAGCTCCGTCTCGATTCAATCGAGACGGAAAGCGCTCTAGACGCCGGAGCCGAAGCCCAGCAACTCGATGGTGACGTTCTCGGTGCCCAGCACCTTGGCCTGGCAGGCAAGGCGTGACTTCGAGCCGATGCCGACAATGGTGTCGAGCCGCTCGTTTTCCTCGCGCGCGATCTTGGACAGACCCTTGCGGCCTTCCTGGACGTAGATGTGACAGGAACCGCATTTGGCCTGCCCCTCGCATTTGTGCAGAATGCCCATCTCTGCGCCGAGAAGGGCGGCGAGTAGAGTCGTTCCTTCCGCCACATCGATGGTTTTTCCCGACGGCAGCACGGTCAATGTCGACATTGTTCCATTCCTCGCTGTTGTTGAACGATCATTTTCAAGGTTCTAGTAGATTGCCGCGCCCGCTCCGTCGTTGATCGACGCTTCCTTCATCGTCTCGACGATGAAGGAAATCTGATCCTCGGTGAGATGGGTGTGGAACGGCAGCGCGACCGCGCGATCCGCCACCTTTTCGGTGACGAAATAGTCGCCGCGGCGATGGCCGCGCTCGAAATAGTGCCGCTGCAGATGCAGCGGATTGCAGTAAGCGGCTGATTCGACCTGCTCGAGCCGCAGATCTTCCACGATGGAGTCGCGACTGGAGCGGGTGAAGCGGGTCCCGAGGTGGACGACATAGAGAAACCAGTTTACCTCGGTGACGTCGGGGCCGACATAAGGTGGTTTGATGCCCTCGAAGGACTGCACATATTTGTAATAGAGATGCTCGATCAGCCGCCGCCGCTCCAGGATTTCATCGAGCCGCCGCAATTGAGCGAGGCCAAGGGCGGCCGCAATGTTGCTCATGACCGCCTGATAGGGTGGGGTCGAACTGACCACCACGGACGCTCGCTCCTCCAGCCGGTGCGAACGCAACCGCCGAAGGGCGACCGCGACATCGACATCATCCGTCACAACCATGCCGCCTTCGCCGCAGGTCAATGCCGAAGGCTGGGAGAAATCGAACACCGCGACATCGCCGAAGCTGCCGACGAGTTCGCCCTTGTATCGCGAGCCGATCGCCTCGGTGGAGTCCTCGATCAGCAACAGGTCGTGCTGCTTCGCAATCGCGCGCAATTCGGTCCATGCCGCCGGATGTCCGTTATTATTGCTTGCAACGATAGCCCGCGTGTTGGCGGTGATGCGGGCTTCGACCTTGTCCGGCGCCAGCGTTCCGGCCCAGTAATCAATATCCGCGAACACCGGCGTCGCACCTGCGATAGCGATGGCGTGGATCGCCTCGCGGAACGAATAGGACGAGGCGATGACCTCCTGGTTTGGCGCGATCCCGCATGCCTTCAGCGCCAGCAGGAGCCCGATGGTGCCGGAGGGAACGGCAATGGCATAGCGGCGGCCGAGATAGGCGGCAAAGGCCTGTTCGAACTCCTCCACCACCGGCCCGTTCGAAAGTCGCGCCGACCGCATGATCCGATCGACGGCTTCGATCTCGGCCAGCGTGATATCCGGATCCGACAGCGCGATGAACGCCTCCTCGGTACCGTCATCGGCGACGCCGCGTTGATCCGCTTCCTGCATCATGGCGAGGTCAGTCATGGCGTCATGATCCTGTTCGCCAGTACGATGCCGGTGGCGCGCGCCGGATCCGCGGTGATCCCGACACAATGATCGCTGCGATCGACCAGATGCACCTCGAACCGCGAATATGTCCGGAACGGTGTTTCCGTCACATCCGAGGCGTCGCATCTGGTCCAGGACAGATGGGGAAACCGGTTGCGCAACTGCGCAAACACTTGCGCATCGGCGTCCGGCGCCGATAGCACGGCGTCGATCTCATTCAGTTCGTCCGGTTCCAGCGCCATTGGTCCAACTCGTCATGCTCTGATCACAAAAGCGAAGCTTGCGTATTCACTGCCAGAACGTCCGCTCTGGATCGACATTCAATCGCTCCAGCGCCGCCGGCAGCCGCTGGTGCGTGGAGTCGAGTTGCCACAGGCCCGTGGTGTGATCCTTTCGGAATAGCTCCCATCGGGCACCGTCGGGGTCGTGCAACAACAACGCGACATCGACCACGCCACCATCCTTGTCGATATTCCTCGAACAGCACGGGCTTTCGATCCGGTAGCCGCCGACCGTCGTCACCACCTTCGGCTTCACGTATCGATATCGCTTGCGGAACTCCAGGCTTCGCTCGACCCGCTTGCGGTCGAGATCGTTCGGGTGGGCAAACGGCCGCACCGGGTTTCGGCTCAAGACGGCAGATTGCATTGCGTCTGCTCCTTACTAGAGGGGAAGAATTTCTTCTTCGAGACAGCCGACCACGAGTCGTTCGCCGAATTCGACCAGATAGACCGGAAGATTTTCTTCGGTGTGGGTTCCGACCTGGACGATTTCACCGACATCGCCGACGTTGACCAGCAGCGCTTCGATTGCAGCATTCGGAAAGCTGCCGTCGTTATGAAGGTCGATCAGCGCCTTGACGCGCTGGCCCCATTGAAATCTCGGAATTCGCGGCTCAATCATGATGCAGCAGCCTCCGGCAGCGGCAAATCCGCCATTTCATCGCGCGCGTGCACCGGATCGAGTTCCTTGCGCTTCATGCCGACGCGGTTGCCGCTCTCCAGGAACTCGACGCCGTAAATGTAGAACTGCTGCAGGAACGTCCCGATACTGACGACATAGCCCTCCTCGCCCTTCTTCGCGAGAATATCGCCGATCTCCTTGCCGGCATAAGTGCCGTCGTTGCGGATGGTGCGCTTGGCCTTCACCTTCTCGCCATAGCTGAAGACCGGTGGCGCGGAGATTTCCACCACGTCGCTGTCACGGACAATATTGCTCATGCCGGATACTCCCATGATCGCCCGCCGGTGTGGCGCGACCGCGCCATTTCCTGCACGAAACCGTCACCGTCCTGGATCAGGTCGGCGAGATCGCCGACCGCAATCCGGCTCGCCACTTCATAACGCACCCGCCAATCCGGATCATAGCGCAGCCGCGGCAGCAGTTGCGGAGTCAGCCTCCGGGCGACGTCCAGCCGCACCAACGCATCCTGGTCGCTGGCCATGCGAAGCAGCCGGTCGGCCGGGATTCGCTGCGCAACCACGCGACGGACTTCCGGCTCGGCATCGCCGATCATCGTCGCCAGCAGCCCCGGCGTGACGCGACGCGCGATCACCAGCCGTACGTAGTAGTCGGGATCGCTCATCATCGGCATCAGATCGGCGTCGTCGAGCACTGAAGCGATACGAATCCTGACCTCGCGGTGAGCGTCGTCGCGCAGCCGCAATACCAGCCGCCTGGGCAGCCGCCGCGCCGCGTTCCATCGCACGGTCTCCTCGGGATCGTCGAGCAGCGACGGCAGCAGAAACACGCTGGCATGCTTTGCGGCGATCGCGCGTACCTCGAAATGCGGATGCTCCAGGTAGGAATTCGACAGATCGGGATTCCAGTTGAAGAAGCGGTCGATACGCCGGGTGTAGCGATCATGGACGCACGCGTGTTTGAGGCGGCAGAGCTGCACTTGCTTGAGCGCCCGATGACGGCACGATCCGCAATCGATCTCGTTGCCTTGCCAGTCGCGGGCTTCGTCGATGCTATCCATCTTCGTCGAGCCCAATGCGATTGAGTACGTCGAGCAGCACCTTGGCGCCGACCTTGTCGCTGGGATCGAGTTCCAGCAGTTTCATGACCGCGGCGCGGCCCTCATCGAGGTTGCCCAGGCGCATCTGCAAATACGCGTATCCCTTCAGGGTAAAGAGGTAGAACCGCGGCAGGATGTTCTCGTAGTAACCGAACGCGGCATCGCCGGCCGCGACATCGTGCCAATCGGACGCCAGCTTGTTCTCGCGCGCCGCCTTTTCCAGACAAAGCTTCGCTACCGTCAGCGCATCGGTCAGCCGCCCCTTGTAGAAGTAGAAGCGGTAGAGCCCGATCAGGACCGCGGCGTGCTGGGGCGCCAACGCCTCGGCCTGCCGCAGATGCTGCTCGGCGATATCATCGAGGTGGTAGGACAGCCCGGCTTCCCACAAATGGAATTCCGCCTCGGGCGGCAATCCGCCGCCGAGCAGCGCATTGGCAAGCACCGCCGCATCCATGATGGATTGCGGTTCGCCTCGCTCCGCAGATCCATTCATCCGACGCCTCCCGTCTAGTGATTCGAGCAGGAAACCTGCTTCGGATCCTTGAACACCAGCCCCGTCTGCGACGGCGTGTCGGCGAAATCGATGGTAACGCCGTCAAGCAGGATGCGGCTCTCCGCCGGCAGGAACAGTTTGACGCCGTCGCGCTCGACGACCGCCTCGCCCTGTGCCGGCTCACGGCGCACGCTGATATCAGCGGCAAGGCCGGAGCAGCCGCCGGGGCTGACGGCGAGCCGGAAGCCGCTGGCGGCGTCGCCATCAGCACGGATCATCATGCGGATGAACTTTGTCGCCGCAGGAGTAATGGTGAAGTTCATCGGTCTCGTCCTTATGCCGGTGGCTGATAGCGCGGGAATGAATTGTCGATGACGCAGGTGTTGTCGACCGGGCAGACCGCCGTACATTGCGGCGAGTCGAAATGGCCGATGCATTCGGTACATTTCTTCGGATCGATCACGAAGGTTCCATTCTTCTCGGTGATCGCCACGTTCGGGCATTCCGGCTCGCACGCCGAACAACTCGTGCATTGTGAGGCTATGATCTTCAGCGCCATCGCTTGCTCCTGGGACTCGCTTGCTGGTGGGTTCAGGCCGCCGAGATCAGCGCGCCCTGGCGAATTTCTGCATCGCCGCGTTCGACGTGCTCGATCTCGCCGCTCTTGACCTTTTCGAGATAGGACTTGAACCAGGCGATGGCGGATTTCTCGATGAACTCGTGGGCGAACTGATCGACCGGCTCGATGCCCGCCTTTTGCAGGTCGGCCTTCGGACAACCGCCAATCTTGGCTACGAACACCGCGTGACAATCGTTGATGGCGCGGATCACGGTCTCGAGGTTCTCTTCATCGCCGAACCCGCCCTGGCAGTACAGATCGACGCGGCGATGGCCCACAAACTTGGCCCCGGCGGTGGAGAGTTCATAAACCTGGAACTCCTTGGCGTGGCCAAAGTGCTCGTTGATCAATCCCGAACCCTTGGTGGCGACCGAGACCAGCAGCTTGATATCGCTCACCTCGCCGGCGAGCGTTTCGAGCTCTTCCTGCTTGGCAGCCACCTTGGCGACGCGCTCGTCTTCCACCTTGGCCTGATAGGCCTTGCGGCTGTCGATGTCGTAGTTGACTTCCATCGCCATGATCTTGTCGGTGGTGAACTCCGCGCTGCGGTCTTCGCCGAGCAGCCCCACCGCGTCGGCACGGCACTGACGGCAGTGCCGCATCATGTTCATTTCGCCTTCGCAGGAATCCTGCAGCGCCTTCAATTCCTGCGCCGTCGGCCCGCGCTGACCGGTCAGGCCGAACACGGTGCCATGCTCGGGCGCTGAGATCAGCGGCATGATGTTGTGCAGGAAGGCGCCGCGCGACTTCACCGCCTTGTTGACTTCGACCAGGTGCTTGTCGTTGACGCCCGGGATCATCACCGAATTGACCTTGCACAGGATGCCGCGCTCGGTGAGCATTTCGAGACCCTGCAACTGGCGATCGGTCAGCAGCTTGGCGGCCTCGACGCCGGTGTAGCGCTTGTGCTTCCAGAACACCCAGGGATAGATCTTGGCGCCGATCTCGGGATCGACCATGTTGATGGTGATGGTGACGTGATCGACGTTGAAGCCGGCGATGGTGTCGACGTGGTCGGGCAGCGCCAGCCCGTTGGTCGAAAGACACAGCTTGATGTCGGGCGCGGTCTTGGCGATCAACTCGAAGGTCTTGAAGGTCTTTTCCGGATTGGCGAGCGGATCGCCGGGGCCGGCGATGCCCAGCACGGTCATCTGCGGGATCGTCGAGGCCACCGCCAATACCTTCTTGGCCGCCTGCTCCGGGGTCAGCTTTTCGCTGACCACGCCGGGTCGCGATTCATTGGCGCAGTCGTATTTGCGATTGCAGTAATTGCACTGAATGTTGCAGGCCGGCGCCACCGCCACATGCATGCGCGCAAAATGATGGTGGGCTTCCTCGCTGTAGCAGGGGTGGTTCTTCACCTTCTCCCAGATCTCGGTCGGCAGATCGCCCTGACCCGCCGCGGAGCCGCAGCTCGCCTTGCCGCTTCCACCGGTGGTGCCGCAGCCCTTGTGGTCGGCAATCTCCTGCATGACATTATCGATGTTCGCGATATTGCCGGCTGCGATACCTTCGTGCGGTGCTGTCGCTTGCATGTCCGTTCCTCGTTGCTGGCCAGTCCAGAGATCGGGAAATCTTGATGACAGAGAGAATAGCAACTCGCGTGCCATTGCCGATGGTTTGACATTTTTGCGATTCATCAATGGGTTATGAAATCGTGGCGGGCTGTCGCTTTGCCAACACCGACCGACGACATCGCGGCTTCGATGTTAGAAACGTTACAGACTCGGGGTTTGGCGGCGAACGGGCGTCGCAACACCCTCAATGACGAAGCACAAATGCGCGAAGCACCCGGAGAACACCTGTCGGCGCCGGGCGATACACGATGGACCGGATATGTTCAGGTCGTGCCGAGCAAAATCTCGACGGCCCGATCGAGCGGAATCGCGATCGGGGTCAGGCCCTGGCTGATGAAGAACTTGACTTCGTTTCTCGATAGCGCCTCGGGCTCGACGATTACGTAGTGCAGTGGCGATGAACGCTTGGTGACCTGGCGCGCATAGGTCCGCAACAGCTGGTCGTTGAAGCGACAGCCGATAAAGACGAAGCTGCGCTCGGTACGGCGGTCCTTCACGGCATCGGGGATCGGGGTCTGGATGTCGATCTCGGTCAGCACCTCGACATAGTCGGCATCGGAAATCAGGAAATTCTTCGCAGGGACGACCGAGCCATGCGGCTTGTAGAGCAGCGTCTTCCAGCTGTTGGCCGCCGCACGATCGGATTCCGCGCCGGCCGCATCGTAGAAGCGGTACCAGCGGTCTTCGCCGATCCCGGCGCGGGTGATACCCTGGATTTCGCCCCAATCACGGTACGGGGCGAGCGCGGCGCGCATCGCCCCATCGTACCAGCTATCGACAATCATCGGCAGCCGCAGCGAGGCGAGATGGCGATGCAACGGGGTCGGCTCGACCGGTGTCGCGAACGCCTCCGACATCAGCGCAGTGACCGTGGAACGGTGCTTGTAGCTCTCGATGTGCTGCGCTGCAGCCCAGGCATTACCCTTGGCGCGCCGCGGCAGCGCCACCTTCGTGCCGAAAAACGCCGCCAGCGCTTCCGGATTCATCGGCGCGGCGGGCTTCATGGTGGCGGCAAGACCGGGACCGAGATAGGGGATGATGGTGCCGGCACGCAGCCGCATCGCGACGTCGGCCAACGCCGTCTCGGCATCGGCGTGCTTGATGAAATCAATCGGCGGAATTGGGGCGTTCATCAGTCCTCACTCTCTTGGCCGCCGCGCTTCTTCGCGTTGACCGTGATCGGTAGTGATGTTCCCGCCGCCATCTGCGGCAGATCGAGCACCCATCCATTGGCGATACGGATCCAGCCGCCCCACAGCGATTCATGTTCGGATTCGACGACCGGCTCTTCCAGGTCCTTTTTCGGGACGTAGATCGAAAGTCCGGTCTCCGGAGAGCGACGAATCATGATTTTCATTGGGTCAGCTCCGGAGATCGGGAAGGGGTTACCGTGATCGCCGCCGGCGCCTGCGACGACGGCGACAGCTCCCTCAGCCTGGCGATGATGTCGGGAAGCAGGTTGAGGACGCAGACGATATCGTCGATGGTGTTGTCGCGGGACAGCGAAAAGCGGATGGCGCCGCGTAGCGCCGACAGCGGCACATTCATCGCGCGCAGCACATGCGACGGCTCCATCGATCCGGACGCGCAGGCCGAGCCGAGGGAAGCGGCGATACCGGCCTTGTTCAGGTGATGAAGGACCGCTTCGCCCTCGAGATGCTCGAAGGCGACGTTGCAGGTGTTGGGCAGCCGGTTCTCCGTGTCGCCCAGTACCATGCAATGGCCGATTTCCAGGATCCCTCGCTCCAGACGGTCGCGCAGCGCGCCGACGCGGTTCCGTTCGTCCGGCATCAGCGCCAACGCCTGTTCAGCGGCCTTGCCTAAACCAACGATGCCCGGCACGTTCTCGGTGCCGCCGCGCCGCCGCCGCTCCTGCGGGCCGCCGCGAACCAGCGGATTGAACGGCGTGCCCTTGCGCATGTAAAGCGCTCCGATGCCTTTGGGGCCGTGCAGCTTGTGTCCCGACAACGACAACATGTCGATCTGCGTCGACTTCAGGTCGATCGGGATCCTGCCGACCGCCTGCACCGCATCGGTATGGAACAGGGCGCCGGCGCCATGCGCCATGTCGGCGAGTTGTTCGACCGGAAACAGCGTCCCGGTCTCGTTATTGGCCGACATCACCGAAGCGATCGCGGTGCGCGGGCCGAGCGCGCGCCGGTACGCTTCGACATCCAGCCGTCCCTGCGCATCCACCCCGATCCGGTGGACCTTAACGCCGCGCGCACTTTCCAAATGATCCAGCGGCGCCAGAATGGCGGGATGCTCGACCGCGGAGGTGACGATCTCGTCACGGCCTTCCCGGTTGTCGAGCGCAGACAGAACGGCGGCGTTGTCGGCCTCGGTCCCGCCGGAGGTGAACACGATTTCGTGGTCGAACGCCGCGCCGAGCAGCGCCTGCAGGCTCCTGCGCGCCTGCTTCACCGCTCCCGCGACGTCGCTGCCGAAGGCGTGGGACGAGGACGCATTACCAAACTGATCGGAAAAGAATGGCAACATCGCCGCCACCACGGCGGGATCCGCACGCGTGGTCGCATTGTTGTCGAGATAGATCGGCCGCACGGGAGCCTCTTTAATGCCGCGCTTTCGCAGCTCCGGCGACCGGGATGATGCGCACGAGTTCACCGAGCCGCTCGACCACCTTGGACTGGATGCCCTCGAGCGTGGCGCTGCTCAATTTGCAGAAGACGCAGGCGCCGGTGAGCTTGACCATGATCTTGTTGCCGTCGATCTCGATCAATTGGCAATCGCCTCCGTCGCGCTGCAGGTTCGGGCGAACTTCCTCGATCACCGCCTTGATGATCCGGGCTCGCTCGTCGTCTGCCGACGGCATTTGTTTGGAGACTTCAGATTCAATCAACATGACCCGAACTTCTTTCAATGACGGCTTCAGAGATCGATCGCGGTAGCGCCTCAGCCAAACGATTTGCCGCAACCACAGCTTGCCTTGGCGTTGGGATTTTCGAAGGTGAAGCCCGATCCTTCGAGCGCCACGACGAAGTCGATCGTGGTGCCAACCAGATATTCGTGGCTTTTCATGTCGACGAACACCCGGACCCCGTCGCGCTCGATCACGGTGTCGTCGGGATCGATGGCATCGACCAGGCCCAGATTGTACTTGTAGCCGGCGCAGCCGCCCGCTTCGACCATGATACGCAGGCCGTCGACCGGCTTGCTCGCCGCCGAAATCGCGTTGCGCACCGCGTTCATTGCGCTGTCGGTCAGATTGATCATCGCTCGCTCTCTCGTTTCCAAGGGACTGTCGAGCAATGAACTGGCAAGACTTATGCCATACGACAAATCACTGATAATGCTGATCTTTGGATTACTGCCTGTTGGCTTTGCGACGCGTGTCAGGTTTGCGACAGGGTGACTTGCCGCCTGTCCCGCTCAGGCACCGGTGGCAGACCCGAGATCGATGCCGCGGAAGACGGCGCAACGTTCGAACACGTCCAGCGTCGGCTCTGTTTTGCGGTGATGGCAATATTTCGCCACCAGCTTGGCCAGTCCCTTGATGTCGCGACCGGACGTCTCCGGAAAGGTTCCAACCAGGGCGTCGAGCAGCGGCGCATCGACCGAAAGGCCGAATTGGTCGGTCATCACCTCCCAAATTTTCCGCCGCGCTTTGTCATTCGGCGGGTGGAACTTTATCAATGCGATGCAGCGCGAAACAATCGCCTCGTCGATATCGTCGATGCGGTTGGTGGTCAGGAACAACAGGCCGTTGAAATATTCCAGCACGCGCAGGAAAACGCCGACCACGGCGTTCATCGTGATGTCATCGTCGCGTCGCTTGATGTAGACGTCGGCCTCGTCGATCAACATCACCGCACCCCAGCGCTGGGCGCGCATCAGCGCCTCCTTGAGGGCGCCCTCCATAGCAGCGACATTCAGCCCCAGCTGGCCGGAATGCACACGGTAGAGCGGGCGCTCGATGATTTCAGCGTAGACCTCCGCGGTCAGGGTTTTGCCGACACCCGGAGGTCCCGCGCAAAGCACCGTCGTACCTCCGGATTTTCCGGCGACGATGTCGTCCATCAGCACGTCCATCTCGGCGGTCAGGATGTCGATCAGGTCGGTCTGTTCCTCCGGCAGAATCAGCTTCTGCTTCAACTCCGGCTGATAGGCATAGAGCGCCATGTCGCCGACATGGACCCAGACATGGTGGTGCAGCTCCAGATGAAACATCAGCATGTAGGGATGCACGGGAATCCGACTAAAAAGGCCTTTTGGAATCGTGGCCCTGGATTCCGCCACCTCGGTTTCGGCGTCGTAGAGGTTGCTCTTGGCGGCCTTTCGCAGGTATTGGCCGAGGATGTCGCCGGTCACCTCCAGCGTCAGCGCGCGCGAGCTCAGGATCGCTTCATCATTGACCATGCGCCCTGCGCCGCCGCCAGACGACAGTATGATCACGTCCTTGCGCGACCAGTCGGTGTCGCGGTGGGATGAATTCGGGTCTTCGGTGAAGAAGCCGGTGCCCTTGCCAAGGAACTGGCGGCCATAGTCACCGCGCCACGCGTAATAGCGCGCTTCAGTCGCGTCATAGGCCTCGATCAATTCCGGCGTTTCCTTCAGAAATCCCTTGCCGGCGAAGATTTCGGGTACGGTCTTGCCCACGATATCGGTGGCCGCAATCCGCAGCGTCGTCGACGCGATCACGCCTTTGGCATTGGCCTTCAATTCGATGAAAACCCGCCCGGTTTCATCGTTCGAAGGCGGCGTATAATCGAGTCGGGTAACGACATAGGGTAACGGCCGGCTCGCCGCGGTCGCCGTGAACATCCAGCCACGAATGGCATCGGCCACCAGATAGCGCGCGATCGCCGGCAGCAGCGACTCCAGATCCACTGCCGTGAACCTGATGCCCTCGTTGCGGAACGCCCGCTGCAGGGTCAGGATCTGGGCCGAGCGGGCTTGCATGTCCGGCCCGGCCCGGCTGTAGAGCTGCTGAAGAAATTCCAGTTCGGCATCCGACAATTGTCCGAATCCGACTTCGACTCGGTCGCCGAAGCGCAACTGCTCCCCGAGCGAGGCAAGCCCAGGGAAGCTCGTCGCCATCGCCTCGAAATACGGCCGCTCGATCTGAAGCTTCATGTTGGCGTCGGGTGTTGGACATGTCGATGGTTCGCAACCGCCGCCATGCATGGTCCGCGCCAGAGCCGCTGAAAGGAAAAAACCGGCAGACAATTTGCATAGTGAGTCGCGGCGGCGCGGTTTCGTCGCGTTTTGTATGAAATCGGAGAATGTTGCATGACGACGATCGAGATGAGCGCGCCGACGTCAATCGAGTCCACCGCCCTCGGCCGGCTCGACCGGGAAGGACGCCTGCTCAATGCGGTCTTCAAGGGACCGACGACCAAGCCGGACCGGTTTGGGTTCAGGGGCGATATCGCGCTCAAGTTCCAGGCCCAGCTCGCCGACGAAAAACGCCCGCCGGAATTTTCGATGGAGCAGGTGCTGACACTGGTCCGGAAGGGTGAAACCACGATTCCGATCCTGGTCGGCTATATTCACTCCTTTGCCTATCTGAGCACGGTGGCGGAGGTGCTGGACGGGTTGCTCACACCCGATGGCACCTACTTTGTCTTCTGCAACAACATCGATCTGCTGGCGAAATATCGCGTCACGCTCGGCGGCGTCACCTTCTTCGTATTGCCGTGCGACGAATCGACAGTATGGAAGGAGATGATGGACCTGATGAGCATCGACAAGAACGACGTCAAGAAGCTCAATACCGCCGGCAAGCTCGACTACCTGCTCGACGCCGCCATGGGCTTCAACGAAAAATACGACGCCATCACCTTCGAGGAAGGCGCCGCCCGGATGGAGCCGGTCAAGAACCGCAACGAAAATCGTCCGGTCTGAGTCCGCGCCGACGCTGGCCGCTACGGCCCTCGATCAGGCTTCCGGATTACCGGAAGCCACATCCTCATCCTCGACCAGCGTCACACCAGTGACGCAGATGTCGTTGTCGAGCACGCTCAGCGCTACCGGCGTGAGGCTCTTTCCCTTGCACGGGCCGTCGACGCAGTTGCCGGTGCCGAGTTCGAACAGCGCACCATGCTTGCCGCACATCAATCGGATGCCGTTCTGGTCCAGAAACTGGTTGCGTTCCCAATCCAGATTGACCCCGTCGTGCGGGCATCGGTTGACATAGCCGAACACCTGCCTGCCCCAGCGAACCACGATGATCGGCCACGGTTTGTGACGGCCGTCCTCCGCCACGATCATCAGTTGAAATCCCCTCGCCTTCTGGCTCGGTATCTCGTTCATGCCGCAGATCGCATAGGCTACATGATCGGTCATTTTGGCCTCGTTCATGACGATACACTGATGAATGCCGGTGACTTCAGGCGACGATCGCGCGCATTGGCCTTGGCCACCAACAGCCGGTTGGCCGCCAGCGAAAATTCCAGCCAGGCTGCGGCGATGTCGCGCAGTATCACCTGGCGGTATTCTCCGGACAGCTGATGCTCGTCGGGGAAATTCGAGAGCGCGCACGAAGTCCGGTTGAAGGCGATGACGTCGTCAAATACCGACTGCATGAGGATGCCGAACGGTTGCTGGACCCCCGGCGTCAACGGCGACCTGCCGCGCTCGACCGCCGTCGGACTGATCTCGAAGGGCAACCCTTCAAGCATCCTGAGGGCATTGTCGAACAGATCCTCCATCGATTCGAGCAGCGCACGCTGGGTGAGCTGCTCGCTTTGCTGGACCGCGAGATTTTGATTGAGGCGATGACGAAAGCCGTCGAATACCACATCCTGCTGGTCGGCCACCCACGTGGAAAAACGGGCGAGGCTGGTCGCATTGATCGAGGCAACGCTGTCGCCGGGGCGCGCCGCTTCCGGCAAGTTGCCCTCCGCCTTCATCCAGCCGCGGTTGAGCGACAGCTCAACGCGCCGCGCCGCCTCCAGCGCGCCTTCGAGATAGCCGTTGCCGCCGACGGCCGTTTCCGACCCGGCCAGATGCAACCGGCTGCCCCATTGCGGCCGGCGCAGCATCGGATTGGTGACAACTGCATGTTCGTTGCCGGGCGAGGTTCGATCGAGCGCGCTGCAGGTAAAGGGTTCATTCGCCCAATCCTGATAGTGCTGTCCGGCCGGCTCGAGCGTGGCGCCAAATACCTGCACCATCTGGCTGGTCATCAGCAGCGGCAAGCCGACGCTAAAGCTGTCGCGCAACTGCGGCGACAGCGCCAGAAATCCACCCAACGCCGCGTTACCGGGATCGCCATCGCAGGCGTCGTATATTTCGCCGATCACCGCCTGTTCGTGCGTGACGAAAGCGTTGCCGGATTGTCCGGCTTCGCGCCAGAAGGCGCGCTCGTAGGGAAGGACCACCTTGGCCTGCGCCGCCATCCAGGTCGCAGTACCCTGCATCGCCTCCTGCGTGGTTTGATCAAGCGCCGGTGTGAAGCGAACGTCCTGCTCCAGCAAACGCGGCGGGATTGCGAGCACGACCTGCCGCGCCTCGATCTCGATGATATCGTCGCCGTTGGCGAAGGTCAGCACGACGTGGTCTGCGCGATTGCTCACCTCGGTCAGAACATGATTGAAATACACGAGGCCCGGGGGCAGATCTTTCGTCATCACATCGATGAGTTGCGCCATGCCACCCGGCAGGCGGCGGGCGCCTTCATGAAGCTTTCTGCCGTCGATCCGGTCCGGCGCCTTGTCGGGATCGTTCAGATGCAGGGACGAGCCGTCGTCACGCTGGACGATGCTGGCCAGTTCCAGTTCGGCGACCAGGCTTTTGATCAGCGGCTGCGTGTCCGGCCAAAACCAGCTGGGACCGAGGTCGGCCGCGCCTTCGGATCCCGCGCGCGCAACCGAAAGGATGCGCCCACCGAGCCGTTGCCGCGCCTCGAACAAGGCGACCGCCCTGCCCTGGCGGAAAAGATCTCGCGCCAGTGCGACGCCGCATAGTCCACCGCCAACGATCACCGTATCCAGCATCGATCAGCTCCACCATCTCGTTACCGACGGGCTCTGCAAGATTCGCGCAAACTCAGAGCGTGGGTCGGACGGCCAAGCGGCCCGCGCCCGCGCCGCGATCAACTGGCACAGAACTTGATAATCCCTGCCCAACGCACAGGCGTGAGGAGATTGGCATGAATGTCACAACGGATTTGGCGGCTTGTTCTCTCGATGAGCTGAAGACATTGCTGGATGGCGGCACGCTGACGATCTATTCGGTGGCCCGTCCCTTGAGCGCGGATCAGCCGGTCGAGCGCAGCGGGACACTGGCGACCTTCACCTTTGCCACGCCCGCCTTCACGGCGGCGACCGACGGCGTCGAAAATCCCGCGTTCGTTGTCGATCCGGTGCCGGCGAGCAGCGTCGGCACGCCCGGCTTTGCACGGGCCCGCAGGGCCGACGGCACTGTCGTCGCGGATTTTTCCGCCGGTCCCGGCGATCGCGAGGTCAAGTTCAGCGAAGTTTCATTCTCGCATGGCGCGCCGGTGAAGATCGCAAGCTTCAAGTTCATCGCCGAAGGCGGATGGCCGGAGCGGCCGGAATATTACGATACGCGACCGCGCACCGGCTATCCGATGCCGTCAGCGTAACACCGAACTACCGCTCGGCCGTCTTTGCGAAAGGCCGGCCAGATGTCTCTTTGGTTACTTTGTCTGCTTTCCGACACGGAGATCTCACGGACATGAGTTATGCAAATCCTGAAGCGCTGGTAAGCACCGAATGGCTGGCGGAGCATCTTGGCGATCCGGACGTCAGGGTGCTCGATTGCACCTGGCATCACACCAGCACCAATCTCGACGGGCGCACTCAGTACCGCGGGCGTCATATTCCGGGCTCGGTGCATTTCGATATCGACCATATCGCCGATAAGTCGAACCCGCTTCCGCACATGCTGCCCGGCGCCGCCGACTTCGCCAAGAAGGTCGGGCTGCTTGGGATCGGCGACGGCGACCGGATCGTGGTTTACGACCGGCTATGCGGCGGCGCCGCCGCGGCCCGGGTGTGGTGGATGTTCCGGGTGTTCGGCTACGACAAGGTCACGATGCTCGATGGCGGGTTCGGCAAATGGACCAAGGAGAAGCTGCCGGCCGACATGTCGATGGTGCGGCCGGAGCCGAAATCCCTCACGGCGAGCTATCGCCCGGCGCTGGTTCGCGGCTTGCGCGACATGACGGAAAATCTCGTGACCGGCGCGGCGCAAGTCATTGACACCCGGGGCCCCGCGAAATTCGATGGCAGCCAGGAAGACGTGTTTCCCTCCCGCAAGCTCGGCCACATCCCGAACGCCACCAATATTCCATGGGCCGATCTGATTCAGCCCGACAGCGGCGAATTCATCGCGGCCGACGCGCTTACCGCGCGATTTGCCGCCGCCGGCATCGACCTGCAGCGCCCGATCGTGACCAGTTGCGCCTCCGGCATCACCTCCTGCGTCGTGACGCTCGGGCTCTATCTGCTCGGACACACCACTGCGGCCGTCTATGACGGCTCGTGGGCGGAATGGGGGCTGGCCGAAGATACGCCGGCGGTCGCCGCCTGACGTCGATGGAGGCAACATCCATGAGCGAACATCAGGCATCGGCCAGCCTTGTCGCGGAAGGCAAGGATTACGAACTGTCGGCTACGCCGGACCGCGCTTCGTTCATTCTGCGCTCGAAGGCGGATTTTTGCGCCGCGCATCTGAAGGGCGAAGACGCGGAGCGGTTTCAGGCCGACTACCAGGCGATCCAGTTGCAATATCCAGAGTGGAAACCGGACCAGACCCTGGCCCAGCTCTGGGACCAGGGCGGCTATTGCTGGCTCGCAACACAGGACGGAGAGTAACTATGGCGACGCTCGTCAAGACCACGCAGGACGGACGAAAGCTCGAGGTAATCGGGTTGGCGATCTGTCTCGATGGACAACTCGAAGCGTTCGAGCTGATCGAGGTCAAGCTGCACCCGAACCAGCGCGCGATCCGGAAGGCCGCGCCTGATGCGACCCACATGGCAGGACGGGTGACGTTGACACGCGAGGAGGCAGACACCGTGGTAGCCGCTTTCAAGGAAACCGAAGCGCAAATCCTGGCCAGCCCCGCCGCCATCAACGAACGGTTCCGGATCGCAGCGATGTGGAAAGCCCGCGAACAGGGTATCGAGTAATCCCGCTCGCCGACAACTGGGCTGGCAACGCCAGACTAGTTCAGCCTCGCCCTGCGCCGCCGATAGCCGCCATATTCGTCGCGCTCGAACATGGCGTCGACCTGGGGATGGCTGACCGGCTCGTCAGACGTATCGGCCAACAGGTTTCCTTCGGAGACATAGGCGACGTAGGGCGCCTGTTCATTCTCGGCGAGCAAATAATAGAACGGCTGATCCTTGCGCTGACGGCCCTCGATCAGGTTAATCGTCTCATACGAGACCTCGCCGTCGGCAAATTGCGGATCGACGTCGAACACCACGCCGCGGAATGCATGTACGCGGTGCCGGATAACCTGGCCTATGTTGAATTTGGCAACGGAAGTCTTGCTCATCGCGCTACGGCCGTCCGGAGCCGGCGTTATCCCGCCGTCGCATGTGTCTGGCAATTGGTGGGGCAGACCCGGGCGCAGGCGCCGCAGCCGATGCAGGCTCCCTGATCGTTCATCACCATGATTTTCTTTTCGACCTCGTCCTCGTCATCATCGAGCTCGACGAACGCGCCCTCGTCGGTGAGCCCTTTGAGGGTCATCACGTCGCGGCCGCAGACCTTGAAGCAGCGGCCGCATCCGATGCATTTCTTCTCGTCGATGGCGAGTAGATAGGCGGGTTGCCAGTCGCGGCCGTCCCGGGTGATGTTGGACATGATCAATGCCTTCGGGTTAGGCCGACTGGAGGCTCTTCAAGGCCGCGCGTTTCTGCTCCAGCTCGGCGAAAGCGTCATGCGCCCGCTTCGCCACGCTGGGGATGGTTTCCCATTGTAGCGGCAGTTCCTCGGACAGGTCGTGGAGATCCATCTTCGCCTGCGTCGCTTTCGCCGACAATTTCTTGATCTCGGCTTTCAACGTTTCCAAATCGCTCATGGGCCCCTCAATAATCCGCGACTGCTCTGAACTTCTCGATCATCTCGACGCCGGCCTTGACGTATTTGTCGCCCTCTTCCGCGAGCTTGCCGAGGTTGTCGAAGCCGAAACGGTGAACGTCGCGCAGCTGCTTGTTGACGACGATCAGCCGGCCGCCGATCAGGACCATGCGGCCGAAACCCTCGTGGCTCATCTTCAGCATTGGCGATATCATCACGCCGGTGACCCGCTCGATCGATAGTGCCACCGCATTGAAAAACAGCTCCATGCGCCAGATCGTTTCGGGATCGGGATCGCCGATGATCGGGAGCGCACGGCGCGCCTCCTTGTCCAGGATGTACGGCTCCAGAAGCGAGAGGTCGGTCTTGCCCTCCCACGCACCATGGCTGTCCTGCGCCCGCCATATCTTGATGAGTTCCTTGACGAAGGGCGCCTCCGCGGCGGGATTCGGTTCGAGCACTGCAGCCGTATCGGTCATGATGATCCCTTAATCCTCAAAATCCAGCACCCGCTCCTGGTCCTTCGCCAGGGCCTTGCGCAGCCACGGCGGTGGCGTGCCCTTCAGCACATCTTCCAGCTTGACCAGCAGATCCGTGATGGCTTCGGGCTGGTTGACCTTCATCGGATGAATATTGTTGGCGACCACGCGGGCCGCGCCGGAGCCGCCGATCGCCGCGACATACAGAATCGCGCAATCCTTGATGGCCTCGATCTTGGGCGCCAGCTTGTCCTCGTTGCCGTCCTCCTTGAGGTCGCCGTCGAACTGGACGGCCTCGAGGAATTTGTGGCCCTGCGGGCCGATCTCGTAGATGGCGATGTTCTTGGCCCAACCGAAATGCGCGTCGACGCGTTTCAGGTCCTGGGTCGCGAATGCGATCTTCATCGGTTTTACGTCCTTTCGTCTCGCCTCAGTGCATGGTGCCGGCGTCGATCGCGACCGGCGTCTCGGCCTCCGCGATGCGCCAGGTATCCGGCGTCGCCTGGTGATTGTCCTCATGGTCGGCAATGATGAGATTGGCGATGTCGAAGATCAGGTCGCGGGTGCCGCGATAGCCGACCAAAAGCTGGTGTCCGGCGCCGAGCCGGTCGAACATCGGAAAGCCCGCGCGATAGAACGGAATCTGCAACCGCTCGGCAGCCTGGCGGCCGTGCGAATGGGAGATCAGGAGATTGCAGCCGCGCTCCCTGGCAAGGTTCTCGAGATCCTCGAGATCGCCGATCAGCACTTCCTCGGCCATGATCCGCTCCAGCACCGGCGACTGCGTCGTCGTTACCGCCGCGGTCACCTTGGCTCCCATCTCGTGCAGCATGCTCGACAGGTCGAACAACAGGTCGGGCTCCGCGCCGATCGCCAGCTTGCGTCCGCCGAGATGGAAATGCGCGTCCAGCATGGCGTCGGCCAGTTGACCGCGCAGGCGCCGGTATTTCAACGGCACCGGGCGACCGGAGATCTCGCTGAGGAAGACCAGGAATTCGTCGTTGGGGATCAGGCCGCAGAGCCGCTCGAACAGCCGGAACGGCACCCCCGTCTTGGTTTCCATGGCCTCGGCGGCGCGCCGCATCTGCGCGCCGATGGCGATGGTCCAGCCCGCCTGGCCCATTGTCGCGATCTCTTCAACGCCGATGCCGCCGATCGTGGTTGGCACGAACTCGTCGGGGATATGACCATCGAGTGAGCCGGCGAGATCGGGCAGAAACGACGGCTCGAGCCCGAAATCCTCGATGATATTTCGCAGTTCGTCGAGATCGCCCGGCGTGAGGTGACAGCCGGGCAGCACATTGACCCGTTTGGGATCGCGACGCGCGGCGTTAATCGGCGCATCGACCAGTACTTCGACCATACGCGCCACGGTCTTTTCCCAGCCGTCCTGGAACGCATCCTTGAAGTCCGGGGTCGAAACATAGACCAGCGGGAACGTCGCCAGTTCCGGATGCTTCTGCCGTATCGTCTTGATGTAGCCTTCGACGTCGTCGCCCTTTGTCTCGGTGACGCCCGTCGAGCAGATACCGATGATCTCCGGCTTGGTCCGCTTGTGGATGTTGAGAATGGCCTGTTCGACATTCTCGTAGCCACCGAGCACGGTCGCGACTTCGCTCATCGCCGTGGTCTGCAGCGGCACGGCTTCCTTGAAATGCCGCACGAACAGGGTCAGCCCGAACGACGTGCACCCCTGCGAACCGTGCAACAGCGGCATCGAGCCGCGCAATCCCATGAATGCGAATGCTCCGCCAATCGGCTGGCTCATCTTCAGCGGATTGACCGCGCAAGCCTTTTTCCCGACGGTGACTTTTGCCATGGCGCGGCCCTACTCCGCTGCCTGAAGCACGGGAGCCGGCGCCGACGCAGCCGCAGCCGTTGCGGCCAGTACGTCCCTTGCAGGAACCACAATTGCCCGAGGCGCTGGTCTGCTCCTTGATCTCATCCACGGTCGTCAAGGCGTGCGCGCGGATCGCATCTTCGATGGAGCCGAGATCAACCATCTTGCAGTAACAGATTTTCCTGGCGCGGCGGGCGGCTTCCGCGGCCACTGGATCGACGGCAAGCTGCGCGGCCTCGGCCTCCATTTGCGCCATCGCCTTGGCCTGCCAGTTCTTCGCCGTGTTCTCCCACGGCGCCGGCTGCCGCAACTGCTCCCAGACCGGGTTGAACAGCGCCTTGTCGATTTCCTCCATCAGCTTAGCCATGCCGACATAGCCCATATAGGCGTGGCTGCGCTCCTGGTTGATGTCGAGCCAGGGCATCGCGGCCTTGAGGGCGACGAATTGCGACTTGCCGCCCGACAACATGATGTCCGCCTTGGCGTCCTTCAGCATCTTATACATTTCGCGCGGCGTCATATCGTCGATCATGTGGGCATCCTGGCCCATCAATTCCTTGATCCGTTCCTTGTCTTCCTTGGTGGATTTTTTGACGCTGGTGCCGACCATTTCGAGGCCGGCCTCCTGCAGTGCTGCGACCACCGACCAGGATTTGACGCCGCCGGTGATCAGCAGGACCTTCTTGCCGGCAAAGCGCGGCTTGTAGGGCTCGATCGATGCCCACGCCTTCGCCTCCTCGCGGGCGATCACGGCCTCGGTCCGGGTCATCAGTTCGTCGGGGGCGCCGCGCTCGATCAAGAGCCGGGCGATTTCCCGCAGCGAGTCGCTGGAATCCTGGATGCCGTAGAACGATCCTTCGAAGAACGGAATGCCGTAACGCTCCTCCATCTTGCGCGCCACATTGATCATGGCCTTCGAACACACCATCATCGCCGCCTTGGCCCGGTGCGAATAGGCCACCTCGCGATATTTGCCGTCGCCGGAGATGCAGGAGAAGATCCGGATGCCGAGTTCGTCCAGCAGCGGCTTCACCTGCCAGAGTTCGCCGGACAGATTGTACTCTCCGATGATGTTGAGATCGTAGGGCGTGGTGAAGTCAGGCTCCTGCGTGCCGATCACGTAATCGAGCAGCGCCTCGCCGGCGAGCTTGTTGCCGAGATTCTTCGGTCCGACGAAACCGGGAGCGTTGACGGGAATCACCGGCTTGCCGAATTTCGCGCTGGCCGCCTTGCAGACCGCGTTGATGTCGTCGCCGATCATCGCGGGCACGCAGGTCTGGTAAACGAAGATCGCGGGCGGATCGTACTTTTCGATGATTTCCTTGACCGCCTTGTACAGCCGCTTCTCGCCGCCGAACACGATGTCGGTTTCGTTGATGTCGGTGGTGAAACCGGTGCGCCAGATATTCGATCCCGACGACCTGGCCCCGCGATTGTCCCAGGAATTGCCCTCGCAGGCGATCGGGCCATGAACGAGGTGAGCGACGTCGGTCAGGGGCTGCAGCGCAATCTTGGCGCCGTCGAAGGCGCAACCACCCGCGGCGCCGCCCGGCTGCAACTGCTTGGTGCAGCCCTTCTTGCGTTCCGCCTCCGTTTTGTTTGCATTCTTGCCGCAACCCGGCTCGTTGAACACTTCCTGGATGGTGGCCGACAGCGAGCTCATTCGTCTCTCCTGAACAAGGGGACTGCTTCAGAACGAAAGTCTGTCTTGGTCTTCCTGGCTTGGTTCGTCCGGCCGTCGCTCGCGCGGATCGCGGGCGGCGGCCGGGTTCTTCACTGCATTCAGCGAATAATGTCGAAGCTGTAGTCTGTCTTGGCCGGGACGTTGGTATTCTTGTCGATCTCGTCGAAGATCTTGTCGAGGATCCGCACCAGCACGTTCATGCCGCCCTGATATCCCCACACCGGATAGCGGTGATGGTGATGACGATCGAAGATCGGGAAGCCGATCCGGATCAGCGGCGTGCCGGTGTCGCGCTCGAGATACTTGCCGTAGGTATTGCCGATCAGGAAGTCGACCGGATCGGTGAACAGCAGCGAGCGCATGTGCCAGAGATCCTTGCCGGGATAGGCGTGGCAGTTCTTGCCGAACGGCGAGGAGTCGAACACGGCCTGGACTTTCTCCGCCCACGCCTTGTTTCCGTTGGTGGCGAGCACGTGGGTCGGCTCGGCGCCGAGTTCGAGCAGGAACGCGGCGAGGCCGAGGCAGAGATCCGGATCGCCGTAGATCGCGAATTTCTTGCCGTGGATATGCGCGCCGGAATCCGCCATCGCGTCGACCAGCCGGCCGCGCTCGAGCGTCAGCGCTTCCGGTATCTCCTTGCCGGAAATACGCGACAGCGCCATGATGAAGTCATCGGTCGCGGTGACCCCGATCGGGTGGTTGAAGGACACCGTTTCCTGGCCATGTCCGGCGATGAACGGCAGCGTCTTCTCGGTGGAGTAGTGCTGCATCGAGATCGTGGCCTTGGCGTGGATCGCGTTGGCCGCGTCTTCCAGCGTGGTGCCGCCGTCATACATGCGGAACTCGCCGTCGGTCGGGGTATCGAAGACGTCGCTGTTATCGGCGAGAATGGTGTGCTCGATCCCCATCAAGTCGAAGATACGCTTGATCTCGCGGGTGTTGCCGACGGTATAGCCGTCGAAGCCGCCGATGAAATTGATCTTGTCGTTGGGCTGGCGCTCGAGCTTGGGCGCGGTTCCGGCCTTGCCGTCCCAGAAGTGCTCGATGATGCCCTTCAGGGCGTTATCGTAGCCAGTGACATGGCTGCCGACGAAGGCGGGGGTATGCGCGAATGGAACGTCGAATTCTGCGGGCACTGAACCCTTCTCTTTCGCTGTCTTGATGAACGCGTTGAGGTCGTCGCCGATCACTTCCGCCATGCAGGTCGTGGACACGGCGATCATCTTCGGCTTGTACATGGCGTGGGTGTTGGCAAGCCCGTCGATCATGTTGTTGAGGCCGCCGAACACGGCGGCATCTTCGGTCATCGATGACGAGACGCAGGAGCTCGGCTCCTTGAAGTGGCGCGACAGATGGCTGCGGTAATAGGCGACGCAGCCCTGCGACCCATGCACGAAGGGAAGCGTTCCTTCGAAGCCCACCGCGGCGAACACCGCGCCGAGCGGCTGGCACGCCTTGGCGGGATTGACCGTCAGGGCTTCACGGGCGAAGTTCTTCTCGCGATATTCCGGCGTCTTGGCCCACTCGCGAATGCGCTCGACTTCAGCGGGATCGCGGGGATTTTCGAACATCTTCTTCTTGTTCGCCAGCATCTGCTGGTATTCCGGACCGCGGAAAAGCTCGAAGTGATCGAGCACATGTTCGGCATTCTGCGTCATGGTGACACCCTTTTCAAAATTTCATGTTCTCGGAGCGATCCGCCGGCTCTCCACGCGCGGAGCGCCGGCGGGCACGGATTATTCCGCGGCCATCAATGTTGCCTTCGGCGCGGTTTTCCACGGCGCCTTGGCCTTCTTCCAGATCGGCGAGTTGATCGCCATGTCCATATCGCGCGCGAAGATCGCGAAGCCGTCATAACCGTGATAGGGACCGGAGTAGTCCCAGGAGTGCATCTGCCGGAACGGCACACCCATCTTCTGGAATACGTACTTCTCCTTGATGCCCGAACCGACGAGGTCCGGCTGGACCTTCTCGACGAATTTCTCGAACTCGTATCCGGTCACGTCGTCATAGATCAGCGTACCGTCCTTGACGTAATGCTGAGCGGTCCGCTGATAGTCGTCGTTGTGGCCGAACTCGTAGCCGGTGCCGACCACTTCCATGCCGAGGTCTTCATAGGCGCCGATGACGTGGCGCGGGCGAAGGCCGCCAACGAACAGCATCACGGTCTTGGCTTCGAGCCGCGGACGGTATTTGGCGATCACCGCATCCATCAACGGCTGGTATTTGGCGATGACGCGCTCGGCGCCTTCCTTGATCTTGTCGTCGAAGAATGACGCGATCTTGCGCAGCGACTCGGCGATCTTGGAGGGGCCGAAGAAGTTGTATTCGCACCACGGAATACCGTACTTCTCTTCCATGTGGCGCGAGATGTAGTTCATCGAGCGGTAGCAATGCAGGACGTTGAGTTTTGCCTTCGGCGTCGCCTCGAGTTCGGCGAGGCTGCCGTCACCGGACCACTGCGCGATCACCCGCAGGCCCATTTCCTCGAGCAGGATACGCGATGACCAGGCGTCGCCGCCGATGTTGTAGTCGCCGATGATGGCGACGTCATAGGGCGTCTGCTCGAACTTGGCCGGCGCGTCCGGCGCGATCTTGTCGAACACCCAGTCGCGAATCGAGTCGTTGGCGATATGGTGGCCGAGCGACTGCGACACGCCGCGAAACCCTTCGCAGCGAACCGGAACGATGGTCTTGCCTTCGTATTCCTTCGACTTCTGCTTGGAGACCGCCTCGATGTCGTCGCCGATCAAGCCGATCGGGCATTCCGACTGCACCGTGATGCCGTTGTTGAGCGGAAACAGCTCCTGAATCTCGTCCATGATCTTGGCGAGCTTCTTGTCGCCGCCGAACACGATGTCCTTTTCCTGGAAGTCGGACGTGAACTGCATGGTCACGAAGGTGTCGATGCCGGTGGTGCCGATGTAGTAGTTGCGGCGCGCTGCCCAGGAATACTGGCCGCATCCGACCGGGCCGTGGCTGATGTGGATCATGTCCTTGATCGGACCCCACACCACGCCCTTCGATCCGGCATAGGCGCAGCCGCGGATCGTCATGACGCCGGGAACCGATTTGAGGTTCGATTTGACTCCGCAATCGGACTTGCCGGCTTCATGCACGTTGAGGTGCTTGGCGCGACGCTTGGCGGTCTTTTCCGGATAAACCGCCAACACCTCGTCGATCAGTTCCTTGTTGCGCGCCTTGATTTCGGCGACGCTTTGCGTCTGAGTTAAACTCATTTTGGTTTTTCCTCGCTATCCGTTTGCGGTGACGGGGGCCGGCCCCTCTCGCGGAGGGGCCGGAGTGAAAATCAGGCGGCCGCGATGGCTGCTTCCGCTGCGAGCTCGGCGGCGGTCTTGCCGACGATGGCTTCGTCGACCGGCTTCATGATGCCGTGCTCCATCAGCATGTCCTCGAGTTCGTCCATGGTGATCGGGGTCGGGATGATGCCCTTGCCGCCATTGGCATGGATCTTCTGGGCCAGGCTGCGGTAGTGACCGGCCTGCTCGGAATCCGGAGCATATTCCAGCACCGTCATGCGGCGCAGTTCGGCGTGCTGCACGATGTTGGCGCGCGGCACGAAGTAGATCAGGTGAGTGCCGAGCTTCTTGGCCATCGCTTCGGCCAATTCGAGTTCCTTGTCGGTCTGGCGTTCGTTGCAGACCAGGCCGCCGAGGCGCACGCCACCGGAATTGGCGTATTTCAGAATTCCCTTGGAGATGTTGTTGGCGGCATACATCGCCATCATCTCGCCGGACATCACGATGTAGATTTCCTGCGCCTTGTTCTCGCGGATCGGCATCGCAAAGCCGCCGCAGACGACGTCGCCGAGCACGTCATAGGAGACGTAGTCGATGTCTTCATAGGCGCCGTTCTCCTCCAGGAAATTGATCGAGGTGATGACGCCGCGGCCGGCGCAGCCGACCCCGGGCTCCGGCCCGCCGGACTCGACGCATTTGATGTCGCGATAGCCGACCTTCATGACCTCTTCGATCTCGAGGTCCTCGACGCTGCCGGCGGCAGCCGCCAGGCTGAGGATGGTGTCCTGCGCCTTGGCATGCAGGATCAGGCGGGTGGAGTCCGCCTTGGGATCGCAGCCGACGATCAGGATCTTGTGACCCATCTCGGCGAGCGCCGCCAAGGTATTCTGCGAGGTCGTCGACTTGCCGATGCCGCCTTTGCCGTAAAATGCGATTTGTCGTAGTGCAGCCATTTTGCTCTCCATGAACCCCATGCGGTTTTGTCCGTTGTCACAAGCCGCGCAGCGTGGTGTCGATGATTCCCCCGTTGCGCGGCGCGGTCACGGACTTCGCTCTGCCGTTTCGCGGATGCAGCCAGCAACCATCGCCTTGCGAGAAGGTGGGTTTGCAACGACTGTGCCAGTGCGCGCTGCAAGGAAAATTTGCATTGATTCTAGATAGATAAAGGTTTGCGACGGAAATTGAGTTGCTTGTTGCAAACCCGACATGGCGGCGTCGTCATCCGACGCGCGGGCAAGCGTCTGTCTCAAACAAAACAACGTTGCGGACCGAGCTGGTCGGCTCGCGTGCGAAGACAAAGTCGCATCGGGATGAGCAAGCGTGGCCGCGGTATGACGTTTGCTTGGTGTCTGACACCGCAGCAGTGAGGACGACAAAATGCCGATCGATTTGGTAGCCTTCCCCTCCGGAGAGGATGACATCATTTTCGTGATCGAAGGCGACGAGGTTATTCGATCGGCGCTGCATTTCATCCTGGACCACCAGAACGAGACGCACTCGTTCGCGACCCTGACTCTCGCCTATGCCGGAGCCAGAGAGGTGACGCCGAATCTGGTGCTGCTCGGGATCGACTTCCTGCAAGGCGACGGCGAAGCCGTTGTGGACGGGATTGCGAAGCGCCTGCCGGGCACCAAGATCCTGATCGTGGCGGATTCCGCCAATGACCCGCTTGCCGTGAGGGCACTGAGGTGGGGCGCTCACGGGGTGCTGGGCAAGCCGATCAGTTTTGATTCCGTTCATCGCCGGGTCGACGGCCTGCTCCGGCGCCCGAAAGTATCGGCGTCGATGCTGGGGCTACTACCCCCGTCGGGGCGTGGTGACCGACATGCCACACCAAGCGTCAACAAGCCAGCAACAGGTCGGGCAAATGGATCAGGTATCCGGGACAGGCATTCCGCCGATCGATGACATCATCGACAACTTCGCGCTGCTCGACGAATGGGACGACCGCTATCGCTACGTCATCGAACTCGGCCGCGGCATGAATCCGTTGCCGGATGTCCATCGCTGCGACGCCAACAAGGTCCCGGGTTGCGCCAGCCAGGTCTGGCTCGGCACCTCGGCCCGTTTCGAGGACGAACAGCCGGTGCTCTATTTTTGGGGTGACAGCGACGCCCACATCGTCCGCGGGCTGGTTGCCATTCTGCTCGCGGTCGTCTCCGGCAAGGCGGCCGTCCAGATACTGGCGACGGACCCGATTGCCCTGTTTGACCGGCTGGGTCTGCGCGAGCATCTCACGCCGCAGCGTTCCAACGGATTTCGGTCCATGGTCACGCGTATTCGTACCGACGCCCAGCAGGCACTGGCGAACCGGGCTGCAGCCGAATAGCCGGGAGACCCCTGCTCGGACAGGCGGTCAAGGCAAAGGCCGCACACTCCCGTGCGAAGCGGCTCGCGCCATCTCCTGGCCGCGCATGATGACGACAGCCGCCCGGGCAAAGAACTCCACCGTATAGTAGGCCTCGCCGAGAAAACTCCAGCTTTCGCGAACGACGCCGATATCGCCTCTGTTTACCAGGGTCTCGCCGATGTCCCGGTGAGGATAAATCCCGTCATTGGTAACTCGCGTCAGCGAGCATACGGCGTCGCCTGGCTTGAACTCGCGGTGGCCGACGCCGCCCGGTCCGCGCCCGAGACTTCGGCGGCGCGGGTCATGAACGACGCGGGCGATGGTGGCCGGCCTCGGCCGGGCGTTCGTGTGGCTCATGTGAAGAACTCCTGCGCCTTGGTGAGGGCACGCGCCAGGACGTCGACCTCGTCATGGGTATTGTAGAGCGCGAACGAGGCCCGGCAGGTGGCCGTGACACCAAACCGTTCCATCAGCGGCATGGCGCAATGGGTACCGGCCCGCACTGCGATGCCGGCGCGGTCGATCACGGTCGCGAAATCATGCGAGTGGGCACTGTTCATCTCGAACGAAACGATGGCGCCTTTTTCGGCCGCAGTCCCGATGATGCGCAGCGAATTGATTTCGCCGAGCCGCTCCTGGGCATAGGCGAGCAGCGCGCTTTCATGCGCCCTGATCCGGCCCTTGCCGATCGAGTTGATGTAATCGATGGCCGCACCAAGGCCGATCGCCTGCACGATTGGCGGCGTCCCGGCCTCGAACCGGTGCGGCGGCACACCGTAGCTGACGTGTTCCCGATGCACCTCCCGGATCATCTCGCCGCCGCCGTTGAACGGCGGCATGGTCGCGAGATGCTCATGCTTGCCATAGAGCGCACCGATGCCGGTCGGACCGTATAACTTATGGCCGGTGATGACGAAGAAATCGCAATCGATTTCACGGACGTCGACGTCCATGTGTACGGAAGACTGCGCGCCGTCGACCAGCACCGGGATTCCCCGCGCATGCGCAAGGCGGACGACCTCCTTCACCGGCACCACGGTGCCGAGCACGTTCGACATCTGGGTGATTGCGACCATTTTGGTGCGGTCGGTCAGCAGCTTCTCGAATTCGTCGATCAGGAAATTGCCGTCGTCGTCCACCGGGACCCATTTGATCACCGCACCCTGACGCTCCCTGAGGAAGTGCCAGGGAACGATGTTGGCATGGTGCTCCATGATGGATAGCACGATTTCATCGCCCGGCCCGATCCGCTCGCGCCCGAAGGTCTGCGCCACGAGGTTGATGGCCTCCGTCGCGCCGCGGGTGAAGATGATTTCATCGCTGCGAGCGGCGTTCAGGAAGCCGGCGACTTTGTCGCGGGCGCCCTCATAGCCCTCGGTGGCGGCATTGGCCAGGTAATGCAGCCCGCGGTGAACGTTGGAATATTCGGACGTGTAGGCCTGGGTCAGGCGATCGAGAACCGCCTTGGGCTTCTGGGCCGAAGCGGCGTTGTCGAGATAGACCAGCGGTTTGCCATAGACCTGCATTCCGAGAATCGGAAAATCCTCACGGACGCGGTTGACGTCATAGCTACCGTTGCTTACCGCCGCATGCATTGTTTCATCCCCGCTGCCCAAGCCAGCCAGCAATGGCTTCCATCAGCACGTCACGGATGCCCTTGTGCTCGATCGTCTCGACCACCTCGGCGGCAAAAGCCTGGATCAGCAGCGCCTCTGCCTGTTTTTCCGGAATGCCGCGGGCCATCAGATAGAATTTCAGCTGGTCGTCCAGATTGCCGGTAGTGGCGCCATGGCCACATTGGACATCGTCGGCAAAGATCTCGAGCTCCGGCTTGCCATCGGCCTCCGCGTCATCCGACAGCAACAGCGCGCGGGTCATCATCTTGGCGTCGGTCTTCTGCGCCTGCTGCCGGACCGTAATCTTGCCCTGAAATACCGCGCGTGCCTCGTCATCGACGACCGCCTTGAATACTTGGCGGCTGTGGCAGCCGGGCGCGGCATGCTCTACGGTGAGCGTGGTATCGGCGTGCTGGCGTTCGGCGAGCAGGCTGAGGCCACTCAAATTTGCCGTTGTGCCCTCCCCCGAGAGCAGCACGAACAGCTGATGGCGCACCACAGCGCCGCCGGTCGTGAAGCCCCATTGGTTGAACGTCGCGCGCGCACCGACATGGGCCAGCAATGTTCCGATATGGATGGCGCCCTTGCCCTCACGTGTGACCTTGACGTGATCGACCCGCGCCTCGTCGCCGACCACGAGCTGAAGCGCGGTGTTGACCTGATAGTCCGCCTGACCGAGACCCTCGTGGGTTTCGATGAAGGTCGCGCGGGCGCCTTTGCCGATCACCACCAGCGATCGCGTCACCATCGCCGCGGGCGCCGTGGCGATGTTGACGAAAGCCAGGTGAATCGGCCGCACGACGGCAACATCCGGCGAAACCGTGATCACGACACCGTCGCCGGCCAGGGCGGTATTGAGCGCGAGCGCCGAATCATCGGCCGGAACCATCGCCCCCAGGCCCTGCGACAACATCGGTTCGTCCAGGGCGAGCGCTTCGGCCATCGAGCGGACCATGACGCCGGGCTCGAGTCCGGCCAGATCGGACAATTCTTCGACGAAGGCGCCATCGACGATCACCAGGCGCCGAAAGCCGAGCCCGGCAAGCAGTTCTCCGGCGGCGCGGGCCTCCTCCTTCGAGGTCGCGTCAGGCGGAGCCGCCAGCGGCTTGGCATCGCGCATCAGACGCCGCAGGTCGGTATACTTCCAGGATTCGACGCGGGCGTTGGGCAATCCCGCCAGCACGAAATGATTGAACGCAGCGGTGCGAACCGCCGCGATATCTTTGCCACCCGGCAGCCCCTGCCGGGCCGTCGCATAGACATCGGCTAGTCCAAGTTCGGCTTGTGTCCTGGCGGGGCGGATTGCGGCGCTCATGACCGTTACGCCGCCACGTTCTGATATTGCGCGTATCCGGTCGCCTCGAGTTCCAGCGCGAGCTCCTTGCCGCCGGTCTTCACGATGCGCCCGGCAGCGAGCACGTGAACGACATCGGGCACGATGTAGTCCAGCAGCCGCTGATAATGCGTGATCACGATCATGCTGCGCTCGCTCGATCGCAGCGCGTTGACGCCGTTCGCGACGATCTTGAGGGCGTCGATATCGAGGCCGGAATCGGTCTCGTCGAGGACGCAGAGCAGCGGTTCCAGAAGCGCCATCTGCAGCGTCTCGTTACGCTTCTTCTCGCCGCCGGAAAACCCGACATTGATGGGACGGCGCAACATTTCGGGATCGATGCCGAGTTTTCTCGCCAGCTCGCGGACGCGCTTGAGCAAGTCCGGCGACGACAACTCCTCCTCGCCGCGCTTGCGGCGCTGGGCGTTGAGCGCGGTGCGCAGAAACGTGACGGTGGCGACGCCCGGGATTTCCAGCGGGTACTGGAACGCGAGGAACACGCCCTTGGCCGCCCGCTCGTCCGGCGCCATCGCCAGCAGGTCCTCGCCCTTGAACAGGATTTCGCCGCCGGTGATCTCGTAGCCGGGCTTTCCGGCCAGCACGTAGGAGAGCGTCGACTTGCCGGCGCCGTTGGGCCCCATGATGGCATGGATCTCGCCTGCATCGACCTTGAGGTCGAGGCCTTGGAGGATTTTCCGTCCGGCGATTTCGGCCCGAAGACCGCGGATTTCCAGGAGCGGCGTCATCGGCAATTGCCTCCGTTGCATGGTTGATACGGCATCGTCATCCGACGCTGCCCTCAAGCGAGATCGAAATCAGCTTCTGCGCTTCCACCGCGAATTCCATCGGCAGCTGTTGCAGTACGTCCTTGACGAAGCCGTTGACCACGAGGCCGACGGCTTCTTCCTGGCTTAGCCCGCGCTGGACGCAATAGAACAGAACGTCCTCGGAAATCTTCGACGTCGTCGCCTCGTGCTCGAACTGCGCGGAGGAATTCTTCGCCTCGATGTAGGGAACGGTATGCGCGCCGCATTTGTCGCCAATCAAAAGCGAGTCGCAGGCGGTGAAATTGCGCGCGCCGGTGGCTTTCCGATGGGCGGTGACGAGGCCGCGATAGGTGTTTTGCGACACGCCGGCGGCGATACCCTTGGAGATGATCCGGCTCGTCGTGTTCTTGCCGAGATGGATCATCTTGGTGCCGCTATCGACCTGCTGGTGGCCGTTCGAGATCGCGATCGAGTAGAACTCACCGCGCGAATTATCTCCGCGCAGAATGCAGCTCGGATATTTCCAGGTGATCGCTGATCCGGTTTCGACCTGGGTCCACGAGATTTTTGAATTGTCGCCGCGGCAGTCGCCCCGCTTGGTGACGAAATTGTAGATGCCGCCGACACCTTCGGAATTGCCGGGGTACCAGTTCTGCACCGTCGAATACTTTATTTCGGCGTCCTCCAATGCAACCAGCTCGACCACGGCCGCATGCAGCTGGTTCTCGTCGCGCTGCGGCGCGGTGCAGCCCTCGAGATAACTGACATAGGCGCCCTTGTCGGCGATCAGCAGCGTGCGCTCGAACTGGCCGGTGTTGCGCTCGTTGATCCGGAAATAAGTCGAGAGCTCCATCGGGCAGCGCACACCCGGCGGCACGTAGACGAACGAACCGTCGGAGAACACCGCCGAATTCAGCGTCGCGAAATAATTGTCCGAGGTCGGCACCACGGTGCCCAGATATTTCTGTATCAGCTCGGGATATTCATGGATCGCCTCGGAGATCGGCATGAAGATCACGCCCGCCTGCTTCAGTTCCTTCTGGAAGGTGGTGGCAACCGAGACGGAATCAAAAACAGCGTCGACCGCGATGCGGCGTTCGCCCTCGGGCCTCACCACGCCTTCCAGCATCTCGACTTCGCGCAAGGGAATGCCGAGCTTTTCATAGGTCTTGAGAATCTCGGGATCGAGCTCGTCGAGCGAGCCAATCTCCTTCTTTTTCGGCGCAGAGTAATAATACAGATCCTGGTAGTCGATCTTGGGATAGTCGACCCGCGCCCATTTCGGTTCGGCCATGGTCAGCCAGCGGCGATAGGCCTGCAGTCGCCACTCCAGCATCCACGCCGGCTCGTCCTTCCTGGCGGAAATGTAGCGCACGATGTCTTCCGAGAGTCCCTTCGGAGGCTTCTCGGACTCGATCAGGGTCTCGAATCCATACTTGTATTGCTCGACGTCGATACTTCGCACCCGCTCGACGGTCTCTTGCACGGCTGCCATTCGTCACTCCACCCGTCGCTTGGATGCCGGATCGTGCCGGGCATGCCAACGCGTGATTGATTCCAGATCGTGATGCCGTCGCGCGCGCGTTACAGCGCTCGCGATCGTTTCGCGCAGCCGCCGGTCCTTGTCGGCGACAAGCGCCGTCAGCAGTCGACCCAGGCGGATGACCAGTCCACCCGGCGCCGTGATGTGGCTGCTGCGGCTTGTCATCGCGCCGGTTCCTTACGCTTGCACGCAGGTATTCTCGACCGGGCACACCACCGCGCATTGCGGCGCGTCGAAATGTCCGACGCATTCGGTGCATTTCTTCGGATCGATGATGTACATGTCGTTCTTGAGACGAATGGCAGCGTTGGGACATTCGAATTCGCAAGCTCCGCATACGGTGCATTGCGAGGCGATGATTTTGTAAGCCATCTTCAGACTCCGAAAAGCGCACGTCGATGCCGGGTAGCAACTCCCTTTCAAGCTGCGTGCCAGAACTCAGCGCGCTGATTTAGTTCGATTATTTCGAGCAGGCGCGACCGACATGCTGTCGTGCCCACGACAGGCTGTCGCAAGTCCGACAGTCGGGATCAGGGCGGTTTGCTGCTGGATTGGGGACGGGTTCGCGGCAGTCCATTTCTCGAGCCGGCGCCGCGGGCGGGCGCCGATTCGATCGCGAGGCCAGGCGCCTACAGGTACTTGACCTCGATGCCGTGCTTCTTCAGCGCGTAACCGATCTGACGCGGCGTCAGTCCGAGGATGCGGGCGGCCTTGGCCTGTACCCAGCCCGACTTCTCCATGGCTTCGATGAAGCGGTCGCGGTCCGGCATCTGACCGCGGCTCGCCGCCGTGGCTTCTGCGGGTGCCGGAATCGATTCGGCGGCAGGCGGGCTCGACGGTGAACTGGTGCTCTCGGCACTACCTGCAGCGGTGCGCGGCAACACCGGCAGCGAAACCGCCGGCCGCAGCCGCGCCGGAGCGACGTCCGAATGGCCTTTCCACAGCATCGCGGACAGGCATTCGTTCTTGCGGCAGGCGAAATCGTCCATCACGATGGCGGAGCCGTTCGCAAGGGTCGCGGTCCGCTGCACGCAATTTTCGAGTTCGCGCACGTTGCCCGGAAAGCCGCAGCCCATCAGCACTTCCAGCGCACTGGCGTCGAGCGAAAGGGCCCGGCCGTTTTCCTCGTTGAACCGCTTGAGGAACTCGCCCGCCAGCTGCGGGATGTCGCTGCGACGCTCGCGCAGCGGCGGCATCAGCATCGGCACCACACTGATGCGATAATAGAGGTCGGCGCGGAATTCGTTGCGCGCCACCGCTTCCTCGAGATTCCTGTTGGTCGCCGTGACGACGCGCACATCGACCTTGATGGTATGGTTACCGCCGACCCGCTCGAATTCCTGTTCCTGCAACACGCGCAACAATTTGGCCTGGAACGCGGGAGAGATTTCGCCGATCTCGTCGAGAAAGATGGTGCCCTTGTCGGCGAGTTCGAAACGACCCTTGCGCGAGCTGATGGCGCCGGTGAAGGCCCCCTTCTCGTGACCAAACAATTCGGACTCGAGCACCGATTCCGGCAACGCTGCGCAGTTGATCTTGACGAACGGTCCCTTGGCGCGGGGCGACAGCTCGTGGATCGCCTTGGCAATCAACTCCTTGCCGGTGCCGGATTCGCCGCGCAGCAGCACGGTGGAATTGGATTTGGCCACGATCAGGATCTTGTCGAGCAGCGAACGGAGCGCGGGGCTGTCGCCGATGATGCCCTTGATCAGCACCTTCCTGCGCTCGCGCGCCGGCTTCAGTCCTGACAATTCCTTCTGCAGGCGGTGGCTCTCGGCCATCAACCGGTCGCGGTCCCGCGAAACCACCCGGTAGAGCTGCACCGTCTGTCCGATCAAATTGGCGATCATGGTCAGGAAACGTACATCGGAATCGAGCCGGAACACCGATCGGCCGTCCCAGACCCGATCGATGGTCAGCGTTCCGATCACTTTGGACCCGATGCGGATTGGCACCCCGATGAACGATACCCGGGTGTGCTCCGCAGCGCCGAGTGCGGCCGCATCGGTGGCGAACAGCGTATGCGTGGCGACGTCCTCGACCACCAGCGGAACGGCGGTCGCCACGATCTGTCCGATTGCGATTTCCGGCAACCGGGACCGGTAACGGTCGTCGGTGCCCTCGTTCCAGCCGATGCCGACCGTGATATCGGGAACGTCGTCGTCCGCCAGTAGCGAAATCACACCGTGACGCATTTGCAGGAACGACGACAGCACATTGAGAACGCTCGACAGCGTGGTTTCCAGCCGGTTCGGCGCGTTGAGAATCTTGGAAATCTCATAGATTCCCGTGAGCGCAATCTCGCTTAAGGGAATCGGCGGCGGGCTAGGCTGCGCTGCCGGATGTTCGACAACGGACGCATCAGCGTGGGCCATGGCTTTCTCTCCATCGTCCCGGTCGCTTCCCACCGACTTTTCTGAAGAATTGTTGCTATCCTGTCCCATCTCTACACCGCTGTCGCGCCCAACTTTGCCGCATCGCTGCAGAACAAAACGGCGCGAATTGCTATTTTATCGACCGTCGCCGTCTGCGACGAAGCCTCGTATTTGTGGGCGTTGTGGCGTCCGAACCGTTGGCGCAATCTCCGCATTGATCTGGATCAACTCTGAGCGGCTAAAGTTGCGACACCCCGCGGCGCCCTCCTCGATGCAGAACATTTCAAACGTGCTGTCCGCCATTGATCTTGATTTCTTCGCCCGTCACGTAGCTCGCGGCGTCGGAGCACAGGAAGTAGATGACCTTGGCGACTTCGTCGGGCGTCCCAATTCGGCGCATCGGAATCACCGGCGCGAACATAGCTTCGGTCTCCGGCGACAGGATATCGGTCTTGATCTCGCCCGGCGCGATGGCGTTGACGCGGACGCCGTGGGGCGCGAAATCATACGCCATCTCCCGCGTCAGGCAGGCCAGCGCGGCTTTCGACGTCGCATACGCGGTGCCCGCGAACGGATGCACGCGGGAGCCGACGATCGACGTTACATTGACGACGGTGCCGGCACCGGCCTTCAGTTCGTCGAACAGTCCCCGCGCCAGCAGGATCGGCGCGAGAAAATTGACATGGAAGACGCTCATCCAGGTTTCGACCGGTGTCGTCAGCGACGTCAGCCGTCCGCCTTGGTTATTTTTCGGCGAGAGCCCGGCATTGTTGATCAGCGCATGAAGCGGCAGCCCGCCGAGACGATCCTTGATTTCGGCAATGGCGCCGGGCAGTGCGCGATGGTCACCGAGGTCGACTTCGACGTGGTCGTCCATCCCCGAATTCCACGGACAGAGCTCGCTATCGAACTTCTGGCGCGAACAGGTAATGATCCGCCAGCCTGCATCGGAGAACAACTTGACCGTCGCGTGTCCGATGCCGCGTGAAGCGCCGGTCAACACCATCGTCTTTTGCTCGGCCGAAGGCCGCTCGATCGTCGGTGGCACGCCGGGATATGGACAGAGCACGATATTCTCCAGCGCCGACCCCAACTCGGATCGTCGGTCGGGGACGCCTTTGCGCGTATCGGCGACCATGGCTGCGCTGCCACCTTTCGCAACGCCAGGCGTCGTGAACTTTCCGATAGCAAAGGGTTTGCACGATCCGGGCCAGTCTGGCGCAATCTGGTTTCCGCAGGGCAACGCCGACGGATCCGATCGATTGCCGACATTTTCTGGATTCGAAAGGAGGCGCGTGTCGATGTTCCGACACTGGCTGTTGCATTCGATACAAAGCGTGAAATCGTCGAACACCGGATTTCGCCGGCGATGCGCGGCAGCAGCCGCACGGAGTGGTCCGGTTCCTGCACTGCTGTGTCCGTTGGATATTTCCGATTGAAGAACCGGAGGCGCGGCCATGCCGCTTTATAGTTTTCATTGCGCGAAATGCGGCGCAGACATCGAACTGCTGATCGAATTCTCCGAGACGCCCGTCTGTCCAGGCTGCGGCAGCAAGAAGCTGCAGCGCCTGATGTCGCTTACGGCACCGCAGAACAAGAGCCGGGGCCTGATGAAGTCTGCCCGGGCGCAAGCGGCACGCGAGGGCCATCTGAGCAACTTCAGCCGCGCCGAACGGCGACGCTGACCGATCGAACCTTTTACGGCGGCGATACGATCAATCCGAGGTAATCTGGACTTCCGGTACCTCATCCGGTTCCGGAATGTCGAGCCCGTCCTCTTCGGCCAGATCTATTCCGCTCAGACAGACGTCGCCATCGTCGATGATCAGCTTGATCGGCGTCAGCGCCTGACCCTGGCAGGGACCGATGAAGCAATGCCCGGTATCCAGATCGAACTGGGCACGGTGGTTGCCGCAGGTGATGAAATTGCCGTCATCGTCCATGAACTCTCCGGGCACCGTATCGAGCCGCGAGCCGTGGTGCGGGCAGGCGTTTTCGAACCCGAAGAAATGATTGCCCTTGCGCGCGATCAGGATGGGCCAGGGCCTGACGCCTCCATCCGGCTCCTTGCGCATCAGCATGAAGCCCACCGCATGGCCGTCATCCACCTGATAGGTGGCGCATATTGCAAAAAGCGTGTCCATCGCCTGGTTCCTTCCAGCCACGTTTGACGCTCCGGCCAAAGCATGGAAGCGCCGATTTAATTCTCAGCAAGCCATGTGCCAGCCGTATCGGGCTGCACCGGCAGCTGGCCGCGCACCTTGATGCCGCTCGAGCCGCTCCCGGGCGGCCTCTCCCATCACCAAGTGCGAATAAGCGCCCGAGAGTGATCCCTCCACCGCAAATTGGATCAATAGCTTTACGCACCGATCGGCGTCGGGACCCCGCGCCGATTCACGGGCGCCAAGCCGCACGATGGCGGGCATGCCCGGCCCTGTGGCGTTTCCTGCGAGATGGTGGGCGCATCTGTCGCCCGTTCCACAGCGAATGCCTCCATTCCCTTTGCGGCCCAGAGCGCTCGCGCCTGCTCGGCTTGATTGCTTTTGAGCTTGTCTGCCATCCCGAGCAGCGCACCGAGGATAATGGCGCGATCATCGCCGGTCAGGTCCACGACACGAGCCTTGACGACGAGGCCGCCCAATTCGATCAGGTGCCGCGTGCGCTTACGGCGCTCGACTTGCCATGCGCGCATATCATGCCGCGCTCTTGCTGCCTGTTGAAGGTCGCGTGCTTTTCCTGAAGCGCTTTCAGTTCCCCGTCGAAATCCCGCGGCTTCCGCTAGCGACACTTCCTTGACGGAGCCTAGGCCGAGCAACGCTGCCTGCCGTCTTTCCAGTACCGGTAGCTCCAGTTCTTTGATGTGGCGCTCGCAATGACGAGTTAGAGGCCGTCGCCGTCAGGAATTTGCCGGGCCGAGTTTCTCGTTCGACGTCGAGGGGCTTGAGCTTGCCAGCCATGCGAACCCACGGTGCATACGTGCATACCAAGCTGGAGCAGCGTGGCTCTAGCGATCAATTAATAATTGAGAAAGCACCAAAGTCCGCAATTTGTCCGCAAGCGGTGACTGCTCGCATCGGTGAAGCGTCGTTCACGGGCGATGGGTCTGCACTGAACAGCTGCGTGGCTGCCGGTCAGTCGATCAACAAACTTCCCTCTTCTTCAGTCGGTGATGCAAGCGAGGAGATGCTGCAGCAGAGCGTGCCGATAGCGTCGACGTTCACGAATGTTCGCCGACGCTTATTCGACGGCTATTCGACGGCTATTCGACGGCTTCGTCCAAATCTATGGGAATGGAATTGCTGGCGCTCCCTAGGGGAATCGAACCCCTGTTTCAGCCTTGAGAGAGCCTGAGAAAACGCCCCGACCCGTCCGCCATCGTTCGCCAACATTCAATAAAATCAATGACTTGCAGATTTCATTCCGCTATTGTCCGCCTCTACACGACGATGCTTATTCGACGGTTATTCGACGAAAACTCGTCCGTGGCGGTCGACGAGTAGGATGAGATGTCAAAGGCGCTCATAGAGTCTCAAGTCACGACGGCAAAGGCGCGCTCCAGGCTTGAATCTGGCGTGCATTGGCGCCGCATCGATGCGGAAGCGCACCTGGGCTATCGGAAAGGGAAACGAGGCGGCATTTGGTTGGTCCGTTGGCGCAATCACTATGATGGCGCCAGCTACAAACAGTCCCCTGTTGGCACTGCGAACGATGTCAACGACAAACCGGCCGTTGGCGTACTAACCTTCCAGCAGGCCAATAAGACGGCCGGAGAAGTCGTTGCCAGAGCCAGGGCAGAAGCTGTGGCGCAGGCAGCGGGACCTGCCCCTACCGTGCGCTCGGCCGTTGAGGCCTACATCAAGGAACGCGATGATCGGGAAAGGCGACGAACAGGTCGTGACGTGCGGTCCGATGCCGCCAACAAGTTGCGGCGCCACGTTCTCGGCCAAGACAAGCGCGGCACTCAGCGAGCTATCGAAGCTGCACCTTTAGCGGCGGTCCATCTGCACGCGTTGAAGGAAGATGACCTGCTAACGTGGCGTGAGGGCTTACCGAAGGAACTCAAGGTTACGACAAAACAGCGGCTCATGAGTGACCTGAAGGCTGCTCTCAACGCCTCGTGGCCCCGGCTTTCCGCGAGTCGAAAGAAGCTAAATCCAATGTTCCTCGCCGACGTGAAAGCCGGCTTCAAAGCCGAGCGGATTGACGACGATGATGAGACGTCGGTTGCTCGAGACAACCAGATCCTCACAGATCAGCAGATCGCTGAAATACTTCAAACAGCGTTCGAAGTTGACGGGGAGCAGGGATACGACGGGGATCTGTATCGCATTGTCGTATGTTTAGCCGCGACCGGCGCGCGGTATGCTCAGGTCAGGCGTATGCGCGTGGGCGACCTACAGGTATCTGAGCGGCGTCTAATGGTGCCAGGCTCGTACAAGGGCCGTGGCGGTAATGGTGGCTCAGTCCCCGTGCCGGTGGGTGACGATGTCATCGAGACGCTTTTGCCAGCGATCGTCGGACGACCCAGCGATGCGATGCTATTCGAGCGCTGGATCCACGAACAGGAGCCTAACGGCATAGAGTGGAAAAGGTCCAAACGCGGCCCATGGAAAAGAGCTGAACTTACACGCCCCTGGCACGCTATTCGCGAACGTGCCGCGATGCCTCACGTAATTCCCTACGCGTTGCGGCACTCGAGCATCGTGCGCGGTCTCCGGAAGAATTTGCCTATCCAGCACGTCGCCAAATTGCATAACACTTCTGTCAACATGATCGAGCGGCACTACGCGAAATACATTGCGACAGCTTTGGAAGAGCTCGCGAGGGCGGCGGTCGTGCCTCTGGTGCATAGGCGCGGCGGAAACGTGGTCCCTATGGAGAAACGCGCATAAATATTACAGCGCTTATGCCCGGCGATGTGGGACACCACTGCGATGGTGCCGGTCGCGCGCTGCTTTTCGCGAGTATTTGGGAAGATGCTTTCGCCCCGTCCACCGCCTTTGGCTATTACACCGGTTTCGTCTTATCGAGCAGCGAGAAGAGTGATCGCACCATGACCAAGCGCCGACGTCCGACCGTTGTAGCGATGAGTTGGCCGGTCGCTATCAGCTCGTAAAGTTTAGTGCGCCCCAAGCCGGTCGCTTCGCACGCTTCGTCAATCGTACAGCTCAGTCGCTCGGCAAAAGGGATCGCCTTTGCCTCTCGATCATTCGCAGTCGATGGAACATCATTCGCCAATCTTCGTCTACCGTTCACCAATTGGCCATCCGCCATAAACCCTCCTCGTCGCAAACAAGACGCTGCATTACGACGTGTTGTGAGACAACATCGAACTATACAATGCGCAACAACGAAGAGACTGCAACAGACCCGCAAAGCACTCGAATGAGTGGCGGCTTTTCAATCCAGCCCTGGCAGATGTAGATCAAGCCCAGGGAAATTTGGACGAACGTGATGAAACAGTACAATAAGACGTGAGTAAGTCAGATTTAGAAACGGATTTCGAGAAAAAAGCGCCGATGCGCCGTAAATCCGGTCAGTCGGGGTGACCCATCGCCCTCCCCGCTCATAACGGTCTGGTTGCAGGTTCGAGTCCTGCCGGGCCCACCAATGAGATCTAAGGCTTAGTACCAGCGCCGCACCGACCGAAAAGCCGCCGCCACAGTTACCGCCACAGATACGTGCCGTGTCTGTTCCGGTGCCATGCCTAGCCGAGCCTAGTTGGACGATTCTTGTTTTTCTATATTGAAAGCTCTCACGACATCCGCAGCCCTTTCATCGGCGGCCTGTCCATTTGCCAGAAGCGGACGCCGCATCGATGTTTTTCGATTCCCTGAATAGACCATTTAATCGTCGCCGTAGATTGATTCGAATTTAGCAAATAGCGTCAGCTTCGGGTCAAAGCGGACCTCCGTGGCGGTCGGCTTGAACGTCTGCGAAGGGCCCACAAGCTGACGTATCGCGACCGTCCGAAAAGAAAGGTTCGGTCTGCTTCGCGTAGGCCAAGCGGGCCGAAGCAATTTCGACGATGCCCGAACGAACGTCTACAAACTGTAGCTCGCGCCTCCCGTGGGCCCCGACAGACAAATTGATCCTTTGACGATGGCCACTTCAAAGTTGGCTGGATGCGATAGATGTACAACATCCTTCGCATGGCCACGGGCTTGTGCATCAGGGCAAAGATAATCAACTGCTATGTAACGTTCTCGCAGGCCAACTGACGGGCTGACCGCACCACCCGTACCTAATCGAGCTCAAATTGCATCGGGGATCCCACGGGCAATGGCCCCGCGCTTCAATCCAATCGGGAATTCTCAAAACGGCGGATAAAGTGGTCAGCAATCTTTGGTGCTTGAACTAGAACGCCGATTTCACGGCAGGGCGCGACTTCGCTCGGATCGGAAGATAGCCAGTTCAAACTGCTTACTGCTAGGACATCGTCATCCCAACCCATTACTTTCGCGTGGAGCCGGGGGCGGTGAACAGGCCGTCTTTGTATTCCCTGCTCAGCGAACTCTCGAATTAGGTCGGCGCCATTCTTGCCGGATAGCGGTCCTGTGGTTCTGCCGTAAAAAAGAGCTGCCGAGACTCCCTTCGCTTTAACTGCCGCTAGCACAGGAAGCAGGGTCAGTCGTTGGAAATGGTTCTCCGCCGTATGAAGATCGAGGGTGCGACGCCGCACGGCTTTCGCAGCTCGTTTATGGACTGGGCGCACGAAAACACCGCGTTCGCGAAGGTCGTCATCGACATGGCTTTAGCGCACGCGGTCGGTGACAAGGTCGAAGCCGCGTACAGGCGGGGCGATCTGTTCGAGAAGCGGCGGAAGTTGATGGAGGCATGGGCAACGTTTTGCTCAACGCCGAAGGCAAGCAAGGTGGTGCAGTTCAGCGGCAGCCGAGCTTAGCGCGTACCCGTTTTCCCTCTTCCAAATCAGCTTCCATGTAGTACATTCCCCGCGCAACTTGAACGCGCAATTGGGGTTTGGGATGGCAGCGCCAATTCAGCGGCAAGCAAATGCAGAAGGGAGGGCCCGATGTCCGGACTTAAGGAAGCAGCGGCGTTCTTGGACGAGCTGATATTGGAAATAAATCCGCCTCCGCAGACTGCGTTTGCCTTGGTGGAAAGGAAGCCCGCCCCTGGATTTGACTTTAATTGGATTCTATCCCGAGGGCCGTTGTCAGATGAAGCCGAACGCAAGATCGCAGCCAAGAGCAAGCTGCACCCGAGGTTGAGCTTCGAAGGCGTCCACGAGTATGAAGGCGACTATCGAGCCGTCACTCGATGGATCTCCGGGTAGGGAGTCGTGTTGGACATAGTTTAATTTTTCCGGAAGCCTTTGTTGGACGTTCCCCGCTTCAAGATGCGGGCCGGCCCGCGATTCACGCGTACCAGAGCAAAGGACCATCGTTAATGAAATTGGCCGCATCTGACGGGCTTGCATCGTCAAGGCGGATGACAAGCCGCTGCTGTCTACCAGCGGAATCAGAGGGGGCAGCTTGATGGGTCAACATTTTCTTCTTACCGGCGCGGGCTTCAGCCGCAATTGGGGTGGCTGGTTGGTCAACGAAGCGTTCGAGTATCTACTTGGTAGCAAGGGCGTAGGACGGTTAGACCACAATCAGTTCGAGTTCAGCGAGCAGGATGTAGGCAGACTCTCGTAATGTGCCAAGTAATCTGCCAAGTGCCGCTCGCAATTGCTCGTCAACTACTCGAAAGTACTTTCTAATGAGAAGCGACCTGTTCTGGGCAGTTATTGAGCACGTCAGGACTTGGATTGGAGAAGATGGTCCCTTCCGCCACACGATCGAGAAGAATGGCGGCCATCTAGACGGAATCACACTTCGACGCATAGCAATGATCTATAACATTAGCCGCGGCATAAAAAGGGAAAGGCCGAGGCTAACCCCCATGCCGAGGCGTTAGCCCAGCTGATCAATGAAGTGTCGGCTTGGCCCTCCGATCTCAACGAGCGGGCCCGCGTATGTTTGGACGTTGCGAGGGTCGCTAGAGCACGCGGTCACACCGACAAGCTTCAGGCGTCCGCCGTTACAAAGCTCTCTTGGTTCGTCCACCCAGCACAGTGGACAGTCTATGACCGCTTTGTTGCGAGAGCGATGAACCTTAAAAGCCATCCCACGGAGACGAGAGTTTTGGCCTTTTATGCCGAATTGCAAAAGCGAGGTTTCGTTGAGGTGACGCAGAAAATCCAAACAGAATTGGATAAATGGCCTTTGATGCCCTTGTTTGGCGCGCGAGTCCTAGACAAGTTTATGATGGTTTCCGGTGCCCGCACGATGGAGGAAAGTTGGGCTAATAACTTTATTTCGACGGCTCAATCGTTTTTTGAGGTGCTGCCTGCTGACTGGCGCTGCTCTGTTGAGCAAATAGCTGACCGCGTGGAGAACGCGGTCGATGTCCGGGAATTCTTGCGCGGGCAGCTTGAGGCGCGGCGAAAGATCGTGAGGCGCGCTTGAGATTCGATTTTGCCTGATAGGTGCAACATTGGGCAGTGTAAACGTCAATATTGGCTATTGCTGGCCGTTGCGCTGCGAGTAAGCTCCGCTATTCTGTTCGGTGCGCAAAATGAAGAAGTGCAATGTCTTCTCTGTATGGCAGGCTGTTCAAATATCGATCTAGAGAAGCTCGCTCACCCCTTGAAGATTACCTGAGTGAGGCTACGGCCGACATCTTCAATCGTCTGAATCTAGAGCAGCAGATTGACTTCATTAGACGTCTGTTCGTACCCCTCGTTCAGCTATCTGCTTGGGACAGCCTGGTGGCTAATACGAAGGAGATGAGGCTTGAGACTCAATATCCCATACAATCCGGACGAATCGACCTCGTTCTTATCGTAGACGAGCGTCCAATTATCGCTATTGAGAATAAGATAAGTGCGCCGATCGCGACTTACTCTGAAGATGACGATCAACTGGTCACTTATGGTCGATGGATACGCTCACATAAGCGAGAGGGCACGCCCTCAATTGTGTGTCTCCTTACGCACATGACGCGACCGAGTGATGGATTCTTGCACGGTGGAGCCAATAGCGGCGGCGCAACCCCGCATGTAGTCCGATGGAGCACTTTAGGGAGAGCTCTCAACACTCTGCGAAAAGATGAAAGCGTTCCCTTAAATGCAAGGATGCTTTCCGAAGAGTTGTCATTATTTCTGGGAGAGAGAGGTATGAGCGGAGAATTTGCTGGTCGAGACGAATTTGCCGCCGCAATCGTCTATTTGCGAGCAGGTGATCGAATGAGCCATACGTTTGAAACGATATATTTGCACCTGAAATCGTTGAACGGGCAATTCACCGCGAATGAATCCATCCACGAGATGAGCTTACATTTTGGAACCAAAGAGAATCTAATCTGGGGTTGGAAATACCTGAGCCATCCGACCCTCCATGGTTTGTTTTTTGCTTACGGAATAGCGTTGGATCCAGCAAACACTTTCAAGGAATCCTCCGCGCCAAAACATGATGCTGCGTTTATCTGCGTCGGTGCAGAAGATAAGAAAAGCATGGCCTCGCTTCGGTCCGCAAAGGAGATTCCTCAGAAGCCTTGGATATACACTGAGCTAAAAGACTGGTCCGCTGTAATTTCTTTCAAGCCACTACACCAAATGATGGCTGATCCCGAGACGTTCGCTCCTCAAATGATCGGCTGGATAGACTCTGAGGTCGATGACATCAATAGCTTTGTACGCAAGTTGAAGTGATCGCGCTGAATTCACCACTTCCAATCAAATAAGCGATATTTGTGCCGCCTCTCACCCCTCACTCCGTTCGGGTGAGCGCCCTTCGGGCGACCACCGATGTGGATCTTGTCAGGCCAGCTTCAGTTTCGCAACCTACAATGACCTCATAGCCACCGTGTGCGGTTGCGGCTGAGGACATCACTTTGCTCCTCAGCGGAATGATCCGTGCATATTGCGGCTTTCGGTATCATCGGATCAGAAGAACCATCTACATGGTCGGGACCGGCAGTGCGGGGAGTCCCATTATCGTCTGCTTATGTGCGCAGGGTTTCGGCCCAGCCGATCCAACGATCATGCCACCCTCGACGGTCTAGGCTTGGTTTATCGACTGTGCCTGCTTTGGTCGTTTATTGTTTAGGAAATGCCATCAGGGTCCAGATGACCTAGACGCTCCGACCAGTGTCTCAGTCCACCGAGATTTCCACTCGTACTCACCTATTCGGAAGGGTGTGGGACGCTGCTATGATCGCGTCGATACGGAGATGTCAGGATATTTATGGTCGGAATTGCTTGAGGCCGATCTTGCTCGGCGTGAGAGCAGAGAAGATCCATCGGGAGTAGGAGATGCCGACAGAATTGCTCGATCGAGAGCACGCACAACTAATGGCGGTCTGGCGAGGACTTCTGACCGCAAGACCGGATTGGATCACGCATTCATATTCTCAGATTTCGAGATCGCGGAGTTCGATAGGAGCAACGCCCCAGAGCCGCTGATTTTGTCATGGCTCCGGCAATTCCACGACAGACTAGGCTTCACCAGGGCGTATTGGTGAACGGAGGTCTCTGCGCTGGGGCGATCTTTCGAACCGGGATGATCATTGAGACCGACGCGAGGATTGGATCAAAAGCAAATTAGTCCGTCCACATCGAGCCACGGTCCCAATATTCATGCTTCGCGAGCAGCTGGTTAGTCGGTCGTTTTCGAGCTACGGATGCGAAAATGCTGCGCGAGCTGTAGCGACACGCATGAGA
>Ga0307500_10000014_pt1 | contig 51970 bp, 54 predicted proteins | sample 14_S_MG_FD_201362 | JGI IMG/M metagenome (GOLD analysis project Ga0307500, IMG submission 201362) | Soil microbial communities from Populus trichocarpa stands in riparian zone in the Pacific Northwest, United States - 14_S | ecosystem: Environmental > Terrestrial > Soil > Riparian zone > Trees... | reverse complement strand
AGCGAGGCTGCGAGATCGAGATATTGTTCGCGGTGGCCGGGCTTCGTCTGAACTTCAAAGAACAGACCGATCATCGAAATTCCTCCGCGGGTTCTTCAGCACCGGCCTGACGTTGTCATAGGCCAGCATGATGTCCGGCGGAAGACCCTGCCGCGTCACCTCTTAGTCGAGGTTGTCAGGCGCGTGCGCGACGCGCAGGCGCGATGTCCCCGGCATCGCCGCGATATTCGAGGATGTCACCGGGCTGGCAGTCCAGCGCTTCGCAGATCAGCGCCAGCGTGTCGAAGCGCACGCCCTTGACCTTGCCCGATTTCAGCAGCGAGACATTCTGTTCGGTGATCCCGATGCGCTCGGCGAGCTCCTTCGAACGCATCTTCCGCCGCGCCAGCATGACGTCGAGATTGACGGTGATCGGCATCGCTATCTTAACCTCAGACGAAGGAAGCGTTTTCGTCGGCGATCCGGGTGGCTTCCACCATGACCCAGGCGACCGCCAGCAGCACGCCGCCGACAATCAGCGCCAGATAGTCGTGCACCGACAGGGTGATCACGAGCTGGCGATTGCCCGGCGGGTTGTTCAGCGTGAACGCGAGCATCAACGCCGTCGACGAGATCGGGCCGAGGATGGCCTGCGCCAGCACGGACCCGGCAAAATTGCGCAGCAAGCGAGCGCTCGCCAGCGTGAACACATGACCATCGACGAAATTGAGAAACAACGCACGGACCTGCCAGAGGCCGAACAGCAGGACACCGACCGGAACAGCCGTGATGGCCGCAGCGGCAATCAGGTGCCCCGGCGACAATGCCAGGCCGTGTCCTGCCTGGCCCAGTCGTGCCAGCAGGAGATTTCGAGTCCAGTCGGGAATGAGGAATACCGCGATCATGGCGGCGGCGATCAGCAACATGCCGAGCGTGGTCAGCATCGCCATGGCCTTGGAGAAACGTCGGAGACGATCCGGGTGGTCGAATGAGGTCATTGGGCCAATCCTATTGACGCGAGATGTAATTATCGTATTACGATAATTTATCATCGTCAACATGGTTGCCCCAACATGAACTCCAGACTCCTGCTGCAGCCCCTCCTTTTTGTCTTGTTGATTGTGGCGATGGCCGGCTGCAGCCATATGCCTGTCACCTCGATGGTGAAGCTCGCACGTGTCGACTTCGAGACCTCGGACCCGGCGCAACTGCGCGCCGCCATCAAACTACCGCGCACCCTGCGGCCCCAGCCAAAAGGTGTCGCGTTGCGGATCGCAGTACAGGTCGGACGTGCGCCGGAGGAAGCACGCGACTTCATGCTGCGCGAACTGCCTGAACCTGCGGAGCTGACACGCGAGGCTGGCGCCGGCAGTCACATCTTCGCCTATCGCATCGACGATGCAGACCTCGCGCGCCTGGCGGCTTTCCGCGCCGAGCTGATTGCCAAAAAAAGCTCTGGCCAGAAAGGTTCGATCTCGATTTCGGTACGGCCGCAAGCATGCAAGGTCGGCGAGCTGCCGGACGGTCCAATCTACTTCAGCACCTATCTGAGGACCGCGGAAACCAAAGACTATGTGGCGCTTGCCCGTGACGTCGATCTGCGCTCGATCGTACCGAACGCTGCCGTGGTCGCCGAGATCCCGCGCTGCGGATCCTAGAGCATGCTTCAACTGAGTTGAAGCATGCTCGTCGGTAATCTTCTTGTTTGAGCATGATCTTTTCGGAAAACCGGTACCCACTTTTCCGGATCATGCTCTAACCCAGCTCCAGCCGCATCCCGTCATAGGCCGGGATCACGCCGGCCGGCAGGCTCTGGCGCAGCACCTCGTAATCGAGATCGGCGTTCATGTTGGTGATGACGGCGCGCTTCGGCTTGAAGCGCTCGATCCATGAAAGCGCATCGTTGACGCTGAAATGGCTGGGATGGCCAGCATAGCGCAGCCCGTCGACGATCCAGAGGTCGAGGTTTTCCAGCGCCGGCCAGCTCTCCTCGGGAATGTCGTGGAGGTCAGGCGTATAGGCAGCCGCCCCGACGCGGAAGCCGAGCGCAGGGATCCTGCCGTGGTGAACCAGAAAGGCGGACAGTTTTACCGGGCCGCCCTTCCCTTCGGTCTCATGACTCTCGCCCGCTTCGATCGAATGGCGTGTCAGGATCGGCGGGTAGTCGCTGCCCTCCGGCGAGATGAAGCAATAGGAGAACCGCGCCATGATGTCTTTGGCGGTCGACTGGTTGAAATAGATCGGAATGCGCCGGCGCTGGTGCAACACGACCGAACGCAGATCGTCGATGCCGTGGGTCTGGTCGGCGTGCTCGTGAGTCAGGAACACCGAATCGATGTGATCGACCTCGGCGTCGATCAACTGCTCACGCAAATCGGGCGAGGTATCGATCACGATCCGCGTGGTGCCGTGCGCGCCGGTGCGCTCGACCAGCAGCGAGCAGCGGCGGCGGCGGTTTTTCGGGTTGTTGGGATCGCAGGCGCCCCAGCCGAGCGCCGGGCGCGGTACGCCTGCCGAGGAGCCGCAACCGAGGATCGTCAGCGTCACCGTCATGCGGCAGCCTTAGGCGCCGGCACTTTTGAAAATAGCCGGAAGAAGTTTTCCGTCGTCTGCCGCGATATTTCCTCCAGCGAGACGCCGCGCGTTTCCGCCAACACTTTTGCGACTTCGACCACGTAGGACGGCTCGTTGCGCTTGCCGCGAAACTTGCCGGGCGCGAGATACGGCGCATCGGTTTCGACCATGATGCGATCGGCCGGGAGTTCGGCGGCGAGCGCGCGCAGGGCTTCCGACTTCTTGAACGTCAGGATGCCGGTGAACGAGATCGACAGGCCGAGGCCGATCGCCTTCATCGCGAGGTCACGCCCGCCGGTGTAGCAATGCAGCACCGCGCGGAACGGCCCCTTGGCGATCTCGTCTTCGAGGATGCGCCCGCAGTCCTCGTCGGCTTCGCGGGTGTGGATCACCAGCGGCAGGCCAGTTGTGCGTGCCGCCGCGATATGTGCGCGAAAGCCGCGCTCCTGCGCCTCACGGGAGCCGTGCTGGTAGAAATAATCCAGCCCCGCCTCGCCCAGCGCCACGACCTTCGGGTGCCCGGTCAGCTCGATCAGTTCGCCGGCGGGAATGCCGTCTTCCTCATCGGCGTGATGCGGATGGGTGCCGACCGAGCAATAGACGTTGGGAAATCGCTCAGCGATCGAGAGCAGCCCGCCGAGCCGCCTCACCCGGGTCGAGATGGTGACGATCCGTCCGATGCCGGCCGTCTCGGCGCGCGCAACGAGCGCGTCGAGATCATCGGAAAAATCCGGAAAGTCGAGGTGGCAGTGGCTGTCAACGAGCATGGCTTGCAAACGGCTCAATCCGTCTTTGGTTCGACGTAGCGCGGAAACACGCCGACTGGCGGCGGCAGGGTTGCGCCGGCCTTGATCCGCGTGCCGAGTGCCGCGAAGTCACGTTCGTCCTGGGGAACGCCAAGACTGTCGAGCAGCTTGCTTGACGCATCGGGCATCACCGGCTGTGTCAGGATGGCGACCTGCCGCACGACTTCCGCCGTCACATACAAGACGGTCTTCTGCCGTGCCGGATCGGTCTTGGCCAGCGCCCACGGCGCCTCGCCCGCGAAATAGCGGTTGGCTTCCGCGACCACGGACCACACCACGTTCAACCATTGATGGATCTGCTGGGTGGCCATCGCCGTCCGCGACGCCGCCAGCATGGCATCTGCCTCCGCCAGTATCTCCCTGTCGTTGTTCGTGAACTCGCCGGGCTCGGGCAGCCGGCCTTCGAGTTGCTTGGCGATCATCGACAACGAGCGCTGCGCCAGATTGCCGAGATCGTTGGCGAGATCTGCATTGATGCGCGCGACGATGGCTTCATGGTTGTAGTTGCCGTCCTGTCCGAACGGCACCTCGCGCAGGAAGAAATAGCGCATCTGATCGACGCCGTACTGGTCGGCGAGATTGAAGGGATCGACGACATTGCCGACCGACTTCGACATTTTCTCGCCCCTGTTGAACAGGAAGCCGTGCGCATAGACCCGCTTCTGCACGGGAATGCCCGCCGACATCAGGAACGCCGGCCAGTACACCGCGTGGAAGCGGATGATGTCCTTGCCGATGATGTGCACGTCCGCGGGCCAGTAGCGCCAGTTCGCAGCGCTTTCGTCGGGGAAGCCGACGCCGGTGATGTAGTTGGTCAGCGCGTCGACCCAGACATACATCACGTGTTCAGGGTCGTTCGGAACCTTGACGCCCCAATCGAACGTCGTGCGCGAGATCGAGAGATCCTTCAGCCCGCCCCTAACGAAGCTGATGACTTCGTTGCGACGTGAATCCGGCCCGATGAAGTCCGGCTGGCTTTCGTAAAGCTTCAGCAGCCGATCCTGATAGGCGGACAGCTTGAAGAAGTAGCTCTTCTCCTCCACCCACTCGACCGGCGAACCCTGCGGGCCACGGCGCACATTGTCCTCACCGAGGACGGTCTCCTCCTCGGCGTAATAGGCCTCGTCGCGCACCGAATACCAGCCGGCATAGGTGTCGATATAGATGTCGCCATTCTGCTGCATCCGGTTCCAGACCACCTGGACCGAATGATGATGCGCCGGCTCCGTGGTGCGGATGAAACGGTCGAACGACACGTTGAGCCGCTCGTCCATGTCCTTGAACCGGAGGGCATTACGCGCAGCAAGTTCGGCAACCCCCATTCCCTCGCTCTGGGCGGTCTGCACCATCTTCTGGCCGTGCTCGTCGGTGCCGGTCAGGAAGAACACATCCTTGCCGTTGAGCCGCTGAAACCGCGCCAGCGCGTCGGTCGCAATCGCCTCGTAGGCGTGGCCGATATGCGGAATCCCGTTGGGATAGGCGATCGCGGTGGTGATGAAGTAGGTGTTGCGCTCGGCGGCGACCGCCGGCGTGGCCGCGGGAGCCGGCTTTGCACGCGGCTTGGCTGGCTTCGCGCGTTCAGCTACTGGGACTGCCGGTACAGCGGAGTTCACTTCCTGCGACGTTACCGCGCGCGCTTTCGTCGTTTTGCTCGCGGATTTCTTTACGGACTTCTTGGCCGATTTCGTGGTTGCTTTCTTCGCCACCTTTTTGGGTGACTTCCGCGCGACCTTCTTTGCGGCCTTCTTCGGTGTCTTGCCGGCCTTCTTCACAGTGCGCTTTGTCTTGGCCGACCCCTTCTTGGCGGCACGCTTCTTCGCGGCCTTCTTGCCGGCGCGGGCGGGCGGCGATTTGCGGACCTTCTTCGCCTTGCGCTTTTTCGAAGCTTTCTTTCCAGCCTTCGCCACCACGAATTCCTTTTCAACTCAACGATATCAGGGATTATTGTCAGGCGGAGCGTTACCGCGTCGCTTCCGCGAGCATCCCAAACACCGAGAAAACCAGCGGTTTTCGTTCCAAATTATAGGATTCGGTGTCGCGCGCGGCGCGGACGATCTTTTCCCATACCTCAGCCAGCCGTGCAAGGCGGGGCAGATTCGCGTTGACGTCTCCAGTACGGAGCTTTTCGCCGATCCAGCGATCGATGCCGTCGATGAAAGCCGCCAGCGCCACCCGGTCGCTCGTCCCCAGCGCCTCGCCGAGCGCATGCAGCTCGCGTGGGTCGACCTGCGGCAGCGTCGCCAGCAGCGCCGCGGTCCGCTGCTGCAGCTTCAGTGCGTCGCCGCCGAGCAACGTCAGGGCCCGGGACACGCTCCCCTCCGAGGCATCGGCCGCCTCCGCCAGCGCCGGATCATCGGGTGCGATGTCGGCGGCCTTTGAGGCCGCGTGAATGACGTCGTCGGTCGAAAGCGGCCGCAGCGGCAGCTTGCGGCAGCGGGACAGGATCGTCGGCAACGCCCGCGCCGGCGAATGGCTGACGAGCAGGAACAGCGATCGTTGCGGTGGCTCTTCGAGAATCTTCAGCAGCGCGTTGGCGGCGTTCGGATTGAGCTCGTCGACGGTGTCGACGATGCAGACGCGCCAGCCGTCCACCGCCGCGGTCGAGCCGAAGAACGAAATCGTCTCGCGCGTCTCGTCGACGGTAATCACGGTCCGCATCACGCCGCGATCGTTGAGCCCGCGCTCCAGCACCAGCAGCCCGCCGTGCGCGCCGGCGGTGACCTGGCGCGCGACGGGATTGCCCGGATCGAGCGCAAGCGTCTCGGCGTGCTGAACCGAAGGCGCCATGGGCCTGGAATTCGCGAGCACGAAGCGCGCCATGCGATAGGCCAGCGTCGCCTTGCCGATGCCCTGCGGACCGCCGATCAGCCAGGCATGCGGAATGCGCCCACTGCGATAGGCATTGAGCAACGCCGTCTCGGCCTCGCGGTGGCCGAACAGATCGGCCGTTTCGCGGGGATGCCTGACCGCCGTTTCCTGCTCGGTCTTGCGTGCGCTCATGCCGTATCCGCCGGGCTCGGGACCGTGAACACATGATCGCGCAACGCCGTCCAGACGCGGGCAGCGACGGCATCGGCATCGGCATTGGCGTCGATCAGCACGCAGCGCTGCGGGTCGTCGTCGGCGATCTGCCGGTAGGCGTCGCGCAGGTCCTGATGAAATTGGAGGTCTTCGGACTCGAACCTGTCAGGCACACCGCTGCCACGGCGCGCCGCGGCCCGCTGCAGGCCGACTTCCACCGGGATGTCCAGAATGATGGTCAGGTCCGGCTTGAGATCGCCGATGGTGACGCGCTGCATGGCGTTGAGCACGCCCGGCGCGACCTGACCCAGGCGGCCCTGATAGGCGCGGGTCGAATCCGAAAAGCGGTCGCACAGCACCCACGTTCCCTGGCCGAGCGCGGGCTGGATCACGGTGCGAACGTGATCGTCGCGGGCGGCAGCGAACAGCAATGTCTCCGCGTCCGGCCCAAGCAGCTTGCCCATTCCGGACAGCACGAGGTGTCGCATGATTTCCGCGCCCGGCGAGCCACCGGGCTCGCGGGTAACGATGGCGCGCACCTTTGCCGCCGCAAGACGATCGGCGAGCTTCTTGATCTGCGTGGACTTTCCGGAGCCCTCGCCGCCCTCAAACGTGATGAACTTCCCGCGTCCGGAGGAGCGCTGTACCGTTGCCTGGTTCATGCTCAGAGCTTCTCTGCGCTCGCGCGGAACATGCCGATGACGAGTTCGCTGGCCCCGTCAATCGCGCGGCGCATGGTCGAGCCGGTGCCGACCGCTTCCGCGGCATAGACCGGCGACTCCACCGCGATATTGGCGCCGCGCCATACCTTGACGACACCGACCGGCTGGCCGGCCTGTACCGGCGCCCGAACCGGACCGTTATAGACGATGCGCGCAATCAGCTTCTCGCTGCCGTTCTTCGGCACCATCACCTTGATCGGCTGGGGGCTGGCAAGCCTCACCGAACGGCTTTCGCCGCCAAACACCTTGGCAAAGCCGACCTGCTGATTGGCCGCGAACAGCGTCCGCGTCTCGAAATTGCGAAAGCCCCATTCCAGCATCTTCTTGGCCTCGGAGGCGCGATCGTCAGGGTCCTCGAGCCCGTTGATCACGACGATCAGCCGCGTGTCGTTCTGCACGGCGGAGCCGACCATGCCGTAGCCGCCCTCCTTGGTGTAGCCGGTCTTCAGCCCGTCGGCGCCGTTGAGCGTGTTCAGCAGCGGGTTGCGATTCTGCTGCCGGATCTTGTTCCAGGTGAATTCCTTCTCGCCGAACAGTTTGTACATGTCCGGATAGGTCAGGATCAGGTGGCGCGCGAGTTTTCCCAGTTCCCGCACCGTCATCCTGTTAGCGGGATCGGGCAGCCCGTTGGAGTTGCCGAAGGTCGACTTCGTTAGCCCGAGTTCGCGCGCCCGCTTGGTCAGGAAGTCGGCGGCAAAGATCCGCTCGTTGCCGGCCATGCCTTCCGCCAGCGCAATGCAGGAATCATTGCCGCTCTGGATGATCGCGCCATGCAGCAGATCGTCCACCGACACCTTGCTGTTGAGAATGGCAAACATGGTCGAGCCGCCGGCCGGCGCGCCGCCCTTGCGCCAGGCGTTCTCGCTGATGCGGTATTCGTCCGTCAGCTTGACCTTGCCTTCCTTGATGGCGTTGAAGACCACCTCGACCGTCATCAGCTTCATCATGCTGGACGGGGCCCGCAATTCGTCGGCGCTCTTCTCGAACAGCACGCTGCCGCTCGACGCCTCGATCAGGATCGCGGTCGGGGCGTCGCCGTCAAAGCCGCCCTCTTCCTTCTTCGGCGCGCCCTGCACGCTGTTGTTGGCGGCGTACACGATCCCGCCCCAACCGACTGCGAGCGCTACGGCGGCAGCCATCAGGCCGCGCCACGGGATGGCCGCGGCGGCGGATTTGCGGGAAACGGAAGTCTCGGCTGCCATCGGCGATGTCCTGAATCCCTGCGTTCTAACAGTTGGAAGATGCGCAAACAACACGGGGTTGGACTTGCCTTGCGGACCTGCCGCCGTGTCGATCGGATTGCGGCGCCGGACGAAGGAACGTATCGTGGCGGCGTGGCAACTTGCCGACAAAATACGGAAAACAGGGCGGAAACGCGATGCCATCCTCACGCACCATTTCCGCCAACGGCCTGGACTTCTTTGTCGTCGAGGAAGGACAGGGCCCGCTGGTGCTGCTCTGCCATGGCTGGCCCGAACTATCCTATTCCTGGCGGCATCAGATCGGAGCCATTGCGGCAGCCGGTTTCCATGTCATCGCCCCCGATATGCGCGGGTTCGGCCGGACCAGCGCGCCCGCCGATGTCGGCGCCTACACCATCTTCCACAATGTCGGCGACATGGTCGCGCTGGTGGCGGCGCTTGGCGAAAAGCAGGCCGTCATCGTCGGCCATGACTGGGGCGCGCCGGTCGCCTGGCACGCGGCGATGTTCCGGCCCGATGTCTTCACCAAGGTCGCGGGCCTCAGCGTTCCGCCCCCCTCTCGCGGACGCGGCCTGCCGCTGGAGACCCTGAGGAATTACGGCATCACCAATTTCTACTGGCAGTATTTTCAGCCGCCTGGCGTGGCCGAAGCCGAGTTCGAGCGCGATGTCGCCGCGACGATGCGAATCGTTCTGGGCGGACGCGGGTTCTCCGATCCGGCCGCCCATCTATATGTTCAGGAGGGCAAGGGCTTCCTCGCCGGTGCCGATCCGAATCGGCCGTTGCCGAACTGGCTGACCGAGGCGGACGTCGCCACTTTCGCGGAGGTCTACCGACAGTCAGGATTCCGGGGCGGGCTGAACTGGTATCGCAACATCGACCGCAACTGGGAGCTGACGGCGCCATGGCAGGGCGCGCAAATCCACCAGCCGTCCCTGTTCATTGCGGGATCGAAGGATGGCGTCATCACCGGGCTGATCGGCGCCAAACTGGTCAACGAAATGGAGCGCGTGCTGCCGAATTTGCGGCAGAAGCTCATTCTTGACGGCGGCGGTCACTGGATCCAGCAGGAGCGGCCCGACGAGGTCAATGCCGCCCTGATCGCCTTCCTGAGGGGTTAGTCGTTGATCCCTCATGGTGAGGAGCGCGCAGCGCGTCTCGAACCATGAGGCCCCGTCTGTGGCCTACATCCTTCGAGACGCCCGCTCCGCGGGCTCCTCAGGATGAGGGTTTGAGTGTTGTGACGCAGTAGGGCTAGTACAGCCCGCGGCCGCTGAGGACTTCGCTCGGCCCCCGCGGATCGACCGGCAGGTAAGCCTGGCTCGGAGCCGCATAGCTGGCCTCATTCTCGTAGGACACGGCGCGCGGGTTCTGCGCGGCGCGCCCGCGCGAGCGGCTGGAGGCCGACATTTCCGAGGTCGCATTGATCGAGGCGTAGTCGGCCGAGCTGTTGCCGAGGTTATAGGGCCGCCCTTCCGGCATCGGAACCTCGCCCCGGATCCGGCCCGCGGACGATGGCATTTCGGGCACAAACGGATGGGCCGAAGCGACCCGGACCGTGGACGGAGACGGCGCAGGCTCGCCGGTCCGGAGCGTTGCCAGCAACTGGCGGTCGTCGGAACCCTCCAGGGGCGCCCGGCCGACATATTCGACACGGACCTTGGCGACGCCATTCGCTTTGAATTCAAGGAGTTCCGCGGCCTTATTGGAGACGTCGATGAGCCGGTTGCCGTGGTAGGGGCCGCGATCGTTGACCCGCACGATCAGCGATTTGCCGTTCCGGACGTTGGTGACGCGGGCGTAGCTCGGGATCGGCAGCGTTGGATGGGCCGCGGTCAGCGAGGTCATGTCAAAGACTTCGCCATTGGCGGTCAGCCGGCCATGGAAATCATCGCCATACCAGGAGGCCATGCCTTCGGCGCGGTAGTTTGGATCCTCTTCCGGCACGTAGACCCGGCCTGCGACGGTGTAGGGCTTGCCGATGCGGTAGGTTCCGCCACCCCTCGGCACCGGCTCGCCGAAGCCCACCACGCGAGGGCTGGAAGAGACACCGTATTTGGGATCGACGCGGCTGGCGAATTTGTCCGACGAGGCGCAGTTGGCAAGCAGAAGGCACGTTGCCACGGCAACCGTACCACGCGCCGCCAGGGCGATCGTTATTGGCCGTCGAATCCCCATCGTCCCCAATTACCATTTTCAGCGGCCGACTGCCTACGTTGAAGCATTGCGGCCTTACCCCACGATGCAGCCCACCACCGCATCGCGTCGTGAAGATATCGCAACCGGAACACGGCGGAAATGGGGTGCGCTCTCGCGTGGTGAATGATCTGCTCCCGCGTGGTGAACGAATGGTTGCTTTGCGCATCCGTTGATTTACGGGGGCCGGCGCTTCGATTCACTGTGTATGCGCCGCTCGTCGCAGCCTTGCTGTGCCGCATTCAGACAATCTGTTGCAGCAAATCATCACTCACGACCGATCTGCGATTCCGGCCTGTGAATCTTTTTGACTGTGCAACGATGGAGTCGTTCTGTGGATTGCAGGGGCGCAAAGGATTTGTGCGATGATCGAGACGGTTACAGCGGTGATGGGCCTGGTGAGCGCAGGCATTTTTCTTGCCCATGCATTTGAAGGCTATCGTTCCAGAGCTTGAGTTTTGAACGGCGGGCGGTCGGGGATTGGCCCGGGCGTCAGACAGAGAAATGGCTTGGCAGTTCCGGCCAAGGATTCCGAAAGCTTTAATAAATTCGGACGAGCATCTGAGTGGTAGGTGTATCATGCGCAACCACGACATTGTCTCCAACGGATTTCTTGCCCTGACCACGGCCAGCTTCGTGCTCCTGTGCTCGAGCCTGCTGGCTGCGGCGTTCGGCTAGACAAGCGCCCGCTCCGATTGCGGGTCCTTGACGCCGGGACGATACGGTCTCGACCAGAACCAGCGTGCCCCGTGAACTGCCGGCGGACGCGATGCCGACGGGGCGCTGTGGACCATCCCCCTCTCCAGTCCCGTTGACTGAGTCGGCCGATAGCTAGGCGGCGCCGGTGTTGCGCTCATTGCCGGGTTTTCTTCCAAAATGACGAGATCGGGTGCACATCGAGGCACGCTCGCATTGCGCTCGAGCCAGCCCTACGCTAAGCGACTAAATTCTTGAGTTGGAAGGGTGGCCGAGTGGTTTAAGGCACCGGTCTTGAAAACCGGCGTGCCTGCAAGGGTACCGTGGGTTCGAATCCCACCCCTTCCGCCAAATCTATTGATATCATTGATACAATTTGGTGTTTTCGATAGCGGCGCACAATCCAGCGCACAAAGCGCTTTTGCCGATCTGGGCGCTGCTGGTTTCCTCGCATTCGCGGCCTTGCTCGCAATTATTTTTATAACAGGCCAGATCTCGGACGGCAGAACACGCCGTTGATGCAGAGTCTTACCCGACGCCGTAGGGCTTGTTGAGAAAGTAGTCGCGGTTGCCCAGCGCCTTCTCTTCGTAGACCCCGTGCCTACTCTATTGGGTGTCCAATCGGATCTTTTGGGGTGCCCTCTAGGAAGCGCGGCGCCGATGTCAGGCTTGAACACACTAGAATGGGAACGGAAAGTCGCTAGGCGCGTTCGTCGGATCAGGCTGAGGCAGGTCGCTGAATCAGGTAGGCCGACGATCCCACCCAAGGCCGTGATGATGTCTCCGAGAACGGAGGATCCCTTCATGCAGTGGAAAGCTCTTCTAATACTGCTGGCCCTGTCCGTCGTCGGATGCTCCGCGCAAGATTGCCCACCCGCCTCGCAGGGGGTGATCGCTGGAACCTCCAACGAGTTCTATACAGCCAAGTCCGCCCAAGAAGTTGTAACTATCCCTGGAGTCAAGGTCACCTCCATTCAAGGTCAGGATGGACGGCCGCACAGCGTCGCCCTACTCGCCCGCGATAACAATAACATGCAGGTCATGAAATGCGGTTGCGCAGGTGGATGTAAAGACAATCTCTGCCAAACGGACAGAAGAGATAACACGGTCACTACAATCAGTTGCTCCGGTAGTTGCGTCGGCAGTGAGCGCCTTCCGTGCGGAGGCTGCAGTTGGTACGAAACGGAGGGATGGCGTACTAGGCGAGCCTCCAAATAGGATCTTGCAGGTTCATATAGGCCGGCTAAGTCAGCAAGGATGGGTGCCTTACGGTCCGGCCTCGCAGTTCAATTGCTCGTTTGCACTAAGGTGGCAAAATGAGGACCGCGTCATTGCGCCGGCAGATGCAGAACCTGAGCGCGCTGCCATTACAAACTCATAGTTGGCGAGCCAAGCGGGCGAGTCGCACCGGATTGCGGGTTCGGCCCGTGGAACTACGGTTGTTATCGGAGATGCCGGGCGCACTTTGCGGCGGACAACGTAGTCAGGCGACTCGACTCTGAGTAGCAAGTCGGCCCATCATCGCGTCGGGTTGAGACATTAATGGCTGATGAGGGACGTATCATGGCGAACGCTATCATGGTCGGCGCTGGATGTTTTTCGCTCGGTGCTTTTATTGGCGCGTTAATCGTTCATTATGTGGCCAACGTGAAGGAATTTACGCTCCGAAGCCTGACAGGCTCAATCGCAATAATAAGCGGTGCCGGCGTCATCGGTCTCTTCGGTTTAATGGACAAGCATGCGGTGCTGGAGACCAACCCATACTACTGGTTCTATCCAATTGGGCTTGTGATCGGAGGCGGTATGATAGCGTCGCTCGTTTTCGATAAGAGCGCTCCCCAAGCCGAAGGCTGAAACATCCACTCCCGTGGAGGGCTACCCTTACTCAGCCAAGACCCAACGCCTGATAATGAATGCGGCGGTTGAAATCCCCGCCCTGCTGCTTGCGCCACGCCTCCAATTTGACCCGTCCGGCAATGCCGCGCGGGTCGTCTTCCGATCCCAGCGCTACGCTCTTCCCTGACGACCTCCCCTGTTCGTCGCAAAGGTTCAGCACGCCATTGGACACGAAGTAGAAGGCCGGCTCTGCGGCGCCTGGATCCTCTGTGCACGTCGGGACTGCCGTTTGCACCCACACGGTTTTGATGACATGAGCAGGCTGCAGCTTTCCTGGTTGGCGCACGGTCACGGAGGCCGCGGGCACAACTCTCACCGCATCCCGCGCTCGCCGCTCCAATGCGTCAAGCCAGCCCATCAGTGCAGCTCGCGCCCTTCGCTAGGGTATCGGCCGCCAAGAGGCGAAGATGCGCGGGTCCTTGACGCTGCCAAATGCTTTCAGCCCCCGCGCCTTTTTAGTTGGCCCGGCGCACGACGGGGTCCGGACGACATGTGCCGGGCCATAACCACCACGGGTGTTACCCCCGAAATGGCCTATTCACGCTGGGTCTGATTCTTGGCGGAATTTGGCGCCATGTTACGCCAGCCCAAAATCTTGATCGAATGGACGACTGATACGCAGCGAAAAGCGCGACTACCGGCGTGGCCGCTACGGTCGACTGCTGCTTAGGGCGCTCGCGCGGCGTCCGGCCCACGCCCCGGAGCATGGTTCTGGGGAGCAGGCTCGTCATCGGCAATCGCGCGCCAGCCTGCCCCCTCGAGGTCGTCGTACTGGCCGTTCTTGAGCGACCAGAGAAAACCCATCAGGCCGATGGCGCCGAGCGTCAGCGCCAGCGGCACCAGAAACACCAGAACTTCCATCAGCCGAACTCCCTCGTGCCGCGATGGGCGCGCAATGCGTTCAGGATCACCAGCAGCGACGAACCCGACATCGCGGCGGCAGCGACCAGCGGCGTTGCGAGGCCCGCAATCGCGAGCGGCACCGCGAGCAGGTTATAGCCCGCCGCCAGCCAGAGGTTTTGCCGCATCAGCCGCAGCGCCTTCCGCGAGAAGCCGATGGCCGTGACGACGGGCGCGAGGCGATCGCCCAGGAACACCAGGTCGGCGGTCGCCTGGCTTAAATGAGTGGCGCTGACGGGCGACATCGACACGTGCGCGGCAGCAAGCGCCGGCGCGTCGTTCATGCCATCGCCGACCATCAGGACCTTGACGCCCCGCCGCTTCAATTCCTCGATGCGGGCAATCTTGTCCGCCGGCGTCACGCCCGCGCGCCATTCATGGATCCCGATCGTCGCGGCCGCATGGCGCACGGCAGGCTCGCGATCGCCCGATAGAATCTCGACTTCGATCCCGGCCTTCAGAAGCGTGGCAATGGCGCCGGCCGCGTCGGCGCGCAGGCGCTGCCGCACCGCAAAGACATGCTGCTTTTCGCCATGCCGGAAGGCGACGACGGATGCCTCGGGATCCCTGCAAAGGATTTCGTTGGCGATCTGGTCCGCGCCGCAGAACGACGGCCTGCCCAGCCGGACTTCGAGCCCGTGGACGAGACCACGCACGCCCTGGCCTGCGATCTCCTCGACCCCGCCCAATGGCGTCCTTGCGCCGGAGGCCCGGGCCACCGCCGCGGCGACCGGATGATGGCTGGCCAGTGCAAGCCGCCCGGCGAGTTCGAACACGTCTTTCGGAACATCGGCGCCATTCGTAACATCGAGCTCCGGCAAGGTCAGCGTGCCCGTCTTGTCGAACACGACACGATCGACTTCCGCCAGCCGCTCGATGGCATCGCCGGAATTGAGCAGCACGCCGGTCCGGAACATGGCGCCCGCGACGACGGTCTGCACCGCCGGGATCGCCAGCCCGAGCGCACAGGGACAGGTGATGATGAGAACCGAGATCGCGGTGACGATGGCATCATGCCAGGTTGCGCCATAGGCCGCCCAGCCCAGCATGGTCAGGAGCGCCGCCGTATGCACGACGGGGGCATAGAGCCGCGACGCGCGGTCGGCGAGCTGCACGTAGCGGGAGCGCGCCTGCACGGCGTTGTCGAGCAGCCGGCTGATCTCCGCCAGCAGCGTGCCTTCGGACGCCGCCGAGACCCGCACCCGCAAGGCGCCCGACAGGTTGAGCGTGCCGGCGTAGACGGCCGTACCCGGTCCCGCCTTCACTGGTAATGTTTCGCCCGTGATCAGGCTCTGGTCGATCTTGGACTGCCCCTCGATCACCGCGCCGTCGACAGCCGAGCGCTCGCCCGGACGCAGCAGCACGATGTCGCCGGCCTGCACCGCGGCAATCGGCACGACGCTGATTTCATCGGCGCCGACGAACTTGGTTGCGGTTTCTCCCCTGAGTGCGGCGAGGTTTCCGGCCACTGCCCGTGTCTTGCGACGCATGCTCTGATCGAGATAGCGGCCGGCCAGCAGGAAGGCGAGCAGCATCAGCGCAGCATCGAAATAGGCATGTTCGGCGTGGTGAAGCGTCTCAGCCACCGACATCGCCAGCGCCAGCACGATCCCGATCGAGATCGGCACGTCCATGTTGGTGCGGCGCACCCGCAAGGCGCGCCATGCGGATCTGAAGAACGGCTGCCCCGAATAGGCCGCCGCGGGCAAGGCAATCAGCGCCGACAGCCAGTGGAAGAAATCACGCTGCTCCGGGATCATGTCGCTGACATTGCCGGACCACACCGGGATCGACAGCATCATGATGTTCATCGCGGCAAAGGCGGCGACGCCGAGGCAGCGCAGCAGGTAGCTCGCCTGCTCGGTCTCGTCAGCTTCGGCGCGGACCGGCTCGAACGGATAGGCCTTGTAGCCGAGCTCTGCCAGGCGGTCGATGAAACGGGCCGGGTCCAGCGTGCCCTGCTTCCATTCCAGCGCCACGCGGCGATCGGTCAGGTTGACACGCGCCAGCGTCACGTCGGGAAGCGCGGAAAGCCCGCGCTCGATCTTCGACATGCAGCCGGCGCAGCTGACGCCCTCGACCGCCAGATCGATATGCGACAGCCCCGATTCGAGATGCCGAACATAATGTGAAAAGTCTCGCGTCGCCTGCATGATTCCGGTCTCTTTGTTTGAGCATGATCTCTTCGGAAAACCGGTTCCCACTTTTCCGGATCATGCTCTAATTCAGCAAAACGCGGTTCTTGGACAGAAACAGCCGCTGTCCCGCCGCAACGCCTTCGAGCACCAGATCCCATTGGCCGGGCGCGATTGTCTCCGCGCTCCCGCGATAGACGCCGATCCCGACTTCGGCGAGCGCTACCGGCAGATCGGCGCGCCGGTCAGTCGGCCGCTCGAACCGGCCGTGAAAGGTCAACCCGGACATCGGCCGGCCATCATTGTCGCGCGCCTCGACCCGCAGCATCGCGCCGCCCTGCCCGCTGCGCTCGACATGGGCATCGACCTTCCAGTTGCGCGCGCTCTGGGCGCGGGCGGTCGCAATTTCCTTCTCGTAGGCGAGGCTGGCGCTGTAGGCGCTGTCGACCTCGGTGCCGGGCAGGGTCTGGATCGCAAGCCGCATCATGATGAGGTTGACCCCGATCACGACGCCGAAGAAGGCGACCATCATGAAGAGCACCATGCGCCCGGTGATGGGTTTTGGCGGTCGCGTCTGGCTCATGTGGTCACTCCTCGCGGGTATCATGGCGACACGAAATGATCGGTGGCGGCGGCAACTTCGCCGAGCCCGATATCGGTAACGCGGAAACGCACCGGGACGGATTTCGCGGGATTGTTCTCTGCAGGCGCCGTTACCAGCAGCCGCAGTTCGGTGGTGGTATCCCGCGCCAGGATGATCATGGGCCGGTCCTGGGTCACGGAATCGGAGCCGATGACATGGAGCGTGGCGTTGACCGGACCATCCACGTCGATCGCGATCACGCGGTCGAAGCCGCGCTTGTTCAGGAGGCGGACGGTATAGGCATTGCGGATCGATCCGTCGGAGAGCTTTACCGCGACCGGGTTGCGGTCATGCAACACGTTGATGTCGAGCAGCGTCCGCGTCAGCATCGCGTAGAGCATGATCGCACCGACGGCCAGGATCATCGCGGCATAGGTGATGGTGCGCGGTCGCACGATGCGGTAGATCGGCGGCTTTCCGGCCTCGCGCCGGTGGATGTTGATGTCGTTGTCGTAGCCGATCAGCCTGGTTTCCCGGCCGATCTTGGTCATCACGGTATCGCAGGCATCGATGCACAGGCCGCATTGGATGCAATCGAGTTGCGATCCGTTGCGGATATCGATGCCGGTCGGGCACACGGCCACGCACTGATAGCAATCGATGCAGTCGCCGACCGGCTGGCCGAGCGCGCGCAGCTCGTTGGCCTTCTTCAGCGATGTGCGCGCTTCGCCGCGATCGTATTTGTAGGTGACGTTGAGCGCCCACTCGTCGGTCAGCGCGGCCTGAATGCGCGGCCACGGGCACATGTAGACGCAGACCTGCTCGCGCATCCAGCCGGCGAAGATATAGGTCGTCGCCGTCAGAATCCCGATCCAGACATAGGCAATCATCGGCGCCTGGAAGGTGACGAGCTGTTTCACCAGCGTCGGCGCGTCGTTGAAATAGAGCACCCAGGCGCCGCCGGTCCACCAGGCGATCATCAGCCAGATCGAATGCTTCAGCAGGAGTTCGGCGAAGCGTTCGAGCTTCATCGTGCCCTTGACGGCGTCCTTCCGCATCCGCTCGCGGCGATCGCCTTCGATCAGCCGCTCGACGGCATAGAACAGATCGGTCCAGACCGTCTGCGGGCAGAGATAGCCGCACCAGATGCGACCGCCGACGGCGTTCATCAGGAACAGCGTCAGCGCCGCTGCGATCAACAGGCCGGTGAAGTAATAGACTTCCTGCGGCCAGAGCTCGATGAAGAAGAAATAGAAGCGGCTGTTCGGCAGATCGACCAGCACCGCCTGATCCGGCGCACCCAAGCCGCGATTCCACCGCACGAACGGCAGCAGGTAATAGACGCCGAGGCAGAACGCCATCAGCCCCCATTTGGTCCGGCGGAAGGTTCCGGAGACGCTCTGCGGATAGACCTTCTTCTGAGCCGCATATAGCGGCCCATCGTCGTCAAGCTGCAGGTCGGTCGGGTTCACGGGCTTGTTCATCGCTGGGGTTGATCTCGTCGCAGGAGTTCACTCTAGATCCAGCCCCGCGAGGATGTTTGATCCACCTCAAAGAGGAAGGAGACCTGCCCTGCCCGGCGGCTTATTTGCCTCCGCCGAGCGAGTGGACGTAGACCGTCAGCGCCTTGATCGTGGAGGGATCGAGCCGGCCGATCCAGGCGGGCATGACGCCGGCACGGCCGTTGCTGATGGTCTCGACCAGCGTCGCCTCGTCCGAGCCGTAGAGCCAGATCTTGTCGGTCAGGTCGGGCGCGCCGAGTTCCTGGTTCCCCTTGGCGTTATCGCCGTGGCACGAGGTGCAGTTATCGGCGAAGATTTTCTTGCCGGCAGCCGCGTCATATCCCGCAGCCGTCGGCAGGCCGGATAACGACCGGACATAGTTGGCGACGGTCACGATCTGGTCCTTCTTGAGGACCCCCTCCTTGCCGAAGGCCAGCATGGCGCTTTCGTGGGCCTTCGGATGCCCGGAACGGGCGCCGAACTGGATCGTCTGCATGATCTGGTCGAGGCTGCCGCCCCACAGCCATTCGTCGTCATTCAGATTGGGATACCCCTTGGCTCCGGCGCCACCGCTGCCGTGGCAAGGCGCACAATTGTCGCCGAACACCGTCTTGCCGCGCGCGCGGGCCAGCGCCAGCAGTGCGGGGTTCTTCTCGATCTCCTCCAGGGGGGCGGCGCCTAGCGCCACCATCTTGTCGCCGCGGATCTTTTCCAGGTTGGCGAGCTCGGTGGCGACCTCGGCCCGCGTGGAGTAGTTCCAGATTCCGGTCGTATGGCTCCAGAGCAGCGGCCAGGCCGGATACAAGATCCAGTATCCGATCGCCCAGACAATGGTCAGATAGAAGGTGATCAACCACCAGCGCGGCAGCGGCGTGTTGAGCTCCTTGATGCCGTCCCACTCGTGCCCGGTGGTCGACCTTCCGGAGACGTGATCGATATCGCTGTGTTCGCTCATGATCGGCTCACTCCTCGCGCAAGGGCATTTTCGCCGCTTCATCGAAGGCGGCCTGGTTGCGCGGCCAAAGCGCGTAAGTCAGAATTGCGATGAAGATTCCGACGAAGATGGGCGTCCAGAACGTCGTGACGAGGTCTGACGCAATGTTATGGACAGTGAGAATTGCTTTCATCGTTCTGCTTTCCCAGCAAAGATTTGCTCAGCGAAGATTTGCTTTTTCGTTGTAAAGCTTGAAGTCGACCAGCGTGCCGAGCATCTGCAGGTATGCGACCAGCGCATCCATCTCGGTCGGCGCACCCGACTTGCCGTCGAAATTGCGGGCAACCGCCTTCGGGTAGCGCTTGGTGAACGCATCCACGCCGGCATTGTCGGGATCGGCCTGCGCCTTGAGATCGGCGACGGCATTGGCAACCTGTTCGTCCGAATAGGGCACGCCGACGGTGCGGTTAGTGCGCAGATGGGCCGCGACGCTGGTCTCGTCGACTTCGGTCCGCGACAGGAACGCATAACCCGGCATGACCGATTGCGGCACGATCGCGCGCGGATTGGTCAGATGCGTGACATGCCATTCGTCGGAGTATTTGCCGCCGACGCGCGCCAGATCGGGACCGGTGCGCTTGGAACCCCACTGAAACGGATGGTCGTACATGCTCTCAGCCGCGAGCGAGTAATGGCCGTAGCGCTCGACTTCATCGCGCAGCGGCCGGACCATCTGAGAGTGACAGAGGTAGCACCCCTCGCGGACATAGACGTTACGTCCGGCAAGCTCGAGCGGCGTGTACGGCCTGATGCCGTCGACCTTCTCGATCGTGCTCTTGAGGTAGAACAGCGGAGTGATCTCGACGAGACCGCCGATCGCAATCACCACCAGAATTCCCGCGACGAGGACGATCGAGTTCTTTTCGAAGATTAGATGCCGTGACCAGAAAGACATTTGCGCGCTCCTCATTCCGCCGGCTGGAGAGCCACGGGCGACTGCACTTCCGCTTCGCCAACGCGCACCGTCATCCAGAGATTGTAGGCCATGATCAACGACCCGATCAGGAACAGCGCTCCGCCTGCGGCGCGGATGATGTAGAAGGGATGCATCGCTTCCACGGTTTCGATGAAGGAATATTCCAGGAAGCCGAGCGAGGTGTAGGCGCGCCACATCAGGCCCTGCAGGATTCCCGAAACCCACATCGCGGAGATGTAGAGCACGATGCCGATGGTGGCGGTCCAGAAGTGCCAGTTGACCAGTTTCAGGCTGTAGAGCCCCTTGCGATCCCATAGCCAGGGAACGAGGCAGTACAGCGCGCCGAAGGAAACGAAGCCGACCCAGCCCAGCGCACCGGAATGCACGTGGCCGATGGTCCAGTCAGTGTAGTGGCTGAGCGAATTCACGACCTTGATCGACATCATCGGGCCTTCGAAGGTCGACATGCCGTAGAAGGCGACCGACACGACCAGCATGCGCAACACGGGGTCGGTGCGGAGCTTGTCCCAGGCGCCCGACAGCGTCATCAGGCCGTTGATCATGCCGCCCCATGACGGCATCCACAGCATGATCGAGAACGTCATGCCGAGCGTCTGCGCCCAGTCCGGCAACGCCGTGTAGTGGAGATGGTGCGGACCGGCCCAGATGTAGAGGAAGATCAGCGACCAGAAATGGATGATCGACAGCCGGTAAGAATAGATCGGCCGCTCGGCGCGCTTCGGAATGAAGTAGTACATGATGGCGAGGAAGCCAGCGGTCAGGAAGAAGCCGACCGCGTTATGCCCGTACCACCACTGGAACATGGCGTCCTGAACGCCGGCCCAGGCGACGTAGGATTTGGAGCCGAACACCGAGACTGGCAGCGCGGGATTGTTGCCGAGATGGAGCACGGCGATGGTGACGATGAAGGCGAGGTAGAACCAGTTGGCGACGAAGATATGCGGCTCTTTTCGCCTGACGATGGTCATCAGGAAGACCAGCAGGTACGCCACCCAGACGATGGTCAGCCACAGATCCGCGTACCACTCCGGTTCGGCATATTCCTTGGACTGCGTCACCCCGAGCAGATAGCCGGTGCCGGCGACCAGGATGAAGAAATTGTAGCCGACCACGACGAACCAAGGTGCGAGATCGCCCGCCAGCCGCACGCGGCAGGTCTTTTGCACGACATAGAACGAGGTTGCGATCAGCACGTTGCCGCCGAAGGCGAAGATCACCGCCGACGTGTGCAGAGGTCGCAGGCGGCCGAAGCTGGTCCACGGCAGGTCCAGGTTGAGCGCGGGCCACGCGAGCTGCGAGGCGATCAGAAGTCCGACTGCAAATCCGGCGATGCCCCAGATGACCGACATGACGGCCGAGAATTTGATCGGACCCATATTGTAGTTGGGCCGGCCGTTGATCTCCTGCGGCGGCAGCTCCGTACGCGCGAAATACCGGTTCCCGATTACAATGACGGCCGCCAGGCTGGCGGCGCTTGACAGCATGGCATGAAAGGCAAACGCCGTGTCCTGCGCGTTGGCCGCCGCGAACAGGCACAGAAACGCGGTTAGCGAAAAGACCAGCACCAGACCGGCTTCGCCATGTGTCATCGATTTTGCGATTGAAGATTGGGTCATGGGTGAGATTCTCTTCTGCGAATTCGATCTCAATGATCACGGCCTTGCGACCGATGGTTTGATCGAAATCAAGACTCGCTCGTTTTGCACAATGGGGACAACATCGATGGGGCCGGAGTCAGCAACAGGATGGGCCAATCGGCAGGTAAACCTGGGTGGCTGCTGGTAAATGCTCTGGTTCAGGTGCAGGCCGCTTCGCGATACGCTGCGCGGATGCGTCGAGTTTGTTCAGATGCCCGTCCACAGAGCCGGCAAGGACAGTGCGTCCGGTCAGAAGCCCGTAAAGTTCCGGATGCGATAGGTCGAGGTCAAGCGCAACCTGCTCGAACTCTGCGCGACTCATACCCTTCAGCACGGAGGGACGCTTGAACCTCGCGGCCATCGCCCGGATCCGGCGGCCGATGACGGTAGTCAATCGCTCTGTACCGGCGGACATGATCAAACGAAACCTCAGGAGCAAGCCTAACCAAAGCGCAGACAGGCGCCCCGCGTATTGACGTGCATCAAGCGCCATCGGGTTCGTCAGAGAGCAGCAGCGGTTAGCCGCGCTTGTCCTGCAGATCGAGCCCCGTCGGTGGCTTGGCCCTGTCAGAAGGCGCGGCGCTTGCCGTGGGAAGAGTCGGCCACGTCCTTGGACCGGGTCTGCAGGTCACCCCAGTACAGCGCCGCACCAAACACCACGAACATCGCAACGACACAGACGGCAACGAGCAAGGAATCGGTTGGCATGTGGCTGATCTCCTGTGATGGAGGAAGCATGCCCGCTGGCCTTGATCGGGGCTTTGACCTGAATCAAACGCAGCCGCCACTGGCGCGGGATTTCGAAACACCGCAGCCGTTTGTTACGCGGCGGCCATGGCTGCAGCGCGGCTCGCGTCCAGCAGACGGACGCCACCCGCGACGATGATGAGCATCTTTTCGCGCTCGAACCGGGTCAGCGTTCGGCTGACGGTCTCGATCGTCAGGCCCAGATAATCGGCGATGTCCTGCCGGCTCATCGGCAGCGTAATGGTTTGCCGCTCGTCGCCGATCTGGGCCAGGCGCTCGCGCCAGCCGACCAGGAAGGACGCGACCTTTTCTTCCGCGGTGCGTCGGCCCAGCAGCAGCATTTGCTCCTGTGCCAGCATCAGTTCCCGCGCCGCGAACTCGTTGATCCGAATCAGAAAATGCGGCCGCCGTTCGATGAAATGCGTGAACGCTTCTCTGGAGAGGCGGCACACCGTCACGGAATCGATGGCGTCGGCCGAGAAGCTGTAGCGGTCGAACGGCGCCGTGCCGAGAAAATCACCCGGCAGCGCGAAACCGATCACCTGACGCCGGCCATCCGGCAGCAGCTTGTATAGACGGGCGACGCCCGCCGTCAGACTATGCACGGCACTCGCGACCTGGCCCGCCGTGAACAGCGCCTCATTGGGCGCGAACTGGACCTGGCGGGCGATCCGCTCAAACTCCGCAAGGTCGGCCTGATCAAGCGCGCCGCAGATGCTGAGCGAGCGCACGGCACAGGCCGCGCAGCGGCCGAAACTTGCCCGATTCGGAGAGATGGTTCGTATCATTGCCCCCACCCGTTCAAGCGCCGGATTGACGCGCTGTCTGCCGGTCATGACAGACCTGCCTGAGATATATTTCATTCTAGCGAATCCACCGTTCGCTGGTTGATCCAGATCAAACTGGGTCCTGATTAAACCTTCACACTACGACTCGGGGCTGGAAAAGCCGCACTTTCCACGGAGTTGAAGTTGTAATGATCGGACGAATTCTGATGCCGCTGGCGTTTACGCTCGTCACCCTGACGCCGGCTATGGCGGCTTCGCCGCAAGAGCAGCGCGGCAAGACCTACGCGCTGAACAATTGCGCGAAGTGTCATTCGATCGACAGGGCTTCGCCAAGCCCACTCAAGATCGCGCCGCCGTTCCGGACACTGCACAAGCGTTACCCGATCGAAACCATCGGAGAAGCGCTGGCCGAAGGCATCTACACCGGGCATCCGACGATGCCGGCCTTCCAGCTCGATCCGGACCAGATCGGTGATCTGCTGGCGTATCTGAAGACGCTCGAATAGGCGGACCTCAGCAGGCTGGCAACGAGCGCCGAGGTAGCCCCCTGCCTCACCTAATACGCCTGGACCGTCCAGGCGATTACGTTCTTGGCAATTCGGCCGAACGCTTCGCTGAACGCGGCGGTTGCCTCGGCCGGTGCGACGTTGGCAACTTTCTCGCGTTCTTCGAACAGCCGCGAGGCAACGACCTTGCCGTTCTTGTCGACGATCCTGGCCGACAAGCCGATTTCGGCTACCGGCTCGGATTCGATCGCGATGCGGAACCGCCTGACATCGATCAGCAACTGGAATTCGGTCTGCCCGATATCGGTCACGCGCAGCGGCGCATGCGCGATGTCGTAATTCTCAAAACTTTCGATCAGCCGCGCCTGGATCAGCTTCGGCAGCGCATCGGCCCACATCGCCTCCGCGAATCCGGGGTATTCCTGCGCCGGCGAAAACAGGAAGCGCTGCGTCTCCAGCATCGCAACCGCCGTCGGCTCCGGGATCGCCCATTGTACGTTGATCGCCTTGCCCAGCGGTCCCGGATTCTGCAGCGCGCGCAGATCATAGGTGATCTTCGGCGGCGGGCTGGTGACCCCGGTCATGCGTTCGAGGCCGGCGACGATGCCGTCCAGCTTGCCGGTGTTGCGCGCCAGGCCTTCCGAAAACACCTTCAAATTGTCGATCGTGTCCTTCAACGCCCCCGAATTCTCCGACAATACCGTATCGACCTTGCGCAGCGCGTCGCGCGCGGCCTGTGTCATGCCCTGCCCTGCGCCTGGCTCCGCGACCAGCGTCGGCACCTCGCCGCTCTGTGCGACCTGCGTGCCGCCTTCGAGCGCGATCACGGGCACACCGGTCAGGCCCTGGAACTCGAGACCGACCTTGGTGTCGGCACGCACCGGCGTCGTCGCAGCGACCGAGATGGTCGCATTGACGCCGCGCGGCTTGCCGGGAGCGAGGCCAAGCTCCGTTACTTCGCCGACCCGAATGCCATTGAACAGCACGGCTGCACCGACCAGTAGCCCCGGCACCGAGCCCTCGAACTGCAGGCGATAGCTGGCGCGTGCGCCGAGCCCGCCGGTGTTCTGCAGCCAATAAACGAAGCCGAATACGGCCACGATGGCCGCCAGAACAAAGGCGCCGACAATGACGAAGGGAGCACGGGTTTCCATTTTTAAATCGCCTTTTTAACTTGCTTTGGGTTGCAGCATCTGGGAGCGCTTGCCGTGAAAATAGGCCCGCACCCAGGGATGCTCTGATTGAAGCAATTCGCGCATCGGCCCAATGGCGACGATCTTGCCGTCGGCCAGTGCCGCGACGCGGTCGCAGACGGTATTGAGGCTGGCGAGGTCATGGGTGACCATGAACACGGTCAATCCCAGCGTCTTCTGCAGCGTCTTGATCAGCGCGTCGAAATCGCCGGCCGCGATCGGGTCCAGCCCCGAGGTCGGCTCGTCCAGAAACACGATTGCCGGATCGAGCGCGAGCGCACGCGCCAACGCCACGCGCTTGGTCATGCCGCCGGACAATTCGGACGGAAATTTGTCACCGTCCTCCGCCTTGAGCCCGACCATTTCGAGCTTGGCGGTCGCGATCTCGTCCATCAGGGCGTCCGAGAGCTCGAGATTCTCGCGCAGGGGAAACTGGATGTTCTGCCGCACCGTCAGCGATGAGAACAGCGCGCCCTGTTGAAACAGGATGCCCCATCGCCCGGCCGCGGCGCGCGTGGCGCGGTCGTGGTTGATCGGCGAGCCCATCACCTCGATCTCGCCGCCTTGCCGCGGGATCAGGCCGATGATGGTTCGCATCAGCACCGACTTGCCGCCGCCGGACGCGCCGACCAGGCCGAGAATCTCGCCGCGGCGGACGTCCAGCGCGAGGTGATCGATCACGACGTGGTGGCTGAAGCCGACCACGAGATCGCGCACTCGAATGGCAAATGATTCGGCAGCTTCCTGCATCGCTACATTCCAATCGATGCAAAGAACACCGCGAACAGCCCGTCGAGCACGATCACCAGGAAGATCGACTTGACGACCGACGTGGTGGTCTGCTTGCCGAGCGACTCCGCACTGCCCTTCACGCGCAGGCCTTCGCTGCAGGCGACGATGCCGATCACCAGCGCCATGAACGGCGCCTTGATGATGCCGACCTCGAAATGGGTGACGGAGACGGCCTCATGCAGCCGCGCCAGGAAGATCGCCGGCCCCATGCCGCCGTAGAACCAGGCGACGAGGCCGCCGCCGTAAAGCGCCGCCAACGCGCCGATGAAGCTCAGGATCGGCAGCGCACAGATTAGCGCCAGAATCCGCGGCAGCATCAGGACTTCGACCGGGTCCAGCCCCATGGTCGACAGCGCGTCGATTTCCTCGCGCATTTTCATCGAGCCGAGTTCGGCGGTATAGGCGCTACCCGAACGCCCGGCGACCATGATGGCGACGATCAGCACGCCGAGTTCGCGCAGTACCAGAATGCCCACCATGTCGACGACGTAGGAATCCGCGCCGAATTTACGGAAATGGAAAATGCCCTGCTGCGCGATGATGGCGCCGATCAGGAAGGTGATCAGCACGACGATGGGTATCGCCTGCCAGCCGACCCGATAGAGCTGGTAGGTAAGCGACGTCAGCCGCAGCGATCGTGGCCGGCGCAGGATGCCCAGGATCGCGATGCATAAGGCGCCCAGCATCTGCAGGAATGCGGCAACGTCTTCCCTTGCATCGATAGTGGCACGGCCGATGTCGCCGAGCTTCGCCACCACGGCATTGCGTGCCGGAGCTGGCGCTGGCGTTCGCCGGTTGACCTGACGAACCTCGTCGATCAGCCCGGTGTAATTGTCGGCGATGCCGACGATATCGGCACGGTGGCCGGCGGAAGTGGCGCGCCGCGACAGTTTTTCCAATAGCCAGGCCCCGAGCGTATCGAGTTCGCGTACCCCGGCCATATCGAGCTTGATAGCGGCGGCGCGATCGAGCTGCGGCGCAATGTCATTGGATAGCCGTTCAAGTGTCGCTGCATTCGAAGCCGTCCAGGAGCCGGCCGGACGCAGTTCGAGCGCATCGCCCGATGACGTCGCCGTTAGCAGAGGTGCCGTCGCCAAGATGATGTTCCCTCAATTGGATAGCGGTGTTTCCTAGGCTGCGGGCGCCGCGTCCATGTTGACCTGCCTCAAGGCAGATGCGCCTGCGTATCACAGTTGACCCAAATCAAATGGCGCTTTTGCGTCTCGCCTACAATTAATGCGCAAGGAAGGCGAGGTGCGCGCGATGTTCAAATCAGGCGAGCTGGGTGACGAGTTGCTGGCGCTTAAAAGCGAGATGTCGCGCCTTTTGAATACGCCTGCCGACGACATGTTAAACGCCGCCAGGAGCAAATCCGAAGCGCTCGCCGAGCAGATCAAGGCGACCTTAAGCGAATTCGGGGACACCTTGAGCGAAGAAGAGGAGGATGTCGAGCGGCTGGTCGCAGAGCGGCCGATTGCGGCGCTGGCATCCGCCTTTGCGCTCGGCCTTGCCATCGGTTTCATGCTGAGGAGACATTGAAGTGAATAGTGAGAACGTCGTTAAGCATCTGCGCGCGCTGTGGCGCACCGACCGCATCATCGCGGAAATCCGGATGCGGCACATGCTGGTCGGGTTGGGCCTGCGGGCCTTTGCCGCGCTGATCGCGGCCTTCGGCCTGTTGATGCTGGAGCTATCGGCCTATTTCGCGCTGGTGCAGATCTGGAGCGCGATTTCTGCCGCCGCAATACTTGGCTTCGCCAACTTCGTGATCGCGGCCGTCCTGTTCGTGATTGGCGGAAGGCCGCCCGCAGGCCGCGAACTCGAACTCGCTACAGAAATTCACGGCTCTGCGATTGAAGCCTTGCAAGGCGAGGCCCGCGCGCTGCAATCGCAATTCACCGGCATGGTGCACCATCCCCTGAACAGCGCGCTGCCGTTGATGCTGGTGCCGCTGATCACGATCATCGTCAAGAGCCTGAAGAAATCCAGGACAGCCGCGGCGAAGGCCGACGCTGAGCCGAGCTGATCACGGTCGAAGCAGCAGCCTCGGGCCGAAAAAACCAAGGAGCCGTACGAGATGTCCAAGACCAGAACCAACACACCGCCGAAACCGATCCTGAATGCTTCCCTGCCCGCGCAATTCCGGAAATTCCGGCTCGCGCTGGCCCGCGAACCCGGCCATCCCGACGGCGATACCGAGGTGGCCTATATCATCGTGGCGCCGCTCGATTCCGAGGATCGCATCGATGCAGGGCTGTGGCGCGAGCATCGCGACGCCTGCCGGGTCGTGCGCCAGCGTCCGGATCAGCAGGACAAGCGTGGCCACCTGGTTCACCGGCCCGGCGGCGGCTGGGCCTTCCACTATGACGACGGCGAGACCAGCCTGCCTGACGAGGTCGGCTATCACTTTGCGGACGAACGCTTTCTCGTCGGCGAATATGTCTCGCTCAACGAAGGCGGCAAGATGCACACCTATCGGGTGACGTCGGTGTCGTATCTTTGAGCCGTGAAACCGTTTCTCGGCCTCACCGAAGCCGATGCAGCCGCACGGCTTCAGGCGGAGGGACACAATGAGCTCCCTCAAGCGGACCGGCGTACACCATTTCGCATAGCCATCGAGGTGCTGCGTGAGCCGATGCTGGCGCTGCTTCTGGTCGGCGGCATCGTTTACCTGGCGCTCGGCGACCTGAAGGAGGCGATCATCCTGGTCGCCTTCGCAACCATGTCGATCGCGATCACCGTGGTGCAGGAGACGCGGACCGAGCGTGTGCTGGAAGCCCTGCGCGACCTCACGAGCCCCCGCGCGCTCGTCATTCGCGGCGGCGAACGCAAGCGAATCGCCGGCCGCGACGTCGTGCGGGGCGATCTCATCGTTCTTTCCGAAGGCGACCGGGTGCCTGCCGACGCGATTCTCCTGCATTGCACGGATCTGCAGGCCGACGAATCAACCTTGACCGGGGAATCCGTGCCGGTACGCAAAGTCGCCTGGGATAATCGGCCGAGGTCCGGGCCGCAGCATCCGGGAGGCGACGACGTGCCGCAGGTCTTCTCCGGTTCGCTGGTGGTGCGGGGTTCGGGGCTGGCGGAAGTAACCGCCATCGGTGCGCAAAGCGAGATCGGCCAGATCGGCCAGTCGCTGGCCACCCTCGAAACCGAACCGCCGCGCCTTCAGGTTCAAACCCGGCGCGTCGTCAGGCTGTTTGCGGTTTTCGGCGGCGGGGTCAGCGCGCTCGCGGTGCTGCTCTACGGCACCATGCGCGGCGGATGGCTGGATGCCGTGCTGGCCGGAATTGCGCTGGGCATGTCGATGCTGCCGGAAGAGTTTCCGGTCGTCCTGACCGTGTTCATGGCGATGGGCGCCTGGCGAATCTCGCTGGCGCGCGTCCTGACGCGGCGCGCGGCGGCCATCGAGACGCTGGGCTCTGCCACCGTGCTGTGTACCGACAAGACCGGCACCCTCACCGAAAACCGGATGACGATCGTCGAGCTTCGGTTGACGGATGGGAGCGTGTTCCGCCCGCAGGACGGCGCGGAAATGCCGGCGCGGTTCCACGACGTGAGCGAGTCTGGCCTGCTTGCCAGTGCTCCCGAGCCGTTCGACCCGATGGAGCGGGCGTTTCATACCCTGGCGCGCGAGCGGTTGACCGAGGCCGCGTATCGGCATCCGCACTGGAAGCTGGTGCACGCCTATGGTCTTCGGCCCGACCTCCTCGCCGTAACCCACATCTGGCAATCGGACGACGACCGGCCGGAATACCTCGTTGCCACCAAGGGCGCTCCCGAGGCGATCGCAGGGCTTTGCCGGCTGAGCGCAGCCGACCGCGCGGCGCTGACGCAATCCATCGATGCGATGGCCTCTGCCGGCCTGCGTGTGCTGGGCGTGGCGCGTGCCCGCCATGCCGGGCCGCCTTGGCCGAAATCGCCGCGCGAACTGGACTTCGAGTTCCTGGGGCTGGTCGGCCTCGCCGATCCACTGCGGGCCAGTGTCGTCGAGGCGGTTCGCGAATGCCGGTCCGCCGGCATCAAGGCTGTCATGATCACCGGCGACTATCCGGCGACCGCAAACGCGATCGCGCAGCAGGCCGGGCTGGAACGCGGCGAGTTAGTAACCGGCGAACAGCTCGATACATTGACCGAGGCGGATTTGGCCAGCCGGGTGGAAACGGCCAGCGTCTTTGCACGGATCTCGCCGAACCAGAAGCTGCGCATCGTCAACGCCTACAAGGCCAATGGCGAAATCGTCGCGATGACGGGCGATGGCGTCAACGACGCGCCCTCGCTGAAAGCCGCCCATATCGGCATCGCCATGGGCGGGCGCGGTACGGACGTGGCACGCGAAGCTTCCGCCATCGTGCTGCTCGACGACGATTTCGGCTCCATCGTCAAGGCGATCCGTCTCGGCCGCCGCATCTACGACAATTTGCGCAAGGCGATGAGCTTCATCTTTGCCGTTCATGTCCCGATTGCGGGCCTGGCGCTGCTGCCGCTGGTGTTCGGCCTGCCACTCCTGTTCGGGCCGATCCATATCGCCTTGCTCGAAATGGTGATCGATCCGGTCTGCTCGCTGGTGTTCGAGGCCGAAACCGAGGAGGAGGACGTCATGCGACGCCCGCCCCGCGCGCCCGACGAGCCGCTGTTCTCGCGGGCGCTGGTCGTCTGGAGCCTGCTGCAGGGGCTGCTGGCGTTTGCGGTCGTCGCTGCGGTCTACGTCGCGGCGCTGACATGGGGCATGCCCGCTCCGGAAGTGCGGGCGCTGACGTTCTTTTCGCTCATCATCGTCATCGTCAGCCTGATTCTGGTCAACCGCTCCTTCAGCGCATCGCTGCGCCCCGCCCTGCGGCGGCCGAACCGGACGCTGGCCGCGGTGCTCGTTGCTGTCGCCGTCATTCTGGCCCTCACCTTGCTTTGGCCATTTGCGAACCAGCTCTTCGCCTTCGGCCCCCTCCACGCCGACGATCTCGCCCTGACGCTTGGTGCGGGCGTCGTCACGCTGCTCGTGCTGGAAATGCTGAAGCCGCTACTGCGCCCCCGGCTGCAATCCCAGACCCCGCCAACCCGTCGTCTTGCGATGGATCAAACGCCCAAGCCGACGGAACGCTAAATTAGTTCCTGAAAGAGGAGAGCCCCATGGCGTTCAAGGACATTCTGCTGACATTGACGAGCTATCCCGATCCTACCCCGGCGACAGTCGCCGAGAATGCAATTGCGATCGCTGCAGCTTTCGGCGCTCACCTGACGGCGGTGGCCTGCGAGGTCCATGTCGAAGTGCCCGGGCACTTCCTGTCCGGCTCGACGGTCAACATTCCCGGCATCATTGCGGGCGAAACCGAAAAGAGCCGGAAGAGCGCCAGGGACATGCTGGCAGCATTCGACGCTGCGGCAGAGAAATCCGGCATTCTGCATGAGACCCAGCTCGAAAAATGCCCCACCTACGCCGTGCCGGATCTTCTGGTAGACCACGCCCGGCTTCGCGACCTCACTATCCTTCCGGTGCCGGAAAGCTACGACCAGTGGTACGCAGAAGCCGTGATATTCGGATCGGGTCGGCCTGTCCTCGTTCTGCCCGAGAGTCCGCGGGCGCGCCCGTTCGAACTGGGAACCGTCGCCGTCGCCTGGGATTTCAGCCGCGCTGCGGCGCGTGCGATTTCCGATGCCATGCCGCTGCTCGAAAAGGCCCGGAAGGTGCGGATCGTCACCGTTGCCAACGAAAAGCAGCTGGACAGCAAGCATTCCGCCGAAGCTCTGGCCAAGAACCTGGCCCGCCACGGCATCGACGTGGTGCTGGACAAGGTCGATGCCAACGGCCTGCGGATCGGCGAGGTGCTCGAAGCCTACACCGTTTCGCATCAGGTCGACGTTCTCGTGATGGGTGCCTATGGGCACGCGCGCTGGCGCGAGTTCATCCTCGGCGGCGCCACCAAGAGCCTGCTGTCGAAGCCGCCGCTCCCGATCCTGTTCTCGCATTGAGAGCATCCCGCCGCCGCCGACTTTGCGCGGCTGCGGCGGGCGCTTTTGCAAAAGCTAAAGCGTCAGCCTGACGTTGCAGATGTCATGCTCCTGCGGGTCCGATTTCACCTCGAAGCCAAGGCTGCGGCACATCGCCAGCATCACGGTGTTGTCGGCCAGAACGTCGCCCGAGATGGCTTTCAATCCTTCCGATTTCGCATATTCGATGATCATCTGCATCAACGCCCAGCCGAGCCCCCTGCCCTTGAGGTCCGACCGCAACAGAATCGCATACTCGCCGCTCTCATATATCGAGTCGGAATGAATCCGGACCACGCCGACCAGCTCATTGGTCGCCTCGTCGAATGCGACAAAGGCCATTGCCCGGGCATAATCGAGCTGGGTCAGGCGGGCGATGAATTCATGGGAAAATTCCTTCATCGGCGCGAAGAACCGCAGCCGCAGGTCCTGCATCGTGACGTGCTTCAGCATCTCGTGGATCAACGGCTCGTCCTCGGGCCGGATCGGGCGGACGTATACGCGCCAGCCGTCCTTGGCTTCGATATGACGCTGCCATTGCGAGGGATAGGGCCGCACGGCGAAATTCGCCGGGCCCGAACCGCGGAACTTCCGCTCCACGCGGCCGATCACGACACGCGCGTCGACGGCGAGCACGCCGGCTTCGTCGGCCAGCAGCGGGTTGATATCGAGGCCGCGAATTTCGGGAATGTCGGCTGCCATCTGCGCCAGCTTGACCAGAACCATCGCGACGGCATCCGGCTTCACCGCCGGCACATCGCGATAGGCATGCAACAGCCGCGAGACGCGGGTGCGCTCGATCAGGCTGCGCGCCAGTTGCAGGTCGAGCGGCGGCAGCGCCAGCGCCTTGTCGTTGATGATCTCGACCGCCGTGCCGCCGCGGCCGAACACGACGACGGTGCCGAAGGTCGGATCGTCGGCAAGGCCGAGAATGAGCTCGCGCGCCTTCGCCCGCACCACCATCGCCTGCACCATCACGCCCGAAATCCGCGCCTCCGGCCGCAACGATTTTGCCCGCGCGAGGATCTCGGCGGCCGCCTTGCGCACCGCGTCGGCATTGGTGAGATTAAGCACGACACCGCCGACATCGGATTTGTGCACGATGTCGCGCGACATGATCTTGAGCACGACCGTCGAGCCCTGCGCAAAGATTGCATTCGCATGCGCGACCGCCTCTTCGGCATCGGCGGCGGCGAAGGTCGGCACCATTGCGATCTCATAGGCATCGAACAGCCGCTTGACCTCGATCGGATCGAGCCAGGAGCGGCCGTCGGCGAGTGCTGCGGCAACGATCTGCCGCGCGGTATCGGCATCGGGCGCGAACTCGCTCGGCATGGCGGGTGGAACCCGCGCCAGGTCCGCCACTGCCTCGCGATGGCGCACCAGATGCATGAAGCCGAGGACCGCGTCGCCGCCGGTCTGATAGTTCGGAATTCCCGCGCCGCTCAGCAAGTCGCTGATCGACTGGTCCCCCCCGACCCAGACCGCCAGCACGGGCTTCGGCGACATGCGGTGTTCGGCGCGATATTTCCCGACCACACCGATGACGGCCGCTGCAATGTCATCGGCACGCGCGATCGCCGTCTGGACGTTCATCACCAGCACGGCGTCATTGCTCGTGTCGGCCAGCAACAATTCGAGCGCCGCCGCGTAGCGCGCAGGATCGGAGTCGCCAACGATATCGACCGGGTTCGATTTCGACCATGTCGCGGGCAACACCGCATCGAGCTTGTCGCGGGTCGCAGGCGAGATGTCGGCGGGAATGCCGCCGAGCTCGACCAGCCGGTCAACCGCGAGCACGCCGATGCCGCCGCCATTGGTCAGGATCGCAAGCCGTTTCCCCGGCGGTGATTTGAGCCGGCCGAGCGTTTCGGCGCAGTCGAACAATTCGCGCAAGTCCGACACGCGCAGGATGCCGGCGCGCTGAAACGCCGCGTCGTAGACGGCATCAGCCCCGGCCAGCGCGCCGGTATGGGTTGCCGCCGCCCGGGCGCCTTGCGCCATCCGGCCTGACTTGACGACCACCACCGGCTTGATTCGTGCGGCAGCACGCGCCGCCGACATGAACTTGCGGGCATCCTTGATCGCCTCGATGTACAGCAGGATAGCCTGGGTCTTTTCGTCCAGCGCAAAGTAATCGAGCAGATCGGCAATATCGACATCGAGCTGATCGCCGATCGAGACAATGCCGGAAAAGCCAACGGCCCGCTGTGCCGCCCAGTCCACCATGCCCGCGGCAATGGCGCCGGACTGCGAGATCAGCGCCAGATTTCCCGCCGCCGGCATATGCGCGGAAAAGCTCGCATTGAGACTGACGCCCGGCATCATGATTCCCAGGCAATTCGGGCCGATCAGCCGCATGCCATATTTTCGCGCGGCCCGCTCCGCTGCATCCGCCATCGAACCCTGACCGTGGCCAAGCCCGGCGCTGACAATGACGGCACCCGCCGCGCCGTGGCGGCCCGCCTCATCGATCAAGCCTGGAATGGTGCGAGCCGGCGCGGTGAGGACAACGAGTTCCGGCGCAAAAGCCAGTTTTGCGATGCTGCCGACAGACGCGACACCATCGATCTCATGATAGCGCGGATTGACGAGGCCGAATTCGCCCTTGAATTGGGCTTTTCGAATATTGTTGAGAATGGCACGGCCGACCGAGCCATGGCGCGGACTTGCCCCGACCAGCGCGACGGAATGCGGCGCGAGCAGATTTTTCAGACGGTAGGTCGACATCGGTGTTTCGTATCCGGCGAGTCAGGTTGCCTTGTGAACAGGTATGGCGCGCAATGTGTTCCTGGCGCGGCATGTTAACCCGCACACGGCGTCGGTCCGATGACAACGCTACCGGCCCTTCTTTAACTTTCGCAGCCAACATATTGTTGAGACAGATCAAAGCCGGTAACGGCATCGCATGAGAGGCTTACTGCAGCTCATTCGCTCAGGGGGCCGCAATGCCAGTAAATATCGGAACGTTAGATCAATATGTACGGATCGTCCTGGGATTGGCGCTGATCGCCTACGCTTTCCAGGATGGCCTCGCCATCCAGGGCTGGCACTGGGTCGGTCTGCTCGGCGTGGTGCCGCTCGTGACGGCCTTCTTCAGGAAATGCCCGCTGTATGTCGCCTTGGGCATTTCAAGCTGCCCCGTCCGCCAATAGATCGGCAGTTTGCGGGAGCCGCGAAGATCAGTGGCGAACGTAGTCGCCGGGCGCATCGGCCAGTTTCTTTCCCTTGTCAGCTTCGGCTCCCATGCGCGGTAGCGCGGATGGCGCGCCGGACCGCGCGGCCAGCCACTTCGTCCATTCCGGCCACCACGACCCCTCGACCGGCGGCACCGTGTTCAGCCACTCGTCCGGGCCGGTATAGGTGGCGTGCGCGACCTCGGTCTTGATCCGATAAGTATGCCCCGGTTCGCCGGGAGGCGCGACGATTCCCGCATTGTGGCCACCGCTGGTGAGAACGAAGGTCACGTCGGCATCGACCTGGTAGTGGATCTTGTAGACGGACTTCCACGGCGCGACGTGATCGCGAAGGGTGCCCACCACGAACATCGGCGTATGAATATCCGACAGCGAGATCGGCTTGCCCTCGACGAGGTATCGTCCTCCGGCGAGATCGTTGTTGAGGAACAGCTTGCGCAGATACTCGGAATGCATCCGGTATGGCAGCCGGGTGGCATCGGCATTCCAGGCCATCAGATCGCTCGGCGCCGCCCGCTGCCCCATCAAATAGTCCCGGGTAAGCCGCGACCAGATCAGATCGTTGGAGCGCAGCAACTGGAATGCGCCCGCCATCTGCGTGGTGTCGAGGACACCGCGCTCCCACATCATGTCTTCGAGGAACGCAACCTGGCTTTCGTTGATGAACAGCGTCAGCTCGCCGGCCTCGGTGAAATCGGTTTGCGCGGCAAGCAGGCTGATTGACTTCAGCCGGTCGTCGCCATCGCGCGCCATGGTGGCGGCAGCGATCGACAGCAGCGTGCCGCCAAGGCAATAGCCCAACGCATGCACCTGACCGCCCGGCACGATATGGCCGATCGTATCGAGCGCGGCTTCAACGCCGAGCTTTCGATAGTCGTCAAATGCGATCTCGCGGTCGGCGGCGTCAGGGTTGCGCCACGAAATCATGAAGACCGTGAAGCCTTCGCCGATGAGATATTTCACCAGCGAGTTCTGCGGCGACAGATCGAGAATGTAGTACTTCATGATCCAGGCCGGTACGATCAGAATGGGCTCCGGATGCACCTTTTCGGTGATTGGATCGTACTGGATCAGCTCGATCAGCTCGTTGCGGAATACGACCTTGCCGCGCGATGTGGCGACGGTTTCGCCGACGACGAAATCGCCGGTCGTGACAGGACCAAGTCCCGCCGACACCAGACGCACCCAGTCGCTGCAGAAATTTTGCCAGCCGCGCACGAAGTTATCGCCGCCGCCCTCGAACGATCGCCGCAGCACTTCGGGATTGGTCGCGGCAAAATTGGAGGGTGACATCACGTCCAGCATCTGGCGAATCGAGAACTCGACGATCGCCTCGTTCTGCTTCGCCACGCCGCGCACGCCGGTGGTCGCATTGTGCCACCATTGTTCGCCGAGCAGAAAGGCCTGCGCCATCAGATTAAACGGCGGTTGCTCCCACTCCGGCCGGCCGAAGCGCCTGTCCTGCGGTTGCGGTTTGATCAGCGACCACGGCCCCTGTCCGGGCGAGAAGAAGCGCTGCGAGGCCTCGCTGAAGCGCTTGGCATCGACCAGGGCCTCCTGCGCGATCTCGATCTGCCGCTGGGGTGAGGCTGCCAGATGCGACAGCCAGTCCGTATAGGCCAGCAACAATGCCGCCGGCGAAATACCGCCGCTCAGGCGAGCCAGCATGGCATGCAGAGCGCGGTCGGCCTGATATGTCTCGACGCCCTCGGCACCTTGCGCCTGCGGTGAGAGCTGCGGTTCGATCAGCCCGGCCGGCTGCCGGTCCGCGACACGGACGCGCTCCGGCACGACGGTAACTTCCGCCGCCGGCAGGGTCGATTTCTGGTGCATGTTCCCCGGCCGATCAGTTCAAGGAGCTGCCATTGATCAGGTTCGACGTGGTCGCGATCATCCGCTCGCCATGCTTGAACAGCCGTTCGGAGTCGCGGCGGAAGAAGTCGAGCTGATGCTGGCCGCATTCCTGGCACATCGTCCTGACGTCCTTTACGGAATGCGCGCCCGCCATCTTCGCGACGAACTCCGTGAACAGATGCATCTCTGTCCGCGTTCGCTCCAGCATTTCGTCGCCGAGGAACACCCATTCCTCGAACATCATCTTCTGGGCGCCAAGCATGAACTCCAGCGCCCCCTGGTTCAGTCTGGTGGCTTCCGCCTCTGCACTTGCAACTGCTGGAAAGGAACCGGAAGTGGCCCGCTTAGACAGTTCTGCCATGACAATCCCCGATTTCTGAGTTTCGGCCGGAACGATATCGACCGGCGTCGGGCCGAACATTGAGGTGCATCAAACTGGCGTCATTGCGACCGCAGCCACAAATACCCCGGGAAGAAAGGTCAGATCCCCTGACCACCAGGGATCAGTGCGACATCAGCACCGGCACGGTCATGCAGTCGAACATGCTGCGCGTGACACCGCCCAGAATTCGCTCGTGCAATCGCGAATGGCCGTATCCCCCCATCACCAGCAGGCCCATATTGCTTTCGGCCGCGACCGACAGGATGGCGCCCTGAACATTGCCGCGATCCATCGTCAGCCGCTGAACCCGGGCCGCAATACCGCGCCGTCCCAGATGCGCAACGAGATGGTCGGATGAAGCTTCACCCGCCTCCTCATTGATCGCAATTACGGTGACAGCCTTCGCGCCCATCAGAAACGGCATCGCATCGCGCACCGCGCGGGCCGCAAGGCGGCTGCCGTCCCAGGCGATGCCGACATGCTGGGCGTCGAGCGGTCCCTTGTGGATATAGGGAACCATCAGCATCGGTCCGCCGGAATTGAACAGGACGTGCTGGGGAATTTCGTTGTCGTAGCTGGCATTCGGGGCTTCCGGCTGCAGCACGATCGTCATGTCGTAAAGCCGGGCAAGTGCCCCGATGGTCTCGCCGGCCTCGGCGGGAATCGCCGCCAAGGTCCTGGTGCCGTAAGCGATTTTGGCCAGCTTGGCCTCGATCTCGAACACGGCGATCGCGCCGTCAGCCCTCTCCTGGGCGCGCTCTTGTTCAGCGCCCATCACGGCGGCAACGGCAGCGCCGCCGCCCTCGACAATCATCCCGGCGGCGCTCATCGATTCATAGCCGATGGCGACCGCATCGAGATGCGACCGCCGCGCGATGGTGAGCGCGACTGCAACGTCGATCACCGGCCTGACTGGCCGCTCGGAAGGAATATGAACCAGAATGTTCCTGAACATCGCCCTTCTCCCACACATTTGCGGGGCTTACGGCCCCGTTGCTAACGGCAAAGGTAAACGATGGATGGATGGCCGAACTTGACTCACATCAAGCTCGGACATGTCGAACAGCAATGCGGACAACGACGTCAGCAGGCCTCGGCGTGCTTGAGGTCGCGATGGGCTGCGATGGCGGCGCCGAGCAGCTCTTCCCTCCGATGACGATAGCCCGGCGGACGCTTCCTGCCTCGTTTGCCACTTTCGGCTAGCGGCGAGCCGCCGGCAAGATCGGCGAAGCGCTGGAGATCGCGCATGTCGCCCAATGCACGCTGCAATCGCTTTGCCGGCTGGTGCAAATGATGGAATTCGCCCCGGCCCCACAGTGCGACGGTTTCCGTCAGCGCTTCAAGCATGTAGCGGAAGCGTTTAACCTTGATCCGCAGCTGGTGACGGCGTGACGCGCCCAAAGTCTTCAGCCTGTTCCCCTTGCGGACCAGCCGTTCATGCCAGCGGTTGAGTTCGCCCGCACAATAGGATTGCAGGGCTTCCGTTTCCTTACGCCGCTTGTAACGCTCCAGCCACGCTCCCTGTTTGATCCAGCGCGGCATTGCCGCAACGAGGCGTTGCGTCCGGGCGGAGCGCAGGCAGCGCACCAGGCGGCGGTGGTCCTGCGCCTGGCACTGTTCGAGCTGCTCGCCGATCATGGCCTGCGCCCATGCACGGTATCGCTTTCGGCGTGCATATTCCACGACGACATCGCTGTCGCGGGCGGCCCCCAGCGGGCCATTCAGCCAGGCGATTTCCTGCTTCACGCGGCGCCATTCCGCATCGACGACGATCGGCGCAAAGAACGCCACAGCGGCGCGCAACCGTGTGATCGCGACCCGGATCTGGTGCACCGCCTCGGCATCGCCGGCGCACGCGCTCGTGTGATGGGCCTTGATGGAAGCGACGCAGTCGAGCGCAATTTTCTGGAACGCTGCTGCACAATCGAGACCCGCCGCTTCAGCGGCCTTGCGCCGGCTGGACGTTCCGGTTGGATGGACTCTCATCGTCAACGCTCGTCCGGCACCGCAAACAACGAAGTACGGGCGCTGCGGAGCGACTGGTCCGGCGTCCCCGAGGCATCGATTATATGCCAGTCTACCGCGCCGATCGCGAAAGTCTCCTGCGTCAGGACGACACTCCGTGTTGCATCGGACGCATCGCCCCTACGATTTTCGATCCGCGCCAGCCGCGTCGCGAGATCCGCGGTGAGGAACAGGCCGACGAAGCGAATCCCGTAAGTGGCTGCGAAAGTTGCGATTTCTGCTCGTTCGGCTTCCTGCAAATAAGCGGCATCGAGCACCACCGAACAGCCGTGGCCGAGGATACGCCGCGCGGTGCTCGATAGGAGGCCGTAGACACGCTCCGTGACACCGCCCCGATAGGCGGATTCCGGCAGGGTTGTGGTTTCAGCGGCGCCGAACAGGTGCTTGCGCAAGACATCCGAGCGGATAATCACCGCGCCGGGCGGCGGCTCGATCAGGCCCGCGAGCCCGCGCGCGAGTACCGATTTTCCTGTTCCCGACAAGCCGCCGATCGCTACCAGCAACGGCGGCCGGGGTGCGATGAGGCGTCCCGCCAGATCGAAGTACCGCTTGGCCTCCCGCCAGACTGCGTCGTCCCCTCCGGCCTGTTCGCTCTTCATGAACAGCACATGCGCCCGGATCGCCGCTCGCACCGACAGAAACAACGGCAGCAGTCGCAGGCCGTCGAGGCCTTCATCCCCTGCCCCCGCCAGGTAGCGATTGAACACCTCGTTCGCCGCCGCGGGCTGATTGAAATGAACCAGATCCATCAGGGTGAAGGCGAGATCGTAGAGCACATCCGTCGTCGCGATGACGGGATCGAATTCGATGGCATCGAACAGCAACGGCCGGCCATCCATCAGGGCGATATTGGCGAGATGCAGATCGCCGTGACAACGGCGCACGAACCGGCGGCTGGCGCGCGCTCTGAGCAGCGGCTGCAATGTCGTCGCAGCATCACGGCTGGCGGCATCGAGTTGACCGACAGCGACGGGATCAAGTCCACGCACGATGCTGAACTTTGCGGTATTGCGTTCGATGATGGGTGGGATGGAGGCGATCCAGCTTTCGCCTTCCGCGCGCGGCGCCTTGTCATGGGACCGCAAAATCGCATCGGCCACGGCCGTCGCAAGCGATGGATCGATCGTCTTCGATGCCGCGAGAATATCGAGCGACTGCCTCTCGTCGAACCGCGTCATTTCGACCGCCCATTCGACGGGAGTGCCTGCCCCGTCGATTTCGAAGGCGCCGTCGGAATTACGCGTGATCGCGACAACGCGCCGATAGAGCTCGGGGGCGTTGCCGGCGTTGACCTTCAGTTCTTCCTCGCAGGCCCGCTTGCGCTTCTCCAATGTCGAATAGTCGAGGAACGGCAAGCGCACGGCCCGCTTGATCTTCAATGCCCGGTCGGCGCCAAGAAAAACCATGGAAGCATGGGTGTCGATCCGCTTGCCGCCCCTGGCCGGACCGAAGCTGGAACCGTCGAGAAAGTTGAGTACCTGCTGCTGCAGGTCTGCCTCGGCTACGGCGATGTCGGGCGGTCGAACGGTCATGGCTGCAGCACGGCGGCGCCGCTGATCTGCCCGGCGCGCAGTTTTGCAAGGACTTCATTTGCTTCGCGCAACGGAAACACGCTGGTGTGCGTCCTGATGCCCGCTTGGGCCGCGACCTTGAAAAATTCGATTCCGTCGCCGCGGGTCAGGTTGGCGACCGAAACTAGCTGCCGCTCCTCCCACAGGATATGGTAAGGGAACGAGGGAATGTCCGACATGTGAATGCCGGCGCACACCACGCGCCCGCCCTTCCGCACGGCGCGCAACGCCCGCGGAACGAGATCTCCCACCGGCGCGAAGATAATCGCGGCATCAAGCGGCGCTGGAGGCTGATCCTCCGATGACCCGGCCCATTCCGCGCCGAGCGATTTTGCAAGGCGCTGCGCCTCGACATCGCCCCTGCGAGTGAACGCATAGACCGAGCGCCCCTGCCAGCGGGCCACCTGCGCAATAATGTGTCCCGCCGCACCGAAGCCGAAGATTCCGAGACGCTTTCCATCGCCCGCCATCACCAGCGAGCGCCAGCCGATCAGACCCGCGCACAGCAGAGGCGCGATGGCGACATCGTCGCCGGCCTCGCCGAGCGGAAAGCAATAGCGAGCGTCCGCGACAATATGCGTGGCAAAGCCGCCGTCGCGCGTGTAGCCGGTAAAGCGCGGGCGGTCGCAGAGGTTTTCCCGGCCGCTCCGGCAATAGGAACATTCGCCGCAAGTATAGCCCAACCAGGGAACGCCGACCCGCTCGCCGACACGAAGAGAGGTCACACCGGGTCCCAGCGCGTCGACCCGGCCGACCACCTCATGGCCGGGTACGATCGGATAGGCGATGTCAGGCAATTCTCCGTCCACGACGTGCAGATCGGTCCGGCACACGCCGCAGGCGCCGACCTTGACGCGCACATCGCCGAGCCCGGGAAGCGGATCTTCCCGCGGCTCAAACCGAAGCGGCGCGCCGGGCGCCGGCAGGACCATGGCGTGCATCTCGTCTGTCATCCTCACGCAAGCATGCGCAATCTATCCGCGACGACCCGGCCGAAGTTTGATCCCCGTCAAAGGCCCGTGGTCCGCCGCCATTTAGCATGCACCGGCAAATACGGCTTTTCACCAGGAGGTACACATGAATACCAAATCCGTGATCCCGGTTGGAAACCAGGGTGCTGTCACCAGGCGCGAAACCAACCCGTTCTCGTTGCTGCAGCAGGAAATCGATCGACTGTTCGAAGGCGTCACGCGTAATATTCCCGGCTTTGCCACCACGACGATGCCGAGCATGGATATCAGCGAGACTGACAAAGCGATCGAAATTACCGCCGAGCTCCCTAGATTGGAGAAGAAGGATGTCGAGCTCAACGTCGCCGACAATCTCCTCACCATCCGCGGCGAGAAGAAGAACGAGCGCGAGGAGAAGAACAAGGACTATCATCTCGTCGAGCGCAGCTACGGCTCGTTCTCGCGTTCAGTCGAACTCCCATCCGGCGTCAAGGTCGAGGACATTTCGGCCGAGATCGCCAATGGCGTGTTGAAGGTCACCGTGCCGAAGCCGGCGCCAAAACAGACCAAGCAGATCGAGATCAAATCGGCCGCGTGAGCGGAACAGACGGAGCGCAGCAACCGCAGCGCTCCGTCGCTCCATCAGGACATAAAACAGGAGATCGCTATGCGCGCCCACCAGATCATGACCCGGTCGGTCATCACGATCGCGCCCGACGCCACAATCCTCGAGGCCGCGAAAACCATGCTGCAGCATCATGTCAGCGGGCTCCCGGTGATCGATGCCGCCGGCAAGATGGTCGGGATCGTCTCGGAGGGCGATTTCATTCGCCGCAGCGAGATCGGGACGCAGCGCAAGCGCGGCCGCTGGCTCAAGTTCCTGCTTGGCGCCGGCGCAGCGGCAACCGATTACGTTCATGAGCATGGCCGCAAGGTTTCAGAAGTCATGACCAGCGATCCGATCACCATCACCGAAGACGCGACCCTGGAAGAAATCGTCAATGCGATGGAGGCCGAAGGCATCAAGCGCCTGCCGGTGATGACGGGCGACAAGCTCGTCGGCATCGTATCGCGCGCCAACCTGCTGCAGGCCGTCGCAGGCCTCGCCCGCGAAATCCCCGATCCGACCGCCGACGATGACCACATTCGCAGCCGCGTTATCGCTGCGATCGAGAACAACGACTGGAGCCCGTTCGGCCTCAATGTCATCGTGCGCGACGGCATCGTCCATCTCAGCGGCGTCATCAACGAGGAGCGTTCACGGCAGGCGTCCATGGTGGCCGCGCAGAACGTGGCCGGCGTGCGGAAAGTTCATGACCACCTGTGCTGGGTCGACACCATGTCCGGGATGTATCTGGAATCGCCCGAAGATGCCGAGATGGCAAAGGCCGGTTAGAGCGTTTTCCCGCGAAGTGGAGACCGGTTCGCGTCGAGAAAACGCGTCAAATCAAAAATCTAGACCCCCGTTCCGATTTCATCGGAACGGGGCGCTAGGCGAGCGTCGGCGCTTCCGGCGCGCGGAGCAACCTCATCCGTGCGTGCTATCGGTCAACGCGCGCATGATGTCCTCTCGCGCGATGATCCCGGCCAGCCGCTGTTCGGCATCCAGCACCGGGACACTCTTCATCCGGTGATCCACCATCAGTTGCAGGACGCGGGTCAGTTTCGTTGCCGGATCGACATAGATGAACTCCGGCGTCATCACGTCGACCACCATCCGCGACAACAGATCGTCATAGGCCGGAACCATGCGGCCGGGGTTGAACGCAAAGCACTTCAGGAAATCGAAGTTGCTCACGATGCCGACGATGTCATCGCCTTCGCGGACCGGATAGCAGTTGTAATTATCGGCCTCGAACATCTTGTGCAGTTCGCGCATGGTGGTGTCGCGCGAAACCGTCTTCACCTTGCGCGTCATGTATTGCCCGGCGGTCGCTTCGAGAAATCTATGCACGGGGGTTCCTCGCCATTTTAAATCGTCAACGGGACAGGAACGCGCAACGGCGCGATTCAGTTGCAAGGTGGCGTGTGACGCCGCCGAGCGCCCATTCGCGGAAGCGCGAGTGGCCATAGGCGCCGGCAATCACGGCGCCTGCGCCGACATGGGCGGCGATGTTCTCGAGCTGCTCGTTCACGCTGCCGGCCTTTTCAGGAACGACGGTGTTCGCCGTGATGCCGTGACCGCGCAGCCACGCCGCCACGTCGCCAACATGCGACAGCGCCTCCGCATGGCCGCCGTCTTTTTCAGGAATTTCCACAATCGTAACTTCCTTGGCGGCGGCCAAAATCGGCAATGCATCGAATACGGCCCGGCGCGCCTCGCGCACATCCTTCCAGGCGACCAGAATGCTTCGCAGATCGAGCCACCCAGCCGTGGGCGGCACCACGATGAGCGGCCGCCCCGCCTGCATCACCAGATCGCTCGGGTCCGGAGCCGCGCAGGGATCGACCAGGGTCTCGGTGCGCGCGCCGATCACGAGAATATCGGCGGCTCTCACCTGCTGCAGCAGGTAGGGCACCGGCAACGACCGCGCGGAACGCCACTCTACGGCTGCGGCACGCTTCTCGACCGAAGCGCGAAATTCCGCCTCGAGCTCCGACAATCGCCGCGCAATGGCGGTGGCCTCTTGATCGAGAAGCTTTTGCGCAAAATCGCCATCGGCGAAATACATTGGCGGTCTGAGATCCGAGGCGGCAACGCCGATGATCCGCGCCCCAAATCGTTCGGCGATATCGCCAGCCACCCGAAGGCAGGCATCGTTGGGCCGATCCAGCGCCAGACCGACCATGACGGTTTTGTAGTCCATAACCAGCTCCAAACCTTGGGACGAAGTGCCGTATGGCCTTGCCACAAGGGAGCATTCTAGAGCTCCGCTCGGCTTCGAAGCTGACCTAGATCAAGAATCCCTTCCAGGCATCTACAGTCGAAAACCCTGCAGGGCGCAGCGCTGGCGATTTGACAAATTCTCATTTTGTATCAATTAGATATGCGCACATTTCGATTTCGTCTCGCCGCCATTTCACACGCCCGATCTAATGCGGTATCTGATAAGCAACCGCAGCCTGCAGGCGAAGCATGATCGACCCCGACCGCCCCTTTCGAGATCAAGATCCGCTCGGCCAGAACGCGCGCAGCGGTGCCGAGCGATCGGGCGTCGGCGCCTGGGATCTCGAATTGTCGACCCGGACGTTGAGTTGGTCCACCGCCACCCGCAAGCTCTTCGGCGTCGGATCGGATGCGCCTGTCGATTTCGACGTCTTTCTTTCCCTGCTCGATGCGCAGGATCGCGATCGCGCGGCCAGAGCCGTGCAGGAGTCGATCGATACCGGCTGCAATTTCGACGTTCAGTACCGGGTTCACCGGGATTCGGATGAGGGTCACTGGGTACGTGCGGTCGGCACCACCATCAACGGTCCCGATGGCGCTCCAGCCCGGCTCAGCGGCGTCATGATCGACATCAACCACGAGAAACTTCTCGAGGACGAGGTCAGGACCAGCGAGAGACACTTTCGCTCGATTTTGGACACGATTCCGGACGCGATGATCGTGATCGACGAGCACGGCATCATGCAGTTCTTCTCCAGCGCCGCCGAGCGTCAGTTCGGATACAGCGCGCCCGAGGCGATCGGAAAAAACATCAGCGCGCTGATGCCGGAGCCGGATCGCGGCCGTCACGACGGCTATCTGGCGCGCTACCTGAAGACGGGTGAACGGCGCATCATCGGCATCGGGCGTATCGTCACCGGCATGCGCAAGGACGGCACGACGTTTCCGATGCACCTCACCATCGGCGAGATGTATTCGGCGGGAAAGCCCTTCTTTACAGGCTTCGTCCGCGATCTCACCGAACAGCAACAGACCCAGGCGCGGCTGCAGGAACTGCAATCCGAACTGGTTCACGTCTCGCGCCTGAGCGCGATGGGCGAGATGGCTTCCGCCCTGGCCCACGAACTCAATCAGCCGCTGTCGGCCATCAGCAATTACATGAAGGGATCGCGCCGCCTGCTGGCGGGCAGCACCGACGCCAACGCGCCGAAGATCGAAGCGGCGCTCGATCGCGCCGCCGAGCAGGCGATCCGCGCCGGCGACATCATCCGGCGATTGCGCAACTTCGTCGCGCGCGACGCGTCCGAGATGCGCGTCGAAAGTCTTTCGAAAATGGTCGAAGAGGCTGGTGCGCTCGGGCTCACCGGCGCTCGCGAACAGGGCGTGTTTCTACGCTTTCACCTGGATCCGACTTGCGACCAGGTGCTTGCCGACAGGGTCCAGATTCAGCAGGTCCTGGTCAACCTGTTCCGCAATGCGCTGGAATCGATGGCTGACTCGACACACCGTGAGCTGATTGCCTCAAACACCAAGGCCGCAGATGATATGATCGAAATTGCCGTTGCCGACACCGGTCCCGGCTTCGCAGACAACGCACTTGCGAACCTTTTCCAGCCATTTTTCACGACGAAGGAGACCGGCATGGGCGTCGGCCTTTCCATCAGCCGCACCATCATCGAAACCCACGGCGGCCGGATGTGGGCCGAAACCAACGGGTCCGGCGGCGCGACTTTCCGTTTCACGCTGCCCGCGGCGCCCGCCAAGGATATGATCGATGCCGCCGAACGCTAAAGTCTATGTTATCGACGACGATCCGGCGATGCGCGACTCGCTGGATTTCCTGCTGGGCTCGGCCGGCTTCAACGTGCGTCTTTTCGATTCCGCGCAGGCTTTCCTGGACGAGCTTGCAAGCCTGGAGCCTGGCTGTGTGGTCACGGACGTGCGCATGCCTGGAATCGACGGCATGGAGTTGTTGCGTCAGTTGAGTTCGGGCCCGCGAAAGCTCCCCGTGATCGTCATGACCGGCCATGGCGACGTGCCCCTCGCCGTCGAAGCGATGAAGCTTGGGGCGCTCGATTTTCTCGAAAAGCCGTTCGAGGATGACCGGCTGATCGGCATGATCCAGACCGCGCTCGCGGGAAGCGAGAGCGGCGCGAGAAGCGAGGCGGTTTCGGCCGATATGGCTGCCCGCGTCGCCAGCCTTACCCAACGCGAACGCCAGGTGATGCAGGGGCTGGTGACGGGGCAATCGAACAAGGCCATCGCCCGCGAATACGATATCAGCCCGCGCACGGTGGAGGTCTATCGGGCGAACGTGATGACCAAGATGCAGGCCGGTAACCTTTCCGAGTTGGTGCGCTTTGCGATCCGTGCCGGCATCGTCGAAGATTGAGCCAAGTCAATTCGGGAACTGGCAAAACATCTATTTTGTCGGGATGATCGACACCCGAACCAGCACCAGCGGTGAAGCCAGCGTCAGCCTTTCGCCAAGGAAATCGATGATTTACGTCGTCGATGACGACTACGACGTCCGGACATCGTTGCGATTTCTGCTCGAAACGGAAGGATTCGACGTCCGCACGTTCCGCAGCGGGAGCGCGTTGCTGGGGTCTTCCACCCGAAATTGCGCGGATTGTCTTGTCGTTGACTACAAGATGGCGGAACTCGACGGTTTGGAACTGGCCACCCGGCTGCGAAGGCTCGACGTTTCCACCCCAATCATTCTGATCACAGGCTATCCGGACGAAAACATCTCGGCCAAAGCAAACTCGGCCGGTGTACTCCACGTGCTTTTGAAGCCCAATCTGGAGGATAACCTGATCGACTGCGTTCGACAGGCGGTCGATGCGCCGAGTAAGCCAGGCCGGCCCTGAAGCCCGGCAGGCACTGCCTCCGTAAAACCACGTAAGGGCTCCCCCTTAGGATATCGACCCAAATATCGAGCAGCAAAAATCCCAGTTACACCAAAGCCATCCCGCATCCAGGAGATGGCAAAATGCTCACCCAGACAATCACCGCCCCGGCAGTCTCGACAGCCAAGGTTCTCCCCGCCCCGCGCGCCCAGACGGTTCCGACCGTCGACCAGTTCAGCGTGATCGCGACCTGCGCGGGGGTGATTGCCAGCGAGTTTTCCTACCGCAAGGATGAGGAAATCTACGGCGAGGGCGAGCCTTCCGAATATGTCTATCAGGTGGTCCGCGGCGCGGTTCGCACCTACAAGCTGCTCAACGACGGACGGCGCCAGATCGGCGCGTTCCATCTGCCCGGCGACGTGTTCGGCCTCGATGCCGGCTCGACCCATCGCCTGACCGCCGAAGCGATCACCGACACCACGGTCCGCCTCGTGAAGCGCCGGAGCCTGGAAACCGCCGCGGGATCGAACGTCCAGGTCGCCCATAACCTCTGGACCATGACCGCAGGCGGCCTCCGGCACGCCGAAGACCACATGTTGCTGCTGGGTCGCAAGACCGCGATGGAAAAAGTTGCTACTTTCCTGCTGGAAATGGACCGCCGGCTCGCCAAGGCCGGCATGATGGCCCTGCCGATGTGCCGCCGCGACATCGGCGACTATCTCGGACTGACGCTTGAAACCGTGTCTCGCGCGCTTTCGCAGCTCAGCGACCAGGGCGTTCTGGTTTTCTCGAGCGCCCGTCAGATCGTGCTGCGCAACCGCCAGCGGCTGGCAGACATGGACGCCTGAGAGTAAGCTACGCCACAAGAATACCGGAACGACCGGAGGGCAAGATGAACAATTATCGCGTCTCCTTCTACAAGGATCTCTGCAACTCCGACGGCCACAGCTTCAAATGCCTGCAGCGCCAGATCGAAGTCCAATCGGACGGACCATCGCAGGCGCTGGTGTTGGCCGAACGGTTGGTCGATAACGAGCGTCTGAACGCCGACTGCGTCGAGGTCATGCACCTGAGCGGCCATCACGAGTTCGAACATTCGGCGGAGCATTCGTCCGCCCCCTGCAAGCACACATGGAATCGCGTCACGTGATTGATCTGACCACGCCAAGCCTCCGGGTCTGCGCGCCCGGCTGTTCTGACGCGAGTTCCCAGACCCGGCTTGCTTCCATTTGATCCAGCTCAATGCGAACGCCGCCAAACGATCAGAATATCGATCTACATGATGCTCCGACGACGATGTCGGCATCATCATTCGGCGATCTCGCCGTTTTCTCCTAAGACTGCCCCGCCATCGCTGGTCGCGAAGACCGCGTTGCGGGGCATTTTTTATTGATGCTTGCAATCCTTGTCGGCTCCGTTCGACGCGATGACTCAGCGATTGGACCTCGCTTCCAGTTCGCGGACGCTCTTGAAACCATCCGAAGCCGCCTGATGGCTTTTGGTTCGCAAAACCACTAGAATCGGCACGCCCGCGAGCCTTGTCGGCCTGCCCTTGCCAGTTCGTTTCGGAGTAACCGTTGAACGCTCGTCACCGCATCGTCTTCACCGTTCTGCTCGCTTTCGCATCGCTGGCTTTCTCGGGCGCAGCCATCGCGCAAAGCGCGATCGCTGCAGCGGTTGCCAAACCGGTATCGCTGCCGGACATTTCCGTCGGGTCCGCGAAGGCACCGATCACCCTCACCGAATATTCGTCGATGAGCTGCCCGCATTGCGCAGCCTTCGGCCAGAATGTGTTTCCGATGTTGCGGTCGAAATATATCGATACCGGCAAGGTGCGTTTCGTGTTTCGTGAATTTCCGCTCGACATCAAGGCCGCCGCCGCTTCGATACTGGCGCGCTGCATCGGCAACGGCGATTCCGAAAAATATCTCAGCGCGGTCGAGACAATGTTCAAGCTGCAGGAGCGCCTGATGGCGCAAACCAAGGATACGCTGCTCTATATCGGCAAACAGCACGGCATGAGCGAACAGGACGTCGAGACCTGCGAGAAAGACCAGGCGCAGTTCGACAAGCTGACCGCCGACCAGCAGTACGCCGTTCGGGAGCTGAAGGTCACCTCGACGCCGACCTTCTTTCTCAACGGCGTGCGGCTGCAGGGCTCGATGCCGTTCGAGGAACTGGAAGAGCGGATCAAGCCGCTGCTCAGGAAGTAGCGACCGCGGGACCCGTCGCCCCCCCTTGTCTGGCGCCGCGACCTCGCCGATGATGGTCCCAACAAACATACTGGGGAGAGCGTCATGGTCGCGGCTTTGCGCGTAATGTTGGCAGCGGCGTGGCTGCTGTCCGGCGTCATGGCGTCATCGGCGCAAAACTATCCGACCAGGCCGGTGCGCATCGTGGTCGGCTTTCCCGCCGGCGGACCGACCGACGCCATCGCCCGCATCGTGGCCCAGAAGCTCACCGACAATCTCGGCCAGCAATTCTTCGTCGAGAACATCGGCGGGGCCGGCGGCAACACCGCGGCCGGCCAGGTCGCACGCGTGACGCCGGACGGCTACACGATCATGGCCATCAGCACCGGCTTCGTCGTGAATCCCAGCCTCTACGCCAAGGTGCCGTATGATCCGGTCAAGGATTTCGCGCCGGTGACGCTGGTTGCGGTGTCGCCGAATGTCGTGGTGGTCAACCCGCAGGTGCCCGCCAAGACGCTTCCGGAACTGGTAAAGCTCATTCGGGACAATCCCGGCAAATACAGTTTTGCCGGACCCGGCGTCGGATCGACGCCGCATCTGGGCGGCGAGTTGTTCCGGCTCGCCTTCACTCTCGACCTGGTGCACGTGCCTTTCACAGGTGCCGGGCCGGCGATCCAGGCAACGGTCGGCGGCCACACGCCGATCGCCTTCACCGCGCTGCCGCCGGCTCTGTCGGCGGTGCAGAGCGGACAACTGCGCGCGCTTGGCGTGGCGTCGACTGACCGTGCCGCAGGGATGCCCGACGTGCCGACCTTTGCCGAACAGGGCGTGAAGGATCAGGACGCCGACACGCTCACGGGCATCGTCGCGCCCTCGGGAACGCCGAAAGAGATCGTCGATCTGCTTTATCGTGAGATCGCCAAAATCGTCGCCCAGCCGGACGTCAAGGAGCGCCTCACGGTGCTCGGTTTCAAGCCGGTAGCCAATACGCCGGATCAGTTCGCCGCGCGCATCAGGCTGGAGATCGACAAGTGGGGCAAGGTGGTCCACGACGCAAAGTTGCGGATCGAATAACGGGGCTTGGCGTTACGATGGCGACGGCTCCGCGATCTTCATGAAAGTCAGGCCGATACGATTCTTCTGAATCCAGGCGACCCGGCACTCGTGCACGACCGAGGGATCCTTTGCCATCACCAGGCGAAAGTGCTGCGGAACGAAGGCTGGATTGTCGACATCGATCGCCGCTCCCTCGGGTGAGATATTCCGCACCACGCAGGGCATGACGGAACCACCCGACGAAACAAAGGCCGGCGCCTCGATCTCCGTTCGCGGATACTTTCGCTTCTCTTCCATGTCGCCCCATCCCGAACCCCGACCAAACGGCAAGGCTAGCGCAAAACCTTAAACAAGTCGGCGTGTGTGCACTGCAGAAGCCAGAACAAGATGCGGCCTGCAAGACGGTTGCAAATGATTGAGTAGCTCGCGCAATTGTTTTCGCGCTCCGGTTTGTGCGGGCGGCATGACCTTCTCCATCGCTTCTGCGCAGACGTGCCCCGCGTCTCCCTGGGCTTGTCGTTCGCGGCGGCCACGCGATACCCTTTGCGGATAGGCGGTGCGCAGGCGCGACGCCCGCTCGGAACGATCAAAACAAACAGGCGCCGGGGGGAACGCCATGTTCGAGATACTCGATCGCCGGACGAGTCTGACCGGCAACCAGATCAAGATCCTTATGGCCGCCATCATCGGCGACGCGCTCGAATTCTTCGATTACTTCCTGATTGGCTTTGTGCTGGCCTTCCTGATTGGACCCTGGAAACTGACCTTCGGGCAATCGGCCTTCGTGCTGATGAGTTCCGGCATCGGCGCTATCATCGGTGCCTATGTCTGGGGTTGGCTCGCCGATCGGATCGGTCGGCGCATGGTGTTCATCGGCACCGTACTGAACTTCTCGATCGCCACCGGCCTGCTGTACTTCACGCCTGACAATGGCTGGATCTATCTTGCCATCATGCGCTTCTTTGTCGGCACCGGCGTCGGTGGGCTCTATTGCGTCGACCTTCCGCTGGTGCAGGAATTCATGCCCTCTTCCAAGCGGGGTTGGGTCGGCGGCATCGTAACCTGCGTCATCCCGCTTGGCGTCGGGCTCGGCGCCGTGATGGGAGCTTTGATGGGGAGCGATCAGTGGCGGCTGTTGTTTGCGATCGGCGTGCTGCCGGCGCTTTTGGTCCTTCTGGTCCGGCTTTGGGTGCCGGAGAGCCCGCGCTGGCTGTGCCGCCAGGGCCGTTACGAGGAAGCGCGCAAGTCGCTGGCGTGGGCGCTGCAGGTGGAA
>Ga0307500_10000013_pt1 | contig 52508 bp, 53 predicted proteins | sample 14_S_MG_FD_201362 | JGI IMG/M metagenome (GOLD analysis project Ga0307500, IMG submission 201362) | Soil microbial communities from Populus trichocarpa stands in riparian zone in the Pacific Northwest, United States - 14_S | ecosystem: Environmental > Terrestrial > Soil > Riparian zone > Trees... | reverse complement strand
GTGATCGGGACAACGGCAGGAGCCATTCCGGATACCGTCTCGCAAGCGGCGGGCTTGCTGGTAGCCCCCGGCGACGTCGCTGAACTGGCCGAGGCCCTGCGTCGGGTTCTCGCTGACGCTGAACTGCGTCGCCGCCTCTCGGACGGGGCATTGGCATCGGCGCGAACGTTGCCGACCTGGCAGCAATCCGGCGCGATCTTCGCCGCCACACTGGACAAGCTCGCATGAGCGGCTTCTCCGCCGAATGGCTGGCCTTGCGGGAAAGCTATGACTTGCGGGCGCGCAATCCGATTGTCCTCGACGCGGTGGCCGATCTATTCAAGTCGCACGGCGCAATAAACGTGGTCGATCTCGCCTGCGGCGCCGGCTCCACCGTCCGCGCGCTTGGTTCACACTTGCCCGCACGACAACACTGGGATCTCGTGGACAGCGATCAACGTCTGCTGGCTTTGGCGTGCAGCGGAAAGTCTACCGGCGATATCTCGCTGAATGCCGTTCCACTCGATCTGAGTGGCAATTTTGAAGGGATACTTGACGGCACAAAAGACGTGATCACGATCTCGGCCCTGCTCGATCTCGTCTCCGAAAACTGGCTGGATCGCTTTACCCGCCATGTCGCCTCGCGTGCGCTGCCGGTCTATGCGGCACTGACCTATGACGGACGCATCGACTTTTCCCCGTCCGATCCGCTCGACGAGACCATCACGTCGGCGGTCAATGCCCATCAGCGCACCGACAAGGGTTTTGGGCCTGCGCTGGGCCCCTCGGCCGCCGCTGCGGCCATTTCCAGGTTTGAGGCGCTCGAATATTCGGTCGTTCAGGGCAATTCCGATTGGGTGATCGGGATTGCCGACCAGCAGATGCAGCTCGAATTGCTGGCCGGATGGGCTGCTGCCGCGGGCGAGATCGAAGCGTTGCCGCGCCGCGATATCGACAATTGGCTGGCAAGACGGAAGGACGCGGTCAGCGCACGCACTTCAAAGATGCGCGTGGGTCATGTCGATTTTCTTGCAACGCCGATGGCGATCCGCTGATCGGACAGGTCGCAATCGAACAGGACATCGTCCTCGATCTTGTGCACGCGGACCTGCATCCGGTGGGCCTGATCAGCCCGTTCAAGCGGCGGCAACTCGATCCCGGGGCCTCCGGCACCCAACATGACGGGCGCCACGTTGACATGCAACCGATCGAGACATCGCGCCGCGATAAAACGTGACACGGTATCAGCCCCGCCCTCAATCAGCATTCGGCGCATCCCTGCACCAGCCAGTGCCTCGACGATGGCGGACGGCGCAATGTTTCCGCCCTCCGCAGGCAAGGTGATGACTTCAACGCCGGGGGGCGGTGCTGCCTGCGAACCGTCTGTCGTAATCAGCAGACGGCGAACGCCGTCGTCGGCGAACAGCTTTGCATTCGCTCCCAGGCGTCCTCCCGGATCGATCACGGCACGCGCGGGCTGAGGACCGGCGACTTGCCTGACCGTCAATTGCGGGTTATCAGCCAGCGCCGTTCCGACGCCGACCACGACAATATCGACCAGCGCGCGGAGCCGGTGCAGATGTTCGATACCGGCCGGACAGTTGATGAACTTCGAGTGACCCGTCGCCGTCGCGACCCGACCATCGAGCGATTGGCCGACCTGCCCGACAATCACGAGATCATCCACCGTCCCGGTGCGCAACGGGCCGAACAAATCTGCCCAGGCTTGGCAGGCTTGCGACAGGGGTTGCTGTTCTCTACGAAAATGCTCGACAAAGCTCTCCCACGTATCGGAAGAAGAAAATTTGCGGGTGGGGAAATTGCTAAGCTGCACGGTGGAATTCGGTTCTCGCGAGTTATCGATGATACTATCGGCCAGTCGATCCTAAAAATCCATCTGATTTCTGGCGGAATGATTCAGGACTTTCGGTGTTCTACGAACGCGCCCAGTAAAAGAAAGTCCTGCAAATGAACGCCGCGCACTCTCCTTTAAACTCTGCCCTTTTTGGCGACGAGGGACACCTCAGCGTTAGCCGCGCTTTGGGCGAACTGCAAGCGCGAAGGCCGATTCGTGTTAACGCCCCTGGCGAGATATTGTTCGCTTTGCCCGTGGAGGGCCTTGACGACCGCCGGCTGCACGAATTCCTGGGGCTGTGCAGCCCTAATGCGCCGGGGCTGATAGTGACGCAACAGCGAGCGCGCGCTATCGGAATTGATGCATCAACGCCAATGGCACTGCCGCTTTCCGGAGAGGCGCACACGAGCGATATTTTCGCCCTCGCTGCTGGTGGTCACGGTCATTTTCCACCAAAGGCGGAGACTGCGGGTCGTGCCGCCGCGGCGGCGATCCGGCTCGTCAAGCTCAGCGGCGGCCTGCCGTCCGTTCTGGCGGCAAACGCGGCGAACATCCCCGGCGACCTGATGCGTTCGGTCGTCGCCGTTGAGGCGGACGCGGTCGAGCGCTTTGCGGCAAGCACAGCGAACGCGGTGACTATCGCAAGCGACGCCTCAATTCCGCTCGCATCGGGCACAGTGGCCCGCTTCGTTGTGTTTCGCGACGCCCTCGGCCTCGATCAGGTCGCCATCATCATCGGCAATCCCAATTTTGGTGAGCCGATCCCGGTTCGACTTCATTCGGCATGCCTGACAGGCGACGTGTTTGGCTCCCGACGATGCGACTGTGGCGACCAGCTTCAGCTCGCACTCACGCGACTGGAAAGCCTCGGTGGCGGCGTCGTTCTGTACCTGGCCCAGGAAGGCCGCGGCATTGGTCTTGCGAACAAGATGCTAGCCTATCGATTGCAGGACGCCGGGCTGGATACGCGCGACGCCAACACGATGCTGGGTTTCGACGACGATGAGCGCGACTATGGAACTGCGGCGATGATGCTGCGATCCCTCAATTGCACGCGGATCGTGCTGCTTACGAATAATCCGGCCAAGCTCGACGGTCTCACAAAGGCCGGCATCGAGATCGCCGCCCGCGTTCCGCTCGAAGCGCCGATCAACTCCCACAACAGGCGTTACCTGACGACAAAAGCCGTACGCTCCGGCCATAAATTCGTTAGTCTGAAAGCTTCCGCCAGCGAAAAGACCTGAGCCTGCAATGACGATGTTCATGTTAAGCCGTGTGATGCCTGGCATGGACAGTCATTGACATGCGTAGCCGGGCGCTTCGCCTCGATGACCGCTTGTTCCGACTTCTGATCGTTGGCACAGGGCTGGGTTGGTCCGTCGCATTCCCAGTCATCGCACTTTTCTATCGGCTCGAGCTCTATGGCGACGGCGCGATGTTTTCGTACGCTGTCGCGGTCCGGGACGTTTGGGCCTTCCACTGGCATAACATCTCTGGACGAATGTCGGTCTTCCTGTTGACCCTGTTGCCGGCAGAGGCGCTCGTCCGAATCACGGGTAGTCCCTCGGCTGGAATCGTCGCCTATGGGCTGCTCTTCTATATTTCTCCATTGATGGGGCTGGCCGCGACCTACGCAGCCGACCGCTCACCAGGCCGCATTATCTTCGTCTATGCGTGTGGATCGACAGCCCTGCTCTGCCCGCTGATCTTCGGCTTTCCCACGGAGATGTGGCTCGCCCACGCGATGTTCTGGCCAACGCTGGCGCTGAGCCACTATGCGAAAGCAACTATTCTCGGAGCCTTGCTGGTGTTTGCCGCTTGGCTCCTGCTGGCGTTCACGCACGAAGGTGCGCTGGTGCTGCTCCTGGCGATCGCAGCAACGCTGGCGCCGCGCGGTTTGCGGAGCGCGACTTTCGTACGCGCGGCAATCAGCCTTACGGTTGTTGCGATACTAGCCGCGGCAGCGAAGATCATCCTACCGCCCGATGACTATTATGCAGGCGCATTTTTGCGGGCTGCACTGCACTTCTTCGAGTTCGAAATCTTCAAAGTGAGGGTCGTCCTGGTATTACTGGCGGCGATCATCGCCTACGGTGCAATCCTGATGCTGTTGTCAAAATGGATCCCGAGACGGGCATGCATCTGGGCTTTGGGGATTTTGCTCGGATTGCTTTCCATCTACTGGCTTCATCTCGATCACTCCGTCCATGCGAGCAGCCGCTACTATTTGCGGACCGCGCTGGTCGTCGTCACGCCCCTGCTTGGCGCGTTGGCGGCCTTTGCCGCTCTGACCAGGGAAGGGATCGTCCCCAATCGATTAGCGAGGCTGCGGCACACCCTGATCTTGCCCCGCGGCGGGACGCTGTGCGCCCTCGCCTCGGTCTTTCTCGTGGTGACCTTGATTCATGCGATCGAAACCGGGAAATTCGTCGCGTCGTGGATCGATTACCGTGACGCAATTGCGATGCTGGCGATGAGCAGCAATTCCGACCCGGCGCTCGGTGATCCGCGCTTTGTCTCGGCCGCGCGAATTTCGCCGGCTCTCGCTCCCCTATCGTGGTTCTCGACTATCCCTTATCTGTCAATCATTCTCTCGAATTTCTCGCCGAACAGGCTGGTCGTCGATCCCGCTGGAAATTACTTCTGGCTATCCTGCGGAACGGCAACAAGGAACAAGGATGCGGAGCTTGTCGTTCCGGTGCAAACCCGCGAGTTGGTTCGGGCTTATTCGTGCCTGCATCGATAAGCCAGGGACCGATATCCCGTGACGGCACCTAGGATCACCAACGACCGACTTAGAGAAACAGTCTTGAAACTGATCATCTTTGATTTCGACGGCACACTGGTCGACAGCCGCTCTCTGATTCTGGAGAGCCATCGAATCGTGTTTGCCGAATTTCAATTGCCTGCCCCATCGGCTGCCGACAGTCTTGCGCTGGTTGGAAAGTCACTCGATGTCATTCTGACTCAGCTGGCCGGCCCGACGGCCCCTATACTTGAGATGGTCAGGGCCTACGATCTCCTGCTGCCGCAATTGAGAGCGGATCCCGCCTTTGCCGAACAGCCGTTCGACGGAGTTGGCGACCTTCTACATGAGCTGAGTTCTACTTCGGATACCGTTCTGGGCATGGCGACCGGGCACAGGTCTGACACCGTCGCTCCCGCGCTGGAAGCGCTGCGATGGAACGGCTTTTTTCGGACCATTCAGGCCGCCGACACGGCGCCTTCCAAACCCCATCCCGGGATGCTCCTTCAGGCACTCGCGGCAACCGGGGCAACGCCCGAGAATGCGGTCTTCATTGGGGACACTACGTTTGACATGGAGATGGCGCAGGCAGCCCGGTTGCGGTCGATCGGTGTCAGCTGGGGATATCATCAGGCGGATCAATTGGTGGCGGCCGGAGCACATCACGTTGCCAAGGCCGTCGACGAACTAGGAAGTTGTATCCGATCTGTCATGAGCGAGTGAGCCGCCGTCTGGAGCAGCCGGTGGTATCATTTCCGGCGTAATCGATGCCTTCGGATCGGAATCAGATCCTCAGGGGGAGGAAATTGACCCGAAGAGGTAATCCACTCGATCAAGCGCAGTGCAATTTCGTCCTGCTCAGCCTTGCGCAGCAGTTCATCCCGTTCGTCGCCGGCGGGAAGCCCTCTGGCCTTCTCGCGAAGTTCTTTGATTTGATCGCTCAGGCGATCCACGTGAGAGGCTTTGTTCAAGATCGAATACTTCGGTTTGGCTGCCATCCGTAGGGTACGGGCAGTTCGCCGGAAGGTTTCGAGCCGTTGAGAGATTATCCGGCCCGCGAAGACCCGCGTGGCCCGATCTCAGCATTTGCAAGCTTGGAGGATCCGTTGCGCATGAACGTCGCTTACGCCAGAAGCAGCCATTCACCCCCGAGGCTCCCATTTTTACGGTCAGCAACAACAGAAAAAGGCCACGCGGGCATTACACCGCATGGCCTTTGTGAGACTGCGTCCCTAGGCCCTCCAGAGATTCCATCTCGGGGCGCATAGTGTGCGGATCGAGGTGCCTGTCCAGGGTGTGTTGGATTTACCCACAGTTCAGACGAACGAACACGCTTCGCCCCGCTTCAAACAGCGTCTTTGGCAACCTTCAGGGGTGATGCCTTGACCGACTTGCTGGCTGGCTTGGCCGCAAATTCCATAGGCTCTTTCGTGAAAGGATTTACACCGCTGCGAGCTTCGGTAGCGGGTTTGTGCACGACTGACATTTTGACGAAGCCCGGAATGACGAATTCACCGGATTCATTCAGCTCTTTATAGCCCACGGTCGCCATCTGCTCGATGACGGCTTTTACGTCTCCTTTGGAAACCTGCGTTCCCTCTGCAATTGCATCAATCAACTGATTCTTGGTCATCTTGGCCATGATAGATCCCTTTGTAGAGGCTCAGAACAGGCTAAAGCCCATGAGCCACCGTGTGGTGCGTTAGTCTGTCTAGAACGCGGCAAAGCCACGCAGTTCGCTTCTCGTTCATACCTGCGGTCATGAAGTCACCGGGCTTAAAACCTATCGAGGTCCAAAACGCAAGGAGCAGCCCGGCATTTGTTCCATACCCGGCTACTCCGTGCCAGGCGGTCTTTTAGCAGGGAATCCGCTTGATATGACACCCAAAGGGCCTGGCGAGCTATTTCTGAACGCGAACCACGATCGGGCGTAGGCAAGGTGGCCTGCAACCCGATAATGGCTCTCGCCCGCTCCGTGAGATTTGATTCGTAAAAGCCGATGAGCGTTGCGCTACTGACGAGTCGGCACTTTTGTCACTGACCACGCACTTCCCGGCGCCACCTAAAACGAGTCTGAGCTTGAAGGAAGACAGCGCCGAAACCGCGTCGGATACTCTGCTGCTGGCAGTAGCGCGCCCCCTGGATCAAGCGCAGGGCCCGCAACGAGTTTGCTACTTGCTGCGGGCCGGCTTCCCTGTAGGTTACGTTAGAAATGATAAAAAAAAGGCGAGTTCGAGGGAGCGATGGATGGGAAGGCATTTGGCAGCAGCGGTCGTCATCATGATGGCAGTAGCTGGAATAGGCGACGCACGGGCTCAGGATTATCCGACCAGGACGGCCACGGTTATCGTTCCTTTTGCCGCTGGCGGGCCAGCCGATATTACTGGCAGGATCGTCGCTGACATCTTCAGCCGTTACCTGGGCCAGAAGTTCGTGGTGGAGAATGCCATAGGCGCCGGCGGAACGACCGGGGCGATCCGCGCCGCCCGTGCGCCGGCGGATGGATATACGATTTTGTCCGGACACCTCGGCACCAATGCGCTGGCACCGGCGTTCTACCCGAACCTCGCATACGATCCGCAAAAGGATTTTGAACCGATTGGGCTGACCGCCGAATATCCCGAACTACTGGTCGTCCGAAAGGATTTTCCGGCCAACAACCTCAGGGAATTCGTGGCCTATGCAAAAGCCAACCCGGAAAAGCTCAATGTCGGACACGCCGGGCTGGGTTCGGTATCCTATATCGGCTGTATGCTTCTGCATTCGGCGATCGGCATCAAACCAACGATGATCCCATTCACCGGCACCGCCCCGGTCCTGAACGCCATGCTGTCGGGACAGGTCGATTATGAATGCGATCCCGTGCTGGGCACGCTGAGCCAGGTCCAGGCGGGAAACGTCAAGGCGCTGGCAGTCGCTGCCAAAAAGCGCAGCCCGCTGTTGCCCGATGTGCCGACATCCTACGAACAGGGCCTGCCCGAGTTCGACATTGCCCCGTTCTACGCCGTGTTCGTGCCGACGGGCACGCCGCAGGCAATCGTCGACAAGCTTGCTGACGCCCTGAGCAAAGGCCTCAACGAGGATGCCGTAAAAAAGCGTCTGGCTGAACTTGGCGCCGAGAGTGTGGAGCAAGACCGCCGTGGACCGAAGGCCCTCACCGACCTGATCAAAGCCGAGTCCGCACGGCTGCTGCCCATTCTCAAAGCCGCGGCGGAGAAAGAGAAATAGCGGTCGCGGAAGCGGCGCCCTTCAACGCTTCAATTAGAGGCATCGCGGCCGCTAATGACCCTGCAGATAGTCCGCGCGAACCGGCGCCGCGCCTGACGGCGGCACGTCGAGACGCACCGCAATCCCCTCGAGCGCCGGACTTGGCGCCGGATAGAGCTTCATCACCAGCGGGTCGTGCCCCGGCACGATATGGCTCTCGTCAGGCGCCAGCGCGAGCAATTTTTCGAAACCCTCGAGCATTTCACCAATATGCAGCGCCGTCGTGAATGGCCGCTCGCTCGCCATGTTCTCGTAGAAATGGCTGACATCCGAGGCGAGCACGACAAAACCCCGGCGGGTCCTGACCCGAACGAATTGCAGTCCGGCCGAATGACCGCCGGCCGCATGGATCGTCAGGCCGGGCGCTAGTTCAGCGTCACCGTTGTAGAACATGACGCGCCGCGCATAATTCAGACGCACGAGGCCGCAGATGTCCTCGACTTCAAAGGAGTGCGACAGCCTCGGGTATCGCATATAGCGACCCGTGGCATAGGTCATCTCGCGCTCCTGAAGATGGAAGCGCGCCTTCGGAAACCGGTCGAAATTCCCCGCGTGATCGTAGTGCAGATGGGTGAGGATCACATCCTCGACCGCATTCACATCGATGTCGAACGCGCCGAGTGTCTCGACCGGGCAACGGAGGAACGTCCGGTTGCGCTTCTTCGATACTTCCGCATTGAAGCCGGTGTCGATGACGAACGTACGCCCCCCTCCTTTCGCCACCCACATGAAGTAGTCCATCGGCATCGGCCCGTCGTGCGGGTCGCCGCCGATGAAATGATCGCTGCGCCGCGCCTCGCGGGTCGCATAGCGGATGGCATAGAGTTCGTATTCCTGCTCGGCCATGCGACTTCCTGCTCCGGGCCTTCGCTACTTCGATTCGGCTTCGTTCAGCGCTTCGCGCGCGTTGCGGAAGGCATCGATACCGGCGGGCACGCCGCAATACACCGCCACCTGCAACAGAATCTCCTTGATCTCGTCCTTGGTGACGCCGTTCTTCAGCGCGCCCTTGACGTGCAGTTTCAGTTCGTGAGGCCTGTTCAGCGCACCGAGCATCGCCAGATTGACGATACTGCGGGTTCGCCGGTCCATTCCCGGGCGGGTCCACAATGCGCCCCAGCAAAACTCGGTCGACCACTCCGCCATCGTCCGGGTGAATTCGTCGGCGCCCGCGATGGACTTGTTGACGTAGTCTTCGCCGAGCACTTCCTTGCGGACCTTCAATCCCTTGTCGAACAATTCGCTCATCATTGGTTCCTTCCGTTGTTTGATTGTTTCAAGTCAGCGAGCTCAGCCGCGCGCCCTCATAAGGCTCGATACGTCCGCAAGCGTATCAAGGCGCCAGACATTGTCGATAACACGATCAATGTCCCAATCGGTTCCGCCCAGCCGCGCACAATCGCGCAGCTTTGCTTCGATATCACGATCCGACAGCGGATCGGCAAGGCTACCTTTCGCTTCCATCACGATCTCTTCGAACGTCTCGCCCGAGGTAAGTCGGACAATAACGCGCGCAGCGCCATCCGGAAGCGACGCGTCAAGCGCCGCCTTCACCTTCTGGCGCAGGGAAACGATGTCGGGTCGGAATACGGTCGCATCAGCGAATTCGGGAACGCCGGCTAGCCCCAGCAGCAGCGCACAGGCCGCGCAATGATGAATGCTGACCCGTGCATCGCGTTCGTTGCGAACCGGCCGGTCGCCGCGCGCCAGCAGCAGTGCTGAGCCCTGCACCGTGATGGAGGCGATATCATCGATCCGTCGGTTCAGCTTCGCCCGCAAATTGAAGCAGGCGTCGATCACCGCATGAAACACGATGCCCGCCGGATAGGGCTTATAGGTATTCTTGGCGATCTCCCAGGTCTTCCCAAGACCGCCAGTCAGGCGCGCCATATCGGGCTCGTCGCCCATGGCGCGGGCCCAGCCGAGCGGTCCCTCAATGGCCCGTGGCGATGCGGAATAGCCTTCAGCCGCAAGCAATGCCGCGAACAGGCCGTTGCGCGCCGCGTTGCCGACGCTGACATTCTTGGCCGCGCTGGGCAGGTTCTCGACGATGCCGGCCGATTGGCTGGCGGCAATCCCGATCGCATTCGAGATCCGGTCCGCCGACAATTCTAGCAGTTTCGCGCAGGCCGCCGCCGCACCGAACACGCCGCAGGTCGAGGTGATGTGCCAGCCACGTGCATAATGTCCCGGAGACACCGCGTTGCCGACGCGGCATTCGACCTCCACGCCGAGAATGAACGCCGTGAGAACGGCCTGCCCGGAAAACCCTCGCGCTTGCGCCAATGCCAGCACCGGCGCAGCGACGGGCGCCGCCGGATGGATGATGGTGTCCAGATGGGTATCGTCGAAATCGAGCAGATTGGCCGATACCGCGTTGAGGAACGACGCGCCCATTGCGTCGAGCCGTTCCGGACGGCCAATGACCGCAGATGTCGCCGCGCCGCCGAACGGCAACAACGTGCGCAACGCGGCGGTGACGGCCGGGTCGTTCGCCGACCCCAGCGCGGTCGCGAAAAAGTTCAGGATCGAGCGCTTGGCTTCGTGATCTTGCGCGGCGACATCCGCCCACCCCGTGCCGGCGACGAAATCGGCGAACGTCGTGCCGGCCCCTTGCGCTTCAACTTGCCGCACTGAGCGAATTCCTCGGACCTTGTTTTCGCGACCCTATTCCGGCGCGACGTGGCCTGTCGACAAGAATCTTATGCTTGACAGATTGACTGACAATCTTGAAATTCGGCGAAACGCGACCGGAGAACTCCGGCGCGGCAAGAACAACAAGCGCCCGTGTTGGCGGCGCTACAGGGAGCGAACCATGGCAGCAGAAACAATCGGCTTTGTCGGCACGGGCCGCATGGGCGGACCGATGGCCGGGCGCCTGCTTGACGCCGGCTATTCGCTGTGCATCTACGATTCGCAACCGGAGGCGACCAAGGCGCTGGTAGCGCGGGGCGCGCGGCTTGCGAAATCGCCGGCCGAAGTCGCCTCGAGCGCGGACATCGTGCTGGCCAGCCTGCCGACGCCTGACATCGTGAAGGCGGTCGCGCTGGGGCCCGATGGAATCGTTGCCGGAAACCGCGCCACGGTCCTGATCGACCTGTCCACCACCGGGCCCGGCGCTGCAAAACTGATCGCGAAGGGATTTGAAGCGCGCAAGATTACATTGGTCGATGCGCCAGTCAGCGGCGGCATCAAGGGTGCGGTGAATGGCACGCTCGCGGTGATGGTGTCATGCCCGAAGGCGACCTATGACCGGGTCGAACCGATCCTGAAGCATTTCGGAAAGCTGTTTTACACCGGCGACCAGCCGGGCACGGCGCAGACGGCAAAGCTGGCCAACAATCTGATGGCGGCCGCCGCACTGGTGATCACCTCCGAAGCGGTGGCGATGGGCGTCAAGGGCGGCGTCAACGCCAAGGTGCTGATCGACATCATCAACGCCAGCAGCGGGCGCAACAGCGCCTCCGAAGACAAATTCCCCCGCGCCGTGCTTCCCGGCACCTTCGACTTCGGGTTCACCACCGGCCTCTCCTACAAGGACGTGCGGCTCTGCGTCGATGAAGCCGAAGCCATGGGCGTCCCGATGGTCTGCGGCGCGGTGGTCCGGCAGATGCTCGCCATCACCAACGCCAAATATGGCGCGTCATCCGACTTCACCTCGATCGCCAAAGTGCTGGAGGAATGGGCCGGCGTGGAAATGCGCGGCTAGACCCGGGCCACCGGCGCGCGAGGGGCGATTGCCATGACAATCAGGTCGACCGGACCAAGCGAGGTGTCGTTGGCGCGAGCGTTGGCACGCACCGCGCTTGCCGTCGATCTCGGCCGTTTTGATGCCGATGTCATTGCCAAGGCGAAAATCTGCCTGCTGGATTTTCTTTCCTGTGCGTTCGAAGCGAGGAACCACCCGTGGAGCCGCCAGGCGATCGGCATCGCACGCGAGGTTAGAGACGGTGCAACTGTCATCGGCACCCGTACCCTCGCCTCGCCGGGCGATGCGGCCTTTGCCAACGCCACCATGGGCCACGGTCTGGTGCGCGAAGACATGCACGCCGCCAGCATCTGCCATCATGGCGTGGTGATCTGGCCGACGCTGCTGGCGCTGTCGGAACGAGCACCGCTGTCCGGCGCGACATTCCTTGCTGCCGCGATCATCGGTTACGAAACCGGCGCGCAGATCGGCCGCGCGCTGTTTACCACCGACCTCGCCCGCCTCTACCGGCCAACGGGCCTTGTTGCGCCGCTGGGCGCAGCGCTGGCGGGAAGCCATGCCCTCGGCCTTGGCGAAGATGCCGCGACCAGCGCGATCGCCATTGCCGCCAACACTTCGTCCGGCCTGAACGAATGGCCGCGCGCCGGCGGTTCCGAGATGTATTTCCATCCTGGTTTTGCAGCCCGCAATGCGATCGCTGCAATCGAACTGGCCGAGGCCGGCGCACGCGCTTCGGAAACGATCCTAGAGGGTGAAGCCGGCCTGTTCGCCGCCTTCCGCCGCCAGGCTGCCCCGACCGAAATCCGGTTGTTCGCCGGCGCAACGCCGGAGATCATGGCCGTCTACAACAAGCCGGCTCCCGCCTGCAATTTCGCGCAAACCGCGGCGCAGACAGCGCTGCGCGTCGCGCGTGAACTCGGGACATCGGAAGACATCGCCACGGTCTCGATCCGTGTTCCGGAGGCTGCGGCGCGCTACCCCGGCTGCGACTCCAAAGGTCCGTTTCACAACGCTCTGCAGGCCAAGATGAGCATTCCCTTCAGCGTCGCCGCCGTGCTAGCGCGCGGTGCGCTCGAAGAAGAGAACTACGCGCGAGTGGACGATATCCGGATTCTACGCCTCGTCGAACGGATCGATCTGCAAAGCGCTCCTGATCTCACCGCCGCGTTCCCGGCCAACCAGGGCGCCGAAGTTCTCGTTGGGCTGCACAACGGGACGACGATCCGCCAGCGCCTCGACAACGTCATTGCCGCCACGCCAGAGGAAATCCGCGCCCGCTTTCGACAGGCGGCTTCCAGCGTCATCGGCGACCGCGCGAGGGATCTGGAAGAACTGGTGGATAGCTGCGCGTCGCTTCCGGACAGCCGCGTCATCGCCGGCCGGTGTGGGCTTCAACCGATAGAGCAACGGCTGCGGCCAGCATCATGATCGATAGCGATAAGCAGAAAATGGGGGGCACGATGTTCAAGCCGGAGACGGCCAACGAGACCATATCTACAGCCCTTCGGAAACACGGATACATCCGCGCCGCGCGGGGTCTCCGGTGACCCAGGCGCTGGAAGGTTTTCTGCAAGCGCTGTCCGCCGGCCTTCTGATCGGCGCGGTCTACGGCCTGATGTGCGTCGGGCTCGGGCTGATCTTCGGCGTCATGCGGGTGATCAATTTCGCCCAGGGCGATTTCATGATGCTCGGCATGTACGCGGCGTTCTATTTCTTCACCGCACTCGGCGTACAGGCCACATTCGGCAACACCTTCGGACCGTTCGTCGCAATCGTGCTGGCCGGTCCGGTGCTGGCCGTGTTCGGCTACTTCGTCCACCTCACCCTGATCTCGCGCGTATCGGGCACACGCACCTCTTCGCTCGAGGGCGAAGGTCATTATGCCCAGCTCATTCTGACGCTGGGGATCGCCCTCATCCTGCAGAATGGCGGCTTGCTCGTATTCGGTTCGGTGCTGGCCTCGATCCGGACGCCGCTGTCGAGTTCGGCCTGGGAGCTTGGCCCGCTGTTCAACGACATCAGCGTCTTCGTCAACAAGGCGCGCGGCATCGACGCTGTGGTTTCGCTGGTCACGATGATCCTGCTGACGCTGATGATCACCCGGTCGCGGATCGGAAAATCGCTGCGGGCCGCTGCCGACAACCCGACCGCCGCGACCTATATGGGTATCGACGTCGACCGCGCGCATCGCATCGCCTTCGCGCTCGGTACCGGTATCACCGCGATCGCGGGCGGCCTGCTCGCCACCAACTACCCATTTCATCCCTTTGTCGGTGTCGAATACGTCATCGTGATGTATGCCGGCGTCGTGCTCGGCGGCATGGGCAGCATCATCGGCGCCTTCTGGGGCGGCATGACGATCGGCCTGGTCCAGCAGATGTCGACGCTGATCCTGCCGACGCAATTGCAGAATGCCGCTATCTTCGTCGTGTTTCTCCTGATCATCTTCTTCCGTCCGCAGGGCTTCTTCGGGCGCATGGTCGAGAGGACATGACCATGCGCGAATGGCGTTCGCTGCTTCCCATCATTGTCTTCACTGCGCTCTATGCCGTGGTGTCGCTGAGCGTGACCAACTCCTACTATCAGCTTGTCATGACGCTGGTTCCGGTCTGGGCGATCTTCGGCCTGTCGTGGAACCTGCTCAGTGGCTACACCGGGCTGATCTCGTTCGGTCACGCCGCCTTCTTCGGCGTCGGGGCCTATGCCGTCGTGCTCGGCCAGATCCATTTCGACCTGTCGCCGTGGATCATGATCCCGATCGCAGCCATCCTCGGCGGCGTCGCCGGACTGCTGATCGGTTTTCCGACGTTCCGCCTGCAGGGCCACTACTTCGCGCTGGCGATGCTCGCCTACCCGCTCGCCATTCTCTACGTGTTCGAATGGCTCGGCCTTCAGGAAGTGACGCTGCCGATCAAGCGCGAAAATGCAGCCGCCTATATGCAGTTCGCCGATCACCGTCTCTACACGCTGCTGGCGCTGGCGATGATGTTCGGAACGATCCTCCTGACGCGGGCGGTCGAGCGGTCGCGCTTCGGCATGGCGCTGCTCGCGATCAAGCAGAACGAAGCCGCCGCGGAAGCCGCTGGCATCAACACGCTGGCGTGGAAGCTTCGTGCCGTCACCCTCAGCGGCGCCATCGCTGGGGCGGTTGGCGGATTTTACGCGGTCGTGCTGCTGGTGGTGACCCCGCAATCCGTATTCGGCATGCTGGTGTCGGCGCAGGCGCTGACGGTCGCCATGTTCGGCGGTGTCGGAACGGTTTGGGGTCCGGTGATCGGATCGGTGATCCTGATCCCGTTGGCCGAGACGCTCAACGCCGAAGCAGGCTCGCGATTTCCCGGCATCCAGGGCGTGATTTACGGCCTCGCCATCATATGCGTCATCCTGCTCGCGCCGGAGGGCCTGTTCTGGAAAGTACGCGACTTCCTGCGCAAGCGGTCGGCGGCGCCGGTTACGGCAACCCCGGGTACACCCGATCTGACGGCCGCCGCTACCGCCTCCGCCGAACTCGTGCCACTGCGACCCAAGCGATCCGCCGGAACAGGCGATGTCGTGCTCGAGGTGCGTAACCTGTCGCGTTCCTTCGGCGGATTGAAGGCCGTGCAAGATGTCAGCTTCAAGCTGCGGCAAAACGAGATCCTCGGCATCATCGGCCCCAATGGCGCCGGCAAGACCACGCTGTTCAACCTGCTGAACGGGTTCCTGCGGCCCGGCACGGGGCAAATCCTGCTCGACGGGCGCGAGATGTCCGGCCGCAAGCCGCATGAGCTCTGCGAGGCCGGCATCGGCCGTACCTTCCAGATCATGCGCCCGTTCCTGCGCATGTCGATCTCGGACAATGTCGTCGTCGGGGCCTATGTCCGCGCCAGGACCGATGCCGAGGCGAAACAACTGGCCGCTGATGCGATCGCCCGCGTCGGCCTGTCCGGGATCGCCGACCGCATCGCCGGCGAACTCACGACCAAGGAATTGCGGCTGATGGAGCTCGCCCGCGCGCTGGCGGGGCAGCCGCGCATTCTGTTGCTCGACGAGACGCTTGCGGGCCTCGGACATGACGAAGCCAATGAGGTCGTGGCGGTGATTCAGCGGCTGGCCCGCGACGGCATGACGATCGCGATCATCGAACACACGATGCAGGCGATGGTCCGCCTGGTCGACAGCTTCCTGGTGCTCGACCACGGCGCCGTGATCGTCGAGGGCGAACCGGAAGCGGTTACACGCGACAGCCGCGTCATCGAGGCCTATCTCGGCAAAAAATGGGTGGCCCATGCTCCGCATTGAAGGGCTGACATCAGGCTATTCGGCGATTCCCGTCCTAAATGGCGTCTCGATCAAGGTCGAGGAAGGTCAGTTCGTCGCGATCGTCGGACCGAACGGCGCCGGCAAGACCACGCTGTTCAAGACGATTTCGGGCATCGTGCGCCCTAGCGCGGGAACGATCACATTCGAAGATCATGACCTGCTGTCGATCCGGCCCGCGCAACGCGCGCATCTCGGCATCGCCCACGTCCCGGAAGGCCGGCAGGTTTTTCCGTCGCTCACAGTGATGGAAAACCTCGAAATGGGCGCGATGACCGAGGCCGGCCAGCGCGACTGGAAACAGAACATCCAGCGCATCTTCGAATGGCTGCCAATCCTTGCCGAGCGCCGCGGCCAGTTCGCCGGCACGCTGTCAGGCGGACAGCAGCAGATGCTGGCGATCGGCCGCGGGCTCGCCTCGTCACCCAAACTGCTGATGCTGGATGAACCCTCGATGGGCCTGGCGCCCACCACCGCCGATTTCATCTTCGAACGGCTGATCGAAATCCGCCGCCAATCGAAGCTGACGATCCTGCTGGTCGAACAGCGCGTGGCGGAGGCGCTTGAATCGGCGGACCACGGCTACGTGCTCGAAGCCGGCCGCGTCGCACTCGAAGGCAACAACCAAACCTTGCGGGCGGACGACCGCATCCGCAAGGCCTATCTCGGCATGTAATCAACGACAAACAACACCATTGGGAGGAAGAAAATGGGCCAGGACAACGCATCCGGCAAGATCTCGAAGACGTCGCTGACGCGGCGAACCGTGCTCTCAGGCGCCGCCGCCATGGGGTTGTCGACGGTGGCACGCGCGCAAGCGCCGGCCGAGGTCAAGGTCGGCCTGATCGTACCGCTGTCGGGAATCTACACCCGCCCCGGCCAAGTGATGAAGATGGGCGCCGAGATGGGCATCGAGCACATCAACGCGCAGGGCGGCATCAAGTCACTCGGCGGTGCCAAAATGAAGCTCGTCGTGATCGATTGCGGCGACACCACCGAGAAGGCCAAGAATGCGGCGCAGCGCATGGTGGCGCAGGAGACCGATCTGGTGGCAGCGACCGGCTCCTATCTGAGTTCGTTCACGCTCGCGGTGACCGAGGTGACGGAGCGCGCACAATTGCCCGTGTTGACGCTGTCCTATTCGGACCTGCTGACCGATCGCGGCTTCAAGTTCATTTTCCAGACCGCCGCCCCCGCCAGCGTGCAATCTCAGCTCGGCTTGCCCGAATTGATGAAGCTCGCCGAAACCGCATCCGGCAAGCGGCCGAAGACCGTCGCGATGCTGATGGACAACACGGCGACCTCGGTCGCGACCGCCAAGGCGCTCAAGGAGAAACTCCTCACGCAGGAGGGCCTTCAGCTCGTCGTCGAGGAAGTCTGGACGCCGCCGCTCTCCGATGCCACCCCCCTGATCCAGAAAGTCAGGTCGGCGAGGCCGGACTTGCTTCTGTTCATGCCGAACGCGGTCTCCGACGCCAAGCTCGGCCTGGAGAAGATCAACGAATTCGGCCTCGGACAGGGCAAGATCCCGACCGTCTCTTTCAGCATCACCATTGCCGAGCCGGACATGCTGCAAAGCGTCACGCCCGAGGTCGTCCAGGGCATCATGACCATCGTCGCCAATTGGGGCTGCAAGGGACATGAGGACATCATCGCCGAACTCAAGGCCAAGTACAAAGAGCCCTGGGCGACGCAGAACGTCATCTCGACTTACGGCGACATGTGGCTGATGAAAGCCGCGCTTGAAAAGGCGGGCAAGGCCGACCGCCTCGCCGTCGCCGACGCCTTCCGCACCTTGGATGGCGGGCCAGCGAAATACTATCCCGGTGGCCAGTTGAAGTTCGACGAAAAGGGTCGGCGGGTCGGTGCCGGCGTCGTCATCGTACAGTGGCAGAACGGCATACCGGTCACGGTCTACCCGTCCGACCTCGCGCAGTCGTCACCGTTCTGGCCGAAGAAGTCCTGACCAACCATCGTCTCAAAAAATTTCAGGGAGGAATAGTCATGACAAAAAATACCCGGGCCGCATTGACGCGGCGCAGCCTGCTTGCCGGCGCATCCGCCGGTCTGATCGCTACCCGCGCCTGGGCGCAGCAGCCTTCCGAAGTGAAAGTCGGATTGCTGGTGCCGGTCTCCGGCCTCTATGCGCGCCCGGGTACCGTCATGCGCGAAGGCGCCGAGATGGCCGTAGACCACATCAACGCGCAGGGCGGCATCAAGTCGCTCGGCGGCGCAAAGATGAAGCTGATCGTGCTCGATTCCGGTGACACGACCGAGAAAGCCAAGAACGCGGCGCAGCGCATGGTCGCGCAGGAGTCCGATCTGGTAGCCGCGAGCGGCGCTTACTTAAGTTCATTCACGCTGGCGGTCACTGAAGTCACGGAGCGCGCCAATCTTCCGGTTCTCACCCTCTCCTACTCGGACCTGATCACCGATCGCGGCTTCAAATACGTGTTCCAGACTTCGGCGACGGCTGGCTCGCAAGCAAAGCAGGCCCTGCCCCAGATCGTGAAGCTTGCGGAAGCGGCTTCCGGCAAAAAGCCAAAGACAGTTGCGATCGTCACGGACAACACGGCGGCATCGGTGTCCTCGGCCAAGGCGATGCGGGACGGCCTGCTTGCCGAAAACGGATTGCAACTGACCGTCGACGAAACTTTCACCCCGCCGCTCGCTGATGCCACCTCGCTGGTCCAGAAAGTCCGCTCGGCCAAGCCGGATCTACTCTTCTTCCTGCCGACCGTGATTTCAGACGCCAAGCTGCTGCTCGAGAAGATGAACGAGTTCGGCTTGGGCCAAGGCAAGATTCCGACCGTCTCGTTCGGCATCGCGATCGCCGAACCCGACATGCTGCAGACCGTCAGCCCCGAATTGCTGCAAGGGTTGCTCACCTGCGTCGCAAGCTGGGGCGCCAAGGGCCACGAGACGCTGATCGCCGAACTCAAGACCCGCTACAAGGAACCGTGGATGACGCAGAATGCGATCTCCACCTATGGCGATATGTGGGTGATCAAGGACGCGCTGGAGAAGGCCGGCAAGGCCGACCGCGTCGCGGTGGCTGACGCGCTGCGCACCATGGATGCCGGTCCCTCCAAGTATTACCCGCTCGGCGAAATCAAGTTCGACGAAAAGGGCCGCCGCGTCGGCGCCGGCATGACCATCGTGCAGTGGCAATCCGGCGTGCCGGTCACGGTGTTTCCGCCGCAACTGGCGCTGGCCCAACCGTTCTGGCCCAAAAACTAACCGAAGATCGGATACCGACATGGACAAGACGACATACGATCGAGGCCTCGAAATTCGCAAGAACGTCCTGGGCAGTGAGTTCGTCGACAAGGCGATCGCATCGGCCGACGACTTCAACCGGCCGATGCAGGACCTGACGACGGAATATTGCTGGGGCTATGTCTGGGGCCGCGACGGCCTCACGCACAAGACCCGCAGCTTCCTCAACCTTGCGATGCTTTGCGCGCTCAACCGGCCACAGGAACTCAAGACTCATGTGCGGGGCGCGCTGACCAACGGCGCCACGCGCGAGGAAATTCGCGAGGTATTCATGCAGGTCGCGATCTATTGCGGCGTGCCGGCCGGCGTCGATGCTTTCCGTAACGCCAAGGAAGTGTTCGCCGAGCTGGACAAGAAGTAACCGGGGCCTGAGACCATGCTGAAGGACAAATGGGCGCTCGTGACCGGGGCAACGGCAGGCCTGGGCCTCGCCGTGGCCGAAAGCCTTGCCGGCGCGGGAGCCAACATTGTCCTGCACGATCTGGTCGAACCGGCCGAGACGCGAGATCGTCTTCGCAAACAGTTTGGCGTCGAGGTGGTCAGCATCGCAGCCGACCTGTCGCAGCGCACCGCGATCGAGGCCGTGATGGCGGACCTGCTCGGCCGCACCAGCGGGCTTGATATCCTGGTGAACAATGCGGTGGTGCGGCATTTTTCGCCGGTCGAAAACTTCCCGCCGGAGCGATGGGACGAAGCGCTCGCCGTCAATTTGTCGGCCCCGTTCCACCTGATCCGTCTCGCACTGCCCGGCATGAAGGCGCGAGGCTGGGGCCGCATCATCAACATGGCGTCGATCTATTCGACCCGCGCGGTCGCTGATCGTATCGATTATGTGACCACGAAGACGGCCATCCTCGGCGTGACCCGCGCGGTTGCGATGGAGACGGCGAGGACCGGCATTACCTGCAACGCGCTGTGCCCTGGCACGCTGCCGACGCCGGCCATCCAGGGAAAAATCGCAGAGATCGCTGCCCGCGAAGGCCGCAGCGTCGACGAGACCACCAGCGACTATTTGGCGAGCCGCCAGCCGACCAGGCGGTTCGTCGCGCTGGAAGCCATCGGCGCGATGGCGGTCTTCCTGTGCAGCCCGGCCGCGCAAGACATCACGGGCGCGACGCTGCCGATCGATGGGGGCTGGTCTATCGCATGAGCATCACCGCCCGTCCCACCCAGGAGATCTGCAATGGCTGAGGGATCGAGCCTAAATGCCGTGGTGACCGGTGCCGCCGGTGGCATGGGTCGCGCCATCACGAAAGCCCTGGTCGAAAGCGGACGGCGGGTCGTGCTGGCCGACCGCGATCCGGCTTCGCTGCGCGCGTTCGCCGCCGAAATGGGAGACCAGACGTTCCCGATCGAACTCGATATCACCGACGCCAAGGCCGTCGAGCGCCTGCCCGATCTCATTCCCGACGCCTTCAAGCCGGTCGACATCCTCGTCAATAATGCCGGTCACGACATCGGCGGCCGGACGCGCTTCGATGCCGGCGCGGCGGACGATTGGTCCGCAATCATCCAGACCAATTTGATCGGGCTGATGCGGGTAACCCGCAGCCTCCTGCCCGACATGGTCAGACGCAACACGGGCCACATCGTCAATATCAGCTCGATCAACGCCGTACGCATCGTTCCTGATATGGCCGCCTACAGCGCCAGCAAGGCGGGCGTGCACATGTTTACCGAAACCCTCCGGGGCGAGCTTGCAGAAACCGCGATCCGGGTGACCGAGATGCAGCCCGGCCTGACCAGGACCAACATCATCCTCACCCGCTATCGTGGCGACCGGGAAAAGGAAAAGGACTATTTCGACCAGTTCAGGATGGCGCTCGACCCGGCCGATATAGCCCGGTCGATCGTCTTTGCGCTGGACCAGCCGCCGCATGTTCAGATTGCCGAGATGATGATTCTACCCGTAAATCGCTATTGAACCCATGCCGGGACCAGGGCGGTAGACAATGGACAAACGCGGTGAACTGCAATCCACGCTCCGGATCGAGGACGTTCCGACCGTCCGCTCGATGGTCGCGCAAAAGCTGCGAGAAGCGATCATGTCCGGGACCCTGAAGCCGGGCCAGCGCCTGATCGAGCGCGAGCTTTGCGAGATGACCGGCGTCAGCCGCCCGTCGATTCGCGAGGCGCTTCGGCTGCTGGAAGCCGATGGCCTCGTCAATACGGTTCCCCATCGCGGTCCCGTCGTCAGCACCATCAGTCTCGAGGAAGCAAAGCAGCTCTACGCGGCACGGGCCGTTCTCGAGGGATTCGCCGGCCGGGAATGCGCGCGCCTGCACGATCCCGCCGTCGTGCGCCGGATCGGCGACGCCCTCACCAAATTGAAGGCCGCGTTCGCCGATGGCGACCTGATGACGGCCCTCGAGGCCAAGACGGAGTTTTACGCCGCGCTGATCGGCGGCTGCCAAAACGCCTTCATCGAACGAATGCTAAGGCCGCTGCACGACCGGATCACGCTGTTGCGTATTACGTCGATGTCGCAACCCAAGCGTATCAACAAGAGCCTGCGCGAGGTCACCGCGATCTGGCGCGCCATCCAGAGCGGCGATCCCGATCTCGCCGAGCAATGCTGCGTCGATCATATCAATGCGGCGGCCGTGGCCGCGCTCAGCATGATCGAGCAATCATCCGCGTCGAGCGAAAAGGCGATAGCGGACGAATGACCCAACGTCAGTTCGATCAAGCCGATTTCAAAGTGCCAAGGGGCCGATAGGAAGCTGCCATGAAGTTTGTAAAATGCGTTTTTCTGATGCTGTTGCTGTCGCCGGTGCTGCCGGCATTCGGCCAGGACTTCCCGAGCCGGCCGATCACGATGGTCGTTCCCTTCTCCGCCGGCGGCCCGGGCGACGTCATTGCCCGCCTGCTCGGGACGTCGATGAGTGCGACGCTGAAGCAGGCGATCGTCGTCGAAAACGTCGTTGGTGCCGGCGGCACTCTCGGCACCAATCGCGTCGCCAAGGCTGCACCTGACGGCCATACGATCTTGCTGATGCATGTCGGCCAGGCGACCGCGCCCGCGCTCTATGCCAAGCTGCCATTCGACCCCGTTGCCGACTTTGCGCCGATCGGCCTTGTCACCGACGTACCCATGATCCTGGTAGCGCGCGCAAATTTTCCTGCCAAGGACCTGAAGGAGCTGGTTGCTCATGTCCGCGCCCAGGGCGACAAGGTGACCTATGGCAATGTCGGACTCGGCTCCGCATCGCATCTGTGCGGGCTGATGTTCATGAGCGCCATCGAAGCCAAGCTGACACCGATCTATTACAAGGGCGGCGGCCCCGCGCTGAACGACATCATCGCCGGTCACATCGACGTGTATTGCGATCCGGCAACAGGGCCTACGCCGTATATTCAGGCCGGCACCATCCCCGGCTACGCCATTACCAGCAAGAAGCGCGTGCCGACCCTTCCGAATGTGCCTACATCGGTGGAAGCCGGAGTGCCGAAGTTTGACGTCACGACCTGGTACGGGCTGTATGCACCGCGCAATACGCCCAAGCCGATCGTTGACGCTCTGGTCGATGCCCTGCAAAAGGCGCTCAAGGACCCGCCCCTGGTCAACCGCTTCGCTGAACTCAGCATGGCGCCGGTCGAGCAGGAACGCGCGACGCCCGCAGCGCTCGAAGCCCTTCTCAAGAGTGAAATCGACAGATGGGGCCACATCATCAAGGATGCCGGCATTACGCCGCAGTAGAGCGGACCCGCTCGCAGCAAGGCGCTTCCGGATCGTCTGCGCGGCTCTTGCTCCGCTGCTGCCTGCGCGATCAATGAGTTGCCGAACAAGATGACGCTCCCAAACAGGAGCGACATCAATCTCTTGGGATATCGGGCATTTGGTCCTCCCTTGGGAATGCCCTTTTCAACCGCGCCTCACTGTCGCCCAACATGGCGGCATCTAGCCTTCGCTCGGTCGACGCCACCACCGCGCAAGCAAATATCCGATAGAACTGCGCTCCATCGAAAGCGACCAGCAGCAGATCGACACCGGCATTGAGGGCCTCGACCACTGCCGTACAAACGTTGCGTTGATAGATCGCCCCCATCACGAGATCATCGGTCATGACGACGCCTTGGTAATTCCATTTCTTGCGAATGATGCCGTCGACGACCCGTTTGGAATGCGACGCTGGGCGATCCGGATCAACTGAGGTCAGCGTCACATGCCCGATCATCAATTGCGCTTTCGAGCCCGCCAACACCTTCCTGAAAGGAATCCAGTCCGATGCTTCGAGTTCCTGCAGCGGCGTATCGAGATCGGCGCTGAAATGATGGGTGTCGGTGCGTACGCGTCCGAGCCCCGGAAAATGCTTGACCGTCGCGCCGACACCTGACGCTTCCAGCCCGGTTACGTAGGCCCGCGCGATATCGGCAACGATAGCCGGATCATCGGAAATCGCGCGTTGGCCGATCAGCGTGTTGAAATCGAACCGGTTGCGCTTCGGTTCGGGTCGCAAATCCAGCACCGGCGCAAGGTTCTGGTTGACGCCAAGCGCCGCCAACTCCTGCCCATGCGTACGGCCGAACGCCTCCGCCTTCCCGGCGCGAACATCCGGCGGCAAGCTCGCAAGCGTCGATAGAGCCGGCAACTTGGTCAGGGGCGGTGCCAGATGCGATACGATGCCGCCTTCCTGGTCGGCGGCGACGATCAGGGGGGCTAGGCCAGCCGCGCGCCGCTTTTCCTGCAACGCCGCGACTTCTTCTTTCAGACGGGCCGGCGACGATCCCACGACATTGTGCCTGGTGATGTAGACGCCGGAGATGAGGCCCTTCTCGGCCAGGACAGCCACCTCCGGGAATGACGAGTATCCCACGATGAAGTGCCGCCCGAGGCTTCGCGCCAAGCCAGCCTCGGTTTGCAAGACGCTCCGCTTGCGCCATTCAAACGAAGCATGCGCGCCGAGCATCGACAACGGTGGCAGGCACCACAGCAGAATGAGCAACCGTCCGGCGGCGCCTCGCCGCCAATAGCCGCGACGGATAAGGACCCCCGCAACGACAATGCTTGCCGCCGCCAGGACAATGTTTACCGGCCCCCGCAGCAAAATCAGATAGGGGTCGTTCTTGTTGACTGCTGCGAAAACGAAGACAGTTCCGGCGAGCCAGACGAGGGTGATGCCGATACGCTTGAGGATTTGCATGAAAATGGATGGCTGCTTGCGCGAGGGGATCGAACGAGACATTGGCCCGTATCAAACTTGTCTCGCCGATGCGAGCGCATAACTGCGACTGCACGGAAACTGCATAAAAATCCTGAACTCTTGCAGACGGCGCTCCAAGCAAATGCACACCGGCACCGGATAGTTCGTCCTGCAAACCGGAACGATCATCGAATGCCTGTTCCCACGAGACTAGCTAACGACGGGTGGTGGCTGTGCGAGCGGCCCGCAACAGCGCTGGTTTGCAATTTTCCTCTCCAGACAGGTAATGCAATCATGGCCGATTTCACCGCGCCGGCACCCGATGCCGGCTCCGTTGTCGAGGGCACCTTTCCCGTCAAAGCGGCCATTGTTCTCACGTTGGCAGCGCTAGCCGACTGGTTGTTCTACGGGCACGGCGTGGGAATATCGGCCGCCATCTTTGCAGTCGCCGTGGCCTGCGGCTCGCTGCTCGCCAACCTCGCTACTTTGAACCGAAAGCAGGTGCTACCGGCCGGGGTGCTCCTGCTGGTCGCCATGGTCCCCGCCATCGAGGAATTCAACGTCGCGTCCTTGACTTTCATCGTGCTGGCCCTCGGCATGGGGCTGCTGTTGACAACCAACCGCGATCGGCATGGTCTTGGTGAGCGAGCCGCGGCACTTTGCGATCTTTATCTGGTTGGCCCGTTCCGATTTTTCCGCGATGCTATCGCTGCATTCAATCTGCCGGCACTGAAGACCGGCTTTGCCGTCTGGTTCATTCCGATCGTTCTCAGCTGCATCTTCGTGTTTCTGCTGGTATCTGCCAATCCATTGCTCGAGAGGTGGATCAGCCTGCTGAACCTCGGCAACACGGCTTCTTACGTGAGCCTCGGACGCGTATTGTTTTGGGCCGTGACCCTGTCGATCGTATGGCCCTTTATCCACGTCCAGTGGAGCAGCAAGCGGGAGATGCCGGCAGGCCTAGCCGAAGCGGCAGCACTGGCGCAGGCAACACCGTCGCGCCAAAACGACTTCTTCGGTGTGGCGACGATCCTGCGCTCGCTGATCCTGTTCAACTTGCTGTTCGCCGTTCAAACCATTCTGGACGTGGCCTATCTCTGGGGCAACGCGACCCTACCCGCCGATATCAGCTACGCTTCATATGCGCACCGAGGCGCCTATCCCCTGATCGTCACGGCGCTATTGGCAGCCGGCTTCGTTCTGGCCGCCATGAGGCCCGGCGGACCGGCCGACCAATCGAGAGTGATCCGGCCACTGGTCTATTTATGGGTGGCACAAAATGTCCTGCTGGTGCTGTCGTCGATCTTGCGCCTCGATCTCTATGTCCAGATCTACCTGCTGACCTGGTGGCGCGTCGCGGCTTTCATCTGGATGGTACTGGTCGCGTTGGGGCTCGTGCTGATTGTTACCCGCATCATTCTGAACCGCTCGAATGACTGGTTGATCCGCGCCAATCTCATCACCCTGACGGCAACGCTCTACATCTGCGCGCTGGTCAATTTCCCAGCCATCATCGCCGACTACAATGTCAGCCACAGCCGCGAAGCCGCCGGCAAGGGCGTCTGGATCGACATGAACTATCTGTTTTCCCTGGGACCACAGGCATTGCCGGCCATTGACCGCGCCATCGCCCTTCGCGGCTTCGACCCCACCCTTGTTTCCCGCCGTGGTTGCCTTGTAGAACAGCAACTGAAAGCAACGGCTTCCTGGCGCTCCTGGGGCCTTCGGAACTGGCGTCTCCAGCGCGCCCTGGACGCCCAACCAAAGAGTTCGACCATAGGCTGGTTCGATATGCCGATCTGCGCCGGGAGAGACGTTTGACGCACCGCATTCTCATCGTTGATGACGACCTGCACATCCGCGAGGTCATCCGAGTTGCACTGAAGAAGGCCGGGATGACTGTCTTCGAGGCACGCGACGGCAAGGAAGCATTGACCCGCTTTGCCGCCGACCGGCCGGATCTGATCATTCTGGACATCGGCATGCCGGAATTCGACGGCCTCGACGTTTGCCGGGAAATTCGAAAGTCCTCGGACGTTCCGATCCTGTTTCTCTCTGCGCGCGACGACGAGATCGATCGTGTACTGGGGCTGGAGATCGGTGGTGATGATTACGTCACCAAGCCCTTCAGTCCGCGCGAACTCGTGGCAAGGGTGAACGTCATCCTGCGCCGCATCGCTTCGCGCGGGCAGGACGCGAAGGCGTCCATGGTCGCGCTGTCGCAAGGCAAGCTGTCGGTCGATCCCGACCAGCACATCGCCGAGTTTGCGGGCACTACGCTTCGCCTCACCGCCATTGAATTCGGAATCTTGAGGGCATTTCTAACCAGGCCGACGCTCGTCTTCAGCCGCGAGCAGATCATGAGCGCCGCCTATCAGCTCAACATCCAGGTGTCGGACCGCACCATCGACAGCCACATCCGTAACATCCGCGCCAAACTGTCCGCCGTGAACTGTGACAACGTCATCGAAACCATTCATGGCGTCGGCTTCAAGCTCGGGCGATGCGAGCCGCAGGCATGACGTCCCGCACGGGTGAAAAATGGCGACCGTCAGTGGGGCAGGTCATTTTTACCGCGCTCGCCGCCGCGGCGACACTGCCACTTGTCGGGCTGTTCTTCTTCCGCCTCTATGACAACCAGCTCATTCACCAAACCCAGGCCGAACTGATCGCTCAAAGCCGGGTGCTCGCCGCGGTCTATGCGCGGGAAGTGGAAGCCCGTCTCGGCGCAGGGATTACGCTCGGCGCTGAAATTCCGACCGAGGGCCGCCCGGACCGGGAAGACCAGCTCACGCCGATCCGGCCTGCGCTCGATCTCACAGCCGGCGGCGATCTGCTGCGACGGCGGCCGAACGCCCTTCCGGCAAATACGCTCGCTTCGCCACCCTATGTCGAGATCGGCACAAGGCTGATGCCTATCATCCTGGAAACGCAGAAAGTCACGCTGGCCGGATTCCGCATCCTCGATCCCCGCGGCGTCGTGATCGCCGGCCGCGATGAGGTCGGCCAATCGCTTGCCCATATCGAGGAAGTAGCCACAGCGCTGCAGGGACAATACCGGGCGGTTTTGCGGATTCGCAAACCCGACAAGCCACCGCCTCCGATCTACTCGATCAGCCGCGGCGTCGGCGTCCACGTGTTCTCGGCAATGCCCGTCATCGTCAACAACCGCGTCGCGGGCGTCGTCTATACGTCGAGGACGCCGAGCAACATCTTCGATCATCTCTATCAGGAGCGCGGCAAGTTCATCCTGGCGGCACTGGCCGTCATCCTCGCGGCCATCATCATCGGCCTGGTCTTTTCGCGAACCATCACCCGCCCGATGCGCGAGCTGGTCGATCGCGCCGCACGCATCAGCCGCGGCGACCGCGATGCATTTCAACCGCTCGCCCACTATGGCACGCGTGAGTTCGCCCAATTGTCGCACAGCTTTCTCGACATGGCCGAGCAATTGGCGCGGCGGTCGGACTACATCGCGACGTTTTCGGCGCACCTCACCCATGAATTGAAGTCGCCTCTGACATCGATAAAGGGCGCCGCTGAACTGCTGCTGGATTCGCTACAAAGCAAATCCGATAATCTTACCCGGATGGAACAGAAGAATTTCATATCGAACATTCTGGGCGATACCGGGCGCCTGGAAGCCATGACACAGCGGCTGCGCGAACTGGCGCGCGCCGAGGCCGCACCGCAGAACGAGCAAACCGAATTGTCGCAGGTTGTCGGGGGATTAAAGAGCCGATTCCCGACGCGAGCGATCGAGGCAACCGGAAGCCTTGAGCGCCCAATCGGCATGTCCAGCGAAAAAGCGTTGATCGTGCTGTCGCATCTGACCGACAATGCCATCCGTCACAACGCGAAGACGGTGCGGCTGGAGGCGAGCGAGCAAGCCGGATCCGTCAGGATGACGATCAGTAATGATGGCGATCCGATATCCGAAGCGAACCGGGAGAAGATCTTCGATGCCTTTTTCACCACACGCCGCGACACCGGCGGCACGGGAATGGGCCTAGCCATCGTCCAGGCCGTTATGGCCAGCCACGCCGGATCGATCCGGCTACTGCCGTCCGATCGCGGCGTTGCGTTTGAGCTCTTGTTTCCGGCAGCCTAGATTGAGCAGCCGCTTCAGACCCGCTCGATGATGATCGCCGGTGCCATGCCGCCTGCCGCGCACATCGTTACCAGCCCACGCTTGAGGTCGCGGCGCTCCAGCTCGTCCAGCACCGTCCCGATCAGGATCGAGCCGGTTGCACCGATGGGATGGCCGAGCGCGATCGAACCGCCATTGACGTTGACCTTCTCACGGTCGAGCTTGAGGTCGCGGATGAATTTTTCGGCGACGACCGCAAACGCCTCGTTGATCTCGAACAGGTCGATATCGTCGAGCGTGAGACCTGCCTTGGCAAGCACCTTGCGGGCAGCCGGCACCGGCGCGTTCAGCATCAAGGTCGGAGAATCCCCCATGTTCGCCATCGCGACGACGCGGGCACGCGGCTTCAGGCCATGGGCTTTTGCGTAACTCGGCGATGCCAGCAGGATCGCGGCCGATCCGTCCACGACGCCGGACGAATTGCCGGCGTGATGCACGAAGTTGATGTCGAGGTCGGGATACTTGTCGAGGATGAGCTTGCGATAGGTCGTGCCCTTGTCGTCGAGCGCATAGTCCGCAATCGCAGGAAACGCCGCCTTCAAGCCGGCCAGTCCTTCCAGCGTCGTCTGCGGCCGCGGATACTCCTCGCGGTCGAGCGCGAGGCTGCCGTCTTCGCGAAAAACCGGCACGAGGCTCTTGTCGAAATGGCCGCCCTTGATAGCGGCTGCCGCGCGCTTCTGGCTTTCGAGGCCGAGTTCGTCGACGTCCTGCCGCGTGATACCTTCCAGCGTCGCCACCGCATCGGCGCAGACGCCCTGATGCGATTGCGGGTGCTTGGCGCGGAGGCGAAGATTGCCGTTGTCCATCATGAACGGCCCCTCGCCACGGCGGCCTTCCATCGACATCATCTCGGTACCGCCGGCAATCACGAGGTCCTCCGAGCCCGACATGATCGAGTTGGCCGCCATGTTGACGCTGGTAATGCCGGATCCGCAAAATCGATCCAAGGTTACCGCGCTGGCACGCACGTCATAGCCGGCGTCGAGCGCCGACATCCGCCCGAGATCGCCGCTCTGCTGGCCGCGTTGCGAACTGGTACCCCAGATGATGTCGTCGACGTCAGCGGTATTGATGCCGGTGCGATCGGCCAGCGCGCGCAATACCGCGGCGCCGAGCTGCTGCGGATGGATCCCCGACAAGGCGCCCTTGCCGGCCTTGCCGATGCCCCGAGGCGTCCTGCATGCATCGATAATCAGCGCGTCAACCATGGTACTTTCCTTCTGTTGGTTGGCAGCATTTGCCGCCGATCGTGCTATACTGTCAATCCGATCAAGGCCGCCTTGGGCCGGATGGAGCGCCGCGAAATCCGTGCTACATGATTACTTCGCTACCGTCCCCGCAGCGCCAGAATCTTCTCCGCAGCGCGCAGATGCGGCTTGTCGATCATCTTGCCGTCGATCTTCACCACCCCTGACGTCGGATTGTCGTTGAAGGCCTTGACCACCTTCTCCGACCAAGCGATTTCCTCGTCCGTCGGCATGAAGGCGGCATTCACGACGTCCACATGCTTGGGATGGATCACCGCCTTGGCAAGGAAACCATCCCGACGCGCAGCGATAGCCTCTTCCCTGAGGGCGTCGAGGTCGTTGATGTCCGTGGCGATGGTGTCGATGGCGACGACGCCGGCCGCTGCCGCGCTGATCAGGCAGAGATCGCGCGCCAGCAGGAACGGGCCGTGGTAGCGGCCAGCGGTCCGGTTTCGCGACGCGCCCAGCGAAGCCGCGAGGTCCTCGGCCCCCCACATCATGCCCCACAGCCGTGGGCTCGTATTTTCGAAATCGAGCAGCTTGAGGACGGCCCTCGCGGTCTCCGTCGCCACCGTCACTATTCTCGTAGAGCCTTGTTCGATCCCGGCAGCGGCCTCGAAGGCATCGAGATACAGCGAAAGCCGGTTGACGTCGGCGGCGCCGGCGCATTTGGGCAGCACGATGCCGTCGGGCCGACCCGGCATGACGGCGGCGAGGTCGCCAAGCGTCATGTCCGTGTCGAGCGCATTGACGCGGATATATATCTTCTGGCTGGGATTCCGGGCGTCGAGCATCTCGCGCACCGTGCGCCGCGCGCCGACCTTTTCGTCTGGTGCAATGGAATCCTCGAGATCGAGGATCAGCGCGTCGGCCGCGGTCTTCCTGGCATTTTCGAATTTACTTTGGCTGTCGCCGGGAACGAACAGGAATGATCTCATTGCCTCACGCCTTCGGCTTGCAGTGCATCAGCCCGGTGCGGCGGCAGCTTGCCACCACCTCGCCGCGCTGATTGGTCATGGTGTGCTCGAATTCCACGATGCCCTGGTTCGGCCGCGACTTGCTCTCTCGCTTTGAAATGATCTTGGTGTGCGACTTGAGCGTATCGCCATGAAACACCGGCTTTGGGAACTTGACGTCAGTCATGCCGAGGTTGCCGATCGTCGTGCCCAGCGTTGTATCGTAGACGCTCATCCCGATCATGATGCCGAGCGTATAGAGGCTGTTGAACAGCCGCTGGCCGAATTCGGTATTTTCGGAGAAATGCGCATCGATATGCAGTGGCTGCGGGTTCATCGTCAGCAGGCTGAACATCGTGTTGTCCATTTCGGTGACGGTCCTGGAGAATTCATGGTGAAACTCCCGGCCGACCTCAAACTCCTCGAAATACAGTCCCGCCATCAACGCCCCCTGTAGTTTGGCGTCCGCTTTTCGACGAACGCGTTCAAGCCTTCCTGACAATCTTCCGTCGTTGCGACCAGCGCAAAGCTCTCGGCCGCGTTTTCGACCGACCGGCGGAAATCGGCATCGACAGCGCGCATGAAGGCATCGCGCCCGATCTTCATGACGATGGGTGACTTGGCGACGAGCTTCCGCGCGATCTCACGCGCGCGTTCCAGCGCGGCTCCCTTGGGCACCACTTCGCTGAGCAGACCCATGCGAAAGGCGGTCGCGGCATCGAAAGGTTCGCCCAGAAACAGCGGGCCGAACGCCTGATGCTTGCCGACCAGCCGCGGCAATTGCACGAAATGAATGGCCGGGATCAGGCCGACATCGATCTCGGGATAACCGAAGGTACAAGCGTCTCCCGCGATGATCATGTCGCAGGAGATCGCGATCGTCATTCCGCCGGCGCGCACCGCACCGTCGACGGCGGCAATGGTCGGCTTGCCCATGCGATACTGGGTATCGTTGAGCGCAAAATACAGCCGTTCGAGGAATTTCTTGGTCTCGATCCCGGGCTTGCCGCGGACGATATCGAGATCGAGCCCGGCGCAGAACACCTTGTGCGCGCTGCCGATGATGACGGCGCGCACCGCTTCGTCGTCCCTCGCCCTCGCCAGCGCCGCCAGCAGCGCATCGATCAGGTCCATGCTGAGCGCATTGACCGGCGGGCGGTCCAGCATGATCTCGGCAATATTGTCCGAGACGGAATAACGAACGAGATCGGTACTCATGCCGTACCTCCCTTAATCTCTGCCTTGGCTTGACGAACCGCGCCGGCCTTGACCAGATCGTCGATGGCGCCACGCTCGAAACCTGCTTCCAGCAGCACCTCGTAACTGTTCTGCCCGATTCCGGGCGCCGGGCACAAATCATCCTCCGAAAAGCTCGCAATGCCGGGCGTCCGCGGGGAGTATACCGGCCCTACCCCCGGCGTCTGCTGGCACACCGCCGCCTGTGTCGCCTCGACATGGGCGTTGCGCAGCCATTCGCCGGGATTGAGGATCCGTTCTGCAATGAGGTCGGCGGCGTGCAGGCGGGCCAGCCAGACATCCGTCGGCTGCGTCAGGAACACCTCGCGCAATTGCGGCATCAGCGCATCCACGGAATCAGCGCGCCGCGCGAAATCGGCAAAACGCTGATCGCTGGCCAGATCGTCGCGGCCGATCGCCGCGCACAGCCGCTTGTATTGCGGCTCGTTCACCAGCGTGACCATCATCCAGCCGTCAGCCGTCTGATACGAGCCCGCCGGCACGTTGAGGGCGCGCGGCGCACCGCCCTCCAAAATATGCTCGGCGACCTTGTGACCGAGCAACGCAGACGTCGACTGGCACAGATTGACGTCGATCCAGCGCCCGGTGCCGACGGTTGCGCGCGCGAACAACGTCGTTGCGATCGCCTGGAAGGCATAGACGCCGGTGACGACATCGGAGATCGTGGTACCGGCCCGGTGTGGGGTACCGTCGTTGCCGACATTGATCGATACGAAGCCGGAAAATGCCTGCGCCACGGAATCAGAGCCCGGCCGCTTCGAGTAGGGACCGCTCTGCCCGAATGCGCTGACCGAGAGATAAATCAGACCGGGATTGTCGCGCGACAATTCCTCGTAACCGATCCCAAGCCGCGCGGCGACACCGGGCCGAAAACCCTCGATCAGGACGTCGCAGTCCCTGGCGAGCCGACGTGCTATTGCAATTCCGTCCTTGTGCTTCATGTCGAGGCAAAGGCTGCGCTTGCCGCGGTTGTAGACCGCCGACAGCGTGGTATGGCTTCCATACGTCGTGCCCAGAAACCGCGACCAATCGCCCTCCGGCGGCTCGACCTTGATGACATCGGCCCCGTAGACGCCGAGCAGCAGCGCACAATAGGGCGAGGCGATCCCCTGCCCGAAATCCAGCACGCGCAGGCCGCGATATGGCGCCTCATGCGTTGGCGATAGCTTGCGGTCGATAGCCATGTCTTCTCCCGGATCGGGCCGAAAGCTACAGCGCGAGGTAGCGCTGACGAATGTTTTCGTTGGCTTTCAGCTCTTCGATCCCGGATGTGTAGACGATCTGGCCCTTGTCGATAACCGTCGCGTGGCTCGCAAGGCCAAGGCAAAAATGCATGTTCGGCTCGGCAATCAGCACCGTCGCCCCGGTGCCGCGGAGCTGCCGCAGCAATTCCCCGATCCGCTGGACGATGATTGGGGCCAGCAGCGGAAACAGGTCATAAATGCACCGGATCGACCATTCGTGCCCAGGCCGTCCTTGGCGTGACATTGCCGGTCGCCTTGACACCGCCGAACGATTTGGAAAGGTAGCCGGTCACGCGCGGGCTATTCACACCGGACAAGGGCAACGGCCATGACCGCTGAAGGCATCGTTCTCGTCACCGGCGGCAGCCGCGGCATTGGCGCCGCAACCGCGACGCTGCTGGCCGAGCAAGGCCAAAGGGTCGTTATCGTCGATATCGCGCCGGAGCCGCTGGCGGAAACACAAGCGATCCTGTGGCCTGCCCCGTTCGATGTCGCCAACGAAAGCGCCGTCGTCAGCGGCATCGCCGATATCGAGGATACGCACGGCCCGATCACGGGACTTGTCAACGCCGCCGGCGTCTTCGGCAAGATGCACCGGATCGAGCGCGTGCGGATGGACCAATGGGACCGCGAGGTCAACATCGATCTGCGCGGCACGTTTCTGGTCGCGCGCAGCGTCGGCGTGAAGATGGCCGAGCGCCGGCATGGCGCAATCGTCAATGTCGCCTCCGTTGCCGGAATGACGTCAGGCCCGATCCATGCCTACACCGCGGCGAAAGCCGGCGTCATTCAGATCACGCAAACGCTGGCCGCCGAATGGGGCCGCAGCGGCGTGCGCGTCAATGCGGTCTCACCGGGCTTTACGCGTACCGCCATGCTTGAAGCCGGCATCGCCTCCGGCGCGCTGAACAGGAAGTTGCTGGAAAGCCCCACCGCAATGAACCGGCTGGTAGAGCCGATCGAGGTCGCGCAGGCGATCGCGTGGCTGCTCTCGCCGATGAGCAGCGGTGTCACCGGAATCAACCTTCCGGTCGACGCCGGATATATCGCAGGCACCACCTGGGCCGCCTATGGCGGCCTGCCGGAAGCACCAGGCGCGTAAACGAGGACACCAGCATGAATATCGAGCTGCCGCGCAAGAAACTCGACCTGTCGTCGGCCATCGCCGAGGGTGACATCCGCGTACTGCTGATGGTGCTGGTGCACATGACCGGCGACGAGCGCTGGCTGGAGCCGCCCTACAAGCCCAAGCGCGACGTGCGCCTGATCCCGGACCCGCAAGCCGGCATGCCAGCAGAGATCCAGGCAAATATCCGCGCCGCCGTGCTGAAGCTGTTCGAAAATGGCGAACCGAAGCCCGTTATCACCGACCCCGGTGACGAATTGATGCTGAAGATGATGCGCGCCACGCTTGGCGAGAATGTCGCGCCGGAATATGCACCGTTGATGCGCGAGGAAATGGGTTTCATTCCCCGGGAGGCCAACTGGACCAAACCGCCATCGAGCGAAAAGCTGGCGCAGCAGCACGTGCTGATCGTCGGCGCCGGCGTCTGCGCCATCGCGCTGGGCGTTGCGCTCGGCCGGCTCGGCATCCCCTACACCATCGTCGAGAAGAACGCCGAACTCGGCGGCACCTGGTACGTCAACCGCTACCCTGGTTGCGGCGTCGACACGCCGAACCATTCCTATTCCTTCTCGTTTGGCGCACGTAACCCGTGGACGCGCTACTTCGCCCAGCGCCAGGAATTGCTCGATTACCTCAAGAAGGTCGCGGTCGAATATGACATCCGAACGCATCTCCGCCTCAATACCGAACTGACATCGTCGAGCTGGGATGAGAACAAGCGGCGCTGGATCTCCACGTTGAAGACCGCCGATGGTGAGGAGACCTTTGAATCGACCACGCTTGTTAGCGCCATCGGCCAACTCAACGACCCCTCACCCGCGCATTTCAACGGCGAGGAGGATTTCAAGGGTGAGATGCTGCACTCCGCCTTGTGGACCGATGATATCAAGCTCGACGGAAAACACGTCGCCGTCATCGGCACCGGTGCAACCGCCATGCAACTGGTGCCCTCGATCGCCGACCGCGTCGCGTCGGTCACCGTCTACCAACGCACCGCGCAATGGGCGCGCCCCGTGGCAGGCTATTCCGATCCCATCACCGAAGGCGCACGGTGGCTGCTCGCGCATTTGCCGTTTTACGTGCAGTGGTATCGCTTCAACATGTTCTGGCGCTACGGCGACGGCCTGTTGCCGTTCCTGCGCAAGGACCCGCAATGGCCGCATCCCGAACGCGCCGTGAACAAGGGCAATGACCGGCATCGCGAGGAACTGACGGAGTTCATCCTGTCCGAATTGAAGGACCACCCGGACCTGATCGAGAAATGCGTGCCGGCCTATCCGCCCTACGGCAAGCGCATCCTGCTCGACAACAACTGGTTCAAGACGCTGACGAAGCCGAATGTCGAACTGGTCACCGACAAGATCGATCATTTCGCAAAGGACGGCATCGTTGCTTCGGACGGCAAAGCGCGACCGGCCGACGTCATCGTGATTTCAACGGGCTTCAAGGTCACGGAGATGGCGGCACGTCTCAACATCAGCGGGCGTGATGGAAAGAATCTCAGAGCGGCGTGGGCCAACGACAATCCGACAGCCTATCTCGGCTTGACCGTGCCGGACTTTCCAAATTTCTTCGTGATGCTCGGACCCAATTCAGGCCCCGCGCATGGCGGCAGCGTGATCTTTCAATCCGAATGCCAGAGCCGATACATCTCGGCCTGCCTCGTCGAAATGATCGAACGTGATATCGCCGCCATCGACGTTCGCCCGGAGGCGCACGATCAATACATTCGGAAAGTGGATGCCGAGCACGAGCAACTGATCTGGACTCACCCCGGCATGACAACCTACTACCGCAACGGCCAGGGCCGGGTGTTCTCGGCGATGCCATGGCGATTTGTGGATTACTGGGCCATGACCCACGATCCTGATTTACGCGACTATCGCCAAACCATGATCTGACATTTGTTCCCCGGGAACCGTGTTATTACTGCCTTTGGGATAGCTTGACACCGGCCTGTATCTGCCGCAGCATTTGTACGCTGCACCTGATGGAGTTGCGGAGTATTCGGCTCTCTGATTCACAGGCACTGACGCCCCCGGTCATACGATCAAGGCGGCACGCAGCGTGCGGACGAAAGTCCGTCGGCCAACTCTTGAGGAGGAGCATGACGCCACCGGATCAGACTGGTGACCTTGCTCATCGCAAGGTCCAGGCGCGGTCGAGGTCTTAAGCAGCTGCTAACCTCATCGCGCCTTCCGACAATTCGAACCTATCCACGGGACCGGAGCGCAAAGGCCACGCGCTCCCGGATCCTGAAACCATACTGGTGTCTACCAGAAATCCTTCGCCTATAACGAAGATGTCGGGCCCCGCGATGCTTTCATGCACCGGGGCCCATTCGTTTTTGGAATATCAAAACCGCGCCGCATGGTTCCATGCTGTATTCGGATCGGAGATACTGGTCCGATCGAACAGGACACGCCATGGATAAACCGCGCGTACGAATCTACACCGACTATAAAAGCCCCTATGCGTTCGTAGCCAACAAGCGGCTGTTCGAACTTGAGGACGCTCATGGCGTCGAGCTCGAATGGTTGCCCTACACGCTGCGCATTCCCGAATTCATGGGCACGGTGGAAGAACGCACGCCGCATTTCTGGCGCAAGGTGCGCTACTCCTACATGGACGCGCGCCGCCATGCCAACGCGCAGGGCCTCACCATGAAGGGGCCACGGCGCATCTATGACGCCTTCTATTCCAGCGCCGGCATGCTGTTCGCACAGCACCATGGCTTGTTCCGCGCCTATCACGACACGGTATTCCGTCGCTTCTGGAGTCATGATCTCGAAATCGACGAGCTGTCGGACATTTCGGGCGTGATCGCGTCGGTCGGCGGCTCGGCCGAGGCGTTCGAGGCTTACGTCCACGGCGCTGCGCGGGCCGAGCACGACCGCATTATCGATGAAGCCGAAGCGCTCGGCGTGTTCGGCGTGCCGACCATGGTCTTCAACGGCGAATTATTCTGGGGCGGCGATCGCATCGACATGCTGATCGAGCGCATCAAGAATCCGGAATCGATCGCGACGGCGCTGGGCAGCCGCCACCGGACGTGAGGCGCGCAGGGCGCGTCTTGATTTGTTTTCCCCTCTTGTCGAAGCTAATGCAGATCTCGACCAGCTGAAGCGGCAAGTCTGTGCGGCCGAAGCGGGCAATCCAAAACACCATAAGCGAGTTTCCCTCGCTAGGGTCCATGCCATGCGCGACAGGTGGATGACTGCGAATCGCCTCGCCAGTCGCGATCATCGAAACCATTTCAGTGCGAAGCCTCCGGTCAAGGCAATCTGCTCCAGACCTGAGCATTTACTTTTAGAAGCGCGACGTTAAGCTCTTGTTCCAAGGTACATTTTTGCGCTTGCCTTCACGAAGTGCACCGGGCATTCTACTGATGATATCGCAAAGTTTTTTTGGTGAGTTCGGTGAAACGACTGACGTTTTTCGTCAAGGGAAATGTTGATGTCCGCGATTCGCTTCACTTCTGTCGAATTGCAGGCGAAGTGGTCTGGAACGGTATCAACGAGGTCTTGAGACAGCGTCAAATAAATTGTTCCGTGCGGGTCAAGCATGAGACCTGGACTCGATCGGACGCGTTGCTGGAATGCAGCGGAACGGTACCACTAGCATTCACGGGCCGTGACCTGCCACTTGGCGCCTACTCGCTCGTCAGCCAGTTCAGCAATGCGATTTTTACAACGACTGCTGATGCAATCGTCCTGTCGATTCAGCCCGACGTAACGATGAGCCTCATGCGGCACCGCCGCGAGAACTTTCTGTTCTACCCAAGCGATGCCGGAACATGGCTTGCTGATGATCAGGTCTGGCTGCGGTCGAGCTATGAAAAAGGCGGTATGCTCTCGGTCGACGCCGCAATGAACAATCTGGCGGCGGTGATCGCAAGAATCCGCCATCACAGCGAGGCTCCGATTCTGATTTATAATCTTTCGCCAGTTATCCCTGGCGAGCAGATCCACTGCTATCAGGGTCTGGGCGAGACGTTTTCCACCCGCATCCGCAAATTCAACCTCGCCTTGGCAGAACTGTCCGAAAACAACGGGATTTCGATTATCGACGTCGACACTATCGTCGCGCGGCATGGCGCAGATGCTCTGAAACTGGATGCGGTCCATCTCAAGCCGATTGGCTACCGCCTGCTGGCCGAGGAGGTAGTCCGGGTGCTTGAAGATGTGGGCATCCTGAATGAGACGGCGCCATGAGAAAGCGCGTCAGCGTCATTATCCGCTCAAAAGACGAAGCCGACCGGCTTCGGCTGACCCTCACCTCACTGGCTTGCCAAAGCCAACCTGCTGAGATCGTGGTCGTCGACGACGGTTCATCGGATCACACCAAGGACGTCATTGCCACGGCGCAAAACGGCGATATGGATATCATAGCTCTCCATAACGCTACGCCTTCCGGGCGTTCCGCCGCTTCCAATGCCGGAGCTGCGGCGGCTAGCGGCGACATAGTGTTATTTCTCGACGGAGACACGCTGGCTGCGCCCGATCTAATTTCCGAGCATATCAACAAGCATCGCGAACGGGCAAATGTCATTGTCCGGGGCACAACCCATAACTTACGATGCACAAGGCCGTTTCTCGATCCCGAATTGGGTACGCCGCAGCGGGGTCAAGAAACGCGTGTCGAGCGTATGTCAGCCATCGAGCGCGATCGCGCCATCGTCACGCGTGAACAGATCCGCAGTCGTTTCCCTGAGATCGATCTCCGGAGTCAACCAGGCGTCTATCCGGGTTTCGGGCCCCGTAAGCTATTCGAACTCGAAATGGAAGCACTTACTGCTGCAACGGACTGCCCGGTATCGTGGGCCGCCGCATCGGGTTCCAACATGTCGATCGACCGGCGTGCCTTTCTTGATGCCGGTGGTTTCAACTCCGAGATCGACAATAATGAGCATCGCGAGTTAGCCCTACGGCTCTGTAACCGCGGCCTGTCGATGGCCGGCAGCACAGGCAGGACATATCACCTTACACACCGCAGCGGCTGGCGCGATCCGCTTGTAGAGAGCAGTTGGGAAGATATTTTCTTTGCCGCTCACCCGACCGCCGAAGTCGCATTGCTACCGGTCTTTTGGGCGAGTCTGTCGGACGCGCCGGACCTGCCGGAGGCAGCGCGGATTCACTCTTTGGTTGAGCTGGCCGCAGCCGCACAGCGCTGTGTTGGATTTGTAGGACGCCAAGCCGTTCGCGAGGCGCATATGCGCTGGGCCAGTACTGGACGGGTCCAATGACCGGATTGATCGTACCTATTGTAGCAATGGCAGCGAAATCAGAAGGGGCCGCCATCCACCGGGCTAGCGCAAATATCGCTCAAGCGCTCAGCGAAGCCACCGGAAATTCATGGGTGTGCGACTGCCGGTTTATTCAAGGACTCGATCTGCAGAACCCCAATATCGCTAATTCGATCATCGTTACTTCGCTGGGTTCGGAAGTTGATGCAGCTGACCGGTGGGAGGATGCCGAACCACGCTTGCGAAAATTCTATGCCGGGCTATGTGAGTCCGGTCGCCCTGTCTTCATTTGCACTGTCCTACGTCATACCGGCGCCAGCGCGTCCGCTATCGCCATGCGCAGACGGGTACGCATCAGGCGTCTCAATTTGCTGGCGGCCTACCTTTCGCGCGAGTATGGCGCATTTGTTATTGATATCGACCGCAAGTTCGCCGACGTCGGCGCCCGTAGAATTCCGACCGACTACACGCTCCAGGGTGAAGCGGCGGAAAAGTTAGCGAGCGACGTCATCGCCATGGAAGTTGTCCTCAATGGACTCGATGGGTTCGTCAGCGTAGCAATACAAGACCGCGCCAAGGCCCTGCTTGTTGAATCCAGATCAACCGCAACCTTGCTTGAGATTAAACCGTCGAGCCTGATGGCGATTGGCCAGGGACGGCACAAGCAAATCGTCAACACTGTGGTCGACACCAATCCGCGATCGCATGCCAGCTGGTTGATAAATCAGGTAATGCAAGGCCGAATTCCTCTCTCGCAAGCATTTGAGAAGCTTCACCAAGCGATACGAAGCCGTGGTGCAAGGCAAAGCTTCGCCATGCTGGCGTCGGGCGTCGCACGGCTAATCGGCCGGCGAACCTGAGGCAACCATAAGATGGATCCTGTCGAATCGCTTAGGCGCATGTTGTTGATCCGCGCTTTCGAAACAGCGCTGGCAAACCGCCCCGATCATGGATTCCAACTTCTGTCCTCCGGTGAGGAAGCGGTCGCAGTCGGCTTATCCGCAGCCTTGACCACCAAAGACCAATTGATGACCGGCGGACGTTCCATCGGACCGGCGCTGGCGCGCGGCGCAGACCCCAAAGCCGTGATGGCGGAACTGCTTGGCAAGGTGACCGGCCTGAATGGCGGACGGGGCGGACGGGGCCATATGGCCGATCCAGCCTCCGGCTTTTTCGGCGCGCATGCCGTGGTCGGCGGCAATATCAGCATAGCCGCCGGAGTGGCCCTGGCGAAACATCTGGCTGCAGACGGCGGCATTGTCGCCGTTATGTTCGGAGACGGCGCTTGCGGTGCCGGGGGACTTCACGAGACGTTGAACATTTCGGCATGCTGGCGACTACCGCTGCTCTTCATTTGTAACAACAACCAGCTTTCGGTATCGACCGAACGCAAGGCCGCGCTGGCTCCGGCTAAACTGTCGGACATCGGCGCCGGCTTCGGGATGTGGGCGCGCACCGTCGATGGGCTGGATGTGGCATGCGTTGGGGCGGCCGCAATGGAAGCAGTCCAGCATGTGCGTGAACGCCGAGGGCCGGCCTTTCTCGAATGCGTTTCAATGAGACTGGTATCGCATTCGACAACCGCAAGGGAGACGCGCAGCCGCGCCGATTTAGCCGAGTTGCGCAGCCGCTGCCCGATCATCCGTCAGATCAAGTATCTGCAGGAAATCGGCGCGCTTGAACCATCGCAGCTGGAAGCAATGGAACGTGAGGCCGCCGATCGCGTCGCAGAAGCAATCAAGTTTGCTGACGCCTCGCCCTTTCCCGACGCCTCGGAGGTGCTCGACCATGTTGACTGAGCAAGCTGCGAGCAGCACCAAGATCTTTTTTCGAGAAGCTAACATCCGCGCCCTGCGCGAAGAAATGCGCCAAAACCCTCGCGTGCTTGTCTTGGGTCAGGACGTCGGCGCGTTCGGCGGCTCCTATCGTGAATTCGATAGCCTTTACGAGGAATTCGGAGGTGACCGCGTACGCGATACCCCCGTCGCCGAAGCAGCAAGCATCGGCATTGGCGTTGGCGCGGCAGCGGCGGGCTTTCGTCCGCTGGTCAGCATCACCTACATGGATTTTCTGATGCTGGGCTTTGATCCACTCATCAACTACGCCGCCAAACTGCGCTACAAGACCGGCGGGCTGCTAACAGCCCCCGTAGTGATCAAAACGACCTCCGGCGCCTTGGGCCAGGGGGTTGCGCATGCGCAATGCCTTGAAGCTTGGCTAATGGGCGTGCCAGGGTTGCAAGTTGTGGCTGCATCGACGCCCGCTGATGCTTATGGCCTGATGAAGACAGCGCTGCGCAGCGACGGACCCGTCGTCTATATCGACCATAAACGGCTGTTTCCAATTGCAGGTGAAGTACCGGACGCGGAAACATTCATACCGTTTGGTAAGGCGGTGGTGCGGAAGGCGGGCGCGGACGTGACGATTACAACGCATAGCTTCATGGTTCGGGTTGCACTAGAGGCGGCTCGGACATTGGAAAGCCAAGGAGTGTCCGCCGAAGTCATAGACCTGCGCAGTCTGGCACCGCTCGACGTCGACACGGTGGCGGCATCGGTAGAAAAAACCGGCGCCCTGTTAACTTTGGAAGAGGGCCAGACCGCATGTGGCGTCGGCGCCGAGGTGGCTGCGCGACTATACGAAAGCATCGGGATACGACCGTGGGCGCGCGTCGGCGCTCTGCGTGCGCCGGTTTCGTCGAATCCCGTGCTCGAGTCAGCCTGTATTCCCGACGCTGCCCGTGTCATCAACGCCGTTCATCGCCTTCTGGGCCGACAATGAATTCTTCTTGCAATCTAACCGGAGTGCATTTGTGATTTACCAACTTTCCGTCCCGGCCGCCGTACCGGGAGTAGATGAGATCCGAATCCTTGAGTGGCAGGGAGGACCGGGAACGGCATTCAAAACTGGCGATTTGATCGTCGAGCTGGAAACGCACAAGGCGGTCGTGGAAGTGCGCGCGGGTCAACCGGGGGTGCTACGCCAGCTACTTGCAGAATCGGGTGATTGGCGCGAAATCGGTCTGCCGCTAGCGGTCTTTAGCGATAAAGTGGACGAAGAAATAATCTCGGCCGAAAATGGTGCGCCCGATCTACAAGTGGAGTTTGAGGTCACTTAAGCTGCGCTGCGGGTCGAAGATCCTCCATGGCATGCAGGATCTCAGATCGCAACGCAACCTGAAGCGATCCACTCTGGTGGATGCCGTCCGGCAAATGTTCGGCGCCACCCAGATCGGCCGCGATCGCATCGACGTCGATGATACTCAAATCGCGCCGCTCGGCAATGTCGTGGAGCACGAGATTGAGTTCCTTGGATGCTATGCTTGATAATGTGCTGCTCATCGGCGGGTCGAACGCAGAGTAATTTGAGATGTCTTCGTGACCTGAAGTCGACATGCAATTAATGACAAGCGCGCGCGCGCCAGTCTGGACCTGCATCCGATCAAGCAGCTGCTCGTAATCGCGACGAATGTCATCGATCGAGCGTTTCACTGTCTCGAAGGCACTTTCGAGGAACGCGCGGAAAACCGGGCCGGCGGCTAATTGATGGTGTCGCATGATATGCGCGTGGTAACCGAGCGACTTATGCCGCAAAAGCGACTGTGGTTCCGAACTGAGCGACAGCAAAACCGCATCAGCCGGTCCGGTCTGCACCGTTCCCGATGGGGTAAACAGGCTATAGGCATCCTCGATCGGCGACCGCTGCAATGCCGTTAACATCGCACCCGAAAATATCCAATCGTCGGACGTTGGCGTGATCCCTGAATCCGACAGAAAGCGATGCATGTCGTCCGCGATTGCCTGGAATTGAGCGGGCTTGCGGTCTAGCTGATCGAGCAGTATCGGCGCTACCGGCGTCAAGGGATGATCGGGCACGAATATCATTTGCGCCGGCGCTCTGGCGGCTTCGAACATCTCGGTAAACGCGCATTGCTCTCCGAGCACTACACCCGTCGCGTCGCAAATGCCGAGACTAAGCAACGACACGGGGACCTCGCGTTCATCGCACCACCAGCCGCGCGTGCGGCGGTGCCATCCCGGCAGCAGGCCGCTGTGAACGTCTGCCAGGCCCGTCATGCGGCGTCCGGCCAGCATCAAGAGACGCAATCTTTCAACATCGGATGCGGGTTCTTCCTCCACCTCAAGCTGGGCGATAACCGTATCGGCGTCCCAGGCACGGACATCGCGTTGAATGCTGAGATAGCCGCCAGGTTCTGCGCCGGCCTCATATATCCTGCCGGCGGATCGCGGCGCGAAAGCAACCTGCAAATCCACTTCCTCGGCGAAAGACTTATCTCCTTTTAAGCGGAAACCCGACGGCTGCAGGCTAATATTGCAATATCCGAAGATCTGATTGGCACGGCAATATTGCCCGGGTTGAATCACCCAGCGTATGCCGGAACGGTGAATGCTGAATCCATCTGCTGACAGCGCGCCTAGATGCAAGGGGCGGCTGATCAAGCGACGCTCCCCGTCCACATTCCCTCGTGGTGGATGATACCTGCCACGGCGAAACGGATATCGCGGACCGGAGCATCGAGACTTTCATCGGCCTTGTCGCTGAACAGAGCAATCTGATCGCCTACCTGGCACAGCTTGCCACGCTCGGCGTCGAGCCTGCGGAAGATTACCGGCTCGCGCAGCACGACGCGAAAGAACGATACAGGCGGACACTCCTGGGCAAAAGCGCTACTCAGATCGACTCCAAGGTCGAAGAGCTTAGAACCGTTCTTCAGCGCATTACCCGGTCCAGCGAAGACGCACTCGACCCGCGCACTGGACATATGTGGATTAATCAGCGGCAATCTAAACGTATAGATCATTTAACTCTCGAAATCACTTGAAGTGGCGACCGCTTTACCAGAAAAACCAGGCGTTCGCTGCTCAACTTTGTCGCAAACAACCCAAGCAACCAAGCACGTTCGGCCAGATTTTTCAAATTGTAGTGCAACCGGTGACAGAAACGAAATCGCGATAAACCAACGATCCGGTTACATCGAGTAAGGCGACGGACGCGCCATCAGGTTCCAGCGATTGCACGACTTGCCACGCCGCAGGAATCTTCACTCCGATCGCACCGGTGAATTCGAACGGAAAACATTGGTTGGTCAGGCGGGCGTCGAGCCGACCAAAGAAATGATCGCGCCATTCGATATCGCGGCCACCCCTCGATAATTCCCAGCAGCCAAAATCGAATGGCGTCCAGCCCTGGCCGTCAATCCACGCTTCGGCCCAAAAGTGTTCGGTCGGGCGCGCCTTGTAGAGGTAGAAGCCTCCCAATATTCGGGCCGGAATGCCGCGTGCCCGGCACATGGATGCAAACACAGCGGCAACGAGTTGACAATCGCCCCAACCGGAATCGAGCAACCAATCGCCGGGAGCGTCGACGTCGACTTGATCGTAATGGACGGCGCCTTGAAAAAATCCGTCGAGACAGTAATTCCAGAAAGCCCGAATCGCCACCAGTGGATCGTCGCCCGGGCCAGCTAGAGAAGAAGCGAGAGCTGCGATGCGATCGGAAACAACGATCAGGCCGTCGCGCTGCCGTAAGTATCGTGGGTCGGGGGCGCCAAGGTCCGATCGCGGCAGTTCTCGGCCCGGGTCTCTTGGAACGGCTATGAACGTCGTTGTCGCACCGATGGTCATCTCGTCCGAATTGGCTGCCTGGGCGCGTACTTCGAGGCGGCCGCGGCTTACGGCAACATCCGTCCCGATGCTGCCGGTTTCAACGGCGTGCGGACGAACATCAAGATTTCCGAGATGGTCTGAGGTCAGCGGCAAAGGCATGCGCAGACGCAAAGCCGTACCGGCCGCGACAGATCGGGTGTTGAACATGCGCCGGAGTTCGACAGTGAACTTGCGTGGATCTTCGCTGTCCATGGTGCGCACGAGTTGCCGGGCGGTACCGACCACGTGCTCCGTCCAAAATGCTTGTCGACCGTCGAGTCCGGCCAGCTTCATGAAATTCAGCACTTCGACCGGATCGAAGTATCGTACTCCACCCGCGCCTAGCCGAAATTCCAGGCCCATCTCGATCCAGCACTTCAGGGCTTCACAAGTAATTGCCATTCCCGGCGATTTTTCGCCGCGCTCACAAGCCCACCCTGCAACATGGCACATGTCGAGAATGAGCGCTTCCGAAACCGTCCGATATTGCTGCCTCGGATGAAAGCCTAACGGAAGCGATGTGTTGCCGGGACGCATATAGTTGTCCAAAACCGAGGCCCGCAATGCCTTGGGGCGATGCACACACCGACGATGCGCCAACGCCCGAAATAACGCGGAAGCCGCCTAAGCGAATGACCGACTTTACGTTGAGTTTCGGATGGTCATCAACGGAAATTATCCCGCAGGGTCGAGTAAGTGCTCTCCGCCAAGCAGTGGGTGAAGATGGTGATCGCCGCGGAAGTGCAACAATATTTCAATTCATTCAACTGCGATCAGCGGATCTGCAATCCAGCGACTACCCTCCTCATCACTTCGGAAGTTTACAGCCGTGCCTGCTCGATTGCTCAGACAAAAGTAAGCAGCCGCTTCGGCGTCTCCACCATGATCGTGTCGATTTCCGTTTCCGAGTAGCCACGCCTGCGCATCATCGGGATCACGTTCCTGAAGATGTGCTGATAGCCGTGGCCGCCGTATTGGGTAAGCCGGGTACGGTGACAGATGTCATGGCTGATGACGATTTGTTCGAGATGGCCATTCTCGATCAACTTGCGCAGCAGACGGAGCCGAATGGCATCATTCGGCATGTCGATATCCGAGTGCGAGTAGTAGGATTGCTCCAGCCCGAACAGATCGAATTCGATGACGCATCCCGTGTCGGCCAATTTGAGCAGCCGACCTTCGTCAAAGATCGTGCGATCGATATGGCTGAGGACGAGACGATTCATCGGCGCCCCGCGCGATAGGAAGAAATCCGCTACCTCCTGGGGCTGATCTTCATGGCGGCCCGGGTGGACGTTGATGGCCGCCCCCGTCTCCTGCTGGGCGATGAGCGCGCCCTGCATGACACGGCGCTCCAGTTCGGTCCACGGCGCCTGACAACCGATCTCGCCGATCATGCCTGCGCGAATGTCCGTGTCCCAGGCCCCCTCCAGCACCTGACCTATCATCTCTGCCGCAAAATCGTCGACCGTTCTTGTATGGTTGCGCTTGTCCTGAAAGTCGTGGACATAGTGACCGCATCCCATGACGATATGCGCGCCCGTTGCCCGGGAAATGTCGGCCAGACTTCCCGGTCTCGGCTTGAGGCCGCCACAGGTCAGCTCGACGACGGTGCGGCCGCCAGCCGCAACCATCTCCTGAATCTCCCGTGTCGCAATATCAGCCTGGTTCAATTTGTACTTCAGGGCAGAGGTCTTTTGCCCGTAATTGATCTGCCAGCAGTTGCAGATATCGATCTCGTCGCCCTCGACACCCGTCGCCGCCAGCTTGGGCGGCGTGATATCGCAAATGATATGTTCATGCATCAGCGTCGATCCCAACTCTGCAGGATCGATCAAGCCGAGAACTGTTTGTGATCGGCCCTTGAGGTCAGACCGGGCAAGTCTTGTCATTGAGCTATCCGCCTCACTGGTCCGCTTTCAGGCCGGCAAAGTCGATGACCTTCTTCCATTTTACGGTTTCCTCGGCGATCAGCCTTGCCATGTCCTCCGGAGTGCCGCCGACCGGCTCAGAGCCGAGCTTGCGCATCCGGGCGATCGTTTCCTGTTCCGACATGTATTTGTTGACGCTCGCATTCACCTTGTCGATGATCTCGCGCGGCGTTTTCGCAGGCGCCGCGATCGTGAACCATGCGGATGCCTCGTAGCCGGGAACGCCGGCTTCCGCCACGGTCGGCACATCGGGCAGCTCGGGCCAGCGTTTCGTCGTGGTGACGGCAAGCGCTCGCAGTTTTCCGGCTTCGACGAATGGCTGCACCGCAGGCAAATTGTCCGATGAGACTTCCACGCGTCCTCCGACAACATCGGTCAACGCCGGCGCGCTTCCGCGGTAAGGGACGTGCAGTATATCCATTCCCGTCATTGATTTCATGAGCTCCATGGCCACATGGCCGGTCCCGCCTATCCCCGCTGTCGCGTAGGACAACTTGCCGGGCTGCGCTTTCACGAGATCGATGAGCTCTTTCAAGGTCCTGGCCTGAACATCGGGGCTTACCGTTATGATGTTGGGCACCCTTGCAATGACGATGACCGGCGCGAGGTCCTTTGCGCTATCGAATGGCTGGTTCTTGTACAGGAACTGATTGATGACATGCGGCCCCGGAGTACCGACGACGAACGTGTAGCCGTCGGGAGCTGCTTTCGCGACAGCGTCAGTGCCGATATTTCCCCCTGCTCCGCCCTTGTTTTCGACGACGAACTGCTGGCCGTATTCCTCGGACAGCCTCTGCGCCATCAAACGCCCGAGGATATCGGTTGTCCCGCCTGCCGAAAATGGCACCACAAATTTCACCACCCGGGTCGGCCATTGTTCAGCACTCGCGCGGCCCGAAAGTGAAGTCAGGACGCAAACAAAGGCGATCAGTAGATTGGCAGGCAGGTTGCGCATCCGCGATCTCCGTTTCCGATCCATCGATGGTCGAGGACAAGCATTGCGACCGATTGTAGCTCGTCCGAGAGAGCCTCAAATGACTGACCATCTCTTTCGTAAGCGGAGCAGAAATCGTGAGCTGATCCAATAGAATTCGACAGTATCATCTTTTGTCCGCGATACATCGAGTGAAGGCTGTTGCGCCAGTGGCCCGAGTGACGCAAGCCGTGAAGTCTCTGCGCTCGCTGATCAAGGTGCCACGACAATCTCGCCGCCGCGGAGCGCCTAGCCGCCGATCAAATGCTCCCAGCATCCTGTGCGTACCAGCACCGGTCGCAACGACGCCCGGCTGCCCGCATCGAGTGCTGAAAACTTGTCGCGAAGCTGCTGCAGGCACTTCACCTGGTATTTGAACGGCGCCAGCGCGTAAGGCAGCCCCCAGACGTTCATCTCCAATCGTTCCAGGCCTTTGGCAAACGCTTCGGCGTTGGCGACAAGGAACGGCAGATAGAGTTCGCCGGCAATTCTCAACAGCGCCTCGGCCATGCCACCGAGTGCCCGTTCGCGCGGATACCACACCCCTTCCACGCCCGAAGCATCATCCAGCCGCCGCACCCAGTGATCGGTGAACGGCGCCTCCGCACGCATGATCCGCATCGGCGTCGGATCGGTCGCCATCTCGCTGAGCTGTCCGAACCAGGCAAAATCCGCGAGCGACGGCTGACTGCCGAACAGATAACTGGACATACCGACATGCAGCTCGAACGCCGCTAGTATCCGCAAGTAGCTCTCTTCCAGCAGCGGCTTGTTTTCCGCGGTCGCGCCGAGAATGACCATCCGCGAAATCTGACGCTGCCGGAATTGCTCGATCTCTTCCGGACTGCCGGTGGTTGCCTCCGACACCGACCACTCTTCGCCGGCCCAGCGCGAGACATAGGCCTGATCTTCCGGATCCCACCAGCGATAGAGAAACAGCGGCTTTACGGCCCATTCGTCGGCGAGGTCTTCCAGGAGATCGCAGACGAACGCGACCGCCCTGTCATCGGGAATGACGGATCTTCCCACGTGACGGCTTTCCAGATCGTAGGCCAGCGTCGTGGTCTCGCCGCGATAGGTCCCGTCCGGATACTGCAGCACCGGGATCAGATTGGGCCGCAAATGTTCGGTTGCCTTCCGCAGCGCCTTGGTCATGATGACCCAATCGAACGGAATTCTGCGGTAGCGCAATAGCGCGCGCAGCTTGATGGCGTAGGGCGACGCGGTCGAGCCGATCAGGCGGTAGCGTCCTTCGGTCATGGCATTCCCTCGTCCCGTGCCATAGCGCATTCGAATTTTGCCCGCCAGACCTGCAATAACGCCTGCGGTGCTCGCCTTGCGGCGCAGCGAAATTTACCGCTATTCTGCCGGGCAATGATCGGACCCCGTCCGGCTCAATAATTCAACCGTGGAGAAACGCCATGAATCCACCCGCCAGTTCGCCGGCCGTCAAGGTCGTAAAATCGGTCCGCGAGCAGGTGAGCGCGGAGGAATGGCAGGCGCGGGTCGATCTCGCGGCCTGCTACCGGCTCACCGCGATGTACGGGATGACCGAGATGGTGGCCAACCACATCTCCTGCCGCGTGCCGGGTACAACCGACCAGTTCCTGATCAATCCTTACGGCATGCTCTACGAGGAAATCGACGCTTCCAGCCTGATCAAGATCGATGTCGATGGCAACACGCTGTTCAATGCGTCGGACTATGACGTCAACGTCGCCGGTTTCGTCATTCACAGCGCCATCCACATGGCCAAGCACGACATGGACTGCGTCGCGCATACGCACACGCCGGCCGGCATGGCCGTCTCGGCGATGGAATGCGGCCTGCTGCCGCTGGCGCAGACTTCCATGCGGTTTCTCCATATCGCCTATCACGATTTCGAAGGCATCGCCGACAATGTCGACGAGCGCGAGCGGCTGGTGAGAGACCTCGGCGACCATGAAGCCATGATCCTGCGCAACCACGGCCTGCTCGTGGTCGGCCGTACGGTGCCGGCAGCCTTCAATGTGCTATTCCGCCTCGAGCGCGCCTGCGAGGTACAGGTCATGGCATTGTCCTGCAACACCAAGCTGATCTATCCGCCGCAAAACATCCTCGAAGACACTTTTGAGCGGATGCAGCCAAAACCCGGCCGCAACACCCGTAACGGCAACCTTGCCTGGCCGGCTCTGCTGCGCAAGCTCGATCGGGCTGATCCGTCGTATCGCAACTGAGAGATCATCCGTTCGTCAGGCGCGCCGCCTCCGCCCGATCTTTGGGCGGAGCCTGCCTGCAATTTGTTCGCACATCCCGTCGCTAAATCGCCGATGCTGATGCCAGGCGTAGCGACAGGTGCGTTCGATGAAGACATTCATTCGCGTAGTTGAACTATGGGTGCCTGACCGAACCCGCACGCGCCTGGAGTTCGGCGGCTGTCTTGCCAGCGAAGAATATTCGGAGTTCAAGGCAATCAGCGAAAACGCGCTGTTCGCCTATGACGAAGGGCTGCCCGGCAAGGCCTGGGCCTCCGGCCATCCCGTCATTCTCACGGAATTCGCAAATTCCTATTTCAAACGCACGGACGAAGCGATCGAAGCCGGCTTGACGTGTGGGGTCGCGCTGCCGGTCTTTGCCGGCGAATTCCTGATGGCCGTAATGGTGCTGTTCTGCGGCGACGACGAAAAGCACGTCGGCGCCATCGAACTCTGGCACAACGATCCGGAAAAATCCCACGAGATGGGCCTGGTCGACGGTTATTACGGTACCGCCGACATGTTCGAGTTCAATTCCCGGCACACCAAATTCCCGCGCGGCTTTGGCCTGCCCGGCCGCGCCTGGAAAGCCGGCATGCCGTTGATCATCAAGGACCTGCACAACGCCAAGAGTTTTCTGCGCTGGGAGGAAGCGAGCGAAATCGGGATCAATTGCGGCGTCGGCATTCCCTACACCACGCCCCAGGATCAGACTTGGGTCTTGACCTTCCTCTCCGCGCAGGCAACGCCGATTGCCAGACGCTTCGAGATCTGGGTGCCGAACCCGTCGCGAACGGAACTGGTGTTTCAGTCCGGCGATTGCAGCAAGAATGCCGATCTGGCCTCGCTCTATGCGACAAAAACAATCGGCAAAGGTGAAGGCAGCATCGGCGGCGCCTGGGCGACGGGGATGCCGGCCATCAATGAACATCTGAAGGTGGACGAATCGATCGCGGCGCAGTTGGCGCGCGCCGCCGGCATGAACCAGATCGTCGTGCTGCCGGTGATCGAAAACGCGCTGCTCAAGGCCGTACTCGCCTGGTATCTCTGAACGTCGTTCGCCGGCGGATCAGCCCGCTTTGCGCCCGTGGTGACTATGCAGTTGCGAGGAGAGAAGCCGTCGCCACTCATTGAATTCCGGGCTTGCGATATCGCGCGGCCGCGCAAGGTCGATCCGATATTCATTGTCGATACGGCCGGGGCCCGGTGACATCACAACGACCCGGTCGGCGAGGAAGATCGCCTCCTCGATCGAATGGGTGACAAAGATGACGGTCAGACCGGTTCGCGACCAGATATCAACCAGCTCGTCCTGCAGGCGCTCACGCGTCATTGCATCCAGTGCGCCGAAAGGTTCGTCCATCAGCACGACCTCCGCGTCGTTGGCGAGCACCCGGGCGATCGCGACGCGCTGCTTCATGCCGCCAGAGAGCTGGTGCGGATAGACGTCGGCAAAGTTCTGCAGGCCGACGAGTTCGATGAAGCGGTCGGTCGTTTCGCGGATTTCGGCCTTGGTGCGCCCCCTCGACTTCGGGCCGAAGCCGATATTGTCGCGGACGTTGAGCCAGGGAAACAGCCCGTAGTCCTGAAATACCATGCCGCGGCTCGGACCCGGCCCCGATATCGGCATGCCCCACATGAGATTGTCGCCGTGCGTGGCGGCCTCGAACCCCGCGGCCATCCGCAGAAGCGTGGATTTTCCACAGCCGGACGCGCCAATCAGGCAGATGAACTCGCCTTTCTTCACGCGCAGATTGGCGCCGCGCAACGCCTCGATCGAGCGGCCGTTCTGCGAATAGGTCTTACCGACGTTCTTCATTTCCAGAATCGGAATCGGGGCTTCAGCCATGCGACGGACTCCATGCCAGAAGGCGTCGCCCGATCAGCATCACCAGCTGGTCGGACAGAAATCCGAACGCGCCGATGACGATCATTCCCGAAATCACGATTTCGGTGCGCGAGAGCTGGCGCGCCTCCATGATGATCGCGCCCAATCCCGTCTGTACGCCGGTCATCTCGCCGACAACGATCACGACCCATGCGAAGCCCAATCCAAGCCGCATTCCGGTAAAGATGGACGGCAGCGCGGCGGGCAGCACGACGCGAAAGAACTGCGCCGATTCGCTGCAGCCGAGCATCGAAGCCGCCTCGAACAGCCGCGGCTCGACCGAGCGCACCCCAAAAATGGTGTTCACGAGGAT
>Ga0307500_10000011_pt1 | contig 54124 bp, 53 predicted proteins | sample 14_S_MG_FD_201362 | JGI IMG/M metagenome (GOLD analysis project Ga0307500, IMG submission 201362) | Soil microbial communities from Populus trichocarpa stands in riparian zone in the Pacific Northwest, United States - 14_S | ecosystem: Environmental > Terrestrial > Soil > Riparian zone > Trees... | reverse complement strand
TACTGAGAACTTTGCGAAGGATGATCATCTCCGGGAGCGACAGTGCGATCACCGACATCATGAATGCGAGCACGGTCCCGAGCGCCGCGCCTTTGGTGATGAGCGCTTCCACCACGGGGATGATGCCGGCGGCGTTCGAATACATGGGAATGCCGACCAGCACCGCTGCCGGCACCGACCACCAGACGTCCCGGCCCATGATTGAGGCCAGCAGGTCCGAGGGTACATAGCCGTGGATGAATGCGCCCACGGCAATACCCGCGATGATCCATGGCCAGACCTTGCCGACGATCTCCTTCACGGCGTCGATGCCAGCCTGGACGCGATCGACGAGCGAAAGTGCTTCCGGAGCAAGCTCGACTGCGTCCGACCGAATGTTGCGGACCCACTCCTCCAGCCAATGTTCGAGATGGAGCCGGCCGATGACCCAGCCGGAGACGATGGCGATGGCGAGGCCAAAGGCGAGATAGGTGAGTGCCACTTTCCAGCCGACCAGCGCGAACAGAAGTCCGAGCGCCACCTCGTTCACCATCGGCGCGGAGATCAGGAACGAAAAAGTGACGCCGAGCGGTACGCCCGCGCTGACGAAGCCGATGAACAAAGGCACGGCGGAGCAGGAGCAAAATGGCGTGACGATACCGAGCGACGCAGCCAGCACATTGCCGACGCCTTCGCGCTTCCCGGCAAGCAGCGCCCTGGTCTTTTCCGGTGAAAAGAAACTGCGGATCACGCCCATGCCGAACACAATCAGGGTAAGCAGCATCAGTACCTTCGGCGTGTCGTAGGCGAAGAAGCTGATCGCCTCGCCGAGAGGACTCTCGGGCTCGACGCGCGTCGATGCGACCACCCAATCCGAGAATGGAACGAGTTGGCTGTAGATAACGCCCCAAATAATCAGCGCTGCAACCGTCCATCCGGTCCACTTGGCGGTCGAAGGGCCAGTGCCCGGCGCCTGTTCGGTGATGGAATTGAGACTCATGCGGCATGCCTTTCCTGATTTGTCGGCATCGCCAGCGCGGCGTCGACAAGTGCGACGACCGCTTGAGGAAGATTTGGAGCACGGCGATAGCGCACCCATTGAGCATCGCGGCGATCCACCACAAGACCGGCGGTCTTGAGGGCCGCCATGTGGCGGGACATGCGGGACTGGCTGGCACCGAGTTCACGCATCAATTCGCAAACACAATGCTCGCGCCCATCCCACACCATCCGGAGGGCATGGAGCCGGACTGGCTCGGCGAGGGCGGAAAGAATCATTATTGAATTCATGGTCTTATCCACCAAATGCGCTTATGCGCATAATCGCATATAAGTGATCTCCGTTCAATTGTGCAAGACCCTCAGGAAAATCATTTGCAGCAACTTGCTGGCTTCTAGCAGCCAAGGAGTCAGGTGGGTTGAGGCACGTCAATTCAATCGGAACGTCGGCTGGTAGGAACGTAACTTGTTGCGCAGTTCAGTGATTCTGCATGCACCTCTTCAACCAAGTCGGCTGAACACTCGAAAACGAGGGCTCGATATTTCGTAATTTGCGACGTTGTGCAGGGTCTAATTTTGGCGGAGCCATGTGTGAACTCCTCGGACTGTCGAGCAATGTCCCCGCGACAGTGAATGTTTCACTGCCCAAGCTGGCCGAACATGGCCGCGTTTCCGGAACTTACAATGATGGCTGGGGTGTCGGCTATTATGAGGGAGCGGACGTCCGTCTGATGAAGGCCTCCGCCGCTGTCGGCGACAGCGAATGGATTCAGTTCATCGCCAGCCATGATCTGCGGAGCCGGTTGGTGATCGCGCATACCCGCAAGGCAACGCGCGGAACCCGATCCTACCCCAATGCCCAGCCGTTTGTTCGAGAACTGGCCGGCCGTGCACATTTATTTGCGCACAACGGCGACCTGCCGGGCATATTTAAATCGAACGCGTTCCGAGCCGATCGGTTCAACCCAATTGGCGAGACCGACTCCGAACTCGCCTTTTGTGTTCTTCTCGACCAAATGGCGGCGATCTGGACGGTGCCAGGTTCAACACCGTCGCTCTCCGAAAGATTTCTGGTTGTGTCGTCGTTTGCCAGCCAGCTCCGGGCTTTGGGTCCTGCTAATTTTCTGTATTGCGATGGCGACCTGCTCTTCGCCCACGGGCACCGACGGAAGCATGCCGAAACCGGCAGGGTGGAGGCGCCAGGTCTCGTGTTGCTTCAGCAACACTGTCAAAGCGGCCAACACGGGATCGTGGCGGACGGGCTTTCAATCCGAAGCGACGATCAGCTTGTTACGCTATTCGCGAGCGTTCCCTTGACAAGCGAGCGGTGGGAGCCTCTTGCAGAAGGCGAGTTAGTTGCCGTTTCTCGTGGGCAATTCGCTGCACGACAATTGGTCGGCGAAAGTCCCGTATTTTACGAGCATCCAGTCGATCCATTGGACCGATCGGGACCCGACGACGCCGAAAGAGCCATCGTGGATATGGGCGTTGCGTCTGCCGGTCAGGCACCGTTGAATTTCGTCAGTAATGCAAAGGGGCCGTCGTGAACCTCTATGACCGCTGGATTCTGCCACCCATCCTCGAACTAGTCATGCGGCAGCGTCCGCTGCAGAAGTATCGCCGCGAGGTGGTTGCCGCAGCCACCGGGCGGGTGCTCGAAGTCGGCGTCGGATCAGGATTGAATTTTCCGCTCTACGACAAGCGGGTCGAGATCGTATTCGGGATCGACCCATCGCCCCGTCTGCTCGCGATCGCGCGCGGACGCGCTGCTAGGGCCGGTGTCCGCGCCGAATTCCTACAGGGGTCTGCGAACGCGATTCCCCTCGCTGACAACACCATAGACACCGTGGTGATGACGTGGACGCTTTGTTCGATCCCGGACCCATTGGTCGCATTACGCGAGATGCGACGGGTCCTGAAGCCCCACGGCAAGCTCCTCTTTGTCGAACATGGGCTTTCACCCGAGATTGGTGTCGAGCGCTGGCAACACAGGCTCACCCCCATCTGGTGCCATATTGCGGGCGGTTGTCATCTGGACCGAAAAATGGACGACCTCATCCGCTCGGCCGGTTTCGATATCCTGAAGCTTCGAACGGAATATGCGAACGGACCACGTCCGATGACCTACATGTACCTGGGATGCGCGCAATCGGCAGCATGATCTTACGGATTGCCCGAAGCATTTATTCAGGCTCAGGATCCACCGGCTTAAATGACGAACACCGGCGCGAAGCCACCGCCCGGTGTTCGAAAATTCGTGGTCTGCCCCTGATACAAGCGCGCCGCTGTGAGCAACACCCGACCGTTGTAGACGTATAACCTCACGTCGGTCTTTCGGGACTCCGGCGAGCCGTCGAGCCTGACCATGCGTTCGCTGGGCGCGGCGAAGTTCTGGGCGACATATCCACCTCGAATGATCTCTGCCCACACCCCCTTGGTGACTTTGTCGCCGCGATAGACCGCCTTGCTCCCGTAACCGCCCGCCGGCTTGAAGAACAACGATTTTCTTGTCGCCCATAACTCCTGCGCGTTGTCGGGAGTGACGAGAACGGTGTGCGGCACGCCCGCCAGATCAGCCAGCATCTGCGGCGACGCCCCCCAGGAGCGAAGAGCCGCGTGATCCGACAGCAGCGCCAGATTGCGCTTGTCGGCGTACAGCGCATGCATGCGCGGATTAGGGGTAACGACGACCGCGCCGTCGAGATAGGCCGCGCGTAGATTCCCGTGCTCGGGGTCGCCCAGTGAAAAATCGACCAGGCGATTGTAGACCAGATCGATCGGCTGGCCCTCCGCGAGCAACTGGCCGCGCTCGTAGCGCAGCCGACTGCCGTCCACAATCACCGCGTCGATGCCATTCTTCTGGAAGAAGCGCTGCGCCAGCAGAAACTCTGGATAGAGATACTGTTCAGCCGGCCGGTCATCGACGATGGCGATCCGCCCTGGAACCCCCTGCCTGTCTTGCAGGTCCCACTCGTGCTGGAACATGCGCATGACCGCCGGCTCGAAATCGTCGGTCTCCGGCCTGCCCAGGGCGACCTCGACTTCCGCGCAGCAGGCGCGCTGAGCCCTGGCCAGCAGCGCATTCAGGAAGGCGCCGCCCGCGTTGGTATTTACCTCGATCAGCCTGGGGCCCTCGGCCGCAAGGTGGAAGTCGTAGCCCATGAATACGCCAACCGGTCCGAAATCATGCCGGGCGATCTCGGGAGCCAGGGACAATGCCGCATCTCGATAGCCCGGCAATCGGGTCGCGGCCTCGACCGCGTGGACGATGCGAAGCATCTCATCGACGTTGGATTGCGACAGGAACACCGGCACGTTCGAGAACAAGTGTGTCTTCGGCCCGATGAACGTCTCGCAGAACTCCGGATCTCCGACCTCCCGCTCCAGCGCCTGGCATAAAGCGCTCCGGTCCAGCGTAACGCAGAAGCACTCGCGGTTCAAAACTTCGGAGATAGATGGATTTCCGGACCTGGCAGAAGCGAGCGTTGGGCTGTCCATCTGTGGTCCTCACATTATCCGTTCCAATGCCACCACCTATGCCACCGCGCCGTCGGGGCTTGTTACCGCATATATGCTACGGCTTGGTGCTGGCAAATTGATCGTAGGCGCGTAGCGCATCCGCTCCGTACACAGCCGCGGGTCCACCGCCCATGTAAACTGCGAGAGCAGCCGTCTCGGCGACCTCGTCCCGGCTCGCTCCCTGCTGATGAGCCATCTTGGTGTGGTAGGCGACGCAGCCGTCGCAGTGGACGGCGATGCCGATCGCAAGCGCCATCAGCTCTTTCGTCTTCGTGTCGATGGCCTTGGAGGCCGTCGCTGCGGTCGAGAGAGTCCCAAAGGCTTTCATCGTTTCGGGCGCTCCTTTTTGCAACAGCCCTACGCCGGCGATCACGTCATGGGCGATCTCTGTAAAGTTTGTGGTCATATTCAATTCCTCACTGTTTTGATGCTCACGTCACGGTTTCGAGCGCCAGCGCGATCCCCTGACCACCGCCGATGCACAGCGTGACGACCCCCTTTTTGATCCCGTCGCGCTGCATCGAATGCAGGAGACGTGTCGTGAGCACTGCGCCACTCGCGCCGATCGGGTGACCGTGCGCGATCGCGCCGCCTTCCACGTTGACCACATCCGGGGACAGTCCGAGGTCCTTCGTGACCGCGAGGACGATGGCCGCAAAGGCCTCGTTGATCTCAATGCGACCGACATCGCCGATCTTCCAGCCGGCGCGGTCGAGCGCCTGCTTCACTGCGGGTACGGGACCAAGGCCGAACATACCGGGCTCGACGGCGCCGATACCGTAGGCGGCAAGGCGCGCCATCGGTTGCAGACCCTTCTTCTCCGCCCAGGCCCGGTCGGCCACGATCATGGCCGCGGCTCCGCTATTGAGGCCCGGCGCGTTGCCGGCCGTAATGGTCCCGTCCTTGCGAAAGGCCGGCTTGAGCTTGGAGAGACTCTCCAGGGTCGTATCGGGCCTGTTGTGTTCGTCCTTGTCGAATTTCACGGGACCTTTTCGTGAGAAAATTTCGACCGCCGCGATTTCCGCGGCGAATTTTCCGGCCGCTTGAGCCGCTGAGAACCGCTTCTGCGAGCGCTCCGCCCAGCGGTCCTGGTCTTCCCGGGTGATCTGATGGGAGCTTGCGAGATCCTCGGTATGCCAGCCGGAGTGTTGGCCGGAGAAGGCATCGTTGAGCCCGTCCATCAGCATCGAATCGAAGATCTGCGCATCGCCCATGCGGTAACCCCAGCGCCCGGAGTTCATGAGGTAGGGCGCCCGGTCCATGTTCTCCATGCCGCCCGCAACGGCGCTGTCGATAAACCCGAGCATGATTTCCTGCGCAGCGCTGGCGACGGCCTGCGCACCTGAGCCGCAAACCCGGTTGACTGTCATCGCGGGAACTTCGACGGGGACGCCACCATTTATTGCCGCCTGTCGGGCCGGGTTCATCTTGTTGCCGGCCTGGATCACGTTGCCCATGACGACGGTGCCGACCTCGCCGGGCTGAAGTTTCGCCCGATCCAGTGTCGCCCGGACGACCACAGCGCCAAGGTCGGTCGCCGGCATCTCCTTGTAGGTGCCGCCGTAGGTGCCGATCGCGGTGCGCACGGGCGAACAAATGACAACGTCTCTATTGGCCATGATCCAATTTCCTCATGCTAAGGGCAGAAACAATGCAGCACTCTCCAACTTCCTTGTTAGAGGCTGTGGCAGCGCCCGCTTTGCGCAAGATCAAGCGGGAACCGCCAACCAAATTCTTCGAAATCTTCAGTCGTTCATGCGATCGGACCGGCTTTTGGCGGTGCAGGATAAGCAAGCAGTCTCAGCGCGTTCAACACGACGACAATCGTCGACCCCTCGTGGATGAGCACGGCGAGGCCGAGGCCTGCCCAGCCGAACAGTGTTGCCGGGACCAGCAAGGCGACCGTGCCGAGCGCGATGAACAGATTTTGGCGGATGATAGTTCGCGCAGCGCGGCTCAGACCGACGGCGAACGGGAGCTTGCCAAGCTCGTCGCTCATCAACACGACGTCCGCAGCTTCAAGCGCCACGTCGGAGCCGGCCCCACCCATGGCGATGCCTACCGTGGCGCGGGCCAGAGCGGGCGCATCGTTGGCGCCATCGCCCACCATCGCCGCCTGCCCATACTGCTCAACGAGGTTCGCTACCGCCGCGATCTTGCCCTCGGGGAGAAGACTCGCTCGCACGTCTTCCAACCCGACTGCGTCCGCCACTGCGCGGGCCACACGCTCGTTGTCCCCGGTCAGCATGACCGTTTTGGTCACACCCAGCGATTGCAGTTTCGCCAAAACCGCCGCCACGCCGGGACGCGGGGTATCCATCAGGCCAATGATGCCAGCAATGCGCCCATCCGCCCGCACCAGCATCGTGGTACGTCCGATAGATTCCAGCCGTTCGACCCGTGCGGTCACCTCCGCGCTCGGCGCTTCTCCGCTAAACAGCTTGAGATTACCGATCTCAATGCGCCTGGCGCCCATGGTCGCGCGAATACCCTTGCCGTTCACCGCCTCTACGTCCGCCGGTTCGTCCCAGCGAAGCCCACGCTCTCCGGCTGCGGCGACAATGGCCCGCGCCAAAGGATGACCGCTGCGGCTCTCCAACGCGGCAGCAAGTGCAAGAACTTCGCTTTCTGGCGCGTCGAAGGCTACGATATCGGTGAGACGAGGCTTTCCTTCGGTGATGGTGCCGGTCTTGTCGAATGCGATCGCGGTCAGTCGGCCAAGATTTTCCAGATGGCCACCGCCCTTGATCAATACGCCTAACTGGGCGGCCCGGGCCACGGCTGACAGAACCGCCGCGGGGGTCCCAATCGCGAGCGCGCATGGCGAGGCGGCCACTAGCACCGCCATCGCCCGATAGAAGGAGTCGGCAAAGGGAAAGCCGAACAGCGGCGGCAGGGCGATCAGGAGGCTTGCGCCGATCAGCACGACCGGCACGAAGATGCGCTCGATACGGTCGGTGAATTGTTGGGTCGGCGATTTCTGCGTCTGCGCGTCTGCAACGAGCCGCACCATGCGCGCCAGCGTGCTTTCGGTGGCGAGCTTGGTGACTTCCACCAGCAAGACGCCGTCGCCATTGACCGTTCCCGCGAAGACCGCGTCGCGGGGACGCTTGTCCACCGGCACCGACTCGCCGGTTACGGGCGACTGATCCACGGCCGAATTGCCCTCGGCGACCGCGCCGTCGGCCGGCAGGCGCTGGCCGGGCTTGACGATGACCTTATCGCCGCGCAGCAATTCCTCGACGGGGACTTCGACCTCCGCGCCGTCGCGGTGCACCAAGGCGGTTTTCGGGGCCAGTTCGGCCAGCGCTTCGATTGCCCGCCGCGCCCGGTCCATCGCCGAATGCTCCAACGCGTGCCCGAGACTGAACAGAAACAGTAAAAGCGCACCCTCGGCCCACTCACCCAGGGCCGCGGCCCCCATTGCGGCGACCAGCATGAGGGTGTCGATGTCGAAGCGTTTCGCCCACAGGCTTTGCACCGCATCGCGCAGGGTGAAGAAGCCGCCGAATGCATAGGCCGCGAGATAGAGTCCAAGCGATACTTCGTAAGGCGCACCCTGTAGCCCCCCGAGCCAACCGCCCAGCAGCAGCCCACCTGCAACGAGACTGAAAACGAGCTCTCGATGATCCGCCCACCATCCGGCATGGCCTTCCGGCTTCAAGACCCGGTAGCCCAGCGCTGCAATACGATGGACCACCGCGCGGTGCGACGACTTCTCACTGTCTTACTCCAGGCGCAGGCGCTCGGCGGCGTAGCTCACCTTGGCCTCAAGCACGCCATCGAGACGACTCAGCGCGTGTTCGATGACGGTGGCGCAGGTCGGGCAGTCCATGCCTTCGATGCGCAAACTTTCATGCACATACCGCTTGTCGATCGACGCCCCGGCGGCGGCGACCAGTTGGCGGACTTCAGCCATGCCGACGCGCTGAGATTCGTAGTGCAAACATAGCCGCGCCTTACCATCTTCGCGGACGACGTGTGCACGATCAATATTTTCGCTCTTGAGCAGAGAGATCAGCCGCCCGACGCAGGCATCCCGCTCATCAGGGACGTGCGGCAACACAAGCGTCAGATCGAGCACCAATTTTTCGGTGGCCATCGTGATCAAAATGCCATTGAGAAGGAGCACGCCTAACTCGGCCGCGAAATGCCAAGGGCAGCTACCTGGAGATGAGCCCTTGAGATGCCGGCTCATGTTCGTAGCAAAGCGATTTGGACTAACTGTTGCGGTGGATCAATACGGTACTACCGCGCTCCAGAGGTATTGCCGGTTAGCCGCGAATAAAATGTTCAAGTTGCTCAATCATAAATTCTGATCACCGATGATGCTTTTTACCAGATCGCCAATCGAGATCATTCCCATGACCTTTTCCTGCTCAATGTCCAGAAGATGGCGGACCTCCTGTCGGTCATAATCGCCATACACTCCTCCACTGACTGATCCAGCTTCACTGCGCGCGGCCTTTACGATCGGCTTCTGTATCCTGTTTGCCTTCATTGGCACCTTCACGTTCGTAACCTTTGTGCTTGTGCGCGCACCATTGTCGCTGGGGCAGATGGATCTTGGCTTGATCTATTTTGTCTTTGCGCCCTCCGTGATCACGACGCTGTTCGCCGGCAAGGCGGTGGCGCGGTTCGGCACCTGGCCGGTGATCTGGGCGGCGCTCGCGGTTGCCGCCGTTGGACTACCCCTGATGCTGTCCTCTCATCTTCCGCAGGTTTTGACTGGCTTGGTGCTGGTCGGAGTCGGCACCTTCTTCGCGCAGGCCTCGGCGACAGGCTTTGTCGGCCAGGCTGCGCAAGACAACCGCGGCGTCGCCAGCGGTATCTACCTCACCTGCTATTTCTTCGGCGGCATGGTCGGCAGCGCCGTGCTCGGACAATTGTTCGATCGTTTTGGCTGGACCACCTGCGTCGCCGGTATCGGCGCCTCGCTGGCGATGGCCGCGGTACTGACCGCACAACTCCGATTTCCATTACACAAGGGAGAGACGCCGATGCTGCCGACAAAGACGGCTGATTGATCACGGCGATTTGTTCACCCCCGTTCGATCGCCGTTCGTAACGAAGGCTGATCGATCCACGTAAGCGAAACAGCGGCTGCCCGCTAACAACTCAAAGGGTACTCAAGATGACCACGACTCTGCGCACCTTGCTCTCGGTTTCCACTGTCGCTCTCGCGATCGGTCTTGCTTTTGCGCCTGCAGCCTTCGCGCAGGACAGGATGGGCAAGGACGGCATGAGCAACAGCATGGCCAAGGATGCCACGTCCAAGGAGGGCATGAAAAAGGACGATGCAATTTCCAAGGATGGAATGAAGAAGCCTGACGCCATGGCAAAAGACGGCATGGCTAAGGACGGCATGAAGAAATAACTGGGGAGCATCTCACAGCCGGCGGCAGGCCCGACCCTTATTCGGGCCTGCCGTTGGAGACAATGGGCCGTGGCCGGATGTCACCTTCGCAAGCAGCGAAGGCCTGAAAATTGCCCTTACGACTGCCCGAATGGCGAGCTAATACGGAGCGCTCCGCCCTCCGCGCGGTATTCCGTCATGGCGCTTGTCGCGCCCGTAGGAAGAATAGCGCGATGAACGCAGAAATCGAAGCCAGCGCCGTGACCCACAGTGCTCCTGCACCAAGATGCTCGGCGAGCAGGCCAACAGCGAGCGGCGCCACGGCACCGGTCGCGCGTGCCGGAAGCGACAACACCCCAACGCGCCGGCCAAAGCCGTGCGGCCCAAACAGTGCCAGCGGGAGCGTGCCGCGCGCGATAGTCAGGATACCATTGCCGGCACCGTAGAAGATGGCGAAGACCGGGGCGAGCGCCGGTCCGCCTAGCGCCAGGATTATTATACCAAGCGGATTCATCACCGTTGCAAGTCGAGTCGATGCGAGAGGATGGTAACGGCTGAGCCAACCTGCTTCGATGACCCGTGCGGCCACCTGCGCAGGCCCGATCAGGGTTCCCGCAAGCAGCGCGGCCGCGGGCGTCGCGCCGAACTGCAAGAGCAGAGAAGGCATCAGGGCGGAAAGACCGGAACTCACAAATCCCGTTGCCGCAAAGACATACGCCACGAGAATCATGGCGACAGTCTCGCTTTGTTGCGCTGGCTGCGCGGGGCTTGCCTCGTCAGGCACGCTCACCTTCAACGGTTCGGCGCGTGGAAGCGACAGGTTCAGCGGGAACGCAAGCGCAATATGAATAAGCGCCCAAACCTGGCATGCGACGCGCCAACCGTAGTGCGCATCGAGATAAGCGGTGATCGGCCAGCCTATCGTGCTTGCAAAGCCTGCAATTAAGGTAATGCCCGTGATCGGCTTGCGTGCGGCATACCCATACATGCGCGTCAATGTCGCAAAGGCAGCTTCATAGAGCCCCATCCCCATGCCAACGCCAAGGATGAGCCACGACGCAATCAACACAACGCTTCCGGACGCTAAAGAAAGAAGAACCAGCCCCGCCGCAAACACGACGTTCGAAACGGCAAGCAGTCCCCGGCCCCCGAACGTATCGATGAAATGCCCAACACGCGGACCCAGAAGACCCGCGATGATCAGGCCGACCGACAGTGCCCCGAAAACGAAGGTCGACGAGAGGCCAAGATCGCGCGCGATTGGATTGGCCAGGATCGCTGGCAGATAATAGCTGGAGGCCCACGCCAGCGTTTGGCTGGTGCCAAGCGCCAGAATGATCGGAAGCTGACGCTGACTCATCCCTGCAGCGCCCTCGCCCTGGACCAATAGAGCGCCACAGGTCCAAGCAGAATACCGGCCGCCAGCACGGCAAACGCCGCCGTCCACGCCGAGGCGCTCGACGGTCCGCCGCCTGCATCCAGCGCGATGCCAAGGGTCCAGGCGCCCAGGGCCGACAGGCTGAAGCCGACGGTCGAATGCACGGCCATCGTTGCCCCGCGGTAATTCGGATCCGCCGCCATGGTCATCCCTGAGGTCAGTGCGCCGGAATCAGCGGGCACCGTAATGGCGTAGACCAGGATCAGCGGCAGCAACAGCCATGGCGATTTATCGGCGAACGCGCCGATCAAAAGAGCTACAACGGCAGAACTCAGCATCACAGCCGTGATGGCGCGATGGCGGCCGAACCGGATCGCGCATTCGTTGCCAAGAATACTGGCCGGCATCGCGAGCACGGAGAACAGCACGCTGACGATGACGGGCGTCAGTAGCGAGCCATCCGAATTCCTCATAGCCACGAAGGTCCAGAACGCGACCAACCAGGTTCGGATGCCGTAAAGCTCAAAGCAATGCGCGCCATAGCCGAGAACGAAGCCCATCGCGTGGGTGTTGCGGAACACCGGCGCGAAATCCAGCAAACGACCTTGCGCGGGCTTCGGTGTTACCGGTCGCAGCAGGAAACAGACGGAAAGCATGATCAGCGGGCCCAGCGCCGTCACCATGAAGGCGGCGCGCCAGCCCCAGGCTTCCGCGACGAGCTGCGAGACCAAGAACGACAGCCCGACTCCGAACGAAAAGCTCGACGTATACAACGTGACCGCGCGCGATGAATCGCCGGGCTCTAGCCGGTCGGTCAGCGCCTTGAGGCCCGGCATGTAGGCACCCGCGAAGCCGATGCCAGCAATGGCGTTGAACAGCGCCCCGGACCAGAGACCGGTGGCAAACAGGCCGAACAGCAATGTGCCGAGTGCGCTGACCGCCGAACCCGCAATCAGAATCTTGCGCGCGTCGATCCGATCGGTCAGCGTGGCCAACACCGGCACCGTCAGCATATAGCCAGCGGCGCCGGAGCCGGCGAGAAGGCCAGCTTGGGCACCGCTGAGATGCCATTCCGGAATGAGGAACGCGGCAAGAATCGACGGCACAGCGACATGTGGGAGCAAGCTACCAAGCTGCCCCACACACATCGCCGCGATCACGGGTCGACCTTCTAACGCCAGCATTCGTAACTTCGGCCCTATGCTGCGCAACCGCAGCCAGCTTTTCCGGCATCTTTCGCCACAGCGTCGTCGACACAGCAGGCATCAGCCCGTTCGATGGCCGGACCCCCACAGCATTCAACCTGTCCTGGTGCCGCACTGCGGCTGCATACGCCGGTCTCGGGCAACACGAGTTCAACCCGCGCTGCAGCATCATTGTCACCGGCAATTTTGGCCGCAATTGACCGCACTTGCTCATAGCCTGTGAGCATCAGGAACGTCGGCGCACGTCCATATGACTTCATGCCGGCGAAGTAGAAGCCAGGTTCGTCCTGTGCGAGTTCGGCCGCGCCATGCGGGCGAACTGTGCCGCAGCTATGTTCATTGGGGTCGATCAGCGGCGCAAGCGCGATCGGGCATTCGATCGCCGGATCGAGCTGAATACGAAGTTCACGCAAGAACCCGAGATCGGAACGAAACCCGGTCACGACGATCAGTTCATCCGCCACAATGCTCCGGCCACAGCATCCGGCAGCAGCGAGCTTAAGGCGCTCACCGTCACCCTCGATGCGATTCAAGGGGAAGCCGGCTTCCACTCGGATTTGCCCGGAGTTTACCAGCCCCGCCAGGGCCAGCCCCAATTCCCCCCGCGCTACAAGCTTGTCGTTAACGCCGCCGCCAAAAGCCTTGGCAGGATTGTCGCCGCGCAAGACCCAGATGACTTCGGTTCCAGCGGCTTGCGATTTCAGGTTCGTGAGTTCGATCAGGGTGCCGACTGCCGAATGTCCCGCCCCAAGCACGGCAATGATCTTTCCGGCATACCGGGCGCGATCTTTGCCAAGCACGTCGGGCATGCCGTAAGCGATCTTGGCGGCGTGTTCTCGCTCGCCGAGGGCGGGAAGTCCGTTGGCGCCACCGGGATTCGGGGAGAACCACGTACCGGAGGCGTCGATCACCGCATCGGCGCGAATGCTTTTCGGGCCCTGCCCGTTTTGATAGCGAAGCTCGAACGGTGCGTCGCCGCGACCCTTGGTCTTGAGCTTGTCAAAACCCACGCGGCTAATATCGGTCACTCGGCTCGATGTGTGAATATGATCCTTGAGTGCCGTGCGGGAAGCCAAGGGTTCGAGATACTGCGACAATAGCTCGCCGCCAGTCGGGTATTGCTTCGGATCCGGCGAATTCCAACCGGTCGGGGCCAGCAAGCGCTCAGCCGCTTTGTCGACATTGTATTCCCACGGCGAGAACAACTGGACGTGGCTCCACTGGCGCAGTGCATGGCCTATGTCCGGACCGGCTTCCAGAACAATAGGTGTCAGTCCGCGCTCAAGAACATGCGCAGCAGCAGCAAGTCCGACGGGGCCACCGCCGATGATGGCGACTGTCTTCGATTGTTCCATTTTTTCTTCTCCTATAGAACTAGAAATATCGAAATTAAGGACCTGAAATTATCAGGCCGCAGCGCTCGTATCTTTGCATTCGCTCGACTCGACGCAGCATTCGGCGACAAGAAAGTTCACCAAACCTCGCATCACGTCATAGTTGGCATGGCACGTCAGAGTCGTCGCCTCCCGCACCTGATTGATAAGGCCGGCGGTCACCAACGTCTTCACGTGGTGTGACAGGGTCGATGGTGCGATCTTTAATTTATCCTGCAGCCGGCCGACGGGCAGACCCGCCTCCCCTGCGCGAACGAGGGCACGATAGATCTTAAGCCGGGTCGGATTGCCCAGGGCTTCTAGGTGTATGGCGGCGTCATCCAGTCTCATGCCGACAATCTGTCACGTCCCGTGGGCGCCTGTCAACTGTATTTCTAGTTTAATCGAAATACATCCGACCGACGCACTAGCTCGCGACTTCGCCAGCGCAAAGGATGCCGCGAGAGCGGACGAATCGGCGGTGGAGGCCCTCAGCACCGAGATTCCAACGCGTGGAGCATCATCACTCCCGTAGCTGTTCGACCAAAGCCCTTCCAAAAACTCAGGAAATTCGGCTGGAACTTCGTCTTCGCCTTTGGAACCGTCGCCAATCCGCGCTAGAATTAGAATAAGAACAGTTAAATTGTGGGGAGGTTATGGGCTCTGGTCTGAACCACCAGGTTGACAGGCGCGCGCTGTTGAGCGCTGCCACGTCACTGCTGATTGCATCGGCCGGTGGCGCTAAAGCGCAAGCCACCAGCGGGGTCATTCGATTTGGCCTGACTCCTGTATTTCTCACCAACGACCTTGAGCTTCTTGGACGCTTGCAGTCGTATCTGCAGCGCGCAACGGGGTATCCGGTCTCGCTAATAACGCGCCGCACCTATCAGGAAATCACCGCCCTGTTGACCTCAGGCCAACTGGATGCGGCTTGGATTTGCGGATTTCCGTTCGTCGCTCGGCGCTCCGAACTACAACTTGTCGCGGTCCCACTATGGCATCAGAGACCTCTCTATCAATCCTATCTGATCGTCGATCGTGATCGACATGCAGATGGTCTTTTGGATCTGAGGGGAGATATTCACGCATTCTCGGATCCCGATTCGAACTCCGGGTTTCTCGTGACTCGGGCAGCCCTTGCCGAAAGAGCATTGAAGCCCGAAGGGTTCTTCAGGAAGACTTTCTTCACTTATGGCCACCGCGATGTGATCAGGGCGGTCGGCTCCGGACTTGCAGGGTCGGGATCAGTTGACGGTTACGTTTACGATGTCGTTGCCGAACTGGAACCGAGTTTAACCGCGAGAACCCGAATATTAACAGCTTCAGAGTGGCTTGGATTTCCGCCGATCGCCGCACCTAAGGCCCCGATCGACGAGACTCGCCTTAACACGCTGACCAACGCACTGCTCAAAATGAATGAGGACGAAGAAGGTAGTGCGGTTCTCCAGATGCTTCGTCTGGATGGGTTCGCGGTAGAGGACCCAAAGCTGTTCGACACGATATCAACCAAGGCAGCCCTTGTTGCGGCAGCGGGCTAAACCCATGCAGATATCCTTCGTTAAATCCTGGCCGATAACTGTGAAGGTACCTCTCGCCGTCGCCTCGCTCATGCTTTTGGTCGGTCTCGTCTTGTCAGAACGGGTTCTCTCCCGCCTGACCGACACACAAGAACGTCACCTCATTGAGCTCTCTCAGAGTTACCTTGACGGCCTGTCCTCCGCGATAGCTCCTTCCATTCTGCGAGAAGACAATTGGGAGATTTTCGACGCGATTGCCCGGGTGCAGGCGGTCAACAAGAGCCTGCATCCGGTCGAGACGATCGTGACCAATGCTGACGGCATCGTGATCGCGGCTTCCGATCCGAAACGTCATCCTGTCGGCTCCATAATCCAATCAGAGCACAAGGCACCATCCGCAAGCTTTAGCTTCGATGCAGGCGCGGACAGTGCCAACGCCGTCCGCGTGTTGTCCTACCCTGGCCGTGTCGCCGGCATTATTTATGCAACCTTTGACACCCGCCATCTCGCTGCAGAACGACGGGATGTTGTCATCGCGCTTGCACTGACCAACGGAGTATTGACCTTTTTGCTCGCCGCGGCTGGCTGGTTCCTGGTTGCGAGAATGATGCAGCCGGTCCGCATTCTCTCTGATCATCTGGGCGTCGCCCGCGAAACCCTTGCAGTGCCGATTCCGGAAGAGATCGTCTCGAAAACGAAAGGCGAATTCGGGCGATTGTTCCGCGGCTATAATGCTTTGGTTCGATCAATGAAGGAGCGTGAGGATCTCGGAAAGCGTCTGGCAGAAGAAAAACGTCTTGGTAGCCTGGGACGACTTGCTTCGACGGTGGCGCACGAAATCAACAACCCGCTCGGTGGACTGTTCAACGCCCTCGCGACACTCAGGTCCCATGGCCATTTAAGCAACGTTCGCGACGTCAGCTTGGGGTTACTGGAGCGCGGTCTAATCGGAATCCGCGACGTGGTTCGCACCACGCTGACCATTTATCGGACCGACCGGATCGCTCGAAATCTGGCACCGGCGGATATCGATGACCTAGGACTCCTGATCGCTCCGGAGGCCCGCCGTCGAGGTATTCAAATCAAGACCCAGAACACACTCGGAGAAATCGTCCCGCTTTCGAGCACCCCGATAAGACAGGCGCTTCTCAATCTGCTCCTGAACGCCGTAGCGGCGGCACCGGACGGATCTGAAGTTCGCATCTCGGCTCAAGCCACCACCGACTTGCTTGAGATCACCATAGTCGACCGGGGACCCGGTCTACCTCAAGCCGGCGCCGAAATCCTCAAGAGCCCAACTATCGCACCGCCCCCCCTCGACGGCGGTGGTTTGGGACTGTGGACTACCAGCCGTCTTATTGCGGACATTGGTGGCCAGATAGACGTAGAATACCCAGTGCACGGCGGCACGTCCGTTGCCCTGAGAATCCCAATTGTGCGCGTGGAGTTGTCCAATGTTGCATAACGAGCGAGTGATCGGCCTTGTCGAAGACGATCAGATCATGGGCGAAAGCCTGATCCAAAGGCTTGCGCTTGAGGGAGTTTCCGTCAAATGGTGGCAACGCGGTCGGGACGCCGTCGACGAAATTGCGTCCAGTCAATTTGAGGCCATCGTTTGCGATATTCGGCTTCCCGATATCAGCGGGGAAGAATTGTTTCGAGAGGCAACGCGAGCGTCAAATGCGCCGCCATTTCTCTTCATCACTGGCCATGGCGATATCGACCAAGCGGTACGTCTGATGCGTGCAGGCGCCGCGGACTATTTTATGAAGCCTTTCGAGCTCGATGACTTTCTGACGCGGTTGGCCGAGTTGATGCGCCCGCCCCCGGAAAGCGGAAACCATGTTCTTGGACTAGCGCCAGCCGTGAAGGACCTCGAACGATTGCTGCTGCGGGTTGCTAAAGTCGGTTCGACCGTGTTGATCACTGGCGAGACCGGAAGCGGTAAAGAGGTCGCTGCCCGATTTCTTCACGCAACGTCGGGTGCCGAGGGGCGCCCCTTCATGGCCGTTAATTGCGCGGCCATACCCAGCGATCTCTTAGAGAGCGAATTGCTGGGGCACGAAAAAGGAGCATTCACCGGAGCCACTCAGCGGCATCTCGGTTATGCGGAACGCGCTGGCGAAGGCATCCTTTTCCTTGACGAAATCGGGGAGCTTCGCTCTGAGCTGCAGGCCAAGCTACTTCGACTGATTGAAGAAAAGTCGTTCTACCGCGTCGGTGGCGAGCGCCCGATACCTTTTAGGGGACGTCTGGTCGTGGCTACTAACGCCAATCTCGAGAAACTGGTCGAGGCCGAAAAATTCCGCGAGGACCTTTATTATCGCGTCAACGTGGTTGCAGTACGGGTCCCACCGCTACGAGATCGCCCGGAGGATATCCCGTGGCTAATGGAACGGTTTTTTACCGAAAGCTCGAGTCGCATGACCACCTCGTTGAAGGGCATCAGCAGTCTCGCGGAAGAAGCTGCCATGTCTTATCCGTGGCCTGGCAACATCCGGGAACTGCGCAATCGCATGGAGCGTGCAGTTGCGCTCGGACTCGGCCAATGGGTCATGCCGGGCGATATGTTTCCAGAGCAGCGCGTTGAAGCCATCTCCGATCACATGGGCTCGCTTGAGGACATCCGCCAAAGCGCCGAAAAACGGCACATTCTTCGCGCTTTGGCCGCAACCAACGGCGAAATCGGCGCTGCGTCGAAGTTACTCGGGATCGGACGCACCACCCTTTGGGAAAAGATGCGCCGCCTCGGTTTGAACGGGACCGATCTCGACGTGACGCTTTAGCCATTTTTAGGTGAAGTTCGGCATTCCGAACCCACGGCATTGCAACATGTTCGGATTCCCGAACGTGGGCCCTAGTTCACTCCCCAAAAGCCTTTGACTCCACTGGATTTTCTGGCGCGTCGAGGTTGGCCCGCCTTCTGCATTGTTGTGCGTAGTCCGTTCGGACACGCCACATTCCGGGGAGGGAAACAAATGAAAAGGTGCGACAACCTTGTCGACGTCGGCCGTCGTCAATTTCTGAGCGGCGCGGGCGCCGCAACCGCCGCGGTAGCAGCCGCGACCATCGTTAGCGCGGAGGCCAGAGCCGATACTTCCGCTGCGCTCGTCAAGTATCCATCCAACCGGCTGGCTAACGTCAGTCAGTTGAAGGTCAACGAGCCACTCAACGTAAACTATCCAGACGCCGATGCCCCTGGCGTTCTGATCAAACTCGGCCAACGCGTGCCCGGTGGCGCGGGCTCCGATGGCGACATTGTCGGTTTTTCAACGACCTGTCCGCACAAGGGCTTCCCGCTAAACTTCAATGCATCTGACAAAACCCTGAACTGCCCCGGACACTACTCCCGCTTTGACTGCGAAAAGGGCGGTCAGCAGGTGTGGGGTCATGCTACGCAGAATCTTCCGCAGTATGCGCTTCGGGTTGATGCCAAGGGCGACATTTATGCCGACGGCGTAGACGAACTGCTCTACGGCCGCCTGTCGAACGTCCTCTGAGGGAGTGCACAACATGAGCTATAAGCGTCAAATCAGCCGATTGCCGATCATTCCCGCGGACGCCAAGGAACAGAACGTCGTATGCCACTACTGCATCGTCGGGTGCGGTTACAAGGCGTACACTTGGGATGCCAAATATGAAGGCGGTACAGCGCCCAGTCAGAATAAATTCGGTGTGGATCTCTCCAAGCAGCAGGGGCCCGAAACGCCCGCTTGGTATTCGCCCTCGATGTACAACATCGTCAAACAGGACGGTCGCGACGTCCATATTGTCATCAAGCCTGACAAAGATTGCGTCGTAAATTCGGGCCTCGGGTCGGTACGCGGCGCGCGAATAGCTGAAATGAGCTATTCGCGGCAACGCAACACGCAGCTCCAGCGCCTTACCGATCCGCTCGTCTGGCGCTACGGCCAGCTCCAGCCCACGGGGTGGGATGACGCGCTTGATCTCGTAGCACGGGTAACGGCGGCGGTAATTGCCGACCAGGGCGAGGACGGACTTTTCGTGTCGGCCTTCGATCACGGCGGCGCCGGCGGCGGCTACGAAAACACCTGGGGCACTGGCAAGCTCTATTTCGAAGCCATGAAGGTGAAGAACATCCGCATCCACAATCGTCCCGCCTACAATTCAGAGGTTCACGGCTCGCGCGATATGGGCGTGGGCGAGCTGAATAATTGTTACGAGGATGCCGAGCTTTCCGACACCATCGTCGCGGTCGGTACGAATGCTCTCGAAACACAGACCAACTACTTCTTGAATCATTGGGTACCAAATCTTCGTGGCACCTCCGTGGAAAAGAAAAAGGCCGAGTTTGGCAACGAACCGGTTGATCGTGCGCGGATTGTCGTTGTGGATCCCCGTCGCACGGTAACAGTCAACGCTTGCGAAGTGGAAGCCGGCAAGGAAAACGTGCTCCATCTGGCGATCAACTCCGGTACGGACTTGATCCTTTTCAATGCCTGGATGACCTATGCTGCGGACAAGGGCTGGATCGACAAGCCGTTCATCGCGGCTTCGACCAAGGATTTCGACAAGGCGATCGCTGCGAACAAGGTCTCGATCGCAGACGCGGCAAAGACGACCGGATTGAGCGAAGCCGATATCGTCAAGGCGATCACGTGGATTGCTGAACCGAAAACCGGAGGCGCCCGACGTCGGACGATGTTCGCGTACGAAAAGGGACTTATCTGGGGCAATGACAATTACCGTACCAACCAATCCCTGGTGAATCTCGCGCTAGCAACCGGCAACGTGGGGCGTCCAGGCGGCGGCTGCGTCCGGATGGGCGGCCACCAGGAAGGATATTCGCGTCCTGCAGACGGTCATGTCGGCAAGCCCGCGGCTTACGTCGACCAGCTTCTGATCGGCGGCAAGGGAGGCGTTCATCACATTTGGGCGTGCGACCACTACAAGACGACGCTCAACGCGATGGAATTCAAAACCGTCTATAAAAAGCGAACCGACATCGTGAAGGACGCCATGAACGCGGTTCCCTACGGCGACCGTAGCGCGATGGTAAAGGCCATCGTCGACGCCATCAAAAAGGGCGGCTTATTCGCCGTGGATATGGACATCGTGCCGACCAAAATCGGTCAAGCGTGCCACGTCATCCTACCTGCAGCGACTTCCGGCGAGATGAACCTGACGTCAATGAACGGTGAACGACGCATGCGATTGACCGAGCGTTATATGGACCCGCCTGGTAACGCCATGCCGGACTGCCTAATTGCCGCACGGATAGCCAATCATATGGAGCGGGTATTCCGCGAGATGGGCAAAGCCGACATCGCCGACAAGTTCAAAGGATTCGACTGGAAGACAGAAGAAGACGCCTTTATGGACGGCTATGCCAAGCATGAAAAGGGAGGCGAATTCGTCACCTACGCGCGCCTTCGGGCGATGGGAACCAACGGCTTCCAGGAACCCGCGACGGGCGTGGATTCATCCGGCAAGATCGTCGGGACCAAGCGTCTCTTTGCCGATGGAAAATTCGGCTCCAAGGACGGCAAGGCGACATTCGCATCCGCACAGTGGCGCGGTCTTCAAGCCGCCGGCAAACAGGCCGAGAAAGACAAGTTCCCGTTCCTGATTAACAATGGGCGAGCCAATCTGGTTTGGCAAAGCGCATATCTGGACCAAGAGAACGAGTTCGTCATGGATCGGTGGCCCTACCCGTTCATCGAGATGAACCCACAGGATATGTCGGAGCTAAAACTCAAGAACGGCGATTTGGTCGAGGTCTACAATGATAACGGATCGACGCAAGCGATGGTCTATCCGACGCCATCGGCAAAGCGCAATCAGGCATTCATGCTGTTCGCGTACCCCACCGGCGTCCAAGGTAACGTCGTATCCAAAGGTGTGAACGAGCTCATCATCCCGAACTACAAGCAGACATGGGGAAGCATCCGGAAGATTTCAGATGCTCCCGAGGGTGTCCGGCATCTGACGTTCAAATCTAAGGAATATCCCACTTAAGAAAGATGAGGGCGCCGTCTATCGGCGCCCTCGCCTGCTCTTGCTCCGGATCGAGAGGTTTTGAAATGAATGCTCGACCCGAGCTTTCCACCGTCCGTGCGATCGACGACTGCCTCGCTGACGGGCCGCTGCTCGATCCTGCCGCCGCTCGCAAAATCATCCTCGGGGACGTGGGCGAAATCGTCGGCGACGAAACGCTTCCTTTGGGCAAGTTGCTCGGTCGGGTGGCGTCCGCGGACATCTGCTCGGCCGTCTCCCTGCCCCGTTTCGACAACTCGGCCGTGGACGGCTTCGGTCTGCACGTGGCCGACTTGCAAAGGCATGCGCCTCTGTCCCTGAGCATCGTCGGGAGGGCCGCTGCCGGCCACGCTACCGAAGCGAAACTGGAACCGGGGGAAACACTCCGGATCCTGACGGGAGCGCGCATCCCGGACGGAGTTGTCGCCGTCATCCTAGAAGAACGCACAACAAGGTCAGCAGCGGACGTGACTCTGCATTTCATTCCTCAGATGGGCGCGAATATACGGGGGCGTGGCGAAGACGTTTCGTCCGGTACCATGATTGTCCCCAAGGGGACCGTACTTGATGCCAGACATCTCGCCATTCTTGCCGCGTCCGGAAACGCGCGCATTTCGGTGAAGCGGCGGCTGCGGGTGGGCGTTCTTTCGACGGGTGACGAACTTGTCGAGCCGATGGTCGAGACCGGCCCGACCGGCATCGTCGACACCAATCGGCCGATGCTGCTCGCGCTCCTAGGCTCCCCTTCCCTCCATGTCGTGGATCTCGGAATCATCCCTGACGATCGCGATGCCATTGCGAACGCCCTGTCGGGAGCAGCATCTCACCTGGATCTCTTGATCACCTCAGGAGGTGTGGCGGGCAGCGACGCCGACCATCTCGAACCGGCGCTTCGAGCATCCGGGGGCAGCTGCAAGTCCCTGAAACTCGCGCTGCGCCCGGGAAAACCGATCGCTCGCGGCTTAATCGGTGATATGCATGTCGTGGGCCTGCCTGGAAATCCGGTCGCTGCTCTCGTCAACTTTCTGCTATTCGTGCGACCGCTTACGCAACGACTCCTAGGAGCCGCAGAGACTGAGCGGGAAGGCATAGTTGCGCGCACCGGCGAGACCTTTTTTCACAAACCCGGCCGTACAGAGTTTCTGCCGGCGTGCATCGCATCCCGCAACCTGCAGGGCTTTCCCATACTGCGAAAGCTAGGCCGCGGTGGCTCGGCCCGGCTTCTACCTTTGGTGCACGCCGACGGCTTGGCGGAGCTTGACCCGGACGCAGGTAGTCTCGACGAGGGCTCGGCCGTCCGATTTCACCCTTTCAGCACGTCGTTTGCTATTTAGGGCGCGGACTCATTAGCACATGACCACGTGCGGATTGATGCGAGTTTGATGGCGGCCAGACAACGCGCCAGCATTTCCGGAATCACCCCTAACCGGACATGTGGCGGAGTTGCCAAAATCGACGAAAATGGCCCGAGCCGGATGTATAATCCGGCAAACAAATCCGCGATGCGAGTAACACGAACGGTTGTGCGGTAGGACATCAATTGGTTGCACCGTCTCATCCTACCGCATCAAGTGGAAATCTCGCCGTCGCGCCAACGGCGGCCACATAAGCGCGCGAACGATGAGCGGTATCCCGATGGCCATAGGTATCAGCCAGTACATGCAATGAGGCAGGTCCCTCCAAAGCGGAAGCTGCTTTCCATTGTCGACGTAAAAGGCGACCAGCATCAGGATGTACGACAGGCCCATCCCCGCGATATGAAGCCTGACCCAATACCCCCAGCGATGCCGGAGCGCTGAGCGCCCGAACCAGGCGCAAGCGAACGACATCGCTCCGAGAATGAACAAGTGATAGTTCTCGTCCCAGCGCATAAGCGAGAGGAACGTCGCGGAAGCGTTGAGCGCCAACAGACACCAAAAATAGATCGTTCCAAACCTCGAATGACGACCGCGGCGCTTTTCGCTCAGCATCGCAATTGCGCCGATTGCAACACATGCAATGCCCAACGGGATGTGCACCCCAAGGACCACCGCCAGAAAGACGGGATCGGTCGAAGGAATTTCGATGCCCGCTACGATGGTTGTTTCGCCGCCCGTCATGGCGTTTGCTCGCTCTTTCAATCGCTCATTTTTACCAACGAAGATGGTCGCTTGACCGTGAAAGCCCAGGCGCCACACGCAAGGCAAAGCACGCAACAACCGATCAAAACGGCGGCATAGCTTCCGGTCCAATCGGCGCTGGCGGCAAAAGGAAGGGGCCCTAATGCGGCACCGGCAATGCCGAATACGAACGACGCTCCCCTAATCGCGCCAAGATGATCGCGGCCAAAGTACTGTGCGTAGCCAGCGGCGTTGACGGCTTGTTGCGAACCGTATGCCCCACCTAAACACAGCGCGTAGAGCCAGCTTACTGCGATTCCACTTCTGAACGCGGGGAGAGCTGACGCTAGCGCGAGCAACAACATCGCAAACGGAACCAGATGCCGGGGTTCATAACGATCCACTAGAAATCCGGTGCCGAGCGTGGCAACAGCCTGAACGCCGGCAAGAAGCGACAGCAGTAGCAGCGCGTCGCTGTGTGCGATCCCGGCCGTCTGCATGATGGAGAAGTGATTGAGCAAGAGCGCGGTGCCGATGGCATTGGTCAAAAAGCCAGCTGCGCACAGCAGCCAGAACGCGCCGGTACGGAGCGCTTGCTCGCGCGTAAACGATGGCTCCTCCCGTGATTCTTCTGCGGCCGGCGGCAGCCCGGCGTCCGTGCTAAGGCCAAACTTTTCCGGCCGATCGCGAAACAGGGCGGCAGCAACCGGCAGAATGGTGAGTGCGACAAGTCCGCCAAGGGCGAAATAGGCGCCTCGCCAGCCGTAGAGCGAGATCAGACCATCGATCAGCTTCGGGAAGATCATAGCACCGGCCGCGAGTCCGAGACTGGCCGCCGCTGCGGCAATCCCGCGCCGCCGCACAAACCACAGATTGACGACGTGCTGACTGACGAGGCTAAGGCCGCCGATCGCAGCGCCACGCAACAGCGCGAACCCGAGGAGCAATGTCATCGCGGATTGAACCGTCGCCATGAAAGCGCAGGCCAAGGCCAAGCCAGCGGCAATGATGGTCGCTGTCCGGCGCGGCCCACGCCGGTCGATCCAGCGGCCGATCACGGGGGCGGGCAGAATGCCTGCGAGCGTTCCAACTGCATAAGCGATCGAGGCCGACGTACGCGAGATGCCAAGATCGGCAGTAATGGGATCAAAGAAAACCGAGACGCCCGCCGTCTGGCCGGGCAGCGTCATGAACGAGCCGAAGGTACCCGCGCCCAAGATGATCCAGCCATAGTGGAATACGGAAGATCGTGGGCTTGCCGCTCGCAAGGGATCAACCCGCCCGGCGCGTAGCGGCCACCGGCAAATCAGCCTCAAATCCTTCGCAGCAATGCTCGCGCAGGTACTCGATGACCCCGTCCACACGATCGTACTGAGCGCGGCAGATCACCGTGCGCCCGGTTTTTTCCTGGGCGACAAGGCCTGCGCCGACTAGCCCCCGCAGATGAAAGGCGAGCGTTGAGGCCGGTACGTCGAGACGGGTTTGGATATCTGTGATGTTGAGGCCGGGCGGTCCGGCACGAACCAAGAGCCGATAAATGTCCAGCCGGGTCAAATTGCCCAGTTCGGCGAGACAGCGCGCAGCGAGCTTGCGGTTCATGCTTCTACATACCGCGGTTCCGAACGAATTACAACTATAATACTAGTTTTGTAGTTTTGTGCTGCGAGCCTCGTTGTTAAATTCCTCGGATGAAGGGGTTGACATTGGCACAACTATTCCAGATATCTCGATATATGAAAAATTCCGATGCCATTGACGCACTGGCTGCTCTCGCCCAGCCGACCCGCCTCGATACCTTTCGGCTGCTGGTGAAATCCGAACCGGAAGGGATCGCTGCCGGTGAATTGGCGCGTCGGGTCGGCGTACCTCAAAATACGATGTCGACTCACTTGTCGATATTGTCACGCGCCGGTCTCATTGAAGGCGAGCGGCATAGCCGCACCATCATTTACCGGGCCAACATCAAAACCTTTCAGGAACTCATGCTGTTCATGATGAAGCACTGTTGCGGCGGCCGCCCGGAGGTCTGCGAGTTGCTGGCCGAGAGCTTCCTGCCCTGTCCTCCATCTAAAGGAAAACGCAATACCCGAGGTGTGGCGAAATGAGTGTCTTCGAACGTTACCTGTCATTATGGGTCGCCCTGTGCATCGTCGTCGGTGTTGCCTTAGGGCATGCGATGCCCGGCGCGTTTGCAACAATTGCCGGCGCTGAAGTCGCCAAGGTCAACATTCCGGTTGCGGTCTTGATCTGGCTTATGATCATTCCGATGCTGTTGAAAATCGATTTCGGCGCGCTCGGCCAAGTCCGCGAACATTGGCGCGGCGTAGGCGTGACGTTGTTCATCAATTGGGCGGTGAAGCCATTTTCTATGATGCTGCTCGGGACGATCTTCATCGGACACCTGTTCGCGCCACTGCTTCCGACCGCGCAAATTCCATCCTACATAGCCGGGCTGATCCTGCTTGCCGCGGCGCCCTGCACGGCGATGGTATTCGTGTGGTCGAACTTATGCGAAGGCGAGCCGCACTTCACGTTGAGTCAGGTTGCCCTGAACGATGTCTTGATGATCTTCCTCTTTGCACCGTTGGTCGGGCTTCTGCTGGGCGTAGCATCGATCTCAGTGCCTTGGGCAACGCTGCTGCTTTCTGTTGCCCTCTACATCGTCGTTCCAGTGATCATTGCGCAACTTTGGCGGCGGTATCTGCTGGCGCGCGGCAAAGGCGCCTTTGATCGAGTCATGCATCATTTGCAGCCAGTTTCCCTCGTCGCGTTGTTGGCGACGTTGGTATTGCTGTTCACCTTCCAAGGCGACCAGATCCTGGCGCAACCGACGGTCATCGCGATTTTGGCGGTACCTATTCTAATCCAGGTCTATCTGAACGCGGGCCTCGCTTATTGGCTCAGCCGGCGCTTCGGCGTGGCATGGTGTGTTGCGGCGCCGGCAGCCCTGATCGGCGCGAGCAACTTTTTTGAACTTGCCGTAGCCGCCGCCATCAGTCTCTTCGGCCTTAATTCGGGCGCCGCCCTCGCAACTGTCGTCGGAGTTTTAGTGGAGGTGCCGGTGATGCTGTCCGTCGTCAAGATCGTCAAGGCTTCCCGGGGTTGGTACGAGGCCGGCGCGACGTCTAAGGCTAACTCAGAGGCGGCGCGGACGTGAGCGCTACCATCTACGGCCTTCCGAACATCGATGCAGCGAGCTTTGCTGTGCCCACCGCAACGGCGCTGCTTGCGCCGCAGCCCGCACATCGGCCGCGCATTTTGCTGTTGTACGGGTCGTTGCGAGAGCGGTCGTATAGCCGATTCGCCACCATGGAAGCCGCCCGCTTGCTGGAAGCCTTTGGCGCGGAAACCCGGATATTCAATCCTTCCGGATTGCCGCTGCCGGACGACGGGCCGGCCGAACATCCCAAGGTCCGAGAACTGCGTAACCTGTCGGCTTGGTCTGAAGGCCAAGTGTGGTGTAGTCCCGAACGACATGGCGCCATGACCGGCATCATGAAGGCTCAGATCGATTGGATACCGCTATCCATCGGCGCGGTGCGGCCGACCCAGGGCAAAACGCTGGCGGTCATGCAAGTCAGCGGCGGCTCGCAATCGTTCAACGCGGTCAACCAGCTTCGGGTGCTTGGCCGCTGGATGCGCATGATCGCCATACCCAACCAGTCGTCGGTGGCAAAAGCGTATGAGCAGTTTGATGAAACCGGCCGTATGAAGCCGTCACCGTATTACGATCGCATCGTGGATGTGATGGAAGAACTGGTGAAGTTCACGGTGCTGACGCGCGGGGCTTCATCCTATCTTACGGATCGCTACAGCGAGCGTAAGGAAGAAGCCGTAAAGCTAGCCGCGCGATTACAATTGGATCGAGCGGTGTGAGACGCGCCAAGCTGACTTCCAGGCGGAAACGTAGCCCAGCGATCAGCTTAGCAGCCTTGTGGGCTCCTCGGGCAAACGTCCATATCTCTCGACATATTTTATTGAATAATCTAGCGATCCAGGTCAAATTGCGCTGTAAATGGCCTGATTTGTCATCCACGTGTCACGAAACATGTCGATATTCATGGACATAATAGCAGTGTCACACCCGCGCGGAATGCCCATGAACGAAAGTCTTCGGGAAGCCAATGCCGTCGAAAGTTTTGGATCCCTTGCCCAACCAACCCGGTTGGCTGTGATCCGCCGCCTGCTCGCGGTGCATCCCGCGGCCCTGTCGGCCGGCGAGATCGCCCGGCATTGCGACGTGCCTCACAACACCATGTCGACGCACCTCAGCATCTTAAACCGTGCCGGTTTGATTTCGGTCGAGAAGGACGGACGCGCGATGAATTACCGCGCGGACGTCAAAGGTTTTCGAGGATTGGTGGACTTCCTTGCACGCGACTGCTGCAACGGCCGGCCTGAACTGTGCGGCGTCGTTGTCGATCGCCCGTCTCAAGACATCGACGAACAGATGGAGACATTTATGACCCCGGCGTTCAACGTCCTGTTTCTGTGTACGCAAAATTCTGCTCGCTCGATTATCGCCGAAGCTCTGCTCGAAAAGATCGGGAGAGGACGATTCCGCCCCTATTCGGCAGGTGCTGAACCAGCGAAAGCACCCCTACCGGAGGTGCTGGATCGATTGAAGGTCCTCGGTCACGACATTTCACGTTTGCATTCCAAGTCGTGGAATGAGTTCAAGGGACCGGACGCTCCCAGGATGGATTTCATCATTGCGCTTTGCGATGCGCCCAACGGTCAGTTCTGTCCAGAACTGGGCGGCCAATTTGTAACTGCAGCATGGCCCCTACCCGACCCGGCCCAGTTCACAGGCTCGGCCACCGAACGCACGACACTCTTGAACGAGCTATACGCAATGATCCGCCGCCGGTTGGAGATTTTCACCAGCCTGCCTTTCGATTCCCTCGACCGAATGGCCGTTAAGTCGCGCTTGGACGAGATCGGGGATACTTCCCGCGTTTCCCCCTAAGAGGAACTATCATGAAGGTTGGTATTAATGGCATGGGTCGCATCGGCCGCCTTGGGCTTCGCGCGGCATTGGGTGGGATAATGAGGCCCGAGACTGATCCTCGGGCAGGCAATCGGCTGGAGGTCGTCCATATCAACGAGTTGAAGGGCGGAATCGCCGCGACAGCCCACCTTCTCGAGTTCGATAGCATTCATGGGCGTTGGCACGAGTCTGTCAAAGTCGATTCCGATAATATTATTTCTATTGGCAAAACCCGCATTGGTTTCAGTGAGTCTCCAAATCCGGGCGACATCGCGTGGGGCGATCTCGGTTGCGACGTCGTGCTGGAATGCACAGGTAAGTTTCTGAAGCCGGATCAGCTTCAGAGCTACTTCGACCGAGGTGTCAAACGGGTGATCGTTGCGGCTCCGGTCAAGGATGAGACCGCGCTCAACATCGTGGTTGGCGTCAACGACCAGCTTTACGATCCCGCCCGACATCGGCTGCTGACAGCAGCATCGTGCACGACAAACTGCCTCGCGCCAGTCGTCAAGGTTATCCATGAAGCGATCGGAATCCGACACGGTCAGATCACAACTATCCATAATCCGACCAATACCAACGTCGTCGTCGACGCACCGCACAAGGATCTTCGCCGCGCGCGATCCGCGATGCTTTCGATGCAGCCCACCACGACCGGGAGCGCTACCGCAATCTCGTTAATCTATCCGGAACTCAAGGGCAAACTGAACGGGCACGCCGTGCGAGTTCCCGTTTTGAACGCCAGCTTGACCGATTGCGTATTTGAACTGAAACGCCCAACTACAATTGATGAGGTCAATCGGCTCTTCAAGTCAGCCTCGGAAAGCGTATTGGCTGGCATCCTGGGGCTCGAAACCAAGCCCCTCGTCTCGATCGACTACAACAATGATCCTCGCAGCTCAATCGTCGACGCCTTGAGCACGATGGTAACAGATGAGACGTTGCTGAAGGTCTATGCGTGGTACGACAACGAAGTCGGGTACGCCTGCCGGATGGTCGACCTCGCCAACATTGTTAAACGAGCGGGCATTTAGTCTATGGTCCGAAACTACATCATCGTCACGGCATCCTATTGGGGCTTCACGCTCGTCGACGGCGCTTTGCGCATGCTCGTCCTGTTTCATTTTTTCCGGTTGGGTTACACCCCATTTACCCTCGCGTTTCTCTTCCTTCTTTATGAAGCAGCGGGCATCGGCGCTAATCTCGCTGGCGGCTACCTCGCGTCGCGCTTCGGTATTCCTCGCATGCTCGCGATTGGCCAGATGCTCCAAATTGCTGGCTTGTTGATGTTGTCGGCGCTGGACCCCGGATGGGGGGCCGCGGCATCGGTCGCCTGGGTCGTGATCGCTCAAGGCATCGCCGGCGTTGCCAAGGATCTAACCAAGACCGCATCGAAATCCGCGATCAAGGCGACCTCGGCGGAAGGCAGCGGACAGTTGTTCCGATGGGTCGCCTGGTTCACCGGTTCGAAGAACGCAATGAAGGGCATCGGGTTTTTCGTTGGCGGCCTTTTGCTCGATTTAGTCGGATTCACGCATGCGCTGTGGATGATGGCCGCGTTGCTCGCCGTAGTCTTCGTGGCCGGGTTGCTTCTGCTGCCCACTCAGCTCGGTAAGGCCAAATCATCGAAAACCATCCGTGAACTGTTCGGAAAGTCGCGCGGCGTGAACCTTTTGGCTGCGGCGCGCATTTTCATGTTCGGCGCACGAGACGTCTGGTTTGTCGTCGGATTGCCCGTGTTTCTCTACGCCTACGGCTGGAAGTTTCTACAGGTAGGCGGCTTCCTGGCGGCCTGGACTATCGCTTATGGAGGCGTGCAGGCGATCGCTCCCTCGCTTGTGAGCCGCAGCCTGGACGGCTTAAGCCACGAGGTTCCGGCCGCCCGGATCTGGGCTGCAGCGCTTGCAGCAGTGCCGATAGCGTTGGCAATTATTATGAATTCAACCGATGTCGCACGTCCCGATGTCGTCCTCGTGGTTGGGCTGGCGCTCTTCGGGCTTCCTTTTGCGGTCAATTCCTCGCTGCACTCGTACCTAATCCTCGCCTACGCCGGATCCGAAAAAGCCGCAGAGGACGTTGGGTTCTATTACGCAGCCAATGCCGCGGGACGTTTGCTCGGTATCACGCTGTCCGGCGTGCTATATCAGGTTGGAGGGATCACTGGATGTTTGCTCGGCTCGGCCGTGATGCTGTTGCTGTGCTGCCTCAATACCTTCCTTCTTCCGTTAACAGCTCCGTCGCTACCGGCTAAGGAGCAGGTTGCCTGATTGCGAAACCATCGCTGTCGGCCCGCCAAAACTAGTAGCGGAATGAGGACGGAACGTCGTCATCCCCCTGTCATTCAATCCGTCGATCATTCCCGATGGAAATGGCAAGGGGATTTACCATGGGCACGCGCCGCGCTCTGTTTGTCTTGATGGCTGGTCTGGCATTCGTTGCAATTCCGGCTGCCGCTCAGTCCTGGAAAGAGAAATATCCGGAGTTGGTGATGGCTCTCGTACCTTCTGAGAACGCCACCGGCGTCTTGGCACGCGTTGGACCGTTTGCAGATTATCTGACAAGCGAACTCGGCGTGAAAGTTACGCTCCGCATTGCTAACGATTATACAGCCGTCATTGAGGGCCAAAAGAACCGCCAGATCCACATCGGACAGTACGGGCCCGGTTCGTATGCGCGGGCCAACACCGTGTCGGGTGGCAACGTCGTCCCGTTCGTAACGCTGCGCAATTCTGGTGGCGTCATCGGCTACTACTCGGTGATGTATGTCCGGTCCGACAGCCCCTACAAATCCCTCGACGATCTTAAGGGTAAGACCCTTGGCCTGGTTGACGTGGAATCCACGTCCGGCTTCAAGGCACCTACCTTCTTTTTAGCGGATCAGGGCTTTCCTATTGAGAAGACCTTCAAGCTTGCCCAACCCACAGGTAGCCATGAGAACGCGATTTTTGCGCTGGCGGGCGGCACCGTCGATGCCGCCGTCAACTGGTGGAATGCGGAGGACGACTCAAATCTGACCCGCATGCTCACCAAAGGCGTTCTGAAAAAGGCCGATGGCTCTCCGATGATGAAGTCAGACTTTCGCATGATCTGGAAATCGCCCATGCTTCCTGGGTCGCCCTTCGCCCTCCTGGCCGATATGCCGGAAGACCTGAAGGCAGCTATTGTTCAGGTATTCCTTGACGCGCCGAAGAAGAACAAGCCCGCCTTTGATGCCCTGACCGACGGCAAGGTGGAGAACTTTGCCCGTGTCTCCAAGGAAGACTACGTCGAATCGGTCAAGATGAATTTATGGTTGGACGAGCAGCGGAAACGTAAGGGTAACTGATCGAGCGTCATCTCTCTGTCATTCAATCTGTCGATTATTCTCGATAGATTGATGAGGGAGAGGTCAATGTTGAACCGTCGTGATTTGCTCATTCTCACAGCAGGCTTGACACTGCTCGCCACCCCCGCCTGGGCTCAGTCCTGGAAGGACAAATATCCGGAATTGATCATGGCGATGGTCCCCGCCGAGAATGCCACCGGCACGCTGGACCGCTACACGCCCTTCGTGAATTACCTTTCCAAGGAACTGGGCGTGAAAGTGACCCTGCGCGTCGCCAGCGACTACACGGCCGTGATTGAAGGCCAGAAAAATAAGCAGATCCATATCGGTTTCTACGGGCCTGGTTCGTATGCGCGAGCCAACACTGTATCCGGGGGGAAAGTCGTTCCCTTCGTGACAACGAAGAACAGCGATGGCTCGATCGGATACTATTCCGTCATGTATGTTCGTGCCGACAGCAAGTACAAATCGATCGAGGATCTGAAGGGAACGACGCTCGGATTTGTCGATGTCGAGTCGACGTCCGGTTTTAAGGCACCGAACTTCTTCCTGACCCAGCAAGGCTTCCCGATCGATCGCTATTTCAAACTCGGTCAGACCACAGGTAGCCATGAAAACGCGGTCCTGGCACTCGCGGCCGGAACGGTCGATGCTGCCGTTAATTGGTGGAACTCAGAGGACGATTCGAACCTGACGCGCATGCTCAATAAGGGCATGGTGAAGAAGGCCGACGGATCGCCGATGAAGAAGGAAGACTTTAGGATTGCCTGGAAGTCTCCGCTTCTGCCGGGGTCGCCGTATGCCTATCTGGCCGATATGCCCGAGGATGCGAAGAAAGCGATTGCAAAAGCCTTCGTTGATGCCCCTCAGAAGGACAAGGACGCATTCGCCAAGCTCTCCGACGGCAAGGATCTGGGCTTCGTCGAGGTGACAGCCAAGGATTATGAAGAGTCGGTAAAAATGAACCTGTGGCTCGATGAGCAGCGGAAGAAAAAGGCGTCCTGAAACGATGCTGGGGGCGGCGGACATCGTCCCGCCGCCACCTTGGCGATTGTTTGCACGACCTCCCGCGCCGTTGGGAACAGGACCATATCTTGGACACTCACTTATACCGCCTGTCTGATCAACAAGCCGCCGCACTCCTCGGCCAGTATGCCGAGGCCGTGGCCGCCAAGCGGCGCCGCGCTCTCCTTTTCGTAGTCGCCCTAGGCGTGTGCACGGCCCTCGCGGCTTGGGCCGGCGAAGTCGATCTGCGCAAATTTGCGGAAGGTCTTCCGAGATTTTGGAGCTATCTATACGATATCCTGCCGAAGTTGCGACTAGCACATTTCAGCACGGACCTTGCGGAATGGTTCTGGAATTGGGATGGCTGGCTCTGGCTTCTGGCTGAAACGCTTCTGGTCGCCTATGTCGGAACATTTCTCGGCGCGACCGTCGGTTTTATCCTTTCTTTCCTGGCGAGTGCGAACTTAGTGAAGAATGCGATTGCGCGCGCCCTCGTGCGCCGCTCGCTCGAATTCTGTCGCACCGTGCCTGGCATTGTTTTCGCGCTGCTGTTTGTTTACACGCTTGGCCTTGGCCCTATACCAGGTGTACTTGCAGTCGCCATTCACACTTCGGGAGCGCTTGGCAAGCAGTTCGCTGAAGTGGTTGAAAACATCGATATGAAGCCTGTCGACGGCGTCCGCGCAACTGGTGCGACCTGGGTGGCGCAGGTCCGATTCGCCGTGGTGCCGCAGGTCTTGTCCAACTTTGTCAGCTATACACTCCTGCGGTTCGAGATAAATGTGCGCGAGGCGTCGATCATGGGTTTTGTCGGCGCAGGCGGTATCGGCAAGGAACTGCTGAGTTCGATCAGACAATTCTACTATTCGGACGTCAGCGCTATTCTTCTGATGATTATTGTGACTGTGTTCGTGATCGATCTCCTCACGGAACGTCTGCGTCATCGACTTCTCGGAATTGAGGGGCATCGATGATGCCGAAATCGTCACTACTCGCCGACGTCAACAGAACGCGTCTTGCCGAAGCCTATCCTGACGTGTTCCGGCCATCCCTTGCCAAGAGAATGCAAACCGTCGCGACGGTTGCTGCATTTGTCGGACTGTTCCTGTTCGGCATGGCCTGGCTGGGCTTTTCTTTCGAAAAGCTAGCCACTGGAATAAGTCGTCTTGGCGTCATCATCGGCTTGATGTTCCCTCCCAGTCCGGGCGCCCTACTTCACCTTTATCTAAAGGGCCTTGCCGAAACGCTTGCCATTGCATTTCTCGGCACGCTGCTCGCAGCGATTCTGTCGTTCCCCCTCGCCTTCATTGCGGCCAAGAATGTCGTCGGCCAGCGTATCGTGCATTTCCTGTCGCGTCGCTTTCTCGATACGATACGCGGCGTCGATACATTGATCTGGGCCCTCATCTTCATCAACGTGGTCGGCCTTGGTCCTTTCGCTGGAATCCTGGCCGTGGCAATGTCCGACATAGGATCGTTCGGGAAGCTGTTTTCTGAGGCTATCGAGACCGCGGATACCAAGCCGGTCGATGGCGTAACTTCGACTGGAGGATCAGCGCTGCATCAGATACGGTTTGGCATCATCCCTCAGGTGCTACCCGTCATTCTGAGCCAAGTACTCTACTATTTCGAATCGAATACGCGCTCTGCGACGGTTATCGGCATAGTCGGTGCCGGCGGCATCGGACTTTACCTTTCGAACGAGATCAACCAGCAGAATTGGGACCACGTATCTTTCATCATTTTGATGATTTTAGCGACGGTTGCGGCGATTGATTTTGTGTCAAGCCGCTTACGCTTCGCGATTATTGGTCGATCCACTAGAGACGCGGTTTGAGAACAGCGACGCAACCGCGGTCTCTACTGGCCAACCAGGCGGACTAACGGTCGAAACGACCCAGCAGATCCGACGGAAGCATCAGCACCGCAATCAACGAGACGGCCATCCCGCACTGATCGCACACATGCGCTGAAGAAATCTGTGGCCGTCGCATGCCGGCGTATGCGATCCACGTAAGGGCCATGATCCCGCTCGCGAGCATGATACCGAATCTGGCGGCCGGGCTCATGGTCGCTCTTCGGCACCGGTGATCGATTTGCCCGCAACCCGGCGGCGACGAACTTCGAAGACATAGCCGAGACTACGGACGGTTCGAATGGGCGCCTCGCGCTTTCGTCCGCCTATGGCACGACGAAGCCGAACAATTTCGGCGTCTACCGTAGCTTCCTCAATAGTCGATTCCGCCCCCCACACTGCTTCCTTGATGGCCCGTCGCGAAAGGGGGTGCTGGGCGTGCTGCATGAACAGCTCCATGAGCCGGAATTGTCTCAGCGACAACCGCAGCGGTTTGTCGCCTCGCCAAACCCGAATCGTCTCCCGATCAAGGAGAAACTCGCCAACGACGACCAGATATTGATGCGGCGTGCTTTCTGCCGTGTCTACCCGTTCATCCATGGCTCAATCGCTATTGGTCTACCTTTGCAAACCGGTCATCCAGCGCATATCCCGCGCCTCGCACGGTGCGGATCGGGTCCTGCTCACGGCCAGGGTTGAGCAGTTTGCGCAGGCGGCCGATGTGGACGTCAACGGTGCGCTCGTCGATATAGATGTCGCGGCCCCAGACGCTGTCGAGCAATTGCTCGCGGCTGAAGACGCGGCCGGGATGCTCGAGGAAAAATTCCAGCAAGCGATACTCGGTCGGGCCGAGATCGATCGAGCGGCCCGAACGCGCGACGCGGCGTTTTTCGCGATCGAGCTCGATGTCGCCATAGGTCAGCAAGGTGGCGAGCCGCTCGGGGCTCGCGCGCCGCAACAGGCCCTTCACCCGCGCCAGCAGTTCCGGCACCGAGAACGGCTTTACGATGTAATCGTCAGCGCCGGTCGCAAGCCCCCGCACCCGCTCGCTCTCCTCGCCGCGCGCGGTCAGCATGATGATCGGCAGTTGCTTGGTCTCAGGCCGCGCGCGCAGGCGACGACACAGTTCGATGCCTGACAGCCCCGGCAACATCCAGTCGAGCACGACGAGATCGGGCACGCGCTCCTTCAGCCGAGTATCGGCGTCGTCGCCGCGGCCGACGGTTTCGACCTCATAACCTTCGGCATCGAGGTTGTAGCGCAAGAGCGTGGTGAGCGCTTCTTCGTCTTCAACCACCAGAATGCGTGCGTTCATCTATCAGCCTCTTGTGTCTTGACGCGTTGGCCTATACGCGAACCGAACGATGGTCAATTTCCCGGCACCGTGCTTGCAAACGTCGTCATGTCGCCCTTCGGGCGCTTGTCGAGCATCTGCTGTCCCTCGATCATGTAGAACACAGTCTCGGCGATATTGGTGGCGTGGTCGCCGATCCGCTCGATGTTCTTGGCGCAGAACATCAGGTGAATGCAGAACGAGATGTTGCGCGGGTCTTCCATCATATAGGTCAGGAGTTCGCGGAACAGCGAGGTGCAAATGGCGTCGACTTCCTCGTCGCCCTTCCAGACCGCCATCGCCGACGGCAGGTCGTGCGCCGCATAGGCGTCCAGCACCGACTTGACCTGCGACTGCACCAGATCGGTCATGTGTTCCAGGCCGCGGATCAGCTTCAGCGGCTGGAAATCGTTCTCCAGCGCCGCGACGCGCTTGCCCATGTTCTTGGCGAGGTCGCCGATCCGTTCCAGATCGGTGGCGACCCGCATCGCGCCGACGATTTCGCGCAGATCGATCGCCATCGGCTGGCGGCGCGCAATCGTCAGCACCGCGCGCTCTTCGATCAGATGCTGCAGCCGGTCGATTTCGGCGTCGGAGGCGACGACGCGTGTGCCGAGCGCGACGTCGCGGCGGACCAGCGCGTCGACGGATTCGGTGATCATGCGCTCAGCCAGGCCGCCCATCTCGGCGACGAGACGGGTCAATTCCTGGAGATCGCTGTCAAATGCCTTGGCGGTGTGCTCGGAAGCCATGTGTTATCTCCTCAACCGAACCGGCCGGTGATGTAGTCTTGGGTGCGTCGATCGCTCGGCGAGGTGAAAATCTTGTTGGTGTCGTCGAACTCGATCAGCTCGCCGAGATACATGAAGGCGGTCTTGTCGGAGACGCGCGCCGCCTGCTGCATGTTATGGGTGACGATGGCGATTGTGTAATCCTCCGCCAGCTCCGTGATCAGTTCCTCGATCTTGGCGGTCGAAATCGGATCCAGCGCCGAACAAGGCTCGTCAAACAAAATCACTTCGGGCCTGACAGCTACCGTGCGGGCGATGCAGAGCCGCTGCTGCTGGCCGCCGGACAGCGACAGGCCTGAGGCATTGAGCTTGTCCTTGACCTCGTTCCACAGCGCGCCGCCGCGCAGCGCCTTCTCGACCCGGCCGTCCATCTCCGACTTGGATATCTTCTCATAGAGGCGGATGCCGAAGGCGATGTTTTCGTAGATCGTCATAGGAAACGGCGTCGGCTTCTGGAACACCATGCCGACGCGGGCTCGCAGCAGGTTGAGGTCGAGCTTGGGGTCGAGGACGTTGGTCTGGTCGAGCATCAATTGCCCGGTCGCCTTCTGGCCGGGATAGAGGTCGTACATCCGGTTGAATATCCGCAGCAGCGTGGACTTGCCGCAGCCGGACGGGCCGATGAAGGCGGTGACGCGGTTCGTGCCGAGCGTCAGGTTGATATTCCTCAGCGCATGGTTCTCGCCATAGTAAAAGTTCAGGCCGCGCGCGGTCACCTTCGGCGGCGCCTCGGGCAGCGTCACCTGCGGAACGGGCCCGCTGGCATTACTCACGGATACAGAGAGATCGGTCATTTTGTTGTCCTCTCGGCGCCGAGTATGCGCGCGCCAATATTCAGGGCAAGTACGGTCAGGGTGATGAGCAGGGCCCCGCTCCAGGCGAGTTGCTTCCAGTAGGCGTACGGGCTCTGCACGAAGTTGTTGATGGTGACCGGCAGGTTGGCCATCGTCTTGGTCAAATCGAGGCTGAAGAACTGGTTGGAGAGCGCGGTGAACAGCAGCGGTGCGGTCTCCCCGGCGACGCGGGCGGTTGCCAGCAGCACGCCGGTGATGAGGCCGGCGCGAGCGGCGCGATAGGCGATCCGCTTGATCACCAGCGAGCGCGGCAGGCCAAGCGCGGACGCGGCCTCTCGCAACGGATTGGGCACCAGCAGCAACATGTCCTCGGTGGTGCGCACCACGACGGGGATGACGATCACGGCCAGCGCCAGACAGCCGGCAAAGGCCGAGAAGCCGCCCATCGGCACGACGATGGCGCCATACACGAACAGACCGATGATGATCGAGGGTGCGCTCAACAGAATGTCGTTGATGAAGCGGATCACCGAAGTGAGTTTATCGTTCCTGCCATATTCGGCGAGATAAGTTCCAGCGAACAGGCCGAGCGGCGCACCGATGCCGACGCCGATCACCGTCATGATGATCGAGCCGACGATCGCGTTCAGCAATCCACCGTCGGTCGATCCCGGCGGCGGGGTGTTCTGGGTGAAGACGGCAAGATTGAGTCCGGCAAGGCCGTTATAGAACAGCGTGAACAGGATCAGCCCAAGCCAGGTAACGCCGAAAATCGCGGCACCGAGGCACAGGAACTTGACGATGACGTCGAAGCGGCGGCGACGTGTGTAAATCGGGTTCATGATCTTAATTCCCCGCCTTCTTTTCCAGCCGCATCAGCATTATCCGCGCAGCCGCAAGAACGAAGAACGTCAGCACGAACAGCAGTAACCCGAGCAGGATCAGGCCGGATTGATGCAAGCCATCGCTCTCGGCAAATTCGGATGCAATCGCCGCCGAGATCGTGGTGCCCGGAGAAAATACCGAACCCGTAATCTTGAAAGCATTACCGATGATGAACGTCACCGCCATGGTCTCCCCGAGCGCGCGGCCGAGCGCCAACATGATGCCGCCGATCACGCCGACCCGGGTATAGGGGATGACGACGTTGCGGACGACTTCCCAGGTGGTGCAGCCGACGCCGTAGGCCGCTTCCTTAAGTACCGGAGGCACCGTCTTGAAGACGTCGACCGAGATTGCGGTGATGAACGGCAAGACCATGATCGCGAGGATCACCGACGCATTGAACAAGCTGAGATAGGAGGGCGGCCCGGCGAAGATCGTGCCCAGAACCGGGACACCGTCGAACAGCTTGATCATGAACGGCTGAAAACTATCGGCCATGAACGGGCCGAGCACGAAGAATCCCCACATACCGTAGATGATCGAGGGGATGCCCGCGAGCAACTCCACCGCAATACCGATCGGGCGGCGCAGCCATTGCGGACAGAGCTCGGTCAGGAAGATCGCGATGCCGAGACCAACTGGAATCGCAATCATCATCGCGATCACGGAGGTGACTAGCGTGCCATAGATCGGACCAAGTGCGCCCAGCACCGGCGGATCGTTGGAGGGCGCCCAGCGGGAGGTGAACAGGAAGGAGAATCCGTACTCCTTCATCGCTGGCCAGGCGCCGACGATCAGCGAAAGGATGATGCCGCCCAGGATCAGCAGAACCGAAATCGCGCAGGCGCGCGTGATCCAGTAGAAGGTAACGTCGCCGAACTTGAAGGCGCTGAGGGCCCTGGCACGATCGTAAGGTCCGGCGGCTTCCATCACGTTGCTCTGAACGGCCATGTCTGCCACGCCAATCCCCTCTCGCTTCACTGCACTTGAACTAAGCCGGTCTGGCATCGATCCCCACGATCCATCCAGCCGGATCCACCAGAAGTGGGCCGGAGGAGGGGCAAGCCCTCCTCCGGAAAAAATCGCTTAGCTCTTGATATCGGCGGACCAGGTCTTTTCGATCATCTTGACCACGGAGTCCGGCATCGGAATGTAGTCGAGCTCCTCAGCCATCTTGTCGCCCTTCTCGAAAGCCCAGGTGAAGAACTTGATGGCTTCCTTGGCGGCCGCCTTGTCGGTGGCGTCCTTGTGCATCAGGATGAAGGTCGCGCCGGTGATCGGCCAGGACGCGTCGCCGGGCTGGTCGGTCAGGATCACGTAGTAGTTCTTGGCGCCGGCCCAGTCGGCATTGGCTGCTGCGGCCTGGAATGCGCCAATCGTCGGCTGAACGGTCTTGCCAGCCTTGTTGATGACAGCACCGTAGGTCAGCTTGTTCTGCTTGGCATAGGCGTATTCGACATAGCCGATCGAGTTCTTGGTCTGGCTGACGTTGCCGGCGACGCCTTCGTTACCCTTGGCGCCGACGCCCGTCGGCCACTCCACCGCGGTACCGGCACCTGCCTTCGCCTTCCACTCGGCATTGGCCTTCGAGAGATAGTCGGTCCAGATGAACGTGGTGCCGGAACCGTCCGAACGGCGCACCACCGTGATCGCCTCGGAGGGCAGCTTGACCTTGGGATTGAGCTTGGCGATCGCAGGATCGTCCCACTTCTTGACCTTGCCCAGATAGATGTCGCCCAGCAGTTCACCGGAAAACACCAGTTCGCCCGGCTTGACGCCTTCGAGATTCACAACAGGCACCAAGGCGCCCATTGCTTGGGGCCACTGAATCATGCCGTCCTTTTCAAGCTGCTCCGGCTTCAGCGGCATGTCGCTGGCGCCGAAAGTCACGGTCTTGGCCTGGATCTGCTTGATACCAGCACCGGAACCGATCGACTGATAGTTCAGACCGTTGCCGGTCTCCTTCTTGTAGGCATCGGCCCACTTGGAATAGAGCGGGAACGGGAAAGTTGCGCCCGCGCCTGTGATATCGGCAGCGAATGCCGACGTCGACGCCGCGACCAGGCCGGCGGCGACGATTGTTTTGATGAAATTCACGGGTTTTCTCCATCTTGGGGACGAGGCGTGGCTTACACAAATGCGCCTCAGGCGGTCTCTCTAAGAGCCGCGCATAGAACTTTTATGGAGGTTGCATGACAGTCATATGACAGCGACTTTTGTCCACAGCAGGCGGGTTTTCACGTACTCGGAGGCAGGTTTTTGGTCCGATTCGGGTCATTCCATGGATGCTGATGAGATCGCTGTAAAATCAATGCGGAGTGGGCCTGCCTGCGTCCCTGCCCGTCGCCGAGGTATATGTCGAAAATCGTCGAATCTTAAGATTTGAAGACTACGCTTCTGCAAATTCATGCAGCCAATTAATCAGGGATTAGTCTCATGGCTTCGGCCTTGCGCTCTCTCAAATTCCAGGCGGGCATTGCGGTCGCGGTAGCGTTCTGTGCCGGCGTGGCAACTGTCGGGGTGCTGTCCTACGACGCCATGAGCAAGACACTAGATCAGGCGCACCGCGACACCTTGAGCGCCGCCTCAAAGGACGGCCTTTCGACGTTAGGCGCCGTTGGCAATCGCATGAAGGTTTATGCGGATTTACTGTCCCGGCACCCTGAAATGATCAGCGCTATCGCCGCGCGGGACACTGGAACGCTGGAGGCAGTCGCTGTACGGGAATTCAAGGCTATCCACGCCCGCGACCCCGCGCTTGCAACGTTGGAGGTTACGGATGCCAAAGGCATCGTCCTGCAGCGAGGCCATAACCCGTCAAAGCGCGGCGACGACAAAGCATCCCAGCCACAGGTGAAGATGGCGCTGTTGGGCAAGCCGGCCGGCGGATTGACGGTATCGCCGACGACGGGTGAGGCAGCCGAAGACAGCGTGATGCCACTCCTGCAGAGCGGCAATGTGATCGGCACAATAAAGATTGGTTCCTATTTCAATGAAGCGTCGGCGACCGAGCTAAAACAGCGAACCGGGCTCGACATCGTGTTTGTGACCAAGGGAAAAGTTGCGGCTTCGACCTTTGGCAAGGATGCTTCCACAGCGCTTCCGCCTGAGGCCATTCAATCCTCAAAAGCGGAACGCCAGCCGTCGCCGATCTGACGATGGCTGACATCCCTTACTCTGCGCAGATTGTATCTCTGCCGAGCGACGTTGGCGAGGGAATGACAATCGCCTTTGTTTCCAGCCGTAAGGCCGTCGATACCGCAAAACAAGCTTTCGCCCGGTTGCTTGCCGTCAAGGCACTTCTCGCGCTTCTGGTCATCATGCCTATTGCATTCTTCCTCGCACATCTAGCGACCCGCCAGCTTCTCAAGCTCGCCGATGCCATGCGAGAACTGGCCGCAGGCAATTTCGCGGTCCTCCTGCCTGGAATTGCGCGCAAGGACGAAATCGGCGATATCGCGCGAGCCGTCGAAAACTTCAAAACGGTCGCCGTCGAGAAAGCTGCCGCTGAGCAGGAAGAGACACGCGAGGCAGAAGCTCGCCGTCAGGCAGAACAGAGGGAAAGCACCAACAAGCTGGCCAACGAATTCAAGGCAGCCGTTGGTACCATCGTCCAAGCGGTTTCGACGAATGCTGGCTTGCTCGAATCGGCAGCGGGAATGTTGACCGCAACCGCCGAAAAAACACAACATCTGTCCGAAGCTGTAGCCTCCTCCTCCGAAGAGGCCTCGACCAACGTTCGGTCGGTTGCGAGCTCGGCGGACAAATTGATTCATTCGGTGGGGACAATTGCAAAACAGGTTGATCGATCGAGCCAAATCGCAAGCGAAGCCGTTGCGCAAGTTAAGAAGGCAGATGCACGCCTCACAGATCTAACGGCTGCCGCCACCCGAATTGGGGATGTTGTACAGCTAATTTCCTCCGTCGCGGCGCAAACCAATTTGCTCGCACTTAACGCGACGATAGAAGCTGGTCGCGCAGGTGAGGCTGGCAGAGGTTTCGCCGTGGTCGCGCAGGAAGTGAAAGCACTAGCTTCGCAAACGGCGAAGGCAACGGAAGAGATCGGTGCGCAGGTGACTGGCATGCAGAACTCCACAACTGAAACCGCCGAAGCCATCAGAGAAATCATCGCCACCATCGGCAGCGTGTCCGAAATCGCGGCCGATATTGCTGCAGCAGTAGAAGCGCAAGGCGTTATGACGCGGGAGATTGTCAACAATGTCGGGCAAGCCGCTACCGGGACTGCTGAAGTTGCGGCCAACATTGTCGATGTGAGCGAAGGCTCCGTTCAAACTGGCGCCGCATCAACACAAGTTTTGCAGTCCGCCCGCTCACTTTCCAGCGAAAGTGCTCATTTAAAGACCGCTGTCGAGAAGTTTTTGGACAACGTGCGCGCTGCTTGAGCTGCGGCAACGACAGCCGATACTCCAAATCAATCGGATCGACAATTCGGATTTACCAACGCACCGTTCGAAGCGACGCGATTGAGTGTGGCAATCTCTCATCCTCGGTATGGTTCGAGTATAAGATCACGATTGACGATTACCCTGACTGGAAATCCCGGCCTAATTGTTAGCGTCGGCTGAATGTTCAGATTGCGACGCACCACCTGCTGACCGGTCTGATTGAGGGTATCCCCTGCGCCGCGGCGCAAAGCCCGAATGATGTCATTGTCATTTCCACTGGAGCCGATCTCGGTCGCTGCGCCAAGCAACGTCGAAAGCGCCGCGGCTTTGAAGAGTTCACGCCAGTGATTATCGACCTCGTCTTCAAGACCAGCATTTCCCGCGGTATCGGCACCTGGCTGGCGTTCGAGCACGATGGAGCGTCCGTTCGGCAGAATAAGCCGGGTCCAAACCAGGAGTACGCGGGACTGCCCAAATGCGACTTGGCTATCGTAGCTGCCGATCAATCGCGCTCCCTGCGACTGCTGTTGGTTTGGCACGTGCGCGGCAAGTACCGGCCCTGTAAAGTCGTGATTAAGGATGGCTTGCCCGCATGGTCGATAGCCTGTGATCTTCTCTCCCGAGCGGTCTCGACACGCGACTGGCTTTCCAAGCCGCGCGTGTTGAAGAAGAGCGCGATACACACCGGCTCCGAGGGATCCGCCGGACACGCCACTAATCATGAACGTGTGCCGATCGAACGAGGGAAAACGATCCTGGATGTCGCCTAGTATCGTAGCCGTCCAATACGCCGCCCTCAGACCACCTCCCGCGGCTGACACCAGAATGATGGGTCGTCGTTCATCGACCTGGTTGAGGAATTCGTAGCGTAGAGCTTGTTTGTGAATGGCGCCGGCCCACGCAGGCTTACTTTGCGATCATCCTCTTCACCTGTTTCTGGCAATTTGGTGCGAACTTCGGGAAACGAGTTCTCATCGCAATCGGTGCATCGGATCGAATGGGAGTCAGCCCCAAGACTCACCACGATCGCTATCGCGATCAAAGCCAATAGGATCGCTGCCCACGCCCGCCGCCAGTATATTTGGGCGTAAGTGATGGCGGTCAGCCAGCACGAGGCGGCGAGGAGCAGCGTCGCTTCAGGTTCCCAAGGTCCACGCGAAATTAACGGGCGTACTGAAAGCCCATACGAACAGCGCGAGGCCGGCTCCCCCAAACAGGAATCGGCTTCGCAATATCCGGACGAGCGCTAGACAGGCGTGCCACAGACGATGGCGAGCGGATGCTTCGGCGAGACGAAGGGCGGCCGGAAGGATCAGGATGCCAAGGGATTGCATCTCGAGGATCGGATACAGACGAACAGGGTCTCGCGGCAACGCGGCTGCTATCTGCATCATCCGAAACTCGGCGACCGCCATGGCGCCGACGAAACCAACCGCAAGTAGCACGGGCACCGCCGATCTGCGAAAAGCAGCGAGGCGGCCTGCCAGGAGCATGCGTTTCGATCTGAATTTCGCGTCGGAACAATGCCAGACTATCGCCGCAAACCAAACGACCGCAACCAGCATCCGGCTCAGCGCGAGCGGAGATTCTGCGCAGGCCAAGCCCAGCTCTTCAGCCTGCGGCGCGCCTAGAAACGTCACCAGAACGACGGCGATGAACGCAATGGTCGTGCGAGCCCCGTAGAGAGTCCTATGCACTCTCCTTAGAAGGCGCAATATCGGCGCGAACTTCTCGATCCGCGCGCGGAAGACTGCAAACCGGGACGAAGAGCCATCCCTCGGCCTTGATACCCCGAGCATCATGCCACAAGATTACGCGCCCCTTAGACCATCTGCCAGACCCATCTCTGCTCCTGGTCGGGTTGGTCACCTGGGTGTTGGTCGGAACCTAAGTCTCAAACGCAAGCGGTATCGCGCAACTCTCGGTCACGCGGCCGCATTAGGCAGCGCCAATTCTCCGACAATTCGTTGAGGACTGCGGCCAAACCGGCGCCGGATCAGACTCCGGACATTAATGGCCCGCAGCTTTGGCTCCGCTCGGTGATAAACGGCGAGGTTGGTTTGACCGATCAGCTAACCTCATCACAGGACCACCAAGACTCGAACAACGCAGGCGCACGATCGGCGCGGGTTAGTTCGCCGCGGCGCTGACCTGTTCGCGCTAGGGCGTGGACTCGTAAATCGAATTCGTGAGCGCCTTCGACGCAATTTCTGCTGTCGAGCGAATTGCAGACTTGAACCGGACATTGTCTCAGGTCTGAGGGGAGCCAAGGAGCGCTGGCCTCTTTTTCTTCCGCGTTACGCTTGCTCATTTGTGCGATCGACGCCTACGCATCACGGCACCAACAATCGCAATCAGCGGGGTCATCAGTGCGATCCATGACAACTGCCACCAGATCCCGCCTTCCCCCAACAAGGCTGCGAGCAGCCCAAAGCTAACCAAGCCTGCGATGGCAGCTGGCCAACGCCAAATCTGCCAGCTGCGGTGCCAAACCAAACTCACCCGGCGACTCCCGGCGACTTGATCGTCACTGTCGTGGCGCGACTCTTCTCCAACCCACTCGCTGCTTTGGACCGATAGGACACAGATTTCTTGCGCGCGAGCCAAAGATAGAGTCCGCTGCCAAGCACGCCAATCGTTACGATATCCAAAAGCGCCCAGATGATCTTGAGCGGCATGCCGCCGTAGTCTCCGAAGTGTAGCGGACGCGAGACCTCGAGGGCGCGGAGATACCAGGGCATGGTCACATTCGCCGCGAGTTTGCCGGTGCGGGCATCGACGAGAAACGGACTGAACAGCCGCGACGTCAACTGCTGGCGGCCCTTGGTCCAGACCACGTAATGATAGGGCGAACCGAATGGCGACCCTGGGAAAATAATGCTGGTCGCCGTCATATCGGGAGTCGCGGCCCGGACGGTCTCGAAGGCGGCTTCCGCTGAACTCATCTCGGCGGCTGACGGCGTCGACATGCCGCGCATCGGTTCGAGCATCGCCTTGACATCCGTCTGCTGCCACAGCGCGAACAACGGCGTCGACAATTCATTGATCAGGCCGGTTGCGCCGACGACCAGGGTCCAGGCCAGGGTGACGACGCCCAGCATGTTGTGCAGATCGAGCCACTTGACCCGCCGGGAACCGTGGGCGCGCACGGTGGCAAATTCGAGCTTCCGCATGAACGGCCCATAGACCGCCACGCCCGACAGGATGGCGACAACGAACAGCAGCGCCATGAGGCCCAACAACAGCTCGCCAAGCAGGCCCGCAAACAGGTCCTTGTGCAGGCTCAATAGGATGGCGAGGACGCCGATGCCGTCGGCATCGAACGGCCTGTTTTGCTTCAGGACTTGGCCGGTATGCGCATCGAACTTGATGTAGTGCGCAGCCTTGCGATTTTTCGCATAGGCTTGCCAGGACGAAGCCATGGAGACGACGATCTTCGGTTCGTCGTCATCGACAAAGGTGAAGATGACGGTTTCCCCCGGGAACATGTTCCTGCTGGTCGCCAGGAGCAGGTCGATGCCGACGCGCGGGGCGTTGTCCGGTACGGAGACGTATGGAAGGGAGTCGTCGAGCAGATCGGCAAGCTCGTCCCGAAAGACCAGCGGCAGCCCCGTGATGCACAACAGCAGCAGAAACGCGGTGCAGACGAGGCTGCTCCATTTGTGAACCCAGACCCATCTGCGGAAGGCTGACCTGGTCATCGAGAGCCTCCTTTCTCGGCCGCGGCGTCGCCTCGGCCACGGCAAAGACGTCGATGGCCGGGATGAACCCGGCCGTGACGGAACATCTCGATCACCAACGGTAGCTCAGCTTCGTCATCACCGTGCGGCCATAGCCATAGTAACAGGCCACCGACGCAGCGCAGCTCGCGACGTAGCGACGATCGAACACGTTGTTGGCGTTGACCGAGAGAAGCAATCCCTTCAACTGTGGGCTCGCGGCTTCCAGGTCGTAGCTCCCCATCAGATCCACGAGCGTGAACGGCGCAACCGTGAAGCTGTTGGCGGCGTCGCCAAAGGACGAGCCGACGTAACGCACGCCGCCGCCGAGGCGGAGGCCGGTTGCGGGCCCCGTGTTGAAGAGATAATCCCCCCAGACCGAGGCGGTATGGCGGGGGATCGCCACAGGCCACAGGCCCTGGGTGGAGAACACGCCGCCAAAGATGCCGGGAGCGGTGGTGTTGCTCTTGGTGTTCTGCATGTCGAGATAGGTGTACGCCGCAGCGACGTTGAATTGCTTGAGGACGCTCGCCTTGGCCTCCAATTCGAAGCCGCGCGATTCGACCTCACCGGTCTGGACGACGAAGGCGGTGTTGTTGGGGTCCTTGGTCGTGACGTTCTGTTGCGTGATGTCGAACACGGCCGCCGTGAACAGCATCGCAGTGCCGGGCGGCTGGTATTTGATGCCCGCTTCGTATTGCTGGCCCGTGGTCGGCCTGAGTGGCGACTTGTCGGCCGTCTTGCCTGCAATCGCGCTGGTCGGCTGGAACGACTCGGAATAGCTGACGTAAGGCGCGACGCCGGAATCGAAGATGTAGCTGAGCCCCGCACGGTAGCTCGAATGGCTGGCCGCCGGCGTATTCTGCCGCGTTCCCGTATCCTCCTGTTTGGTTTCGTACCAGTCCTCGCGCGCGCCGAGGGTCAGGACGAAGCGGTCGAACTTCAACTGGTCCTGCACATAGAGGCCGTATTGCTGGCTGCTCGACGAGAGGAAGCCGCTGAAGGGATTCGCAATCGTAATGCCATAGACCGGCGCAAAGATATTGATTGGCGGCGCGCCGAAATTGAAGCCGTATTGCTGGTTCAGATTGCTGTTCTGGGAATCCAGACCGACCAATACGCGGTGGGCGACCGGACCGGTGCGCAGATCGGCCTGGATGTTGGTATCCGTGGACAGGGCGTCGAGGCTCTCGCGATCCGCATAAGCGTAGCGAAACAGCGTCTTTCTGTCGGCCGCCAGGCCGCTGCCGCTCAAATAAGCGACATTGGCGTCGAGGTGCATGTAGCGGACGCCCTGACGAAACAGGACGGCTTCGTTGAACCGATGTTCGAACTGGTAGCCGACCGAGGACTGTTCGACCGAGAACTTGTTGTAGTTCGGATCGGTGGGATTGAAGCTTCGCGGAATGACGCCGTTCGGATTCGGCAGCGCCGTGCCGAAAGCCGGAAGGATGTTGTTGTAGCCCGCGCGCGGATCGTTCTGGTAGTTGGCGATGATCGTCAGCGAGGTCGACGCGTCCGGCCGCCAGGTGACCGCCGGCTGGATCGCGACCCGCTGCTGTTTGGCGAAGTCGACCTGGTTATCGGAACTGAACCCGAGCCCGGTGAAGCGGTAGAGCAGCTTCTTTTCTGCGTCGACCGGCCCGCCGAAATCGAAACCAAGCTGGCCGGTATTGAACGTGCCGTACTGGACATCGACCTGCCGGAAGGTCTCTTCCGTCGGCCGCTTGCTGACCATGTTGACCAGGCCGCCGGGAGGGCTCTGGCCGTAGATCATCGCGGATGGCCCGCGCAAGACGTCGACCTGTTGCAGGAAGTAGGGATCGACCGCCGGGAACCCGAACTCACCGGGCAACAGGCGAAGCCCATCCAGAAACTGGTTGCCGCTCGGGCCGAAGCCGCGGATGTAGAAATACTCAAGCCGGGATGCGACGCCGCGCGGTTCCGCCACGACGCCGGGCGTATAGCGGATGGCCTCGCGAAGACTCCGCACGTTCTGAACATCGAGCTGATCCCTGGTGACCGTCGACACCGATTGGGGAACTTCGAGAACCGGCGTATTGGTTTTCGTTCCCGTCCCGCTTTGCGTAGCCACGAATCCAACGGCCTGACCGTTGGTGCCCTGGCCCGTGCCTAAGGTCGGCTTCGGTGCGACCGCCTGCCGATTTTGGTTGTGAGCGCGAGTGCTGCGAGCTGAATTAGCAGCCGCTCTTCTAGGAGATGGCGCCAGACGCGCCCGCTGCGTTTTTGGCGCGTCAACAGTGACGCTTGGTAATGTCGTGCTGTTCGCAGTTTGTGCGAGAGCGCCGTCCACCTCGAATACCATGACACTGACGCTCGCCACACCGAGATAAAGCGCCTTCAGAAAACTCGTTCGTTGCATCTTCAACAGCCCCGTTGTCCCAGGATTCTTCAATATCCGCCCTGGAAGTATCGGAGACTTACCGTTCAACTTTGCGCATCGGACATGGAATTACTCCAATGTGTATGCCTTTGAAGATTTTCTCGTTGGAGTGTTGCACTCCTTTGGCAGCTTCGCGACGGCTCTTGGCAGGATGGCCGGTGCGCGACAGATCTTTGGCAACTCCGCGAGAGCCGGAGGGTATGCGAGTGCACGCGCAGACTGAGGATGACGCACAAGCGGGGAGACGAAAACTCGTATGCCGATAACATGCATTGCTACGCTGCGAGCGCAGGACACTGCACATGGTCGGGGCCATATTGCAGCAGCCCGGGCGAAAATGATCGCATTCAAGCGTTCAGGCAGGTCACTCGACGGGTTTGATCGCGATATCCTCGATACCTGCGAATTCCGTAGGCGATTTGCCGGTTACGCGCCGGAATGCATGAGAGAATGCAGGGACGCTGTTGTAGCCATGTTCGGACGCCAGCTGCTTTACCGATAGATGACGGTCGATCGACAGCCGACCGATCGAAGCCGCGATCCGCGCATGTTGGCACCACGCCTTGAAGCTCAGTTGGGTTTCTTTGGCGAACAGTCGCGACAGGGTGCGCGCTGACGTCCCGACCTTGGCGGCCAAGGTCGCTATCTCGTGGGCGTCCCCGGGATTTTTCAACACCAGTTCGGCAGCGCGTCGGCAGCGCGGATCTCTGGGCAGCGGCACAAAAGTTGTAGAATCGTCCGCTAGGCGCAACTCGCGCAAAGTGAGACGGACCAGTAATAGCGTGCGCGCGAGGTCATCGACACCGTCGAACAGCGCCAGGATCGCCTGCTGGAGAAGGGGTGACACCTGGCTCACAAATTCCTGGTCGAGCCTATCATCATGGCCTTCGCGTTTTAGCCAATCCTTATCGAAATAAAGGGTGCGCATCTCGATATCGGCCAGCATGTCGATCGCATGAGTCAAATCTCCCGGTACCCAGACCGCCCGGTCCGGCGGCACCAGCCAGCGCCCCTTTGGCGTTGTGACCTGCATCGTGCCTCGAGCAGCATAAACTAGTTGGGCCTCTCGGTGCCGATGCGGATCGAGCCGCGTGCCTCGAATGTAGCTGAGCGCCAACAATTTCACGCCTGGCTCAGCAATGCTTCGGTTGCTGCCGGCAGTCCAAGTCGGGGTCTCAATTTTTTTCACAGCGACAGCCCATGCAATCGGCGATTATCATTGCTTTCAGTGAGATTGGGAGAAGCGGCATTCCCAATTATTCCAGCAACGCGGACATATTCAATTGCGGAAATCCCGGATGACGAGAACCCGAGTACGCTTGGAAAGCCTCTAACCTGGCTTCCTTCGAAATTGGAGCGTCTCGCCAACGATCGTTTATCCGCGTAAAATCGTTCCAAATTCCTAATATTGTGGTCAATTCGAGCGGGGCCCATCGATCGACGGTTCGGAATGCCCTTTCGCCTTAAACTGGCAATTGGTGAGGCCCATGATAAGCGGCCCGTCACCCAGTTGCTTTCTGATCTAAATTAGGCGCGACGTTGCTTGCTGACCGGGGATATCATGCGGAGAAGATGCGCGACTTCTAGAGATTCAGTTTTGCGATCTCTGGCTTTAGATTAGACAAAAGCAATGGCCTTTTCCGATTTAGGCACGGATTCTGCAAGCCGACCGCCGCCCACATTCGGCGGATCGTGGTGTGGGAACGCAACGTTCGCTCGATCACGGCGGCAACCTGATCGTCGTTGATGGTGCGAGGGCGGCCAGGGCGGGCTTCGTCAAGCAGGCCATCACAGCGATCCTTCAAAAATCGGCGACGCCACTTGCCAACGGTGTGTTCGTGGAGGCCGAGTTCGACAGCCACAGACTTGCTTGGCAATCCATCCGCACATCGTAGGATCGCGCGGCACCGCTCAGATAGCGACCGCGCAACACGGTGACGACGGACTTGCCTCTCCAAGTACGTCCGCTCCTGCGCACTCAGAACCAGCGGCTCGATCGGCCGGCCTTTCACTCCTGCATTCGCCACAAGCGCTCTCCTCCAAAGTTCGGAGCGCTAATTTATTTAATGCAACGAACTTGAGTTCCAGATGACTAGTCGGCGCACTTGCTTGGCTCGCCGACCGCCCCTCGATCGTGCCACGCGCCGATCATATCTTTGGCATTATCGCGAGCGCGATTCTGACGGGTCGCGCGATCCCCGCTCACCAGCCCCTGTAATATGTCAATGAACCGCTGGACCACCCGGCAGGTGATGGGTTGGGCACCTCCACACCCTCGTCACGATCTCCCCGGTCACCGAGGCCCGCAGCGAGAGCTTGCCGCAAATGGATATTGATATGAAGGCGCATTACTTGTATACAAGCGATACCTTAGGTTTTATTACCGCGTCCAAATCAAAACATATGAAGCTTGGAAAGCTGAAGCTCTATACTTCGTCACTTCCACCGAAGGGGCATCTGGTCTCGTTGCTGGCCGGCCTATCATGGCCACGCAAGAATTGAAGGCGCGGAATTGCAATTGTTGAGGAGTGCCTATGGCGAGTATTGGGATTGATGCTGGTGCCAACCCGCGCGTTGGGTGGCTCAGTTGGGCTGAGCTGGACGCCGCGATCGGCGTTTCAGCTATCGTGGCGCCGTTCTTCATTATCATTGTCCCTGTCTGGCGAAATCATGCGCGACAACCAGACGGCCGCGGTACATCCGTCTCTGTGAAATCGCAATCGATGCGAACCACTCAGTATCAGTCACGCCGAGGAGACGATGACTCTAAACCCGCCATTTCCGAGTTTCCGACGCCTTCTGCCCCAACCAGTCGGTCGGTGACGCGCGGGGAGCCCGAACTGGTGTTTCAATTTGTGCAATGGCAGCAAAACGCACGCCACCCTCAGCAACGCTATCGATAGTCAAGACGTAGAGGGAATGACGATGCCTACCGTGACTCTGGTCTTGCGGAGCCCTACGATGACCACTCGTTGGATGATCGTTCTGTTCGGCGCCTTGTTCGCTTCCGTTGGGGACGCAGCGGCCGGTGACAAGATCGATGTAGTTCGTGACCTTGCACGCCGCGTTGGACCGGTTCTCGGTTCAGCACTGGCGTGCCGGGACATCGCGCGGCCCCGCATTCAGGTTATCGTCGACAAGTTCGCAGCCGTGATCATGGAAGCCTCGTCCAACGAGGCGGAGCGCTCCGACCTGACAAACCAGATCGATCGCAATGTCGCGGATGGCCGCAACGCGGTGGCAACGGGAAGAATGGATTGCAGATCGGCGGACCGCCAACTCGCCGATCTCGAACGCTCAATCGCACCCCGGCCAAGTTTGTCGGCGGCTGTCGCACCAGCATCCGCTATCGCCGCCACGGCGCCGACCGCACCGGTTCCCGTCGGGTCTACGATCCGCGGCGTAACCGATCGAGAAATCCGGTTCGGAATTGTAGCGCCGTTTTCCGGAGCTTCAAAAGAGCTTGGGCGCCAAATGAAGCTCGGGATCGATACGGCTTTCAACGGAGCGAACGACGCCGGAGGCGTGGAAGGTCGGATACTCAAGCTAATAGCGGCCGACGACGGCTTTGAGCCGACGCGCACCGCCGAGGCCATGAAGCAGCTCTATGAGAAGGACCAGATATTCGCTGTTATTGGGAATGTCGGAACACGCACCGCAGCTGTCGCAGTGCCTTATGCGCTCGAGCGGCGGATATTGTTCTTCGGCGGCTTCACAGGCGCTAATGTGCTCCGCCGCGATCCTCCGGATCGCTATGTGTTCAACTATCGGGCGAGCTACATTGAGGAGACCGACGCCGTCGTTCGTTACTTTGTCAAAATGCGCCGAGTATCGCCCAGGCAGATCGCCGTTTTCGTCCCTCAGCAGGATCCCGGCGGCGACGCGGTGTTCGCAGGGGTCGCAAAGACATTTCGTGCGCTCGGCGTCAGCGACAGCGGCATCCTGCGACTCGAGTACAAGCGCAACACTGTGGACGTCGACGATGCCGTCAATCAGTTGAAGGCGCAGAAGATACCCATTAAAGCAGTGGTGATGATAGCATCCTATCGAGCCGCCGCGAGATTCGTCGAGAAGACCCGCGACCTCTATCCTGGAATGCTTTACAGCAACACATCATTTGTCGGCAGCACAGCCCTTGCCGACGAATTGCAGTTGTTGGGACCGCGCTTTGCCACCGGCGCAATCGTGACGCAGGTGGTGCCGGCGGTTTCCGGTTATTCGAGCGCGGTTCTCGAATATAAGAATGCCCTCGCCAAATATTTTCCCGGCGAAGCGCCGGATTACGTGTCGCTGGAAGGCTACGTTGCGGCAAACGTCCTGATCCAGGGGCTTAAACGTACTGGGCCGCAGCTCGATACCGAAAAGCTTATCGACGTCCTGGAGAATACGCGCAATCTCGACTTGGGCCTCGGAACCCCACTCAGTTTTGGCCGCGCTGAACACCAAGCTTCACACAAGATCTGGGGAACAGCGCTGGATGAAAGCGGAAAGTTCCAGGCAATCGAACTTGAATAACGTTGGCCAGCCTATTGGTCCAGGCAAGCAACCAGGTGCTGGAGGTTATGTTCTTGATAATCAGTCCGGGCTTTCTCATGCGGATCGCGCCACGGTGTCATACAACGATATTCACAGACAAGGTGATCAACGACCTAACTCCGCCGCAGTTTTCGGCTATCTCAAAACTGCGTGAGTAGGCCTAAGTTCGTAGAACTATCTCGGTCGACTAATTTCGCTCGATGCCGCCGCTATCAAGGATGTCGTGGATCGCTTGCGAGCGCGGGAACTCATCCCGATAAGCGAGGATCCCTCGGACAAGCGACGACGAGTAGTAACCCTCACCGAGAAGGGGAAACGTCTGTCGGGTTCTGCTGTCTGCATCGCATTAGAGACAACGAGAGACACCTTGGCCCCGCTTTCAGCTAGCGAGCAGCGGATCCTGATGCGTCTTCTTAAGAAGTTAACCTAGACTGCTTCCGCCGGTCGCGGCGAACGGCGCTTGCCGCGCTATCAAAACATGCGCCAAATCGATTCCGGAAGTCGAAAAGTAGCTGAATGGCTGATAAGATTTACTGACTGACATACCACCAAGAGCGCATCGGTACCGTCGCCACTGATGTCGAAGATGTAACCGTCCTTGACTGAAAGATATCACGACACGCACCTCAAAGTGCGAGGAGTCAGGCGACTCGCATTTT
>Ga0307500_10000009_pt1 | contig 61639 bp, 52 predicted proteins | sample 14_S_MG_FD_201362 | JGI IMG/M metagenome (GOLD analysis project Ga0307500, IMG submission 201362) | Soil microbial communities from Populus trichocarpa stands in riparian zone in the Pacific Northwest, United States - 14_S | ecosystem: Environmental > Terrestrial > Soil > Riparian zone > Trees... | reverse complement strand
CGCCGCGTACCGCTGACTGCTGCTGCATCTCGTTGCCGAGTTGGGAGGCCGCAAACTCGCGGATTTTCAGCTTGCCGCCGCTCTTGGCGGCCAGCACCTCGGCGAATTTCTGCACGCCAAAGCTGACGGGGTGGTCGGTGTTGTTGAGGTGGCCCCAACGGATGGTGCGTTCCTGCACCTGGGCGGCGGCCGGTGTTCCCACAAGCGCGCAAAGGCTGACGGCAGCGCACAGCAATCCGATCCGCATGGCGGTTTCTCCCTGGTTCGCGATCATTTGGCGTCGCGGCGGGCAAAGATAGTCATATGGTAGAGCTGATGTCAAAATATAAAACTCACTTCATCATATGAAATGTCTTATATAGTATGATCTGAGGCTTGTTAGGAATCGGCCGGCATGGCAAGGCCGATGCTGGCCCGCGCATGGATTTGGCAATGACACTGGTCGAGCGGATTGAGGAGCAGGAAGCGGTCGGCGATGACGGCTATCGCCGCATCCGGACCGATATCGTGTTCGGCCGGCTGCGCCCGGGGCAGAAGCTCAGGCTTGACGGGCTCAAGGAAGACTATGGCGTCAGCGTCTCCACATTGCGCGAAATCCTCAATCGCCTCGCCGCGGAAGGCTTCGTGCTGGCGGAAGGCCGCCGCGGCTTCGAGGTCGCGCCGGTCTCGGTGGAGAACCTGAAGGAGCTCGCGGAGCTTCGCCTGCTCCTGGAAACGCATGCGATGGGCGTGTCGTTCGCCCATGCCGATGTCGAGTGGGAAGGGCGCGTGGTCTCCGCGCACCACAAGCTGGCGTCAACCGACCGGCTGATGGAGAACGGCCTCGGTGAGCTCGAACAGTGGAAGCGCTATGACGGCGAGTTCCATCAGGCGCTGATCTCCAATTGCGGCTCACGCACGCTGATGGAGATGCATGCCTTGGTGTTCGACAAATATTTCCGATACCAGATGGTCGCGTTCAGCTATCGCGGCAGCGAGCCCGCCGAGCAGCACAAGGCTTTGCTCGAGGCCGCGCTGAAGCGCGACGCCAAGGCCGCGACCGCAACGCTGCGCACGCATGTCAACAATTGCGTGGAGCATGCGCTCGCGACGGCGTCGCTGAGGTAGGGCGTAGTTCTCACGGCGTCATTGCGAGCCAACGGGTCGGGCGGGCATTCGCCCGACCCGTTGGCTCGCAATGACGGTGCGGTTCACACCACCTTGCGCTGACGCAATTCGGCGATCTCGTCCTTTGCAAAACCGAATTCCGCCAGCACTTCCTCGGTCTGTTCGCCGAATTCCGGCGGCCGCGCCGCCATCTTGCTGGGGGTGCGCGACAGCGTCACCGGCTGGCCGACGAGTTGAATGTGACGGTTCTCGTCGTTCGGCACGTGCTGGGCGATGCCGAGGTGCTTGACCTGGGCGTCGTCGAACATCTGGTCGATCGAATAGATCGGGCCGCAGGGCACACCGGCCTCGTTCAATTCCTTGACCCAGACGTCCGTCGATTTCTTCGCGGTGAGCTTGTCGATCGTGGCATTGAGCGCGTCGCGGTTCTTCGAGCGCGCCGGTGCGGTGGCGTAATCGGGGTTGGTGAGCAGTTCGGGCGCGCCGATCGCCTGCGCGCAGCGTTCCCAGATCCGTCCGCCTGTTGTGGCGATGTTGATATAGCCGTCGGACGTCTTGAACACGCCGGTCGGGATCGAGGTCGGATGGTTGTTGCCGGCCTGCTTGGCGACGTCCTTTTCCATCAGCCAGCGCGAGGCCTGGAAATCCAGCATGAATATCTGCGCCTGCAACAGCGAGGTCTGCACCCACTGGCCCTCGCCGGAAACGTCGCGCTCCAGCAGTGCGGTGAGGATGCCGATGGCGCAGAACAGCCCGGCGGTGAGGTCGGCGACGGGGATGCCGACCCGCATTGGACCCTCGCCCGGCGCGCCCGTGATCGACATCAGCCCGCCCATGCCCTGCGCGATCTGATCGAAGCCCGGCCGCTTGTGATAGGGGCCGTCCTGGCCGAACCCGGAGATGCTGCCATAGACGATGCGCGGGTTGATCTGGCGCAGGCTCTCATAGTCGATGCCGAGCTTTGCCTTCACGTCGGGACGAAAATTCTCGACCACGACGTCGGCCTGTTCCGCCAGCCGCTTGAACACCTCCAGGCCCTTGGGGTCCTTCAGGTTCAGCGTCATGGCCCGTTTGTTGCGATGCAAATTCTGGAAATCCGAGCCCTGGCGCGGGCCGCCCGGCTGCTCGCCGCCAGCGTCCTCCAGCAGCGCGTCGATCTTGACGACGTTGGCGCCCCAATCCGCCAATTGCCGCACACAGGTGGGCCCGGAGCGAACGCGGGTGAGATCGAGCACGGTGAAGCGGGAAAGGGCCTGCGAAGCGCGGGGGAAAGGCATTGAGAAACCTTCTTTTTTTGGATTTTCGCGGGGGGACGGACAGACCCGTCTGGCTTAAACAATCTGGTGCCGATTTCCAACTGCTTGTTCGACGCCCGTGGGCGGCCATGCAGGCAGGGCAGGGCGCCGTTTTTGGATCGGGCGCCGGCAGCCGGGACGGCTGGAATCCGCTCCGCAAAACTACGGACGAGCACGGGGGTTCTGCTTTTTTGCTTCATGCAACGCGAAGCAAGCCCGTAACAATTCGGCCTGGTAAACAAGCGTTAACGCGGCGCGTTGTCCCCAACAGCTCACATATAGCGGGCGCGGCAGACTTCGATGGCAATGGCAAAGGTGACATATTGTGGCGCGACGATAGCGGCACGGTCTTCGTCTGGGACGATGGCAACTCCAGCGCGGCACACACGATGTCCGCTCCGGGTGGTGTTCCGGCAACTTCGTCCATTGCAGGTACCGGCGATTTCGATGGAAATGGCCGTGCAGATATTCTGTGGCACGATGACAACGGTGCGGTATTCATCTGGGACAATGGCCAAGCCAGCAACACCCACACCGTTTCGAACGCCGGCGTAGTCCCCGCCAGCTGGCATGTTGCGGCTGTCGGCGATTTTGATGGCAACGGGCGTTCCGACATCCTGTGGCAGAACGACAATGGCACGGTATCGGTCTGGGACAATGGCCAGATCACCGGCGCCCATTGGATTTCCAATCCGAATGTGGTCGCAAGCAGTTGGCACATCATCGGTGCGGGTGATTTCGACGGCAACGGCCGAGACGATATTCTTTGGCGCAACGACAATGGCGCGGTGTCCATCTGGGACAACGGCCAGATTGCGACTGCCCACGTTATTGTTGGTGCCGGCGTGGTGCCGAGCAGCTGGCACATTCTTGGCATCGGTGACTTCGACAACAAATCCCATGACGATATTCTTTGGCAGAATGACGATGGGATCGTATCGGTTTGAGATAATGGGCAAATCAGTGGCGCCCATTGGGTTGCCGGTCCCGGCGGCGTCTCCGGTGGCTGGCATATCGCCTGAGCTGGGACCGACGCTTCAAGCATCCGGTTTAGATTTTCCGGTGCAGCTGCTGGATAATCGGCAATAGCGTTACGTGATCGCGCATTATAGCCGATCAGCTTGCGAAGCTTGCCGCCGATGGGAAGGTTTCGCCGAGCTCGCTTGGGAGACCAGGTTGTTGGCGCTGATCTAGAAGAACTCCGAAGGCGGCCCGGCCGCCGAGCACACGTCCGGCAGCCCAAGGGTGCCGCGCTCAAATCGGCCGGAGGAGGTAGAGCGAGACTGGGCCTGCGAGGCACGCGGGAAAACCGCTTCAAAAACTCCGGCCGGATTGACAGTGTTGCGGGGCGCCACCATCGCCGAAGTCGGCATTTTTTTAATCGTCCGATCGACACCTATCGGATACTTGATTCAACGTTAGCGGTTCGGTATCTGTGCCCAATCTGCGGACGGAAAGAGCTAATGGAGGGACCGCCTGAAGGCGCCTCGATCTCGGGAGTTCGACGAAGCGCATTCACACTATTTGCCTCACAGGTCGTCGAATGAATTTAGGGGCTTCTGATGTTCGTCATCCAAAGGCCCGAACGCTAATCATCAGCCTTGCGGCATGCGTCGCGTTTGTTACCCTGCTTTGCATTCTTTTCGATCCGAGTTGGGAAACCAACGACGACGTGGCAATGTCGATGGTGGCCCACGGCTATGGGCTCGCGGCCTATGGTTCGCCTCACATAATTTTCTCCAACGTCATTTGGGGCGTCATTGTCAGAACTGTTCCTAGCATCGGGGGAGTGTTCGGCTATTCGCTTGCGATGCTCGGAGCCATTACCCTGGCCGCGTCCGCGATACTGTATTTTCTGGTGCGTTTAGGTGCCGGCTATGCCGTGGGTCTATTGGTCGTTGCCCTTATTCTGCTTCGACCCGTCCTGCAGACGCAATTCACTGTTACGGCGGGACTTCTTACTGCGGCCGCAGTGCTCGGCGTTTGCGCCTATCAACGAACCGGTTCTACGTTCAGCCTTGTGGCCAGCGCTTTCCTTGCGCTTCTGGGATTTCTCGTGCGAAATCTGGAGTTCGCAGTAGTTGCCCTGGTTGCGCTTCCGATCCTGCCCTGGGGCATGCTGCGGAAAGACCGAAAACTTCAAGTCGCTGCTGCGGTGCTGGTGTCAGGCGTGGTCGGTGCCACATGGATCGATCAATTCGCATACTCTGGTCCCGAATGGAATTATTTTTGGGAGCTAAACCTCGCGCGAGCTCCCTTTACCGACTTCGGCGCGGCCGACCGGTTGCTTGAGGCGCCGGAAATCATGGCGCGCCATGGCATGTCGAAGAATGACGCCGAATTGCTAAAGCATTATTTCTTTGCTGACCGGCAACTTGTAGACCCCGCGCGGCTGAGAGCTGTTTTCGCCGACCTCGCGCCGGTAGCGGTCAAATCCTACAGTTTTGGATCGGGGCTTACCTCGCTTCGTTCAATTCTCGACTCACGAATTCTTGCCCCTTTGGTGGCGGCGATGGTGCTCCTGCTGCTGGCATTCGAGCGACGAGCGATCGTGTCGTGGACAATCTCTGTGGCCGTGATATTCGCATTGGGGATGGCGGGCCGGCATGGCATTTTGCGCGTCTATGTACCGATGTTCATGCTCTTGCTTTTCATTCCCTTTCTATCCGGCCGTTTGACGTCAGGGGTCCGCAAGGCAGCAATGCTGGTGGTGCTCGTGATCGCGTGCCTGGTCAACGCTAAAGCCGTGATCGCAGAATCGCGGGCTAACAGCAGGCTTATTGCCGCGGCAGCGGTCCTTGGCCCGGTCCCGGCCGAACCGGTTGTTGTCTGGGGCGGCGCATTTCCTTTTGAAATTTCATTCCCGCTTTTTCCAGGACAATCCAATTCCCGAAACCTGAAAATGTTTGGTCTGGGCGTTTTTACATGGGCGCCTTTTTCGGTGGCTGTAGCTGAAGAAAATGCCGGCAGGGGACTGGTCTCGCGATTGCGATCCGATGAAGGCATCCTTCTCATTGCCGATGCGCAGCAGAAGGAACTGCTGGGGCCCTATTGCGCCGAGCACTTTGGGGGACAGCTTGAATTGGCGGATTTCATGAAGACGACGTTGTCGACGACCATACTCAAAGCGGCCTGCGTGGAAGCTGCCAAGCAGACAAATTAAGTGGATAGCTCGGGTCTGGCGGTATGCGCCGGGGTATGAATTCGATACTTGATTCGTCGTGCTCGGGTCGCCTAATCTCTCAGATACGCCAAAGGCTTGGCCAAATCGCAGCCTTCTGGCCGAATTCCTTGCCGCCAATGGAATCCAGCTGTACACAATCCGCGCGGCTCGATCCGATCCACACGCGAGGCGAGATTTGACGGGAACTGTCGCGTGAAATTGTCTGTTGTGACCACCCTTTACCGGTCAGCTCCGACGATCGGCGAATTCCATCGACGCGTCATCGCGGCGGCGGAAGCTATCACGCACGATATCGAAGTGGTGATGGTCAATGACGGCTCTCCGGATCACAGCCTGGATCTGGCGCTTGATCTGCATCGGGCCGATCCGCGCGTCGTGGTGGTGGACCTTGCCCGCAATTTCGGTCACCACAAGGCGCTGATGACGGGCCTTGCACATGCGACGGGCGAACTGGTGTTCCTGATCGACAGCGACCTGGAAGAGCAGCCCGAAGATCTGGCGGAGTTTTATCGACGCTTCGAACAGGGCGATTGCGACGTCGTCTACGGCATGCGCGAAACGCGGCGCGGCGGCTTCTTCGCCAGGATTCCCGGCGCGCTGTTTTTCACGCTCGCCGATCTCCTGAGCGATCATCCCTTGCCCCGCAACGTGTTCACGGCGCGGCTGATGACACGCGACTATGTGCGGGCGCTGATCCGTCATCGCGATCGCGAATTCGTCATCGCGCATCTGTGGCAACTGACCGGCTTCCGCCAGCAGGCGATTTTTCTCAATAAGCTGTCGCTGTCGCCGAGCGATTACTCGATCAAGCACCGAATGGAGCTCGCGATCCGGCACATCACTACGACCTCAACCAAGCTGCTCTACCTTGTGTTTTATACCGGCATCCTGATCTCGGGCGCCTCGGCCGCCGTCATTCTGTATTTCCTCTGCCGGTATTTTTTCTACGGTGTCGCAGTCGACGGCTTCACGTCGGTGATCATCTCGATCTGGTTCCTCGGCGGCCTGACCACGCTCATTCTCGGCGTCCTCGGCATCTACATGGCCAACATCATGGCCGAGACCAAGCGGCGGCCGTACACGATCGTGCGGCGCGTACATCGCGCGAATAATGCGATTGCGGGGTCTTCGAACATGCTGCGGGAGCAGGGGCATGCGCAGCGGCAGGATGCAGGTGCTCCCCGATGACTGATGTCACCGAGACCGCGATCCTGTCGCAGGTCACGGCCTATTACGCCTCCAAGCTCGAGCTTCATGGCTCAACCCCGCAGGGCGTCGACTGGAACGGGCAGGCGTCGCACGAGCTTCGCCACCAGCAGTTTCTTCGCCTGCTGGAGGGGGCGCCGGATGCTTCCGTGCTCGATCTCGGATGCGGCTATGGCGATTTCCTGCGCTTCCTGCGAGAGCGAGGCCATCGCGGAACGTTCATCGGCTACGATATCGCGCCCGGCATGATCGAGACGGCGCGCTCGCTGCATGGTGAGGGCATTGACCGGCAGTGGCGGATCGGCGCTCACCCCACCGATGTCGCCGACTTTGCGATTGCGAGCGGCATCTTCAACGTCAAGGGCGATGTCCCGGACGAATCCTGGATCCCTTATATCCATCAGACCATTGACGCGCTGGCGCGCGCGGGACGGCGCGGCTTTGCCTTCAATCTCCTGAGCCTGTCGAGCGACCCGGAGAAGCGACGTCAGAGTCTGTATTATGCCGATGCTGCGGGGATGCTATCCCACTGTCTGGCGCGGTACGGGCGTTCGGTCGCACTGCTGCAGGACTACGGGCTTTACGAGTTCACTGTTGTAGTGCGACAACAACCCGCCCAATAACGTTTGAATCGCTCGATTTCATGAATTTGCGGAGCCACCCTCAATTGACACCGAGCAGATGACCAAATAGGCAGTTTGCTTCATTGACGATGGTCCTATTCGGCAATGGCTGCTGATTGATTTAGGTGTTCGAGATGGAAATGACTGCAATCGATCCGGTCAAGATCGACAACGTGCTCAATTCGAATGGCTACTTGATCATCCACAATACCGAGCTTGAGCAACTCAGCCTGAAGGCCAGGGCCGAATATGATCGTTGCCTGCAGGCGTCCACGCTTCGTGCGACCCGCGAGAAATTCCACTACAGCGTACTCGCAAAGGCACCTTGGCGAAAACTCGCGATCGGCGGGAGCAACGGCCTCGGCTACCAATATGCCCAGAACCTGCAGTCGATCTACTTCGATGCCAACGACGAGAATTACCCTGCACTCGGCGCATTGTTTGGCTTCATGGTCAAAGTCAGAAATCGGCTGATGGGCGTCGCCCCCGACTTTGGCTCGAATCCGGAACGTGACCGGTTCTGGAACGCCTGCCGCGTCCATCACTATCCGCGCGGCGGCGGATTCATGGCCACCCATCAGGACACGCATTTCCCGCAGGTCATCGACGCCCAGATCGGAAAGCCGTTCTATCAGGTGTGCGTGCTGCTCAGCCGCAAGAACGTCGACTTCTTTTCCGGTGGCGGCGTGGTGTTCGACGGCCGGAAGGAGAAGGTGGACCTTGAAGAGAAGGGCGGCTTCGGCTCTCTCGTGCTGTTCGATGGCCGCACCTATCACGGCGTCGAAGACATTGACCTCGATCAGGTTATTGATTTCGACAGGCCCGACGGACGGCTCGCGGCGTTCGTGAACCTCTATTCCACGCCCGCCTGAGCTCCGCCGCTTTCGCGGAGTCCGTCCGTCATCACAAGCTCCGCAGCCGGTTGCTAGGCACCTTCGAGCGTTCGGTTCCGCGCGGCGCCACCACTGCGTGGTCGGGCTGATCCTCGAGCACCAGCGCACCGACGCCGATCACGCAATTCTTGCCGATCGTGACGTGATCCCGAAACGTGGCGTTGACGCCGACGAAACTGCCCTGGCCGATCCTGACCCCTCCGGAAACAACGACGTGCGACGATATGAACACATCGTCCTCGACGGTCGAATGGTGGCCGATGTGGTTGCCGCTCCAGAGCGTGACGTTACTGCCGACCCGGGCAAACGGCTGAATCGTGTTGTCCTCGAGGATGAAACAGTTTTCCTGTAGCTCGAAGCCGGCAAAGACCGTTGCGCGGCTGCTCAGATACGACACCAGCCTGTACCCCTTGGCGCAGGCAGCGGCGACCTTCTCCGGGCGAAGCCGGTTGAGATTGGTGTAGCCGATCGCGACAAAGAAATCGAAATCCTGTGGAGGAAATTCTTCCGTGACACGCTCGAACGGGATCACCGGGCGTCCGCGGAACTGATCCTGCGACAGAAAAGCCTGATCAACCGTGAAGGCCACGACTTCGTAAGTGGAGTCGTTGGTAAAATAAAAGTCGGCGAGTTCGGCGATTTGGCCGGAGCCAAAAATCACGATTCGTCGGGTTTTCATTCGATCTTTCTCGTCCACTGCCAGCGCCGCTTAAGAAGGGAACTGCCATGGTAGCCTTTTGCCGGACTGTCGAACAGGTCGGCGTTGTCACCATCGCCCTCAGTTTTGAGAGTTCTTTTTTGATGTAGCAAGGCACAAAACCAGTTGCGGATCCCCTGCTGGGATACAACTCAATCCGCAATGTCAGCTTGATCGACTGCAGATATTTTGGTTGTTCGGACACCGCGCTCCCCGCGGGCCACGCGGCATTCCGTAAGCTAGGACAGGCGTGCACTTTCACTTCAATTCGCACCATCCAGTTCTCGCAGGTCGCCCGCTGCGCGCCTTAGCCTTGCTCCGAAGTGTGGTATATTGATCTTGCGATTGATGCCATTTCTGGTGATCGACCAACCCAATATACTGGTTCCGCAGACTACCGCGAGTAGAGGCAAGACAGGGGGCAGGGCATAGATGACGATAACCCCACCGGGCAACATCTGGGGCGCGGTAACCTCTGCTATAGAAACATGCCCCACCTGCGCATGTCGCCAGAGCGTAAGTCTGCCCATCCCGGCAGCCGGCCATTCCATGCTGAGCGACGGACGAATTATCGCGCGGTCGCTCGAGAAGCTGTGGTGCCCGGGCTGTGGTCTGGTTCGCCATCGCCATCCGCCCACCACTGCCGAAATCTCCGCAATCTATTCCGGCGCGTATGGGCTGCCGGCCTTGACCGGTACTGGAGAAGAGGCCCGGGGCAGGGCCTATGCTGCGGCAGTCGTCGATGCGATCGGAGGGCGAAAACCCGGTTTGCGGTTGATCGATGTTGGTTGCGGGTCGGGGGCGATGCTGCGTGCGCTCGGCGATCTCGACGAAGCGACGAACTATGAGTTGACTGGTATCGATCCGGCGCTACCGCCTGCGCTCGCGCAGGCCAATGAGCGGCTGACCTTGATACGTGGTTTTCCCGATCGCGACCTGGCCGGGCATGGTCCGTTCGATGCCGTGATATCGATCAACACGATCGAGCATACACCGGATCCCGCGCAGTTTCTTGCGACCCTCGCGTCGATGATGACTCCGGACGGACAAATGATCGTCATTTGTCCGACAACGGAATTTGCTAACGACGAATTGCTGTTCTTTGACCATTTCTGGAGCATCAGCCCGGCGGCGATGATTTCGTTCGCGGCTAGGTCCGGGTTGCGGATGGTCGGCCGCAGGGGGTTGGCGGCTCCGCTCGCCGGATTTCAACTGTTCAGGTTTGCACATTCGGCATCCGGCGGATCGGAAGCTGCCGTTGCTGACTTGTCGGCGGATGCGGTCCCTTACCTCGATGCCTGGAAGGAACTGGACGCTTCGCTCGAACGGCAGTTGGTGGCGGCAGGTCATCCGGCGCAGGCGTTCGGCGCGGGCCAAATGGCGGCCTTGTTGCGCGCCTATGCGCCGCGAACATTTGCAATGCTCAAGCGATTCTTGTTGGATCGTCCGGAAGAGGCATGGCCGCTCGGTCCTGCGGTCCGCTATGATGGGTTCACGACGCTGGACGGCTGGACTACCCTTGTGGCAGTTCATCCTTCGGCACAGAACGCCGTCGCGGAGCGGATCCGCGGCGATGGCGGGTTCGCCGTTACGCTTCCTGCCGCCATCAAAAACTGACCCATGATGAGGCCATGACGAGATCTTACGGCATCAACGAACGTGTGGCGGCCGATAGCGACATCGACGCCGCGGTGGAAAGCTTGCGCACGCTCGGCTATGCGGTCGTGGACGGTGGCTACTCGGCCGGAGACCTCAGTGGATTTTCGCAAGGTTTCGACACTGCGCGCCGTGCTGCGCACGCCGCAGCGGGCGGAACCGAAGCATTGGCGCAAATCGACGAGCACAACACCATCCGTACGCCGTTCGCCTACGACAGAAGTCTGCTGGCGCTCGCGCGCAATCCGGCGATCCTGGAAGTCTGCAAGCGGTTGATCGGGGGCTATCAGGTCCTGTCGCAGCAGAACGGCGTCATTAATCCGCCGGCCAAGACCTATAATCAGGGCGCGTGGCATCGCGATCTGCCGTATCAGCACGTCGTGTTCTCGCGGCCGATGGCGATCAATGCCCTGTTCTGTCTGGATGCCTTCACGACCGATAACGGCGCGACCCTGGTGCTGCCTGCGACCCACAAGCAGGAAGAGTTTCCGTCCAATCGCTTTGTCGAAGCATCGGCCGTGCAGGTGTGCGCACCCTCGGGCAGCTATATCGTGCTGGATTGCATGCTCTATCACAGCGGCGCGCCGAACCGGTCCGGGACCGAGCGGCGGGCAGTCAACCATGTCTACACTTCGCCGATCCTCCGCCAGCAAATCGACCTGCCGGCGTTCCTTGGCGATGATTTCACCGACGATCCCACCCTGCGCCGTCTGCTGGGATACGAGGTGACGACGCCGAGGTCGGACGCCGAATATTTTGCGATGCGCCGCGCAAAGCTTCCGAAGTAACGGTTCATTGCTCGAGAACGGCCAATCCAAAACCCTCGCGGCCGTATCCATTGCCGTTGTAGAGCATGTAGCGGCGGTCGCTGTGGTCGAAGACGAAGGGATAGGTGCGTTCCTTGCCTTCCCAAGCCTCCGCCGTGCCGACAAAGCGCAGATCCCGATCGCGCCGTTCCCAATGCTTGCCGTCGGCGGAGCGCGCGAAGCCGATTTCGTAGTGCGGGCGCCGCCGCGCATACCACATCGAGAGGCTGTTATCCGGCTCGCGCAGTACCACGGGCCTCGAGATAGCAAATTCCGCGGGATCGGCTTGTCCTGCGACATTAATCACGACTGCTTCCGAAGGCGTCCAATGGAACAGATCAGAGGAAGTGGCTTGCTTTATCACGTGTAACATTTCCATGCCCCGCTGCCCCCAATGGAGATGAGAGCCGAACCACATGCGCCAGCATGGCCCGTCGCGCAGCACAAAGGGATAGCCAGTTGATAAGGGATTTTCAGGACTGCGGCCGACCACGGGCACGCCGCCGTAGCGGCGAAAGGTTTGGCCGTTGTCGTCGCTCACGGCAACGCCGATGAAGTTTGTGAAGGGTACATGTACCAGCACAGTCCATCCAAGATAGAAGGCATACAGCTTTTCGTCATGCGCGATGACGGAGGAAAGCGTGACCCCATCGGCGTCGAAAGATCCCCGTGTTCCAGGCGTCAGCAAAGGTCCGCGTGGCGCGCCACACACTTCGAAGCGGTCACCATCGATCATGATGTCGATGGACGCAGTTGACGAGCGGTTGGACGCGTCGCGGGTCGAATAAAAGATCCGCACATTTCCGCTGCCAAGCGCCAGCGCCGTCGGATTCGAGGCATGGCTAACGGACCAAGGCTGGTCTGCGGTTGGTGAGAATACCCTTCCAAGAGGACGCCAGACGTTCCGCATTAACCTGCCCTCGTGACTGGCTCAACCGCCACCGGACGGCAATAAGAAGCGGCCGCCGGTCCGGTCGAAAACAGAAGATCGATGACAGACACCGCATGGTCAAAGGTGGGTCCTCGCTGCGGATAGGTCTCGTACGGTCCGTAGCTCATCCAGTCGACGGAAATACCGACCGCTGCAAACGAGGACTCGTCAAAATACTCTCTCGCCGAAGGCCCGGAGAGATATTTGGTGGCACCCGCCTTTATGCAGATATCGAGCAGCCTTGCGGTTCGCGCACCTTGCGGAGAAAATTCGCTGTCCCGAACCATGGACGTGGAGATATCCAGCCGCGCCATCAGGATATTCAGAAACAACATGTTAACGTCAGTTAGCCGGTCGAGGCGTTCAGCCGCCTCGTAGGCGGCTTTCAGCGCCGGTGCTTCTGTCGCGAAGAAGGGCGATTTGCGATAGGCTAGCTCGATAGATCGCCAGTGCTTGTCGGCCCATGGCTCTGCAAAGCCGACTTCGTCGATCGGTTGCTCGAAGCGCGACTTGGTGGCGACCGGAATTGTCAGCCAGATCGGTCCGCTCGGCGTCATGATCCGGTTACGGTTATGCCAGTGCCGCTTCACATATTGTGCGCCGTCGAGGACGACATAACGCTCGCAGCGCCCGATCAGGTCAAAAAACCCCTTCCATGGGATGTAGCACGACTGAATGATGCAAATGCGCATTATGCCTCTGGCAAAGGGAACGTGCGCGGATACGTCGTGGTGAGTGCCGCGTCAAACAATTTCGCGAACCGGGCAAAGGCGGATTTCTACTGTATGTTGCATTTCTGCCACGACTTCATTGAAGCCCCTCACTTCGCCTGCCGAAAGGGGTCGCGGACTTGCTTTTTCTTCGTGTCGAGTCACCGCGGCTTGTTCAGAAGGAGGGTCCGCAAAGCTTCACAGATCCGCTGCTGCTGTGTCTCGTTCAACCCAAACCACATAGGCAACCTGACGAGGCGTTGCGATAGCGAGGTCGTCAGCGCCAGTTCTCCGTGCGCGCGTCCATAGCGCCGGCCGGCCGGCGATGAATGGAGCGGGACATAGTGAAATACAGCCCCGATCCCATTTTTCTTCAATCCGTCGAGGACCCGCTGGCGATCAATCTCGGGCGCCAGCAGGATGTAGTACATGTGGCCGTTGTGCTGACAATCCGCCGGGACGATCGGCCGGCGCAGCAAGCCCTGTCGTTCGAGCGGTTCGAGCATTTGATGATAGCGGCGCCAGATGTCCATCCGCTCGCTGGTGATTTGCTGTGCCTGTTCGAGTTGTGCCCACAGGAAAGCGGCGGTGATCTCGCTCGGCAAGAAAGACGAACCGACATCCTGCCAGGTATATTTGTCGACCTCGCCGCGGAAAAACCGGCTGCGATCTGTGCCCTTTTCGCGAATGATCTCGGCGCGTTGCGCCAGCTCTTCGTCCCGCACCATCAGGCTGCCGCCTTCACCGGAGATGATGTTCTTGGTTTCGTGAAAACTGAAACTGCCGAGATCGCCGATCGCGCCGAGTGCCCGATTCTTGTACCCGGCCATGATTCCTTGCGCGGCATCTTCGACGATTCGCAGGCCATGACGCCGGGCGATGGCCGCGATCGAATCCATTTCGCAGGAGACGCCGGCGTAGTGCACCGGAACGATCGCGCGGGTCCGCGTCGTGATCGCGTCCTCGATCAGCTTTTCGTCCAAATTGAGCGTGTCCTCCCTGATGTCGACGAACACGGGCACTGCGCCGCGCAGCACGAACGCGTTGGCAGTCGATACGAAGGTGTAGGAAGGCAGGATTACCTCGTCGCCGCTTTTGATGTCGAGCAGCAGTGCGGCCATGTCCAGCGCCGAAGTGCAGGAATGAGTCAGCAGCGCCTTGGCGCAGCCGGTCCGTTCCTCGATCCATTGATGACAGCGCTTGGTGAAGGCCCCGTCGCCGGAGAGATGATGGTTACGCTGCGCTTCGGCCGCATAGACCATCTCCGTGCCGGTGGAATAGGGCAGGTTGAACGGGATGTAATCTGCTGTCACGGTTTCACTTCGATGCTTGCCGGGGCATTGGCCCCCTGGTTCGAGAGTGCGCAAATTGGCGGCTTTCGCAGCAGGAATCAACGGGCGATCTCTGTCTGGTTGTAACGGCGCGGACGCGTTGCCGGGTGAACCCTCGACATCCTCTTGTCGGGCTGATAGCTCGACTGCGATGCCATTATGGGGTCTGGCCCTTGATCGATGAGCCCGTTGACGTGCGTGGCAAAGCCGTCGCTTCGTCGCGTCCTCCCGTGCCCGGCCGGGCAGGGCGGCTGTTTGCCGGGTGGTCTGCAAACCTTTTCCAGATGGTTTTGGGGATCACCCAGCAGGTCGCTCTCATCCCGGTCTTCCTGCACTACTGGACGGGCGACACGCTGGCAGCGTGGCTTGCGATCTATGCCATCGGCAATCTCGCCTTCATTGCCGATGCCGGCCTGCAATTCCGCGCGATCAACCGGTTTCTTCAGTTCAAGTCGGGCACCGACTGCGACGGCCGCACTGCGCGGTTCTACGGCGCGATGTTGCGGATCTATCTCGGCCTCATTACGGCGTTGACCTTGCCGCTGTTCGTGGGGGCGGCATTGCTGGCGCCTTCCACGGTGTTCGGATTTGTCACGGTCGCGCATTTCGATGCGGCTTTCGTCGTCATGGCTGCCGGAATGCTTTGGATGGTGCCGTCCAATCTCGTTGCCGCGCTGTACCGCGCGCGCGGGCTCTATGGACGCGCGGTGAAGGTGCAGAACGCCGCCGTTCTCGTCGGGCAGTTCGCTCAGCTGGTCGCAATCGTCGCGACGGGTAGCCTGTTGGCCGTCACCCTCGCTTACGCCGCTGCGCAGGTGGCCGCCGCGATCTGGCTTTTGACAATGGACGCTCCTCGGCTGTTTCCGTATTTGCGCACGGCGCGCGTGACGCTTTCATGGCGCTGGATTGCCGGTCAGTTTCGCAAGGCTGTTCCGTTTGCGGTGGCCGGCGCCACCGATCTTGCCTTGCTCAATCTGCCGGTCTTGCTGGTCAGCGCATTCGTGTCTGACCGCATCGCCGTCGCGCAGTGGGGGCTTACCCGCGTGGTCGCCGGCCTGCTTCGCGCCCTCTGTGTCCAGACCACCCTTCCTCTCGCCGCGGAGCTCGGCCACGATCATGCCGTTGGCGACGCGCAACGGTTGCAAAGCCTGTACGCCCGGGGATCGGTGCTGGTGACGCTGCTGGCGAGCATCGTCGTCTCCGGCCTATTGCCGTTCTGGCCGGATTTTTTCGCGCTCTGGACCCACGGTATCGTTCCCTACGATCCGGCGCTTACGGTGACGTTGCTGGTCGGTACCGCCGCCGCCGCACCTTCGATCCTGGCGCTGAATTATGCTAATTACAGCAATCGAGGCGATCTGCTGGTGCGGACCAAGGGACTGCAGCTCGTCATTTTCCTGGTCCTGTCGGCTGTTCTGATACCCGCAACGGGACTGATTGGGGCGGCGATTGCCGTCATCGCCAGCGAACTCCTGATCCAGTTCGGGGTCCTGGGATGGATCATTCTGCAGAAGACGCTGCAGCACCCGCTGCGGCATCTGTGTTTTCTGGCCGGGGTGATGATCGCGGTGACGCTCGCCGGCTGGGCGCTGGGAGTGGCGATCCGGCTGGCCATGCCGCTGACGGAACCATTGCGATTTTTCGTCGAATGCGGGCTATGGCTGGCTGTCGTCGCGGTGGCTGCCAGTCCGCTCGCGATCGAAAGCGTGCGGGCGAGGCTGACCGCAGCGATCCCGCATTAACGCGGTATCATGGCCTGCCGGATCAGATATTGCCCATAGCCGGTGTTTTTCATCGGCTCGGCAAGGCGCAGCAATTGTTCGGCGTCGATGAAGCCCTGGCTGAACGCGATTTCCTCGGGGCAGGCGATCTTCAGTCCCTGACGTTTCTCCACGATGTGGATGAACTGGGAGGCTTCGAGCAAGGATTCATGCGTGCCGGCGTCGAGCCAGGCGTAGCCGCGGCCGAAACGCTCGGCATGAAGTTCGCCATGCTCCAGGTACCATTGGTTGACGTCGGTGATCTCGAGTTCCCCACGCGGCGACGGCTTCATCTCGCGCACGACGTCGACGACGCGTTCGTCGTAGAAGTAAAGCCCCGTCACGGCGTAGTTGGATTTCGGCGCCTTCGGCTTCTCCACGATCCGCAATGGCCGATGAGAGGGATCGAACTCGATGACGCCATAGCGTTCGGGGTCGTCGACCCAGCACGCGAACACCGTCGCGCCATGGCTCTGCTGCGCGGAGTTGCGCAACAGCGCGCGCAGATTGTCGCCATAGAAGATGTTGTCGCCCAGAATCAGCGCGGAAGATCCACCGGCGAGAAAATCCCGCCCGATCAGGAAAGCTTCCGCGATACCGCCGGGATGGTCCTGGATGGCAAAGGAAAGCTCGATGCCCCATTGCCGCCCGTCGCCGAGCAGGCGCTTGAACTGGTCGATCTCTTCAGGTGTCGTAACGATCAGCAGCTCGCGCAAGCCCGCCATCATCAGCGTGGTGAGCGAATAATAGATCAGCGGCTTGTCATAGACCGGCAATAGCTGCTTCGAGGTCGCGAGCGTCAGCGGATAAAGCCGCGTGCCGCGGCCACCTGCCAGAATGATACCTTTGCGGCCCATGCCACCGTGCTCGCGTCGCCATTTCAAAATTGTCGGCCTCGTTAACACGCGTGCCTGCGCATCTCAAACCGCTTTTGGTGATGGCGTCCCGATTTGCCCCTGCGCCCAAGGCTGGCGGCAGCCGCCATGCGGCGGGCCATGCAGCATTACCCGCAATTTCCCGGTTAAGTGCTATATTTCAACAATTTACGAGGGTTGCATTGCGACGTTTTGGCGGCTCCTGTAGACAGGGTAAGTGGGCGCAATCCGAGTCCGCCATCGCCTCCGGTCCGTTCCGTGGCCTGACTGACAAATGGATCATGCCGAACCGCGTCTACTGCACCTATTTCGACCACAACTACCTGTCGCGCGGACTGGCGCTCTATCAGTCGCTGCAGCGGCACGCGCCAGACGTGCGGCTTTGGGTGCTGTGCCTGAGCGAAGCGTGTCACCGGATCCTGGTCTCGCTCGATCTGCCCGGACTGGTGGCCGTGCGGTTAGAGGATTTCGAGGCCGCCGATCCCGAACTTGCTGCGATCAAGTCCACCCGAAGCTTGGTCGAGTATTACTTCACCTGCTCGCCGGCCTGGATGCTGCATGTCTGGGAACGCGAACTGGACGCCGACTGGATTACCTATCTCGATGGCGACTTGTATTTTTTTGCCTCGCCGGAAAGTGTCTACAGCGAATTGGCCCAGGCGACGGTCGCGATCATCCCGCATCGCTATGCACCGAACCTGGCGAAGCGCCGCGTGTTTGGGACCTACAATGTCGGATGGGTTGGCGTCCGCAACGATCCGGATGGAATTGCCGTCATCAAGTGGTGGCGGGAACGATGTATCGAATGGTGCCACGACCATGTCGATGGCGATCGCTACGCGGATCAGGGATATCTCGATTCTTTTTCACGGCTGTCGACGCGCATAAAGGCTGTCGGCAATGTCGGGGCGAACCTCGCTCCCTGGAATATCGCCAACTACCGGATTGATTTCCGCGACGGTCGGGTCTTGATCGATGCGACCCACCCGCTGATCTTCTTCCACTTTCAGGGGCTGCGAAAAGGGCTGCGGTGGTTTATCTTCAACAGCCACCGCATTTTCGGTGCGCCGTTTTCCCGAGAGATCCGCGAGCACATCTATCGGCCCTACGTGGATGAACTGCTGGCAATCGAGAAAACCACCGCTCCAATGCTCGAAGTCCACGAAAGCAGACCCCAGGCGCGATCGCATACCATCAAGAGCAGGCTACGAAATGTCGGTATCCGCGCGTTCCAGCTACTGGACATCGTTTCCGGACGCGCGTTTCTTGTATTGCGCGGTACGGCATACTAGCCCGGAAACCATCCAGGGAAATTGACAAAGAGATGTTGCCTCCTTTCTGGGATTATCGACGCGAGTACGACGAACTGAGAGACGAGATTCTCGCGGCTGTCGACCGCGTCTTCAATTCCGGACAGCTGATTCTCGGGCCGGAAGGGATCGCGTTCGAGCGCGACGTGGCAGCCTATGTCGGCGTCAGCGGCGGCGTCGGAGTAAACAGCGGGACCGACGCGGTCTATATTGCACTGGCGGCCGCCGGTGTTGCGGCAGGCGATGAGGTCATCACGGTGCCGAACACGGCGGTGCCGACGGTGGCCGCGATACAGGTCCTCGGAGCGCGCCCGGTATTCGTCGACATCAGGGAGGATGACTTCCTGATGGACGTCAGCCAGGTCGAGGCTGCCATCACGCCGCGAACCAGGGCGATCGTTCCCGTGCATCTTTACGGTCAATGCGTCGATCTCGATCCCCTCGTTGCTCTCGCCAGGCGGCATGAACTCAAGATCGTCGAGGATTGTGCGCAGTCGCAAGGGGCGCTTTACAAAAATCGCAAGTGCGGAAGCATCGGGACGGCGGCGACCTTTTCATTCTATCCGACGAAGACGCTCGGCGGTTACGGCGATGGCGGTATGGTCGTGAGCAACAGCGAGGCACTCGTCAGCCTCGCGCGCTCGCTGCGCTTCTACGGCATGGAGAAGACTTATTATGCCGAGCGGCACGGCTACAATTCGCGGCTGGACGAGGTGCATGCGGCGATTCTTGCGCTAAAGCTCCCCAGAATCGATGGCTGGATCGAACGCCGCCGCGAGATAGCCGATCGGTACCGGCGCGGATTTGCCGGAAGCGTGCTGCGGATGCCGCAGGAAAACGGCCACAGCCGGCACGTCTATCATCTGTTTGTGGTCGAGGCGCCCGGCGATCGCGATGCCACGCTAGCCCGGATCGAAGCCCGTGGCCTCAAATGCTCCGTGCAGTACCGGTGGCCGATTCACCTGATGCGGGGCTATGAAGATCTAGGCTATCGCGCGGGTCAGTTTCCTGTGGCCGAGACAAAAGCCACGCGGATATTCTCACTGCCGATCTATCCTCACCTGCGGGATGAGGAAGTGGATGAGGTTGTCGAAGTCGTGAGGGCGTCGATCTGATGGCCGATCAACAGAATATCGGTTGGCTGCGCGAGCGCCTGCAGGCCTCCCTTGCGATCGAGGCCAAAGACCCGGCCGAGTTGCTCGACTGGCTCGAGGGGAGGCGCAAGGATGTCCCGTTCTCGGCGGAATTGATTCCGCTGCGCGAGGTCGCCGGCTGGCAACAGGCCGATAACGGTAATATCGGCCATGTGACCGGTCAGTTCTTCCATATCGAGGGTGTCAGGGTGCGCAGCGCACCGGGCCTGCGGGAGATTGCGGGGTGGGACCAGCCTATTCTCACGCAGTCGGATGGCGGCGCCCTGGCGCTGCTGTGCCGCGAGACGGCCGGACGCGGTGTGGAATTTCTGCTCCAAGCCAAGGCGGATCCGGGCAATATCGGTTACTTGCAGTTTTGTCCGACGATCCAGAGCACCTGGGAGAACATACGCGGCTTGAGAGGCGCGCATCGCGCGCCGTTTGCCGAATGTTTCGAGCCTTCGGAAAATATCCGGGTGATCTATCGCTCGAAACACAATGAGGAAGGCAGCCGGTTCTGGCAGAAATCGAACGAGAACATGGTTTTGTTCGTCGAGGATGCAAGCAGGCTAGTCATCAACGAGCAGGTCTATCGGTGGGCCAGCCTGTCCCAGATCAAGCAGATGATTCTGCTGGATAACATTGTCGGCCCCTACGTACGGACCGTGATCGCGCCGCTTTGACTTTGCTCAGCGGGCAAACAGGTAGGTTGCCGCGCTGGAATGATGACCCGTTATGTCGTGGACGTCATAGGGGATACCCGGCCATTCGCGCATCAGGCGCAATCCGGCATCGCTGCACAGTGACATCAGTTCCTGCTTGCCGAACACCACTTCGACGACCGGCGCACCGTAGGCATACTTGCTGAAATAGGTGGTTCGGTAATTCTCGAATGCCGGCACGCTGTGGAAGATGCAGAAACGCGCGACACGGGCGGCTTCGCGGATGGCGGCTTGATAATCGATGATGTGCATCAGCGATACGCCGTTGAAGGCAATGTCGAAGGCCTGATCGTCGTAAGGCAGCTTCGTTGCATCGGCGACTTCGAACGCGATCGCTGGATAGTGTTCGCGCGCACGGGCAACCATGGCATCGGAATAGTCGATGCCGGCATAGCGAACGCCGCCGGGAACCAGCGTGGTCAGTACTTCCGAATAGTAACCGCTGCCGCAGCCGATTTCGAGCAGGCGGGGATTGGACAGTCCAGTGGCCGCGACAGCGTCTGCTGCGATGCGGAAATCGAGCCGCGGTTCGCCGTCCTTCATGGCCTCGATGAGCCGTCGATAGGCGCGTTCCTGCCGCGAGACCGTTCGGGCGGCAAACCATCCGCCCGATGAGTTCGCGGCCCTACGGGCTTCATCGATGCCGCCGAGCACGCGATAATCGGCCGATGGCAGAATGTGACGACGCAGGATCGGCGTTGCCTTGATGAAACGCTTGCCGACTTGCCTGACAAGGTGCCGGAGGTTCATCGAGCTGCCTGTATCTTCTCGACAAAGCCAAGGATCTCCGCGGCACGATGTCGATAGGTGTGCTGCGCCATGGTTCTCGCCTGGCCCGCCGCGGCAATTGCGGCGCGGCTCTCGGCGTCGCCGAGCGCGCGATCGATAACCTCGAGACAGTCGTCAACCGAGCGCCAGGCCGCGACCTCGCTGTCCGGTTCGAACAGCGTGTGCAGATTGTCCTTGAAGTCGGTCAGCAGGTACGCGCCGACGCCGGTGGCCTCGAACAGCCGCATGTTGCCGGCTTCCCGTCCCGCCATGTCGATGTGGGAGTTGAGCGTGATCTTCGATCGCCGGAGCGCCTGATACATCTCGGCGCCCCAGACTTCGCCTTGAAAGCAACGATGCAGCGGGGAGGCGGCCGGCAGCGTCCGCGGCGGGTTGCCGAACAGCTTGAGATCGTAACGTTCGGCAACGGCCTCGAGCAGCGCAGTTCGCTGCCGGTGATCCGGCGACACCGTGCCGACAAAGGAAACCTCGATGTCCATCTGGGGTGCCGGCGGCAGCATGTCGAGAATGTCGGGCTCGAACGCCAGATGGTTGACTTCCGCGCGCACGCCGAGACGACGAAAGAACTCCACCGTCGTCGATAGCTGCGACATCATCAGATCGTAGACCGACCAGTCCACGCCGCGCGACGGCGCAATCCCGATCTGGCCGATCAGGATCGGGTTGCCGATCGCCTTGATGCGCCGCATCAACTGCGGGTCGACGTGAAAGGTGTCCTGGTTGAGCACCACGTCCGGTTTGAAGTCCTCGATCTGGGCCAGCAGGATGGCCTCGGCCTGTGCGTCGAGGCTGGGGCTGAGGCCGACCTTGCGGGCCAATGGCCGCAGCATCGGCTTCAGCGGCGTCACGGCGCGCTGCAGCCAGGCTGGAAGCGAGGTGCTGCCGCTCGGGATGGACGGGCCTGCCGCCTCGACGGCCATGCCATGTTCACGCGCCCAGGCGGTCTGCAGCCAGGCATTGTTGACATGTATCTCCGCCGCCGAATGGCCGAGCGCGGAAAAATTTCGTGAATAGAAATCGGCGACGCCGAACAGGCTGGCGTTTCGTGCCGTCATCTGGGCCATGTAACCGGCGCTTCCGAGCCCCGGTTGGCGGCGATACAGCCAGCTCAGGAAGCGCGGGTAGTCCGCATTGAGCACGAGGATGCGCATGAATGGCTAGACCGCGCGCCGAAAGCCGTAGTTCTTGTCGATCCACGCCTTGTAAGCCCCGCTGGTCACGTCACGCCACCATGTTTCGTGGTCGAGATACCACTGCACGGTCTGTTGCAGTCCGCGCTCGAAACCGACACTGCAGCGGCTGCCAAGTTCGGTCGCGAGCTTGCTGGCGTCGATCGCATAGCGGCGATCATGGCCGGGACGATCCGTCACGTAGCTAATGAGCGTGCGGCAGGAGCCGGCGCCAGCTGCGGGACAGGACGGAAAGCGTGCGGCGAGGCGGGCGTCGGCTGCGAAGGCGGCATCGATCGTATCGCAGATCAGCCCGACCACGGCGCGGTTGTTGCGCTCGTTGCCGCCGCCGACATTGTAGGTCTCGCCGGCGCGGCCGCGCTCGATCACGTTCATCAGCGCGTCGCAATGATCGGACACGTGCAGCCAGTCGCGGACATTGGAGCCGTCCCCATAGACCGGCAGCGGCTTGCCTTCCAGTGCGTGGATGATCATCAGCGGAATGAGTTTCTCCGGGTGCTGATAGGCGCCGTAATTGTTGGAACAGTTCGTGATCAGTGCCGGCATGTTGTAGGTCGCAACAAAGGCGCGGACCAGGTGATCGCTCGATGCCTTGCTCGCCGCGTAAGGTGAATTCGGACGATAGGGCGAGGACTCCGTGAAGGCGGGGTCGGCTGCGCCGAGCGACCCATAGACTTCGTCGGTCGAGACGTGGAGAAATCGCGCCTCATTGAGCGTCGCCGCCGCGCGCCAGTGATCGAGCGCCGCTTTCATAAGCGTAAATGTGCCGAGCACGTTGGTCTGCAGAAAGGCCTCGGGATCGCTGATCGAGCGGTCGACATGCGACTCGGCGGCGAGATGCGCCACGCGGGAAAACTTGTGTTCGTCGAACAGGTGCTGCATCAGCGCTGCGTCGCCGATGTTGCCCTTCACGAACTGGATGGAGCTATCGGCAATCAGCGGCTCCAGGCTGCGGATATTGGCCGCATAGGTCATGGCATCGACCACGGTCAGGCGGTCGGCCGGCCGCGTGGCCCGCCATGCATGCACCAGGTTCTGGCCGATGAAGCCCGCACCGCCGGTGATCAGAACGCTTTGCATCGAACCCCTCCGGTCACGAAGCCGCAGCCTCGATCCTTCGATCGAATATGTTGCGCGGCATGATGTACCACAGCAGAAACAGGAGTCCGGCGCCATGTGTCAATAATGCCGTCGTAAAGGGCACATTGAGAAAGGTCTGCGGAAGCAGCGCGGCCGAGATCAGCACGAATTCCGGCGGCAGTCCGGCCGACCCGCGGTTGCCGAGCGCGATGACAAACCCGCATGCCAGCGCCACCAGTGGCGCGAGATGCAGCCCGGCCGAGGCGACACCCTCTGTTGCAAACAGGGACGCGTTGATGTTGCCGAGCTGGTAGGTCTTTTCCATCACCAGCGATAGCTGCTCCTGATAGGGACAGCTCATCAAAGGCTTCAGGAGGGATATTTGGCAGAACCTGGTCAGCGGATGGCTTGAGAAGAAGTCGTTGTAAATGTCCATGGCGCTGGATGGGATCGCCATCATTCGAATATTCACCAGGTCGAAGTAATACAGCGTATAGCGGTTGAGGAACCCTGCGATCAGGATCACGCCGAGAAGCATGGGCAGGAAGACCGACAGGATGGTTGTAGCTTTTGGTTCAAAAATCCTCGACAGCAATAGCACGACAATCATCCACGCTGCCGAAAAAAGCGCAAACTTGCTCAGCGTGATCGGATAGAACGTGATCGGATAGAACAGGAGCAACAGAAGCAGGGGGACGGCAGTCCAACAGCTGCGATTGAGCGCCAGATAATAGGCGAAGGCGAACGGCAGCAGCACGGTAGACACAATTCCCGTCAGGTACCGTATTGGTGCCGGAAAGTAGAGTTCGTTGCGAAAATCGTAGATGCGCGTGACTGACACCAGCCTGAAATTGTAGAATGAAGCCGCGATGATCGTGCCCAACGCCAGCACCAGAATGAATTTCACGAAGTGTTCGAAGACCCGGGGCGATAACGCGAACGCCTGTTTGACGGAAGCATTGATCAGGAGCGCAGGCAGCAGAAACAGCGCCGCCGAAGCGGCAGCGGAAAAGGCCGCCAGCCTATGGTCGTAATTGAATTTTGAGAAGTTGCTTAGCCAGATGAAGCCGAGCACCATCGTGAACAGGCTGAAGCCGACCAAGTAACCAAAGCTGAAGCGGGAGAAGATAAAGAGCGGCGAGACGATGGAAAAAGCCAAGACCGCAGCAATCGCGTAGGAAAGCCGGGCGGCGTCGAACAACATGTACGACGGCCAATTCGCACCTTGTGCGAGCGAAATGCAGCAAATGATGATATGAACGCATACCAGCACGTACAGGCTGAGGCGCGAGCCGGATGCCTGTCGAATGCGTTCCATAATGTCTGGAGCGCGCCTGCTTTCCGACGAGTTCATCATGGACATCGCGCCGCCGTGCGAGGTGCTGAAACGAAATTGGCTCTGTCCGACCTACGACAGTTCGAGCGAGTGCCTGAAATAAGCGATGGTTTCCTTCAGGCCGTCAGCGAGCGCGACCTTCGGTTCCCAGTTCAGCAGCGCCTTTGCCTTGGACAGATCGGGCTGGCGTTGCCGCGGATCATCCTGCGGCAGCGGTTTGAAAATGAGCTTCGAGCGCGAATCGGTATAGCTGATCACTTTCTCGGCCAGTTCCAGAATGGTGAATTCCGAATTGTTGCCGAGATTGATTGGGCCGGTGCAATCTTCGCCGGTCAGCATCAGCCGGGTAATCGCCTCGACGAGGTCGTCGACGTAGCAGAACGAGCGGCTTTGGCCGCCGTCGCCGAACACGGTGATCGGGTCGCCCTTCAGGGCCTGGACGATAAAGGATGAAACGACCCGGCCGTCGTTGGGCTGCATCCGCGGACCATAGGTATTGAAGATACGCGCGACCTTGATCGGCAGGGCATGTTGTCGCCAATAATCGAAAAACAGGGTCTCGGCGCATCGCTTGCCCTCGTCGTAACACGAGCGAATCCCGATCGGATTGACGTTGCCCCAGTAATCCTCGGTCTGCGGATGGATCAGGGGGTCGCCATAGACCTCGCTGGTCGAGGCCTGAAAGATCGGCGCGCGCAGACGCTTGGCGAGACCGAGCATGTTGATCGCGCCGTGCACGCTGGTCTTGGTCGTCTGCACCGGATCGCGCTGGTAATGGATCGGCGAGGCCGGGCAGGCCAGGTTGAAGATCGCATCGACCTCGATGTAGAGCGGAAACGTCACATCGTGCCGGATCGCCTCGAACATCGGGTTTGACAGCAGGTGCGCGATGTTCTTGCGGCTGCCGGTGAAGTAGTTGTCCGCGCACACCACTTCCGCGCCCGCGGCAAGCAGCCGTTCACTGAGGTGGGATCCGATGAAGCCTGCGCCGCCGGTGACGAGGATGCGGCTGTCTTTGTAGTTTCGGTCAAACGCCATCGTGAGTTCCGGGTTGCCCTTTCGAGCGGCTGGCTTGATTCACGTCCTGTAACGGGCAGCCGGAGTGGTATCGGCAACGGCAAAGTTCGCCAATAGCATAGTCCAGCAATCCGGTGCTATAATACTGTCGTCCCTTGGTAAGTTCCTGCATGGCCTCCAGTTCGAAGCCATGGGATTGTTCATCAGAACTCCCGTCGCTTCAGCCACGCGCGCGCGGCCCAATGTGCGAAGCACCAGGCGGATTTGACCGGCGAAAGCTGTTCCACGTCGCGATAAATATGCCAGACCCAGCCGGCGGACCGGAGCGGGCGGCTGGAGACCGATGAGCCCCGTACGCGATAGCGGGCGAGATCCTCGTTGAGTCCGTGGGCGACATGTCCCGGCTTGAGGATGCTCAGCCAGAGGCAGAAATCGTCATACGGTTCGTTCTTCATGGCAATGTTGCCCGCGACGTCGCGGTCGACCAGCGCGGTCAGGGTGGCGATCGAGGTATTCTTGAGCAGCTGCTCGTAGTTCAGCAAGGCCGGCACCTCGATCAGGCGACCGGTGACCGATCCCGTCTCGTTGATGCGGCGGAACGCCGTATAGCTCAGCGCCGCGCGCTTTTGCTGCGCGAAGGCGATCTGCCGTTCGAGCTTGGCGGGCAGCCACAAATCGTCGCTGTCGAGAAATGCGATGAAGCGGCCTTGCGCTTGGTCGATCGCGGCCTGGCGGGCAAGCGCCGGGCCTCCGTTGCGGGGCTGGCGGATCAGCTTGACCCGTGGATCCTGCGCCGCGTGGCTTTCCACGATCGCTGCGGTCGCGTCCGTCGAGCAGTCATCGGCGATCAACAGCTCCCAGTCCGTCATCGTCTGGGCCTGAACCGAGGCGATGGTCTCGCCGATCAGCGTCGCCACGTTCCACGATGGGGTGATGATCGAAGCGAGCGGCATGGAGAAGCCTTTCAACCCGCGCGGTGCGGTTCGCCGATCGCTGACCGCAACGAAGCCGCGAATGTGTCGAGCTGCCCGGCATCGCTGATGTAGAGTTCGCCGGGAAACGATTGCCGCCAGGCGGTTTCGAAATAGGGCGCGGTATCGGCAGGGTCGAACGGCGGCGCGGCCAGCGCGTCACGAAGCCGGTGCGGAACGTCCGCAAGGCGGTCGACGGCGAACACCAGCGGGCAGGAGCGATAGAACGCATCGCCCATCACCACGACCGGCTTGCCGAGCAGCACCGCTTCGGCGCCCGACTTGCTGTTGACCGAAACAACTGCGTCGGCACGGTCCAGCACGGTGTAATTGTTGGTCTGCGGCGGCAGCAGGATGAAATTATCGAAGCGGCGCGCGAGTTCGAACAGGCGGCCGGCGGGAATCGCGCCGATCTGGGCCGGATGCTCCTTCACCACGAGGACGTGCGTATCCGGGATGGTGCGCAGCAGGAAATCGATGGTCGCGACCTGATCGAGATATTCCGGCGAGCGAAGCGTCAGCGCCATGTCGGCCGGCACGTGCAGGGGGTAGTAGACGAACGGTCCGTCCGGCATCGGGCGATAGAGTTTCCGCAGCCGCGTTGCGCCAACCGCCATGGCGGCATGTGCGCGGGCATGACGGAGGTTATGTCCGAACTCCTGATGCTTGCCGAGCGCAAACTGGTCCCAGAGTTTTTCGACCAGGCGGCGCGCATTCCGCGCGTTGGCGATCTTGTTGAACGCCGCTGAATATTGGTGGCGGTCCTTTTGCGGAATCACTATGGATTGCTGCCGCAGGGTTTCTTCGAGATAGGTACGCACGTCCGTGGAGACCGCGTCTGCCGGCGTCCGCATCGTATCGGGGGCAGCAAGACTGTCCGGCGTGTAGTAAAGTCTGCCGCGAAAGAACGACGGTTCGATGAACCAGTTCCGGATGCCGCGCTTCTTCGCGGCGTAGAAGCAGGCGATCACCGAGAGAAATCCGCCGAGCTCCTGTACTGCAACCGCCTGTCGCCCTGCGGCCGTCAACCGGTCGAGCACGACTTCCATCGCGTTGCTGTAGATCATGAACCGCCGGCGCAGCGCGGCGGTATCGCGAATGCCGAACGTGACGCGTTCGTGGCTGAACAGGAAGTTTGTTCCATCCAGGCCGTAGTCGGCGATCCTCGTTGCGAAGGCACGCTGGTCGTCAACCGGCGCGCCTGCCTGAAGGCCGGTCCGGTACATGTTGACGACGGGGATAGCTTGCGCCTCCGCCATTTCCGCGCTGCGATCGTCAAAGGCAAGCAACTGCACCTCGCGCCCGGCGCTGCGCAGGCGCTGCGCCACGGGAATCCAGAACCGGGTCTGGTATTCGGCAAGCGTCGTGATCAGGATCATGTCTTCACTGCGCGGGGGCATGCCTTGCTGGATTGTTGCTTTGCTGGTGTCCGGGATTATAGAGTGTGGCGCGATGGTTCAAGTGGGCGCCCCGGCGCGACCTGGACCGGACACTGGCGGCTGACTCGTGGCTCGGCGGATAGCACGGCCGTTGTAACGGGTCGACATTCTCCGTAGGCAGATATCTGAAATATCCAAGGCCAATTTGATGAACGCGGTGCAACGGGTCGTAGTCCGCGTCGATGCCTCCACCGAGATGGGCATGGGGCATCTCATGAGGTGCCTGAGCCTGGCCCGCGATTTGGCCGACGAGAGTGCAAACGTATACTTCCTGTTGCGCAGCCATGCGGCTCGCCTGACGGGCCTGATCGAGGGCGAGGGGCATTCCGTGCAGCTTCTGCCAGATCCTCATCGGCGTCCGGACAGGCCGGTGACGGACGGAACCGCTTACGCAACCTGGCTGCCGACGACCTGGCAGAACGACGCCGAGCAGACATCGGAGGCGATCAATCGCATCGGACCCGTCGACTGGCTCATTGTCGACCACTATGCACTTGATGCGAGGTGGGAGCGCATGCAGCGCAAGTGGGCGCCTCGCATCCTTGCGATCGATGATCTTGCCGATCGGAACCACGACTGCGACATCCTGCTCGACCAGAATTTGGTTCTGGACATCGAGCGCCGCTACCGCGGTCGCCTGCCTGCGACTTGCCTGTCACTGCTGGGTCCTGCCTATGCGTTGCTGCGCCGGGAATTTGCAAAGCGGCGCGAATCGCTGACGGAGCGGAGCGGGAAGGTAGGCCGCATCCTTGTGTGCTACGGCGGCTCCGATCCCGGCAACGAGACTGCGAAGGCATTGTCTGCTATCAAAAGCCTGTCGCTGCCCTGGCTTGCCGTCGACGTCGCGGTCGGCCTGAGTAATCCGCACGCCGATTCGATTGCGGGTCTTTGCCGGGACATCCCGCTTGCCGAGTTGCATCGTGGCGCGGACAACATGGCCGAACTGATGATGCGCGCCGACCTCGCGATCGGGGCGGGCGGCGTGATGAGCTGGGAGCGCTGTTGTCTCGCGCTGCCAACCATAGCGGTTGATATCGCCGACAATCAGACCGGCGCGCTGACCGCACTCGCGGGTTGCGGCGCGGTCGCCTATCTCGGTTCGGCCTCCTCGGTTACGGTGGATCAGATTGCGGGAGCCCTGCAATCGATGCTGGACGATCCCGCGCGGACCCGCGCGATGGGAGAGGCCGCATGGTCGCTCGTCGACGGGCTGGGCACCTCCCGGGTGCGGGAGTCGATGCGATCGCTGGGCGGCGTCTAGCATACGTCGGCAGCCAGGGCTGGCGGACGCGGGCGACGTGGGCTTGGGACGATCGGCGGCGGCCAATAGAGGCCAACTCCAGCGACGGCCGCGGGCGCTCTTAATTGGTGTTTGACCGCATTTTCTATGCTAATTGCGCTCCGGCAGGGTTCCACAATTCCGCGGAATCGCCAGTGATGGTCGATCATGAAGGTTTCTGTACTCTGCTCGAGCACGACGCATCCCGTTTATCCGCATCTGGAGCGGTGGGTAAGGGGCGCCGCGGCTAATCACATTGTCGAACTGGTTCGGCAAAAAGGCGAGCTGACCGGCGGGGACGTTCTCTTCCTGATCTCATGCCACGAGATCATCTCGGCCGCGGACCGGCAGAAGTATGGAACGACCCTTGTCATTCACGCGAGCGATCTTCCGGAAGGACGTGGCTGGTCCCCGCATATATGGCAGATACTCGAGGGAAAGAATCGCATCGTCGTGTCCCTGATCGAGGCACAGGACCCGGTTGATACCGGCGCCATCTGGGCGCAGCGGCACCTGATGCTGGAAGGGCACGAACTGAGCGAGGAGATCAACGAGGGACTGTTCGCCATAGAGCTGGAATTGATGGACCAGGCGCTCGAGATCACTGGGTACGGAAAGCCCGTGCCTCAGGATGACCGGCCACCGAGTTATTATCGCCGTCGCACGCCGGAGGACTCCCGGCTCGATCCATCGCGCTCGATCGCGGAGCAATTCGACCTGTTGAGGGTAGCGGACCCGCAGCGTTTTCCTGCATTCTTCGACCTGCGAGGCCATCGCTATCTCGTACGTATTGAAAAAGCTGGAGCTTCTGATGAGTGAGACAATCATGATTGCGGGCCGCGCGATCGGTCGCTCGCACCAGCCGTTCATCATCGCGGAAATGTCGGGCAACCACAATCAATCGCTCGACCGTGCGCTGGCAATCGTCGATGCCGCCGCCAGGGCCGGAGCCCATGCGCTGAAGCTGCAAACCTATACCGCCGACACGATGACGCTGAACCTCAGCCGCGACGAGTTCTTCATCGACGATCCCAACAGCCTGTGGAAGGGCAGATCGCTTCACAAGCTTTACCAGGAAGCGCACACGCCTTGGGAGTGGCACGCCCCAATCTTCGAGCGTGCGCGGTCGCTCGGCATGATTCCGTTTTCGACGCCATTCGATGCGTCAGCCGTCGATTTCCTCGAGCAGCTTGGCGTGCCCTGTTACAAGATCGCGTCGTTCGAGAACACGGATCTGCCCCTCATCCGCAAGGTGGCGGCGACCGGCAAGCCGATGATTATCTCAACGGGCATGGCGACCGTCGCTGACATCGACGAGGCGGTTCGCTGCGCGAGGGAGGCTGGCTGCAAGGATCTGGTACTGCTCAAATGCACGAGCACCTATCCGGCAGCGGCTTCCGATACCAATCTACTGACCATCCCGCATATGCGCGCATTGTTCGGGTGCGAGGTGGGACTATCGGACCACACTTTTGGCATCGGGGCGGGGGTGGCGAGCGTGGCGCTCGGCGCCAGCGTGATCGAAAAGCATTTTACGCTGTCGCGCGCGGACGGTGGGGTCGATTCGACGTTCTCTATGGAGCCCGATGAGATGGCAGCGCTGGTGGTCGAGACCGAGCGCGCCTGGATGGCGCTCGGCCAAGTCTACTACGGATTGACCGAAAAAGAGCACAAGTCGCAAATCTTCCGCCGTTCGCTGTACGTAGCCGAGGATCTTGCTGCCGGCGACGCCTTGACGGAAAGCAATTTGAGGATCATCCGCCCGGGCCTGGGCCTGCCGCCCAAATATTTCGAAAGCCTGATCGGCATGCGCGTGGGCCGCGCGGTGCGCCGCGGCACGCCGATGAGCTGGGAACTCCTGACGTCTGCTGATGACGATGTGGCGCCGGCGCAGGAATTGCCGAGGGGCGCCCGTGCCTGACAAGCCGCACGTCTGCCTGATCGTCGATAACCCGCTTCGCGATCTCGAGGGACTGGTATTGCTGGGCCGGCAGCTCGCAACCAAAGGGGCGACCGTCACGCTGGTACCCATGTATGAACAGGGTTTCGACGTACCGGCGCTGCGTCCGGATCTGGTGCTGGTGAACTATACAAGGCCCAACAATGCCGATCTGATCAAGTCCTACAAGCGCGCGGGAATTCTGGTCGGCGTGCTCGATACCGAGGGGATCGGCGGCAAGAACCCGGATCAGTTTGCCGAGATGGTCAAGAGCGTCGGCTGCACCGACCTCGTCGACCTCTATTGCGTCTGGGGGCAGGCGCAGCATGCAGCGTTCCTGCGCCGCGGCACCGTGCCGGCGGCGCTGCTTCATACGACCGGATGTCCCCGTTACGATTTCTGCGCGGAGCCCTGGCGTGCGGCGCTGCCAAAGCCATCGATCGAGCCCGGCTACGTGCTCATCAACACCAACTTTCCCGTCGCCAATCCGCGCTTCTCCAACAGTTCGTCGGCTGAGGAAGATGCGATGGTGCAGGCGGGATTTTCGCGGGAGTTCGCGCGCCAGTTCGTTGTCGACGCCGGCAAGGCCTACCGGTCGGTGCTCGAGACGGCGATGAGGCTGGCAAAGCATTTTGGGGATGTCGAGTTTGTCCTGCGCCCGCATCCGTTCGAGAACATCGCTTCCTACGATGTGCTCGCCGAGTTGCCGAATTTTCACGTGCGCCAGGACGGCACCTCGCTGGAGTGGATCAGCGGCGCGCGCTTGCTGGTTCATCAGAATTGTTCCACCGCGATCGAGGCCACAATGTTGAAGGTGGAACCCCTGAGCATGGAGTGGTTCAACACGCCATCGCTGCGACTGGAAGCCGCGACACGGGTCAGCCGCGGCGCCGGCTCGGAGTCCGACCTCATTGAACTGGTGCAGCAGGGGATCGATGGCCGGCTGCCTCCGGTTGCCAAGGATACCGAGCAATTTCGGCAACAGATCATCGGCGACCTCTTCACCGCGGTCGATGGCGCCGGCTCGTCGCGTGTCACAGCGGCGGTTCTCGACGCGATCGCGGCTGCGCGCAGCGGGAAACGCCGCGTCGCCTCGACGCTGCCGCAACCGTCGCTTCGCGGCGTTGCAGCGGAGATGGTACGGCAGGCGCTCGGATACAAGACAAGTTCGGTGCTCCGCCGCAGCTATGGCGCCCCGGAAAATGAACGCCGCCGCATAGGTAAGGCATTTGCGCCGGAGATGGTGAATTCGGCGCTGCAGCGCATCTGCGCCGCTGCGGGAGACGGCCGGAATTTTGTTGCGCAACGGATGACGGGTAACACGCGCCGGATGTCGAGGGCCCTGAGCGGGGCAAGCCTGCAATTAACGGAAGCGGTCTGATCGTGCTGCGCCGACTAGTGCAAAACACAGCTATCTCGGCTGTTGCCTACGCGCTGGCGGGTGTGCTCGGCCTGTTTGCGGTTGGCCTGATTGCAAGGTCGTATGGCCTGACCGTGCTGGGCTTGATCGTGCTTGTGCGTTCGTTCCTGCCGACCGGGTTTTTGTCGTTGTTCGATCTCGGTGTGTCGGAGACCACGACCCAGGCGGTAGCGCGGGGGCGTGTTGGCGACTGGGGCGCTGCGAGCGAAAAGGTGTCGCTGCTCACCGTGATCGCCGCTGCCATGGGAATTGTCGCTGGCGCGGCGCTCTGGATGGCTGCCGGGTCGCTCGCGACGATCTTCAAGGTCGCTCCCGATCAGGCTGCCGCGTTTATTTCTATCCTCAATGTCACGGCGCTGGTGCTTCCAATCGCCTTCCTGGGCCTTGTCGCGGAGGGAGCACTCAAGGGATTTGAACAATATGGCTGGCTGCGCCTGACCGAAGTGGGAGGCAACGTGCTGTATGTCGCAGTCCTTTACGCGCTGGTGTGGGAAGGGGCGCCGTTCGAGTGGATTGCCTATTCCTATCTTGCGGTGACGGTCGCCAAATATCTGGTGTTGGCGGGTGTGGTTGGCCGCGCTGCGTCCGTGACCTCTCTCCGGGTTTGCTCATGGACCGCCGTCAACCGGCGCGACGTGCTTCATCGTTGCTGGCTGATGCTCAACAACCGAATCGCGGGCATCTTGCAGCAACCGCTGGTTCCTCTCGCTATCGGTGCGTTATTCGGCCCCGCCGAGGTCGGGACTTACGATCTGATCACCCGGTTGCCTCGCTTCCTGAAAACGACGATGGCGCCGCTTCACTCCGCGATTCTTCCGATTTCTACCCACATCGATGAAGCGACGGACACGCGCCGGCTGCAAATGCTGGGCCGCAACGGGCTGGTCCTGCCGGGAGCGATCATCGTTCCCGTCCTGGTCGTGGTGGCGCTTTTTTCGCACGAGATACTCAAGGTGTGGGTTGGCCCAGAGCTTGCCGACCAATGGCCCTGGCTCGCCATCTCGATGCTGATTCCGGCCATAACGGTGATGCTGGGTGCAGGGCAAACGGCGTTGATGGTGAGATCAGACTTTCTTCGCTTCAATACGCAGCTGCTTTATTTGCAGGTTGGACTGCAATATCTGGTCACCGGGCTCGGACTTTACTGGTTCCGCGAGCGGGCCTTCATCCTGGGGTGGGTGGTCTCCTACGTCGTCTTCGCGCCCGTGATCGCCCATCACATGCTTTCGTACATGAAGCTTCCTGGCTCCCTGTTTTGGGAACAGCTCGCAAGACATGCGCTGGTTGGGTCGATACTTGCGGGCCTCATCGTCGTCAGCAAGATGTTCTTTGATCCCGGCAGTCTGATAGCGTTGGCGATCGTTGGTGGGCTGTGCTGCATTGTCGCCTGGATACTGAGCGGGGCGATTATCCTCTCGGGGCGCGATCGTGCGATGTTTGGCAGGTTTGCCCGCGCGATGGGCCCGCGTTCTTGACGGCGGAATTCCTTGCGTCGACTGATCCAATTGAGGTTCCCGCCGTTTGGTAGAGGGGACTGCTTGTCCGTATTGGTTGATTTTGCTATGGAAATCCCCGCACGTTTCAGGCCGCTACAGGTCTAATAATGTGCCTTAGCCTTCAGGAACAGTTGGGTGATTCGAGATGGGATTAATGTCCAGAGCGCTTTGGCATGTTAACCGCTCGCCGCTTCGTCACGCCGTCAAGACGGGCGTCAGCGCCTGGCATCTGGGAGAGAAGCGCGAGCGCAAGCGGCAAGCGCAGCTCTTGAACGTAACGCCGTCCGAAAAAGCCAAGGCTGAAGATTTGAAACGTGACGGCTATGTGGTCCTTACTGAATTGATCGACCAGACGCTTCTGCAGCAATTCTCTGAAGCCAGTATGGCAAAACTCGGCGACGTCGAGGCATCCGCAAGCAAGCAGGGGGCATACTGGAAGAAGTTCCTCGTTCATCTGCTGGATGAAGAGATGCAGGACGGTAAGCTCAGCGCTGATAATATTTTCGTTCGGTATGCACTGCAGCCCGTGGTGACTAATATTGTTGCATCGGCGTTAGGCGAAGTGCCTTGGCTTGATTACGTGATGTTGTCCTACTCGCGTCATACCGGCCAGGATCTTGCGTCGTCACAGCTTTGGCATCGCGATCATGATGACGTCAGGGTGATAAAATTCTACACATATCTCACCGATGTCGTGGAAGACGGCGATGGGCCGTTTACGTTCCTGCCGCGGCAATCAACGGACAGATTTGGTTTTCCGCTTCTCGGCAGTCATTTCCCGGACGAGAGAGTTTTCGATAAGGTGTCGCGTACCGAGGTCAAGGTGATGAAAGCGCCGCGCCTTACGTCGTTCATGGTCGATACTTCAAAATGCCTGCACATGGGGAGTCGGATCGCGCCAGGCCACGGGCGTCTGATGTACACCGCGACCTTCGTTGCATTCCCGCGTATTTTTCCTGGCGGACGGAATCGGCCGTTTTTGCCCACGGCAAATACGTCGGACTTACAAAAATTGATCTTGGGTCTTTGATCGAACATCGACGGTGGCGTCATTCAAACCAGAATACGTGATGGACGAAGCATTGCCGAGGAGAGACTCCGTGAAATTCGTTCCTGACGCGGTGCCGGCATCTAGGCTGGACTTGTCGTTGGCTTATTCGACTGATCTTGCGCGCAGCTTTCTCAGGTTGGCGTTCAGGAACGTAAGACGCACCGGCGACGTCGTCGACTCCGAATATAATTCAGGGGCCTGGGATCGAGTTCTCAGCGAACGTGGTTGGCTCGGCGTTCAGACTCTGGAAGAGTTCCTGATAGGGCAGAACGTGGCGCCGCGTTTGGCGAAAGTGAACGGTCAGCTCGTTCGGATAAAGACCAAGGACTATTATCGATATCGGATTGGCGCGCTTTCGGAACTCATGATGCGACATTGCGGCGGTGCGACGTCGCTGCTGGAGCTCGGGGCGGGCTTTGGCTACAATCTGTTCTCGCTGAGCCTCGACTCCCATTGGAGTCGACTTCGCGGCCTGGATATTGCGCCAAATGGGATTGAGGCCGGGCGGCGTGTCGCGAACCACTTCAATCTCGAAGAACGGGTGAGTTTCGATCGGATCGATCTTACGGACGCGCAAGATGCTCATTTGAGCGAACTGACGGGAAGCACAGTCTTCACGCATTTCTGCATCGAGCAGATCCCCTACGCCGTCGAGAAGGTGATCGAAAATATCATTCGGGCAAGACCGGCCCGTGTTGTGAATATCGAGCCCGCAGTTGACATGCTCAACATTTCTGACCCGCGTGACTTGGCCAGCCGAGTCTACCACCGCTCGATGGACTATCAGACAGATCTTTTCAAGCTGCTCGACAGGCTGGACGCAGAGGGTCGAATCAGCATCCTGGCGCGGGAGCGCATGGAATACGCACCTACCTTGCACAATGACGGCCTCTTGTATGTTTGGGAGCCCCGATGACGGGCTGTGCTGGGGCCGAGACGGAAAAAGCCGGCGCCGGGCGCATCTGACATAAGCTGGATCGGAGGTTCGGTGGGTGACGGCGTGACAGCTTCCTGGTTGGCCTCTGAGGCTGGCTGCCGAGAGAGCCGAGCGGCACGCCATCGCTGCTAAACTCAGCGCATGGAGGACCTATTCAACGGCTTTTGTGGATGACGCATTCGTATTGCCGGGATTCGCCTTTGCCCCCGGTTACGATCGCGCTTCTTGCCGGCGGAGTCGTATTTGGCGTGTTTCTCCTGATCGTCATACTTCGTACGTCAAAAACTTCTTTCGTCCAGTAAATCTCAGCTCGCTCGTTTTGTGGCGGCCTTGGTTTGGCAACGGGGACAACCCGCCAGACTTCACCTCCCACGAGTGCCCCAACTCGGTGATGCCTCCGATCCATCGCCTGCCACGCCGTGCGGTTCAATGTGCCTTGATGGCATACACATTATGACCGAATACCGAAAGACCCATCGTCTCGGCCAGCGCGCGGGGAAAAAACTTCCAGTCTTGCAGCGTCAGAGGGGCAAATTTGAATCGCTTTGGATACATCCCCGATCTCGCGAACATGGTGGCGAGATCCTTGGCCGAAAAGAAATTGATATGATCGGGTGGCACCCATAAGTTACGCTTTCGCCAGCCTGGGGAAACCGCGCGCATATCGTTAACGTTCGGGGTGATGGCGATAAGTGTGCCGCCCGAATTTAAGGCGTTGAAAGCAATGTCCAGCATTTCGGCGGGCTCGGCTACATGTTCCAGAACATTGTCGATGACGATGGCGTCGGCGCGCTTGTTGCCTTCAAAGGTGGTCTGAATGATCGGGACCCCGGCGCGAATGCCAAAATCTGAGAGCCCTCTTGCGGGCTCGTAGCCGATGTAATCAACCGGATCGTTGCGCATGAGAAAGCCGACTTCGCCGCGTCCGCAACCAATCTCAATGATTTTTTGTCCCGGACCAAGTCGCGACAGCAACAGGCGGCGGATTTGCGAATGGCGAGGCCTGAATGCCCAGTCGATCTTGTTGATGTCGATATGATTGGCGGTGTCGGCCTCGGGATCGGCTACAAAGATGAACTCGCAATCATGGCAGATCACGATTTCAAAACTTTCCGCCTTCCTCGTGAGGCTAAGTTTCGGGTTGAACCGCGTACCCTTGCAAATTGGGCATCGAGAGCGAGGACTGCGGAGGGACGACACGTAAAACTCCTATAAAAACCGGCTCGTTCCTATCGTGTACCACGACGTAAGCAAGAAAACTCGTGCTTTGGCAATGCGTTGTACGCCGCCAAATCGCAGGGCGTACCGCGGCCTCTTCTTGAGATCGAGGTATTTACCGGGCCCAGAATGTCGTGTTTAGCTCGTCTAATACCAGATTCATTTGGCGGAGATCTCGTTTGTTCCGATTATCGAACTTCCATCCTCGGGTGGCGCTTTGGCGAGCGGTGACGAATATTGGCCCGTTGCCCGTCCTGATCCGCGCGAAGAACCCCGCTATATGGCAGGATTTTTGGCGCACCGAGCAGGCCGAGGCCGTGTTCCAAGACTATGCGAAGCCGTCGCCTTTGCGGGATTGGCTCGCCGCTAAGTGTGTTTCTCTCGCGCCCGACTCGGTGCTGGAACTTGGATCAAACGTTGGAGCAAATCTGCAAGCCATCTGGAGGGCAGGCAATACAATCAAGCTTTATGGACTTGAGCTGAACGAGAACGCGGTTGAGTGGGGAACGCGAAACATGCCGGCAGGTTGTGATGCCCGGCTGATGACCGGCTCTATGTCCGATCTGGAGGGGGTACTTGCACGGAACGGGATTGAAGGCGCCGACATCGTGTTCAGCTGTGGAGCCACGATGCATGTAAACGACGACATCTTCGCCGCCGCCAAGCAACAGGCACTGAAAGTTGCTAGGAAGGCCGTTGTTCATCTTGAGTACAATGCCTGGACGCCAGCCGATCTGCAGAACGGACGCAATTGGCGGTCATCGTTTCTGTCGGACCGATGGGTGCGCGACTATATTGCCGAGTACGAGTCAATGCCTGGGGTCGTTCGTGTAGAGTATTTCCGTATCCCGCCGGAAATGAATGTCACCCGTCCCATCGGACGATTGATGGTCAATGATATGACTGGTTTGATTGTCGTGCATCTAAAGGGATCGAGTTGACGCGGTTGGCGCTGTCATTGGTGGCCAAGGCCGCCTGTCATGTCGTCCGGATATCGATCCGTAGCGTCCCATTTGCATTTGTCGATGGCGAGCGATGCTGAAGCAGGCTGTCATTTTGATCGGCGGGCTGGGCACCTCGTCGGATAAGATAATCGGCTCGGTCCCGAAGCCACTGCTGGCGGTGGCTGGAAAGCCGTTTCTCGATTACATCCTCGACGAATTGGCGCGGTATCCGACCGTTCAGGACATCCTGTTGCTGGCAGACGACCAAGCGGGGCAGGTGGTTGATCGTTATGCCGGCAGGCGCTGGCGTGGCGCCTCGATCTCGGTGGTGTCGGCACCGGCCCGAATGGGTACCGGCGGGGCGTTGAAGTTTGCCGCGCCCAGGCTGGACCGCAAGTTTCTGCTTCTCAATGGGCATTCCTTTTTTGATTTCAACTTGCTTGATCTTGCCGCTCCGGCACGGACGCCTGCGATCGTGCGCATGGCGTTGAAGAGGGATGAGACAGGCGACCGCTACGGGCGCGTCCTGCTCGATCGGGATTTCATCACGAAGTTCCTGCCGGCAGGAGTGCTGAACGGCCCGATCAATTCAGGCGCCTATTGCGTCGATCGGGATGTGCTTTCCTTCATCGATGAGGGGCCGTGTTCGCTCGAGCAGGCGGTTTTTCCCCACCTCGCCGAAACAGGGCAGTTGCGGGCGACGGCATACGATGGGTTCTTCGTCGACATCGGCGTGCCTGCTGACCTCGTACGCGCGCAGAGCGAGCTTCCCGCAAGGGTGCGTCGGCCTGCGGTATTCTTTGACCGGGATGGGGTCCTCAACATCGACAAGGGCTATGTGCACAAAATCGAGGATTTCGAGTGGGTGGCCGGTGCGCGCGAGGCCATCAAGCTCTGCAACGATCGCGGTTATCTGACCTTCGTGGTGACCAATCAAGCCGGCGTCGCACGCGGCTATTACGGGGTCGAGGACATTCAGACGCTACACGACTGGATGAATCGGGATCTCGCCGAAATTGGCGCGCATATCGACGAATTCCAGTACTGCCCCTACCACGAGGAAGGCGTCGTCGCGGAGTGGCGACAGGCAAGCGACCGGCGCAAGCCGGCGCCGGGCATGATCCTCGATTGTCTCAAGGGCTGGCCGGTACGAAAGGAATCCAGCCTTCTCATTGGTGACATGCCCCACGACCTCCAGGCGGCAGACGCCGCCGGGATTTCCGGACATCTGTTTCGGGGTGGCGATCTCTTGTCGTTCATCCGGCCGCTGCTTGGAGCGGACGCAGCTTGATCGCCTATCCGTCGCGGTTAGCGGCGCGGTACATCAGTTCGGCGTGGTCCCAATCTTCGGGCGTATCGATGTCCTGGACCAGATGCCGTGGCAGGACCACGCCGATTGAATGCGGCGCAAAAAGCGGCATGTCTTCCAGGAACGCGCGCGCGGTGCCCCAATAGAACTGTCCGGCATCGTGATAGGCATGCTCCAGATCCTGCGACCGCGTCATGCGGTGTTCCGGGTACATCGCGTCCACGCGCCCATCCAGGGTGATGCGCACGGCGCGCTGGATCGGAAACGCGTAGCTCGTGACGGAAAACGCAAAAGCCGCGTCCGAACGGGAGAGGGCCTCGTAACCTTCCCTGAGAAAGCGCGCCTGCACCAGCGGCGCGGTCGCATAAAGACAGCACGCATGTGTGACGTCTGCCTGGCCGTTGAACCAGGCGACCGCGTGCTTGACGACGGCATTGGTGCCGGTGAAATCGTCGGCGATCTCTTTCGGGCGCATGAAGGGCGTGGCGGCGCCGAACTCGCGCGCGACCGACGCGATCTCTTCATCGTCGGTAGATACGATGATCTGATCGAACAGCCCGGCCTGCTGAGCCGCTGCGATCGAATAGGCGATAATCGGCTTGCCGCAAAACATGCGGATGTTCTTGCGCGGGATCCGCTTGCTGCCGCCGCGAGCCGGAATAACAGCGATCTTCACGCGAGGATTTTCTCCAGCGCCGCCACGACCGTATCCTGTTCGTCATTCGTCATCCGCGAAAACAGCGGCAATGTGATCGCGTCCTCGTAATAGCTCTCGGCTTCCGGAAACATGCCGGCCTCAAAGCCGAGTTTACGGTAGTAGGGCTGCGTATGCACGGGAATATAGTGCACGTTGACGCCGATCCCGGCGGCACGCAGCGCGTCGAACACCTGGCGCCGGCTGAGCTTGATCTCGTTGCGGCGCAGGCGAATGACGTAGAGGTGCCAAGCCGAATTCGTGTCGGGGTGCTGCCATGGGCGGGTCACCGGCAGCTTCGCCAGCATTCTGTCGTAGCGCGCCGCAAGTTCGCGCCGGCGCGCGATAAACGGATCGAGTCGCGCGAGCTGGCTGGTGCCGAGCGCCGACTGTATGTCGGTCATGCGATAGTTCAGGCCGAGCTCGATCTGCTCGTACATCCACGGGCCGTTACGCTCTTCATTGACCCGCGGCTCGCCCGGCGGTTCGTCGGGGCTTTGCGCCGGGCGGACGATTCCGTGCGTGCGCAGGTAGCCGAGGCGCTCGGCGAGTTTCAGATCGTTGGTAAGGGCCATGCCGCCTTCGCCGGTCGTGATGATCTTGACCGGGTGGAAGCTGAAGATCGTGGTGTCGCCGTAGTCGCAGGAGCCGACCTTGCGTCCGAGATATTCCCCGCCGACTGCGTGCGAGGCGTCCTCGACAATGCGAAAGCCGTAGCGGTCGGCCAACGCGCGGATTTCCCGCATTTCGCAGGACTGGCCGGCGAAATGCACGGGTACGACGATCTTCGGCAATCGGCTCTGCGATGCCGCAATCTCGAGTTTTTCGGACAGGGCCGAGACGCTCATATTGTAGGTGCGAGGATCGATGTCGACGAAGTCGACGCCGGCGCCGCAATACAGCGCGCAATTGGCCGATGCCACAAAGGTATTCGGTGTCGTCCAGAGCACGTCACCCCGGCCGAGATCGAGCGCAAGGCAGGCGAGGTGCAAGGCTGCGGTCGCATTGGATACCGCGATCGCGCTGCGGCTGCCACAATAGGCCGCCATGGCCTGTTCGAATCGTGGGCCGGCCTGTCCCTGCGTCAGCCAGTCCGAACGCAACACCTCGGTGACTGCCTCGATGTCCTCAGCGGAGATGTCCTGACGTCCATAAGGGATCATTGGACCGCAATTCGGTTGAATTCCCTGATCTCGGATACATCAAGGAAATGATCGTTCCGGCCGGAATTATACTCGAATCCGTCCGACACCGGTTCTCCGCGCTCGCCAATCTGGTTGGTAACATAGTCGACGTCTTTGCGGAAAAACTTGATGGTTGGCTTGATGACGAAATGATCGTGGAAGCGCAGGGTCAGGTGGGAGTCGTCGGTCGGGCACATGATCTCATGCAGCTTTTCGCCGGGACGGATGCCGATCACCTTGGTCGGAAGTTGCGGCGCCATCGCCGCAGCCAGATCCGGGATCCGCACCGATGGGATCATCGGGACGAATATCTCGCCGCCCGACATGCGCTCGAAGCTTTTGTTGACGAAATCGACACCCTGCTGAAGCGTGATCCAGAACCGAGTCATGCGGGGGTCGGTGATCGGCAGGTGATCGGCGCCTTCCGCAAGCAGCTTGTTGAAAAGCGGCACGATCGAACCACGCGAGCCGACCACGTTACCATAGCGCACGACGCTAAAGGCCGTTCGATGTCCACCCGCCATGTTGTTGGCCGCGATGAAAAGCTTGTCAGAGGCTAGCTTGGTGGCGCCGTAAAGGTTGATGGGCTGCGCGGCCTTGTCGGTCGACAGGGCGATGACCTGGTGGACGTTGGCCTCCAGTGACGCCTGAATGACGTTCTCGGCGCCGTGGATGTTGGTCTTGATGCATTCCATGGGATTGTATTCAGCGGCAGGCACTTGCTTCAGCGCGGCAGCATGAATCACGAAATCGATGCCCTTCATGGCAGTACGCAGCCGCTCGCCGTCGCGCACGTCCCCGATGAAGTAACGCATCGGAGTTTGATCGAACTCCTGCTGCATTTCGTATTGCTTCAACTCGTCGCGCGAGTAGATCACGAGGCGGCGAGGCTTGAAATTCTTCAGGAGATTTCCGACCCATTTGCGCCCAAACGAACCAGTGCCTCCGGTAATCAGAATGGACTTGTCGTTAAACATGGTTGCTTCTGCGCCGGCTCATCATCACATTAATTGGGGGACGGGCGGTCGTTACCATACGCCCTTTTCCCCGTCCATGATCATATTGTTTCCGGCCGGCTCCAAGGTTGCTTGCCGGCCGCGGTCGCCAGGCGACTAGCCAGCCATTTGGGAAAGGACTGAAGGGGCGCTTCGGGCAACCTCGGTCCGCGTCAGGCCCTCGCTTTACAGCGGCTTCGGCGAGCGCCCGCATGCGGCCGGGGACGGCGTGAAATGCAGTCGCCGATCTTGGGTCGATGTCGGGATCGCCTTGCGTCAGCCAGCCTTTTGGGTCCGGATTGCGCGTAGACATCCCGTGCTACTTCTGTTTTATTCGGCGCAATCAGCCAACCCGCTGGAGTAGTATTTGGCAGGTTCCCATCGCTCAACGCGAGTTGCGGTCCTCCAGTATTGTCGGGGCAGTCCCTTTGCTTGAACGGAGCCCGTTCAACGGTCATGCAATGGTCGACCGATGTCGGCGATTCGGTCGCGATGAATGGAATGAGCTGTACATTCTTGACCCGGCCATATGAAACCTAGTGTTGGTTTGCAGCGCAGACACTGAGTCGAACTCTCTCCAAAGCAGCCGGGCGCAATCCAGTATGATCAGACGGATTAGAAAACCAGATGGCACCCAGAGCCGGCGCCATCAAGACCTGGTCGATTTCATCAGGGCGGCGGAAGCCCGTTCGGATGGAGCGATCCTGGATGTCGGATGCGGGTCAGGACAGCTGGCCAAGCTGATGAGAGAGGCAGGATTCGGGGACATTCACGGCGCAGATTGGAATGCTCCCGCATCGGTGCTGCCGGAGGTGCTTGCTTCCTACAAGCAGGTTGATCTCAATGAGGAGATACTGGAAGACCGGATCGACGCCAAATTTGATCTGATCGTATGTTCGGACACGTTGGAGCATCTCGAGAGACCGGCAAGAGTGTTGCGGTCGATGCGACACCTGTTGAATGATTCCGGTTCGATTTACGTCACGATACCCAACTGTGCGAACGTGTTTCAGAGGATCAGTTGGCTCTTGACGGGCAACAGCTTTCGGTATCGCACGGAAAAGCCGGGTGAGTTCGGCCACATTTCTCTTTTTCCTTCTCAGGTCATGACAACACTATTGAACAGAGCCGGATTGGAATGCGTTAGGAAGGGAACGGGATTTGCGGCGATAGCCGGATTTATAACGAACAAGGGGGTCAAGCTCGGCGATTTTTGGAGCTATGTCTGCTACTATGAATTGAAGGCGGTTCATAAGGGCTCCGGTCCGGTTTGAGGCGCTGCTGCTGTACTCCTCCTAGCGCAGCCTGCGCGAACCAAGCAGCCAACTGCCCCGGCCCCCGCGTATGTCTGGAAGTCGCAAAGGCGGATCCAGGCGTGAGGTACCCTTGCGAGACGCTTCTGTTACGCGCTGTTGCGCGATACGGTACCTTGACTTCAGGAGAGGATGTCCTGCGTTCCAATGCAAGTTTCGTCACCTAGAGAGAGTTTCGTGGCTGCTGTCCCCCTGAGGGGAGGCTCCAAGTCGATACCTTTCAAGAACATCAAGGAATTTTGCGGAGCACCCCTTTGTTGGTGGACGCTGAAGGCGTTATTGGGGGCAAATTCGATATCAAGGATCTTCGTAACGACGGACTGCGACAAGATTGCTGGCGTTGTGTCGTCGCTGGACTCCCGAATCCACATTCATCGTCGACCTGACCATTTGGCGACGGACACTGCGACAACGGAGGCCGCCATCATCGACTTGATTGACGCCTGCGATATTCGCGACAAATTCGTCGTCACCGCCCAAGTCACCAGTCCCCAGACGACGAGCAATGATGTCGATGCCGCCGTCGCGCATCTCTTGCGCACTGGCGCAGACTCGTTGGTGACGTGCGCGAGGACGCGACGCTTCTTTTGGAGAGATGACGGGACGCCGATCAATTATGATCCGGAAAGGCGACCCTTGCGTCAACAGTGGGCCGGAACGCTCATGGAAAATGGTGCCTTCTACATTTCTACGGTCGAACGTCTCAAGGCCGGCAACTCGCGTCTTCATGGCAAGGTTGCGGTTTATGAGATGGACGAGTCTTCCAGTATTGAATTGGACGAACTCGCTGATTGGCAGATGCTGGAAGCTGTGTTTCGCAGAAGAATGTCCAAATGATCATCGATAGAGATATTCAGAACTATCTGATTCACGAGGATGCGTCGGTTCAGGAAGCGGCATCCAAGGTTGCCGCCAACCGTCGAGAGATCGTGTTTTGCGTTGATGGAACCGGCCGGCTTGTGGGCAGCCTTTCCAACGGCGACATTATCCGGTGGATTGGACGTGGGGCTTCTTCCGGCATCCAGACGGCTGTCGGCGCTCTTTGTAATCGTCGCGTTCGCAGCGCGATCTCAGGAGACAGGGAGAATGCAAATCGCCTGCTAAGAGAGGTTTTGTATGTTCCTCTGGTCGACATGGAGCGCCGCGTCGTCGGCGTCGCCCGGCAGAGGCACCCAAGTGAGGGTATCAAGATTGGAGAGCGCAGTATCGCCCAGGACAGCCCGGCGTTCCTGATTGCGGAGATCGGAAACAACCACAACGGGGATATCCAGGCAGCGTTTGAGCTCATCAAGGCGGCAGCGGAGGCTGGTGCCGACTGTGCAAAATTTCAAATGCGGGACATGAGCGCGCTGTATGGACAGCGGGCTAAGGGGCAGAGCGAGGATCTCGGCACTGAATACGTTCTGGACTTGCTCGATCGTTTTCAACTCAGCGACGAGGAGCTCCTTCGCTGCTTCGATTACACGGCGTCGCTGGGAATGGTGCCTCTCTGCACGGCCTTCGATCTAAGCAGTGCCGACAAGTGCAAAGCTTACGGGCTTGGCGCGATGAAGACCGCGTCGGCCGATCTTACCAATCACGAATTGCTGCAGCATATAGTCGACCAGAAAGTCCCGATAATTTGCTCGACCGGGATGTCGACTGAGGAAGAAATACGGGAGGCGGTGGATCTGTTTCAGACCTCCGGAGCGGAGTACATTATGCTCCATTGCAATTCCACTTATCCCGCTCCGTTTAGAGATATCAATCTCAACTACATGACGCGGCTCAAGGAGATATGCGGCAGCGTCGTCGGGTATTCGGGGCACGAGCGCGACATCTTTGTTTCAGTCGCCGCGGTAGCCATGGGCGCGCGCCTCATCGAGAAGCATTTTACCCTCGACCGAGAGAAGGAGGGTAACGATCACAAGGTGAGCCTCTTGCCTCACGAGTTTCGCCGGCTGGTCGAGGGAGTGCGGCAGGTCGAGGACGGGCTGGGCAGTTCGTTGCCGCGCATGCTGAGTCAGGGGGAGCGGGCGAACAGAATTAGTCTGGGAAAATCGGTCTTCGCAATCGGCGAAATCGAAATTGGCCGCACGATAGAGCGGCATATGCTCGAAATTCGCAGCCCGGGGCAGGGACTATCTCCCAATCGGATCGACCTGATGATCGGACAGAAGGCGCGCCGCATGATACCTGCGGGAACGGCGCTTTACCCATCTGACATTTCCGAGGTGTCCGAAATCAGAGGCCCGAGCACAAGACTGAATTTCGGGCGGCCTTGGGGTGTTCCCGTTCGCCACCGAGATGCAGAGAAGCTGATAGCGGCGATGGAGCCCGACTTCGTGGAGTTTCATCTAAGTTATCGTGATCTTACAATCGATGACACGGAGTTCTTGAAGGAACGGCATCAATGCGGATTGATCGTGCACGCCCCGGAGCTGTTCGAGGGTGATCATGTGCTCGATCTCACGACTCCGGACGATGACTACAGAAGGCGCTCCGTGCAGGAGATGCGGCGAGTGATCGCCAAGACCAAGGAGTTGGCGCGTCGATTCGCCGTCGAGGGTCCAGTGGGGATTATTTCTAACGTAGGCGGGTTTTCATCTGCTCGCTTCCTGACGCCGGACGAGCGAGCCGAGCGTGAAGCCTACCTGCGGTCAAGTTTCCTGGAACTGGCTGACTCGGAGGTCGAGCTGTGGCCACAGACGATGCCGCCGTATCCCTGGCATTTCGGTGGTCAGCGCTTCCATAATCTGTTCGTGTCGAGTGAAGATATCCGGCGCAACTGCGAGCAGTTGGGCGTGAGGATATGCTTCGACACTTCGCATTCGCAGCTTGCATGCACTGAAAACGGCTGGTCGTTCGACGAGTTCATGGAGACGATTGCGTCTTTCGTTGCGCACGTTCACATTGCCGACGCAAGGGGCGTTGACGGCGAGGGCCTGCAGATCGGGGAGGGCGAGACCGACTTTGGCAACGTATTTCGTGTATTGAACAAGCGCGCACCCGGTGCATCGTTTATTCCCGAGATCTGGCAGGGGCACGAGAATGACGGAGAAGGTTTCCGCATAGCGCTACAAAGGCTTGCCGCCTTTAGTGGTCGCAGAGACACGGATATTGCTTGACCGTGTAACTTTGAGCCTCAGCGAGGGCTGGATTGTTTGGGTGGCAAGGTACCGAAGCAGATGAGGGTCGAGTGGTGGGGACGACCCTTTGAGCCTCCGGACAAAAAGCGGGTTTGATCGCGTGCAAGCTTCTGAACAATTGTCTCGGCCCTGGCTGGCCGCATCGGCGCCCGATCGAACGCAAGCTCTCGTCGCCCGTCAATCAAGCCCCATCTATTTTGCGGCTCTGTTCAGCTGGACCGTGGCGGCGGTGTCAGCGATTATGGGGGCCATCGTGCGATGGCCGTTAGAAAGTCCGCACTGGTTCGTTTTCGTCAAGGCTTTCCTGTTGCCCGGCGCCGTCATCGCCTGCGCAATGTTGCTCGCGGTCCGTCACGTTGAGCGCGGCGGCGCCTACGGCGTGCTCCTGGTTTCAACGATAACAGTGATCTTCCTGCCCTGCCTTGCCTGGTTGAACGGGCCTTTGGCTGACATCGTCACCTATCCGCTATTCGTTGGCCTGTTGGTCGCCGGCATCTCGCAGACCGTATCCGCCGCGCGCGCCGCGCCTGCCATCAGGTGGAAGCTCGCGGTTGCCTGTGGTTGCCTCGGTGGTTTCGGGTATTTCCTGGTAATCAATTCTCGCGCCTATGGGTCGGTCCTCACACCCGAACAGGCGCTTACGGGAATTCACCAGCTGGACACTATCTTTCACGCGTCGATCGCCAACATGCTCGTGAAGTATGGCGCGTTGAGCACCGGCCTCGATGGACTTGTCCCGATAGGATACCATGTACTGTCTCACATCTGGCTGGGCTGCATCAGTCTTTGGCTCGGTGTGTCGACACTGGAAGGCTACGCTATCGGCGCTCAAGTCATCGGCATTCCGATCCTCCTGTTCAGCCTGTCGTGCGCGATTCATTTGTTTCGCAGGTCCGGAGAAGGTCCCGCCGACGGAGCACTCGTGACGCTGGGTTCGCTGCTGTTGCTCTTTGTGGCTGATCTTTGGGGATGGACGTCCTATCTGGTCTCTGAGTCCTATTTCCTGGCGATGATCCTGTTTCTGCTGACGCTGCCGCTGCTGGGAGAGATCGTCGATTCCGAGCGTCGCCATCGCCTCGGCCTGCAGCTCGCCGCGCTCGGCGTTGCCGGCTTGCTGATCCTGCTTTCGAAGATTTCCGTCGGTGCAATTCTCGCCAGCGCCGCCGGATTCCTGCTGTGGCGACGAATGGGCATGACGCCGCTGGGCCTGATCAAGCTGGCTGTCCCACTCCTCCTGTGTGTGATACTCGGCATCGCGATTATCTCCCCGGGTACGAGTATGCTGCTGCAGTCGCTCGCACCGTTCGGTTTTATCATGGAGCATCCGCGCGGCGCTTTGCCGAACATCGTGGCAAATCTGCTGCTGCTTTGGGCCGCATACTCGGTGTGGCGGCGTGGAGCGCTGGGGGACAAGAGACGCGCCGAAGCGGCTGCCGTTATCGCGATCGCCAGCGTCGTCCCCGTTCTCCTGATCAATGTCCCCGGCGGATCCGATTATTACTTCGTCAACGTCGGGACCTGGATGGCAATCGTATTCCTCTGCGCCTACGGCATCCCATCTTTCGAAAGGGCTTTCCCCGATCCTCTCGCGCCGGGACTAGTTGTGGCTGCGATCCTGCTCGTTGCGCTTGCGACCGGCGAAAAGAGGAATAGCGCGTACAGGCTGGGTCAGATGTTCGCGGATCTTCAGGCGAGGGTCCGGCTGGTTACCGGAGAAAGTGCAAGTGCGGAGACAACGACCGGCCAACGCCTTGTCGCGCTCCTGACACCCGGACATCCGGCCCGCTACACGCTGGCGAGCGACATGAGGCGCACGCCGGGCGCGCAGGCCAAGGAGACATTGCTGGCAATGGGAATCACGCAGGCTCATCGTGGAGCGGTATTCGTTCCGCCCGATAACGTCGCTTTCTGGACCATCGCCGTGGAGTGCCGCTCTGATCCCTTTTTCGTTCCCGCAATCCTCGGCGCACCCATGTTGAAGGGACTTAATCCTCCGGCGCTGAAATGCCCCAGAGAGCCTCACTACGGCTTCGCCAACTATAGGGACGCCCATTCCGAATCATTGAGTGACCAGCAACTCTGCGCCAGCGCGGCACCTTGGAAAATCGACACGGTATTCATACTCACCACGAGAAGCACTGGCCGAAGAATTCGCTGCAGTTGACGATAGTCCGGCAACGAGGCGATCGCAGATCGTTCAGGACGGCTCCCAGCCGATCGCAAGCAGCCTTGTCGGAGGAGCTACCAGGGGCCGGCCGATCCGTTCCCAAACCGCAGCTTGGCCTGCGGCCTCGAGGAACGCCTTGATCCAGCTTTCGGGCATCGGCACCAACCAGGGTGATCTGCCTAGGCTGGCGCGATATCGCGCGATGAGATCCGCGACGGTGACCGGTGTCGGATCCGACACGATGAAAGTTTCTCCCCGAGCACGGGGATTGCTCAGCGCGGTCGCGACGGCCGAGTTGAAATTCTCGATCGAGAGCACGGATCGCCGCGCAGACAAGGCTCCGAGCGGAAGCGGAATCGGCAGGCGCGAAATCTGGTGGACGGTCGCGAAGTTTCCCTTCTCGCCTTCGCCGTAGATCACGACGGGACGCAAGATTGTAAACGAGATGCCGGCTGCGCGTATGGCCTGCTCGGCGGCAACTTTCGATCTTCCATACGCATTGTTTGGGGTCGGAAGATCATCCTCGGTGAGATCGTGATCCGCATAAGAGCCGGACTGGGCGGCGATCGAGGAAATGAACACCAGATGCTTCGTCGCGCCGCGCGATATCGCCCGAGCCAGCGCCGACGTCGCGCGATGATTCACGCGATCATAAAAATCGTCCTCGGCGTATTTGTGGGCAATGCCCGCAAGATGAACGACGGCGTCGCATTGGTCCAGCAGGGGTTGCCAGTCGAACATCCGCGACAGATCCGAAAGTGGAACGGCGGTCACGTCCGGACTATTGAAGGTGGTTACCGCTCTCGATGCAGCGACCACGCTGTATCCCTGCGCAACAAGATACGGAACCAGATGATGTCCGACGAACCCGTCGGCGCCGGTTACGAGCACCCTGATTTTCTTGCTGGGGGGACTGCCCTGCACGTCCGACGCGGTGCTCGGCTGCGCTCCGGCGCCGTCGCATGCAGGTGTGAAGCGTGAATTCATAAGCCCGGGTACGCCTTTCGCCGCTGCATTTCCTGTTGCATCTAACCTGAAAAAGCTGGCTTTGCGTTTCAAATCGGCAGTCGCGAAGCTTCCAACATAAGCCAGCGAATCCTATAGGGACAACCTAGGGTTGACGAAACTCCTTGAAAAGCAGTTCGATCCTGCGTGAGCAGGGGGTATGCCATGCCAATCGGGCTGCGTTACGGCACCGGAATCCCGTCGAGCCATTTAACCCATCCGGCGAGGGTTGACATCCCGCAATTGGGAGACTGCTCCGTCGCCGCGGTATTCCGAGGTTATTGCCAACGTCTTGGGATGGTTGAAAATCCGGCGTCAACGGCGCGAGTCGTGGGGCGAGGCCGCCTCGCAGGGTTGGCTGCGGTCAATCAGGCAGCTAACGTCGATTCTGACGGCTAATGGAACAAGGCTCCCCATGATCAGAATAGGCCTGCTCGGATGCGGGCGTATCGCAAAGCGCCACTCGGAACTTCTGGGCGGCAATCATATCGACGGAGCCAGCCTAGCTGCCGTTTGTGACACCGTTCGCAACTGCGCCGACACGATCGCGTCGAAATTCGGCGTGCCTGCCATCTATGACATCGACGACTTCCTTGCCCGGAAGGACATCGATGCGGTGGCGGTGCTGACGCCGAGCGGCATGCATCCCGCCCATGTCATCGCCTGCGCGAAGGCCGGAAAGCATGCCATCGTCGAGAAGCCGATGGCGCTGCGGCTGCAGGATGCCGACGACATGATCCGCGCCTGTGACCAGGCGGGCGTCAAGCTGTTCGTCGTCAAGCAGAATCGCTTCAACGTTCCCGTGGTGAAGGCGCGTGAGGCGCTGGAGGCCGGCCGCTTCGGCCGCCTTATTCTCGGCACGGTCCGCGTCCGCTGGTGCCGCGATCAGGCCTACTACGATCAGGATGCCTGGCGCGGCACCTGGGCCTATGACGGCGGCGTGCTCTCCAACCAGGCCAGCCACCACGTCGACATGCTGGAATGGTTCTTCGGCGATGTCGTCAGCGTTCATGCCCGCGCCGTGACGGCGCTGGCGAGGATCGAAGCCGAAGACACGGCGGTGGCAACACTGAAATTCCGCAACGGCGCGCTCGGGATCATCGAGGCGACGACGGCTGCGCGTCCGACCGACCTCGAAGGCTCGCTTTCGATTCTCGGCGAGAAGGGGACGGTCGAAATTGCGGGCTTCGCCGTCAACCAGATCCGGCACTGGCGCTTTGTCGAAGAGCTTCCGTCCGACAAGGACGTGGTCGAGAAATTTTCAGTCAACCCGCCGAACGTCTACGGCTTCGGCCATCAAGCCTATTACCAGCACGTGATCGACTGCCTGGTGAATCAGCGTTCGGCGCTGGTCGACGGCCTCGAAGGGCGCAAGAGCCTGGAATTGATTTCGGCGCTCTACGAATCGATCGAGACCGGTGCCGAGGTGCCGCTTCGCTTCGCGCCACGGCTCGGCCGGCTTGGTGTCGTGTCATGAACCGGCCAGAGATACATCAGGCCGGCGTTCGCGACGTCGAGTTCGGCACAGGCGTCAAGATCGTCGAGCCGTGCAATCTCTACGGCTGCAGAATCGGCGATGATTGCTTTGTCGGGCCGTTCACCGAAATCCAGAAGGGCGTCGTGATCGGCGCCCGCACGCGGGTGCAGTCTCATGCCTTCATCTGCGAACTTGTCACCATCGGCGAAGACTGCTTTGTGGGCCACGGTGTGATGTTCGTGAACGATACGTTCTCGACCGGAGGGCCAGCCCGCGGCAACAAGGAATTGTGGCGCGAAACCGTGATCGGCAACCGCGTCTCGATCGGCTCCAACGCCACCATCATGCCGGTCAGGATTACCGATGACGTCGTGATCGGTGCGGGTTCGGTCGTGACCAGGGACATCACGACGGCAGGGACCTATGCGGGCAATCCAGCGCGCCGCCTGCTGGCGGATAAATAGGAAAGACGACCCGATGCCGGTGCCCTTTGCGGATCTGCAACTGCAATATCAGACCATCAAAAGCGAGATCGACGGCGCGATTGCTTCCGTCATCCGCGACAACGCCTTTATTCGCGGGCCCTACGTCGATGCCTTTGAACGGGAGTTTACCGCGGCCGTAGACGTCAAGCATTGCGTGTCCTGCGCGAACGGCACCGATGCGCTGTATCTTGCGATGGCCGCGCTGAAGGTTCAGCCGGGTGACGAGGTCATTACCACCGCGCATTCCTGGATCAGCACGTCGGCGATGATTACGCACGCCGGCGCCACCGTGGTGTTTTGCGATACCGATGGCGCCACGTTCACGATCGATCCGGCGGCGATCGAGGCCGCGATCACGTCGCGCACCGTCGGCATCATTCCGGTTCATCTGTACGGACAGCCGGCGGACATGGACGCGATCATGGCGATCGCAAACAGGCACAAGCTCTGGGTGATCGAGGATTGCGCGCAGGCGCATCTGGCCCGCTACAAAGGCCGGCAAGTCGGCACCTTCGGCGCGGCCGCGACCTATTCGTTCTATCCGGGCAAGAATCTCGGTGCGATGGGCGATGCCGGCGCCGTCGTGACCAATGACGAGCGCCTTGCCGAACACATGACCATGCTGGCGCGGCACGGCGGGCTGGTGAAGCACCAGCATCGTATCGAAGGCATCAACAGCCGGCTCGACGGCATGCAGGCGGCGATTCTGTCGGCGAAACTGCCGCACCTGGCGCAGTGGACGGAAGCGCGGCAGAACGCTGCGAAAATCTACGATGCCGGTCTCAACCAGATCGAGGACGTTGCGGTGCCACAGGTCGCGCCGGACCGCAGCCATGTCTATCATCTCTACACGATCAGGCATCCGCGCCGCGACATGCTGGCGGCGCACCTGAATGCCAACGGCGTGCAGACGGCGATCAATTATCCGACGGCACTGCCGTTCCTCGCCGCCTATGCGCGGTTTGGACATCGTCCCGAGCAATTTCCGAACGCACATTGCGACCAGGGGAAAATCCTGTCGCTGCCGATGTTCGCGGAGATCACTTCCGACCAGCAACGCACGGTGATCGATCTGGTCCGCAACTTCTGAGGCTCGCGGCTTAACGTTCGTCCGCGATGACCTTGCCGTCGTTCGGCAACGAGCCGGCTTCGACCAGTTCCACATTGCCGCCGAGCTTGGTCACCGCGCGCAACGTTGCCGCGAGCTGGCTCTGCAGCGTCTCGGCAGCGGTCGCCGTTTCCGCCTTTAGCGTCATCATGTCGCTTTCGCCGGATCGCGTGACGACGAGGCGCAAGCGTCCTAGTTCGGGGTGGCGCTTGCCGATCTCGGCGATCTGTTCGGGGCGCACGAACATTCCCTTGACCTTGGTGGTCTGGTCGGCGCGGCCCATCCAGCCCTTGATGCGCATGTTGGTGCGCCCGCACAGGCTTGCGCCTGGCAGCGCCGCCGTGAGGTCGCCGAGTGCGAGCCGGATCCAGGGATGCTGCGGGTCGAGCGAAGTGACGACGATTTCGCCGACGTCGCCCGGCACCACGGGATCGCCGGTGCCGGGACGCACGATTTCCATGATGAGGTCCTCGTTGACGACCATGCCGTCGCGCGCCGGCGTCTCGAAGGCGACGAGGCCGAGATCGGCGGTGCCGAACGCCTGATAGGCATCGATGCCGCGCGACGTCACCTCGTCCTGCAGCGATTTCGGAAACGCCGCGCCGGATACCAGCGCGCGCTTGATCGAGGAGACGTCGCGCCCGCTGGATGCCGCGGCGTCGAGCAGGATCTTGAGGAAATCCGGCGTACCGCTATAGCCGACGGGGCGATAGGCCTCGATCAGCTCGAACTGCTGCTCGGTATTGCCGGGGCCGGCCGGGATCACCGCGCAGCCCAGCGCCCGGGCCGAGGCGTCGAAGATGAAGCCGCCGGGCGTCAGATGGTAGCTGAAGGTGTTGAGCACCACGTCGCCGGGCCGGAAACCGGCCGCAAACAGCGCGCGCGCGCCGCGCCAGGGGTCGGCGTGAACCGGCTCGGGCTCGAAAATCGGCCCCGGCGAGGTGAACAGCCGCCCGAACGACCCCAAAGGCCCGGCCACGAAGCCGCCGAACGGCGGCGCGGCCTTGTGCAGGGCAGGGAGTTCCGACTTGCGCAGCACCGGCAACGCGGCAAGCGCGGCGCGGCTGGTCACGGTGGCCGGATCGATGCCCCTCAGGCGCTCCGCATAGGCCGGCGCGGCCAGCGCCTTGCGCAGCACGTCCGGAAGCCGGGAAAACAGCTCCGCCTCGCGTTTGGCCGGCTCGCGCGTCTCGAGCGCGTCGTAATGATCCGTCATGGCGAATTCCCCAAATTAGGGTCGATTGCGCGCCGCCTCCGACGTGGTATCAGACGGCGGCTACCGGTTTTGTTGATGTTCCAGGGGGCGCCATGGCTGAAGGACATACCGCTGCGGCAGCAGATGATGGCGTTCCGGCCGATATCGTCGGGAAGCTCAAGCTTCGCATGATCGACCACTGCCTGCCGCTGTGGTCGACCGAAGGCTGGGACGACAAGGGCGGCGGCTTTGTCGACCGGCTCTCTTCCGACGGCCGCGCCGATGCCTCGGCGCCGCGCCGGGTGTTCGTGCAGGCGCGCCAGATCTATTGCTACGCCAAGGCGGCACAGATGGGCTGGTATCCCGACGGCCGCGCGATCGCGCTGAAGGGGCTGGAGCATCTCTTGAGCAAGGCGAAAGCTCCCGACGGCAAACCCGGCTTCGTCCACACCTTGAAGCCAGATGGCACGGTGCTGGATCCGTTGCGCGATTCCTACGACCACGCCTTCGTGCTGCTGGCGCTTGCCGCCGTCCACGCGCTCGAACCCGACGCGCAGATCCGCGCCGAGATCGACGCGCTGTGCCATTTCGTCGAGATGCAACTGCGCTCGCCGCATGGCGGGGTCCACGAAGGATTGCCGGTGTCGCTGCCGCGGCGGCAGAATCCGCAGATGCATCTGTTCGAAGCGATGATCGCGGCGTTCGACGCGACGCATGATCTGGTATTCCAGAACAGGGCCGGGAATTTCTTCAGCCTGTTTCTGGCCAACCTTTACGACAAGCAGCGGCAGGTGCTCGGCGAGTATTTCGAGGAAGACTGGTCGAAGATCGAGCCCGTCAGTGTCGAGCCCGGGCATCAGGCGGAATGGGTCTGGCTGCTGAAGGGCTTTGAGCGCATCACCGGCTGCCCGACCGGGCGCTACCGCGGCGAATTGCTGGCGTCGGCGCTGCGCTATCGCGACGCGGCGACCGGTTGCCTCGTGGATGAGGGCAATGCCGCCGGTGACATCCGGCGCCATACGCGCCGGCTGTGGCCGCAGACGGAGATCGCCAAGGCGTGGATCGCGCAGGCCGAGTCGGGCGAGGCGGGGGCCGCGGACGAAGCGCGCGCGGCGCTGGCGCGGCTCGAACGGCATTACCTCAGCCATCCCGTCGCGGGCGGCTGGTACGACCAGTTCGATCGCGACGGCAACTCGCTGGTCGCCACCATCCCTGCGTCCTCGTTCTATCACGTGCTCTGCGCGGTCGCGGAAGCGGAGCAGGTGCTCGGCTAGCTGTTTGGTGGCGCTCACAGCCACCGCTTTCGCCGCTTGAAGCTTTTCAGGTTCTTGAAGCTCTTGCGCTGGTCGCCGGCGCCGCCGAGGTAGAATTCCTTGACGTCCTCGTTGTCGCGCAATTCGTCGGCGGTGCCGTCGAGCACCACCTTGCCCTGTTCCATGATGTAGCCGTGGCTCGCGACCGACAGCGCCGCGCGCGCATTCTGCTCCACCAGTAGGATGGTGACGCCGAGGTCGCGGTTGATCTCCTTGATGATGGAAAACACTTCCTTCACCAGCAGCGGCGACAGACCCATCGACGGCTCGTCCATCAAGATCATCTTGGGTCGCGCCATCAGCGCGCGGCCGATCGCCAGCATCTGCTGCTCGCCGCCGGAGAGATAGCCGGCCAGCCCGGTGCGCTCCTTCAGCCGCGGGAAATAGTTGAAGACCATGTCGATGTCGGCGCCGATCTCGTTGTCGGTGCGGGTGAAGGCGCCGAGTTTCAGATTCTCGATCGACGTCATGTCGGCAATGATGCGGCGGCCTTCCATCACCTGAAAGATGCCGCGGCGGACGATCTTGTCGGGGTCGATGCCGTCGATGCGCGCGCCGTCGAAGACGATTTCGCCACGGATCACTTCGCCGTCCTCGGTCTTGAGCAGGCCGGAGATCGCCTTCAGCGTCGTCGATTTGCCGGCGCCGTTGGCGCCGAGCAGGGCCACGATCGCGCCCTTGGGCACGTCGAGGCTGAGGCCGCGCAGCACCAGGATGACCTTGTCGTAGACCACCTCGATGTTGCGGACGCTGAGCAGCGGGGCGGCGGCTTGCGTTGCCGCGGGATGATCGATTTGAGTTGTTTCAGTCATGTCTGAGCACCTCTTGCCGTCATCACCCGCGAATGCGGGTGATCCAGTATTCCAGAGGCGTTTCGGGCGAGCCGAGAAGCCGCGGCGTACTGGATCCCCGCTTTCGCGGGGATGACGACGGAGTGTTGGGACCGCCCGGAGGCGATCCGCGAAATTACCAGCCGAGCCACTCGGGCTTGCGCGGCAGGTCGATGGTCTTCACCTTCTCCATCTTGATGCCGCCGTTCTTGACGAGATCGTTGAGCGGGGCGTCGGTCGCGCCGGCGACCTTCATGCGATAAAGATCGACCTTGAGCGTGCCGCGGTGATCTTTCTCGGTCCAGGTGGAGGGATTGCAGACGCCGTCCATGCCGGCCGGCACCCAATCCTTCTTCTGGTAGAAGCCCTTCTTGACGTTCTCGCCGGTGGCGCCGCCGTTCTTGGCAGCCCATTCGACGGCTTCCTTCATGTAGAGCGCGGTGCAGACGCCGGCGACGTAGTGCACCGGGCGGTAGGCGGTACCTGCCGCGTCCGACATCTTGGAGATTTCCATCACCGTCTTCATGCCGGGTGCGTTGCCGCCCCAGGCCACCGCGGTGCGCAGCGGGAACACCACGCCGTCGGCGGCGGCACCGGCAGCCTTAGCGGCGTTCTCGTCCATTCCCCAGACGTTGCCGAGGAACTGGACGTCGACGCCGGCGGCCTTGCAGGCGTTGAGCACGGAAATGTTCGAGCCTGCGGTGTTGCCGAGATAGGCGTAGTTGGCGCCGGAACTCTTCAGGGTGAGGCACTGCGCGCTGTAGTCGCCGGGCGTCAATGCGAACACGATCGGCGGCAGAGTTTCGAAGCCGAGTTCGGCGGCCATGGCTTCACCGGCCGCCTTCGGCGCGTTCGGATAGGGGTGGTTGGCACCCATATGAACGAACTTCGGTTTGCCGGGCTTGCCCTTGGCCTTCCAGTCCTCGGCGGCCCAGGTCAGCATGCCGCGAACCGCGTCGGAGTAGCTCGGGCCATAGAAGAAATTATAGGGCGCAGGCTTGGCCTTGCCGCCGGCACCAGTCGGGTCGGAGAGTGCAGCGGCATAGGACGCCGAAATGTCGGGGATCTTGTCCTCGGCCAGGAATCCGGTCAGTGCTTCGGTGTCGGCGGTGCCCCATCCGAGAATGGCCGCGACCTTGTCGGCGCCCGACCATTTCTTGTACTGGGCGATCGCGCGCGGCACCTGGTAGCCGTAGTCGACCGTATCGACATCGACCTTCTTGCCGTCGATGCCGCCGTTCTTGTTGATCCAGGCGTAGGTGTCCGCGACGCCTTGTCCGAACGGCGTTCCAACGTCCGACGTGGCGCCCGAATAGTCGGCGAGATGTCCCAGTTTCACCTGGGCCTGGGACGCCGTCGCAGCACTTGCCAACAACAGGGCCAGCGAAGCAGTGCTTAGCAGTGTCTTCATCGTCATGGACATAATCCTCCGGTTTCTTCTCGAGGTCTTCCTATTGTCCGTCCCGTTCCGACCTCAATGCGAGAACGGGTAGAGTTTCCAGTACGCCTTGATCTGCCGCCAGCGATGCGCGAGTCCATCCGGCTCGAACACCAGAAAGACGATGATGATGACGCCGATGGCCATCTCGCGCAGGAAGGCGATGTTGTTCTTCAGTCCCAGGAACTGATCGATGGGACTGCCGCGCAGCGCAACGCTGAGCCATTCCATCGATTCCGGCAGCAGTACCATGAAGGCGGTGCCCATCAGCGTGCCCATGATCGAGCCCAGCCCGCCGATGATGATCATCGCAAGGAAGATGATCGAACGGTCGATGCCAAAGCCTTCGTTGGAGACCACCTGATTGTAATGCGCATAAAGCGCGCCGCCGACGCCGGCGAAGAATGCGGCAAGGCCGAACGACAGCGTCCGGTATTTGGTCAGGTTGATGCCCATGATCTCGGCGGAGAGGTAATGGTCGCGCACCGCGATCAGCGCGCGGCCGTCGCGCGAGCGGATCAGGTTTGTGACCAGCAGATAGCAGACGACGACGTAGGCCAGTACGACGTAGAAGTATTTTTTGTCGCCGCGCATCGAAAAGCCGAAAATCGAAAATGGCTCGGCGCTGGCCGGAACGCTGCCGCCGGTAAACCATTCCGCGCGGGCGAAGAAGTCGAGCAGGATGTACTGCGCCGCCAGCGTGGCGATTGCGAGATAGAGCCCCTTCAGCCGCGCGGCGGGCAGGCCGAAGATCAGGCCGACGGCGGCCGTCACGACGCCGGCGAGCGGGATGCAGAAGAAGACGGGAATGCCGAAGCGGTTCGAGAGATAGGCCGACGTGAAGGCGCCGAAGCCGAAAAACGCGGCGTGGCCGATCGAGATCTGGCCGGTGAAGCCGACCACGATGTTGAGGCCGAGCGCTGCGATGCCGAAGATGCCAATCTGGATCAGCAAACTGAGGACGTATTCGTTGACGATGTGCGGCGCAAAGCAGATCAGGACGATGCCGGCGATCAAGGCGTTGCGGCTGGTCGTGGTCGGGAATACGGTGGTGTCCGCCGCATAGCTGGTGCGGAAATCGCCGGCGGGAATGAGGGTCTGGCCTGCCATAATGGATTACACCCGCTCGATGTCTTTGGTGCCGAACAGGCCGTATGGCTTGATCATCAGGATGATGATGAGCGCATAGAACGGGGCGATCTCGTAGAGATTGCCCCAGTGCAGGTATTCGCTGTCGAGAAAGTGCGCGACGTTTTCCAGCAGCCCGATGATGATGCCGCCCAGTACCGCGCCGCCGACGCTGTCGAGGCCGCCCAGGATCGCCGCCGGAAACACCTTGACGCCGTAGGCGGAAAGCCCGGCCGAAACGCCGTTGACGACGGCCACCACCACGCCCGCGACGGCGGAGACGGTCGCCGAGATCGCCCAGGCCATCGCAAAAACGCTTTTCACGGAAATGCCGAGCGACTGCGCGACCTGTTGGTTGAAGGCGGTGGCGCGCATCGCCAGGCCATATTTGGAGAGGCGGAAGAACCACGCCATGCCCACCATCATCGCCACCGAGACCGCAAGGCTCATCAGATAGACCGTCTGCACCTGCAGTCCGAGGATGTTGACGTTCTGGGTCTGGAAGATGCGCGGGAACGGCTGCAAATTGACGCCGAACATCCATTTCATCAGCGCGGAAAACACCGTCGACAGCGCGATCGTCACCATGATCACGGAAATGATCGGCTCGCCGATCATCGGGCGCAGGATGACGATCTGGATGGCGATGCCGAACAGGAACATGAAGACCAGCGTGATCGGCATGCCCAGATAGAACGGCACCTGATATTTGGTGAGCAGCCACCAGCACACCCAGGCGCCGACCAGCAGCAATTCGCCCTGCGCGAAGTTCACGACCTGCGTCGCCTTGTAGATCAGCACGAACGACATCGCGACCACGCCATAGAGCGTGCCGACCACGAGGCCGTTGACCAGAAGCTGGATCAGGAGCTGGGTGTTCATGCTGCTTTTTCGCGTTGAATTGCGCGCCTGTTTCCCTCTCCCCTTGTGGGAGAGGGTGGCTTCGCGAAGCGAAGACGGGTGAGGGGTTCTCTCGGCATTCGCAAGCGTGGAGAGATACCCCTCACCCAAGGGAGCTCGTGGCTGGCAGCGGAGATGCCCTCTCCCACAAGGGGAGAGGGCGCATCGACTGGCACCGCGCTGGGTGAATGCTGTATCTTCATTCCGCGGCCTCCGCCATCGGCGCAAGTCCGCCGAGATCGACCACCCGGAGCGTGGTGCGGATGCGCTGGGTGGTGCCGTCCTGGAAGCGGATCACGGTGTCGACGGGAATGTCGCTCCTGCCGCCATAGATCGCGTCGATGATGTCGGCGTATTTCTCGTTGATGACGCTGCGGCGGACCTTTCGGGTGCGGGTCAGTTCGCCGTCGTCGGCGTCGAGTTCCTTGTAGAGCAGCAGAAAGCGAGAAATGCGTTGAGCCGGCGGCAGCGTGGCGTTGACGCTTTCGACTTCCTTGCGCAGCAGTTCATAGACTTCCGGCCGCGAGGAGAGATCGGTGTAGGTCGTGAACGAGATGCGTTTCTTCTCCGCCCATTTCGAGATGATCGAGAAGCGGATGCAGATCATCGCCGCCAGCGTGTCGCGGCCGGCGCCGAGCACGACCGCTTCGGCGATGTAGGGCGAGAACTTCAGCTTGTTTTCCAGGTATTGCGGCGAGAACCGTTCGCCGCGCGAAGTCTCGGCGAGATCCTTGATACGGTCGATGATCACGAGCTGCTTGTTGGCGTTGAAATAGCCGGCGTCGCCCGAGTGCATCCAGCCGTCCCTGACATCGGCGACCGAAGCTTCCGGATTCTTGTAGTAGCCGAGGAACATGTTGGGGTGGCGCACCACGATTTCGCCGACGCCGTTGACATCTGGATTGTCGACGCGAACCTCGATATCGGTCGCCATCGGCACGCCCGTCGTATCTGGATCGACCTTGCCGAAGGGGTGCAGCGTGTAAGCGCCGAGCATTTCGGTTTGGCCGTAGAGCGTGCGCAGCGGCACGCCCATCGCCCGGAAGAATTTGAAGGTGTCCGGTCCGAGCGCGGCGCCGCCGGTCGCGGCCGAGCGCAGCCGCGTGAAGCCCAACCGGTCGCGCAACGCGCGGAACAGCAACTGGTCGGCCAGCATCGAATGCTTGCCCTGCGCCAATGCCGAGAGTCCCGCCTTCATGCCGATATCGAAGAGTTTTTGCTTGAGCGGCGAGGAGTCCATCACGTTGGCGCGGACATCGGCGGCAATCGATTCCCAGAGCCGCGGCGCGAACAGCACGAAGGTCGGCGCGATCTCGCGGAAATCGTGCATCATGGTCTCGGGCTCCTCGACGAAGTTGACCTTCATCCGGCAGACCAGCCCTTTGCCGAGCGCGTAGACCTGTTCCATGATCCAGGGCAGCGGCAGCACCGAGACATATTCGTCGTCCGGCCCCTTCGGATCGAACGCCAGATAGGTCGCGCAATGCTTCAGCACGCGGCCGCCCGCCAGCATCGCCAGCTTGGGATTGGCCGTGGTGCCCGAGGTGGTGCAGAGGATCGCGACATCCTCGCCGCCTGTCGCATCGACCAGCCGGTCGTAGAGACCCTGTTCGCGCGCGGCGCGG